>ERZ1645187.2130-NODE-2130-length-17716-cov-368.886303_pt1 | contig 17716 bp, 20 predicted proteins | sample MGYA00575352_ERZ1645187 | MGnify/ENA primary metagenome ERZ1645187 (study PRJEB40837, sample SAMN11349314) | freshwater sediment metagenome | isolation source: river sediment | host: Sediment | place: India: Wazaribad , New Delhi | collected 2017-02-21 ... | reverse complement strand
GCGAGCTAGGGCCTATGTTGACGGCTTACCTATGACCTTAACCGGACACCGTTGCTCGACAACCTGACCCAACCCAACCGGGCGCGGGAGATGCACGACGGCCTGGGTAACCTCTACTCGGTGATCAAGGGCGCCGACGCCGACCTGCGCTTCGCCTTCCTGACGGGGGTGAGTACATTCAGCAAGGTGAGTCTGTTCTCGGGGCTGAACAACCTGAATGACATTACCCTGGATGAGCGCTATTCCGCCATCTGTGGCTACACCGAGGCCGATCTCGACGCCATCTTCGCCCCCGAACTCGCGGACCTGGACCGCGAGCAGATCCGGACCTGGTACCACGGCTACAACTGGACCGGCGAGTCGGTCTACAACCCCTTCGACCTGCTGCTGTTATTTCAGAAACGCCGCTTCCGCCCCTGGTGGTTCGATACCACCACGCCTACCTTCCTGGTGGACCTGCTGACCGAACGCCAGACCTTCATCCCCCGGCTGGAGCACCTGATCACCAGCGAGCGTCTGCTCTCGGCCTTCGACGTCGATCACATCGCCACCGAGGCCCTGCTGTTTCAGACCGGTTATCTCACCATCGCCGCCGTCCGCCAGCTTGGCGCCTTCGTCCAGTATCAGTTGCGCTACCCCAACCTGGCGGTGCGCGCCAGCCTCACCGGCGCCCTGCTCGACCAGCTCAGCGCCGGCTCCCCGGCCGTGGCGGAGCGCACGACGCGCCTCTATGAACTGTTGCTGGCCAACGACTTCGCTGGCTTACCGGCGCTCTTCACCGCCTTCTTTGCCAGCATCCCCAGTGACGGGTTCCGCAACAACCCCATCGCCCGCTTCGAGGGTTACTACGCCAACGTCTTCTACGCCTACTTCGCCAGCCTGGGGCTAGACCTGACCCCCGAGGCGAGCAGCAATGCCGGCCGGCTTGACCTGGCGCTACGCTTCAACGGCCAGATCTATCTGTTCGAGTTCAAGGTCGTGGAGCTGGAGCCAGAAGGCAGGGCCTTGCAGCAGATCAAGGACCGGGGCTATGCCGACCCACATCGCGCCGCTGGCCAGCCGATCCACCTAATCGGCGTGGAATTCAGCCGCGAGCAGCGGCGGGTGGTGGGGTTTGAGGTGGAGACCCTGGAACCTCAGGCAAAAAAACTGAAACGGAAATAATGGCGTGGGGACAATACGCTAACAGATCATCGGCTAGCTTTTCTGTCGCTCATAAAGGAATCGAAGCTGATTGTGCATTCCCCCACGATCTCCATCCACATTGTTAACTCGCTCAAACCCCAGCCAAGGATCCGTATTGTCGGCAACCAGTAGCCAGCGCGGGATAACATTGCAGCGGGTCGCGATACGCTCCAGCAAGCTGTCCCGCCCGAAGCTATCGTAGTTCCCGCCAAACCCATGATCCTGTAGCACTACGGCGAACGGCGCTGATGTGCTGTGTCTCTGGCAAAACAGAGCATCGTAGGTAGCGATACCGTCTGCGCCAAGAAATAGAATGGCAAGGCGGGGCGCGCCATAATTGTCATCGCGGTCACTGTCACGTTCCAGAATTTCCAGGAACCCGAATGGAGCGTTGACGACCTCCGCAAAATGATGCACGTTTGGTGGAATTTCTCCAGGGTTGATGTGAGAAACCCAGCCCTCCGGGACGAGGTCGGTCTTGCGAAGTTGGCGCCTCGCCAAGGTGTGATAGCCGCGGAAGCCATATCTGGGGTGTTCGAGTTCGGCTTCCAGGTCGGCTTGTCTCAAACCATAGTCCGCATAGACAAAGGAATGGGCGCTGTGTGTCGAACCAAAGAGCTGAACGGGGTGCCCATCTGTACCCGAGCCGGGGTAGTAGACGACACGAGAGCCAAAGAATTGCTGAGGTGAGAAGGGGGCGCCACCTTCAAACTGATCGAGCCACTGAGGCATCGCCTCCGGGTGTCTTTGCAGGTATTCATACAGACTCATGACAATCCTCCTTTTGGCGATGTTGGTGGGGTGCGGGTTGATGAACTGTTGAGCGTCCAGACTCAGCGATGGGCTTGAAAATAAGCCCGCCGCTGAACGGATCCTCAGGCGCTGAATGACAACTCTTTGACACCGCTATCCGCGCTGTCGCACAGCGACTGAAGCAGGCGAATGTTTTCAGCCAACTGTGCGGTGGGCTTCATTGATTTTACATGGCTCCGAACCTGATTTACAGATTCGAGGTCACCCAGTTCGCGCAGAAGTTTACGTAGTTCTTCGGCCTTCAACAGGCCAATGAATTCAGCCACCTTTTCGGCCTTATCAAGATCGATGCGGTCCAGAACCTGTTTAGCGGCTTCGAAGTCTCCAAGTTGGCGCAGCACTTCCGCCTTCATGAGGCAGTCGTTGTTTTTGCCTTCATCCAACAGCGGCAGAAGCGCTGCGAGGTTCTCTCTCCAGGGTAGGGGTGGACTTGGCTTGCATTGGGCCGGTGCTCTAGCGGCTTTTTTTAGCTTGCCGAGGAAGCGGAAGGCATCGTTTCTTCGCCACCAGGCCAAGATCCGCAGGCTTCTCTCCTGCATCAGATCGGTTGCCAAACCCTTTGCGATAGCTTGGTAGTATTCCTCTTCAGTTGGCTCACACACATCTTTGGCTGCCCTCCAAGCCGGATCGATCCGTTGTCCGTCGCAATCGTACCAATTGATGGTCACGACCCGCTTGGCAGCGGCCCGCCAATAGCATTCCCCGCAGTGAACACAGCTCACGACAGCCGGAGGACGCGGGTGCATTGGGGCAAAAACCTTACCGTCAGTCCAGACCCAAGAGCCAATACTGTTACCGGATAGCAGCGTCACATACGATGCTAGACCCTGGCACTTTGGGCATGCAATGATCTGACTGGGGCCTATGATCATCTGAATACCTCCTCTTTTTTGGGCCGGTTTATGAAACGCCGCTGGCGGACCTGAAAGGTCAACTCTGGTGCCGACCCCAGGAAACGGCGCGTGAAGCCATGCTTGCGGGATTGCTGAATCCAGGGCGGATACCGGAATCGCCCGACGTGCTCGCGAATCCATGCCTCGTATGTACGACGGACGAAGTTCTTGGGCATGCGGCAGTGGACTCTGGGAGTCTGGTTCGATGACGGACAGTACGGGCCAACAGCTTGTCAGACTGGGGCGGAAGACGATCGAGATCGCGGTGCCTTGGATTAGGTTGTCTGGGCATGAGCGGCCTCCGATGCGGTGTGGACCCGCACATAAGACCATGGTGATGCGACAGCAGGCGTCTGATGCGCGCCCGGACGTGGACTGGAGTAAGCTGCTGTCCTCTCAACCTCAAGCCATGCGGAGTGGCCGATGTCCATTGCAGACACCCTCATCAAGCAGATCAGCGCCGCGGCGCTGCCGGCGCTGCACGCCGAGCCGGCCATGGACGACCAACTGCCGGAAGTGGATCTGCTCCCAGCGGATCTATTTAACGATGCCCCGGGGCTTGAGGTCTTCCGGCGCCGGGAGCCCGACAGCAACGAGTCATTCCCGGAACAATCGGACGGGCTCGCTGTCCTCGGCACCTATCGCTGGATGCACAGCCCCGGGCTGATCACCCTCTACCGGGGCAACATCGAGACCTACTGGAAGAGCCTGCTCCGGCATGCCCAGCGCCAGTACCCTTACATCACCCGGAAGGATGCCGAGCGCGTCCTGCAATTGCTGGTGCTGTCGGTCTATCAGCACGAGCGCCTCCACTATGTCTGCGACTTCTGCCGGCGCCTGCTCGGCGGCCACTTCGACCGCTGGCATGAGGAGGCACTAGCGGTGGCCTGGGAGTGGCACTGGCTACGCGGTCAGGATCGCTGGAATTCCTTTTACGGCCTGCTGCATCCGACACTGCGTCGCCTGGTGGTGCAGGCTATGTTCGACCATCAGTCGCCGGGCTATCGCGACTGGCGGCAGTTCGCCAATCACGCCGTCTTTCTGGATGCGCTCAACGCCTACCTCTATCCCACCGGTGCCCAAACCTTCGGCGGTACCCGCTTCGACTTCGCCGCCTGGGCGCTTGCCCACGTTCCGGACGACGCCAATCCGGCCTGGGAAGAGCAGATCTTGCCCTGAGGCTGTTGGCTTCCAGCACACTTCGTTCTGCACGCTGTTACATCATCTGCGCCATGATCCGGTGGGCAGCCACCGGGACTGCCGAGACCCCATGGCCAGCTTCAGCGACTAAATCGTCAGAAGTTACCGCCGAGGGTTTCAGGATTACCCGGCGGATGCCGCTGTCAGGCGCAGCAGGATCAGGCTGAAGTTATCCGGCGCCCCGACGGCAAGGACCGCATCGCGCCAGACCACGACCTGGTCCACCAGCTCCCGCCCGGGCTGAAACAGGGCCTGGAGTCGCGCCTTGCCGAGGGTGTCGTGGACACCGTCGGTGCAGAGCAGGAAGGTGTCGCCAGACTGCCAGATGCCGCGCTGCCAATGGATGGCGAAATCGTCCTCGTTGTCGTCGGCGATCAGCATGTGTTCGAGATCGTTGAAAAGTTGCCCCAGGGACTGATCCGCGGCGATCTCGCCCTGGGCAATCATGGATTGGCGGTAGGTGTGATCCAGGCTCAACTGCCGCCAGTCACCCGCCTGGCCGATCCGGTACACCCGGGAATCGCCCACATTCACCAGGCTCCACTGGTCGGCGCGCCATTGCAGCAGCGCCAGGGTCGTGGCGGCGCCCCGGGTCTGGGCATTGCGCCCCAACTGCCGGCAGAGTTGGACATGCACCTGACGGCGGATCAGTCGGGGGCCGATCCACCCATCCTGGACATCCGCCCCGTCGTCCCGCCCGGCAGCCCGGAGGAGATCGAGCACCGCCCGGCTGGCTCGCTGGGGACAGGGGGCCGATGCCACGCCATCGGCCAGGGCGCAGAGACCGGCGGTGACGTCGACCGCCTGCGCACGGGGCGCGAGATCGGCCAACTGATAGAGCGCACCTGCCACCAGCAGGGCGTCCTCCTGCCGGGGCACGATGCATCCGCAATGTTGACTAAAGGCAATATTAAGGACGATCGACATTTTTCGGTTTGTAAAAAATTGACTGCGAGTGGACAGCCCGGTCCGATCACATCCTTTACTCCCCCACCCGCCGCAGCGCCCGTTGCAGTACCGCATCGGACAGATACATCCCGCTGTCGCGCAGGTTCTCCAGAACCGGACGGGCGGCAGTGAGACGACCGGCTTGCTTGGCCGCGAGCACCAGCCCGACTGTGCCGCGCAATGACAACCCCAGTGCTTCGGCGCAGCGTCGTCCCGCCAGGTCGTCGATGACCGCCGTACTTCCGGGGTAAGTCCGGGCCAGTTCCAGTACCGCGGTTTCCCCCGGCCCCAAGTCCCACGCCAATACTTGCGCAGATATCGCGCGAATTGGCTGGACCTCCAACCAGTCGTGCGCCGCCAGCGCCCGCGCTGTCGGGTCAAGGTTCCCATAGGCGCGAATCTCCAGCGCTACCGGTTCGGGGACCCACACGGTGGGCGCGGCCTCCCTGAGCAGATGCAGAAGGCTGGCCTCGGCCAAGTGGATCAAGGGCGAGGTATTCACCACCAGTCGCACCGGGTGCTCGCTCATCTCGCGGCAGCCGTTCCGCCTTCTGCCTGACCGAGTTCCCGCGCAAGACTGTCGTCATCGAGGATGAAGACATCGACACCTTCACGGGCAAGCGCGTGGATAAAATCGCGTCTGTTCATCCCAGCCAGCTCAGCCGCCCGTTCCTGTGACATCAGGCCACGCCCGTACCAGTGGATGGCCGCCGCCAATTTCATCTCGCGGCCGAATTCGGTCGGCGAACGGCGCAGGGCGGACAAGGCGGAATCGGGAATGGCGAGGGTCAATGCAGCCATGTGTGTTCTCGACTCGTTTCTTAATGGGTGAAGGCTACCATAGCCACTGTACGCCGAAGCGATCGAACAGGTCGCGATGCAGGCCGGGCATGCACGACACCGATCGGCGGTTGGTCTTGACCTCGTGGATGTTGACCTGGATCCTGGATGCACTCAATGCCTTGCCAACGTGGATTGGTCAAGAGTCGCAGTCGGACGGCATCCGGCCTGCCACCGCCGCAGCGGTGGCAGGAGTACGGGGAGGTTATGCGATTTCCCGCCCCTCCACCTGCTTCATCCGCCATTCCCCCGCCAGCCGCCGCAGGAACTGCTCCGGCGTCAGCGCCTCCCCCAGCAGCTCCCGCTGCCGGCACACCGTGGCGAAATCCCCCGGCGTCAGCCCGGTCAGGGCGTCCAGGGGGCGAGCAAAAGCCTCCGGTACCGGTGCTTGATCATCCCCCAGGGCCTCCCGGGCGAACAAGGCCCGCCGCTGGGCCGGGGTCAGGGCGCGGAAGTGCAGCTTGAAGTCGAACCGCCGCAGGGCCGCCGGGTCCAGGCCGCTGATCAGGTTGGTGGCGGCGATGAAGATGCCGGGGTAGCGCTCCATCTGCTGGAGCAGTTCGTTGACCTGGGTGCGCTCCCAGGCCTGGCGCGCGCTGAGGAAGCTGTCCACCTCGTCGAGGAGCAGCACCGTCCGCCGCGGGTCGCCGTCACGAAACAGGGCGGCCAGGTTGCGCTCGGTCTCGCCATTCCAGGGGGAGAGCAGGTCCGAGGCCGGGAACGCCACCAGTTCCCGGTCCAGGGCCGCCGCCAGGATCTCGGCGAAGGCGGTCTTGCCGGTGCCGGGTGGGCCATAAAAGCACAGGCTACCCTGGCCGCGGCGCGCCAGGGCCTGGACGATGGCGCTGGGGCGGAGGTCGCCGGCCAGGTTGAGGAAGGCGACGTCGAACCGGGTCGGTGCCGGGCGCCGGCGGGGCGCGGGGGCGCCATGCAGCTGGGTGCGCAAGGCGCCGAGGCCCGCGCGCACCCGGGGTTCCGGCGCCGCCGTCGGGCACAGCTCCAGCAACCGCCGCGCCGCCCCCAACTGGGCTGGGGCCAGGGCCGGGTCCGCGGCCAGGTCGTCCAGCAACGCCGGCGGCAGACCGCGATCGCCCAGGTGGCGCTCCGCCATCTGGCGGCGCACCGCGCGCGGCGGCAGGCCACAGGCCACCGGCAGCAGGAAGCGACGCAGGAAGGCCGGGTCCATGCCCGTGGTGCTGTTGGTGATCCAGAGGGCCGGCACCGGATTGTCCTCCAGGATGCGGTTCATCCAGCCCTTCTGGCGTCCGCTGACCGGGGCGCCATCGAGCAGGGCCTGGAAGGGGTCGTTGGGCGTGAAGACGTCCTCGGCCTCGTCGAAGAACACCAGGGCCTGGCCCCGGCGGGCGAGGAGGTGCTGGGCCACCTGGTAGGCCGCGAGGCGACCGGCGCGCTGGAGCCCGTCGCCGTCCTCGTCGGCGCTGCGCACCTGGTAGGCGCGCAGGCCCTGGGCCGCCGCCAGGGCGCGGGCCAGCTCGGTCTTGCCGGTGCCAGGGGGGCCATAGAGCAGGGCATTGACGCCCACGGCGCGGGTGGCGACGGCGGCGGCCAGGGTCTCCCCGGCCAGGCGCGCCGCGGTCTCCAGGTGGGGGAAGGCGGTCAGGGGCCAGGCGGCCGGGGGCGCGGGCTCGATGAGCAGGGCCAGCAGGGCGGCGTCATCCGTCGGCGCCGCCTCCAGCACCTCCCGGAGCAGGGGGCTGGGGCGCAGGAAGTCCTGCATGCCGCAGGTCTGGGGTGCGAATTCCACCAGGCCCAGGCGACGCAGGGGGGCCTCCTTAGCCAGGACCTGGCGCAGCGCGGCCTCGGGCAGATCCAGCACGGCCGCCAGACGCGGGAAGTGGCGGCGGCTGCTATTGAAGCCGTCGATCCGGCGCAGCAACTCGCCCAGGCTGGGGGTGGCGACGAACTCGTCGAGAAAATCGAGGACGCTCAGGGTGGGCCCATCCAGGTGCAGACTGGCGCCCAGCAGGGCCACGGTCGGCGAGGCCGGCACCCGTTCGGGGTTGGCCTCGTCCAGCCGGGCCAGTGTCAGCGGGTCGCCGCGCCGGAACAGCCAGCGCAGCCGCTGGGTCATATAGACGGCGGGCATCACTTCCATCACCAAGGGGTTATGCTCCGCTTCGATGGCCATGATTTCCTCTTCCTGGAGGGCATAGCCCAGGGCGAGCATGACCTGATCGTCGCTCGTCGTCAGGGGGGCGTCGGCCGGGGGGGCGTAGTCAGACAGATCACCGGTATCCGGCACCTCAACGGCGGCGTCAGACAGACCACCGGTATCCAGCACCTCACCGGCGTCATCGTCCTGATTCACCATGTCCGCCACCCCCCGGGGTGGTCGGAGATAGTCGATCAGGTGGCGCGGCTCGAACAGGGGTTGGAGCATGCCCCACAGCAGGCCTAGGCGGTTGGCGTCGAGCCGACCCGCGATCGGGTCCCGCGGCAGGCTCAGCAGGCGCAGGGCATAACCGGCGCTTCGGCGTTGCTGGGGGGAGAGCATGCTCAGGTCACGGCGCCAGCAGTCACGGATTTCGGTCATGGTCAGGCCTCCTGGGTCCAGGTTGGGAAGAAATAGGAGACCGGGGTGGCCTGGGTCTGTCGCGCCCGTGGGCGGCCGCACCACCGTGGAGGCTTCATTGCTGCCTGGGGACGATGAAACCATGGTGATGCGTCAGGGGATGTCGGATAGTGGCTGGCGGCGGAAGGTCCTGGGCTGGGCGCCACTGGCCGTAGAAATCCCTCAGCAGGCCGCGGGCCATATCTCTCCGGGAGGCTGGAGTACACCAGACGCGGAATCAGGGACCGCCGCGATGGCCGAGCGGCAGACCAAACAGCGAGATTAAGAACTGCAGAAAATCGGGGCGTAACAGCCCCGCCCTGTTCTGCGGGCCAGCCGCATGCGCAGCGCCGCGCGTGACTGCACCAGCCGCGCTTCACTCAGTCTGCGCGCCCCGATGGGTTCGGCCGGCTCAGTCCGTCGCCCTACCCTATGCGGTCTCAGGGTTGGGGGGTTGACGTGCAGTCAGGTCGGCGTGGGTTCGGCACTCTGTCCTAGGCGGCCAGCGCCACGACCGGTTTCACATGCCGGCCTAGACCCAGCACTGCTCCGCCACCGCCCTGCTCCCCAGCCGATCCTGTCGCGCCCGCACCCGGATCATCTCCCGCGCCCGGAAAAAGCGTGCCTGGAGCTTGGCCGGGGCCTCCTTGCGGGTGCCTTCAGGGCTGGCGTGGCACCCGACGGTCATGGCCGTCCGGCCGACTCCCAGGGCCCCACAGAGGGGCCAGGTCTGGGTCAGGTCGGTCCGCAGGGCGGCCAGACCGGCAAGCCGGTGGAACCTTGCAGAAACACGATTCCGATCAGGACCTTGATCATGCTGGAAAGATGCAGGGTCAACATGGGATAGCGGTCTCGGCAGACGCCCTCACCCTCGCGGAAGAGGGCCGGAAGTCAGCCTCCCCCTCGCACCATCCGCCCTCCCCCGCCCATACCCGGCTCACCCGGCCAGGATCTCGTCCAGGGTCCGGGCGGTGAGTACCCGCCCGGACCAGCGCAGCCGGGTGGCGGCATCGGCGGCGGCGATACGCTGACGAACCAGCGGGTCCAGTGGACCCAATGTGCGCTGAATCAGGTGCAGCAGCAGGGTGGCCTCACCCTCCTGGCGCCCCGCCTCGCGCACGGCGCTGAGGCGGTCATCGTCGCGGCGTTACAGGAGATGACGCAGCATCCCCTCGTGGGCGGTCTCCCGGTCGAAGAGGGCGGGTACCGGGACCGGGTTACGTAGAATGCTGGGGGCTTCCAGCACCTCGCCGGCAGTGAAGAGGCGCATCGGCCCGTCGGGCCGGTGGACCTCGACACGCTGGGGCCCCCTGAGCCGCACCACCCAGACAAAGCGGGTGCCTGCCTCCAGCAACTCAGCGATCTTAAGGCGCAGGTCGGCCTCGTCCTGGCCCTGACCGGCATATGCCACCGCCAGGGGCGGGGCGATGGTGAGCCAGCTGGTGACGCTGAGGCTGGCGTCCGTCGGAGCGGCGACGGCGACATCCGGGGCGCACAGGGTGCCAGGCTCGGAGCTGAAGCCGGCGTCCACCCCGGCCCAGGCGACCTCGGGATCCGTGTCGATGACCGTGGCGCCGGCGATATTGGGGGCGGCCCGCTCGCGGCGCGCCGGGGCGCGGTAAATGGGATGGCCGTGGGAGAGTTCGTAGCGGTCCCCGTCGCGTAGCTGGTCGGCACGGAAGGGACCGGACTCGGGGCTAGGGCGGGGATGGGCCATGCGGGTCTTCAGGGTGAGGATCGTTACAGGTGATAGTAAAGCAGCGCTTCAGGTCGCCAAGGGCGATAGGAGGCCACATCGCCAGGAATCGGCACCTGGCGCCCTGCCGGGTGCCTGGCGTCGCACTTCTCCCCATGGTCCTCTCCCTCAGCTCCGCACAGCCGGCAGTCTGCCAGGAAAATAACCACGGAACCCTGTCATCGCCCGGCGTCGGAACCGGGTGGGCCGGGGTTTGCGCCGAGCACCGGACATGGCATGCAGCATCCACCTGCCATTGGCCCGTGCGGCAGGAACCCGGGCCAACCGCGGGTGGCGGCTGACCGCCGTCCGCGTCAGGGTTCCCTGATATGGGGCCACCGCTGAGGGAACCGCACCGACGTGACATAGCCCCGACAGCATTTGTCGCAAGCCCCTGCTGCAATGGTGTCATCCCGGGGTCTCCGGGCAACGGACCCGGCGACCGGTCTGGCCCGCCCTGGCACTCACTCCTTCGACCCGGCACCCGAGGACCCGGCATGACTGATCCAACTTCTTCCCCACCGGGCGTGGACACCCCCGTCACAGTGGCGATGAACCGCCCCGGGCTTGCGGACCTGCGGCGCGATCTGCCCCTGCTGCTCGCCCTCCTCGCCCGGGCCGAAGCGCCACTGGACGCGGAAGCCCTGGCCCTGCTCCTGGCCGCTGTCCCCGCGGACGCACCGCGCTATCGCGACCGGGTACAGCATGCCGTCCACGCCGTCCAGGCCCTGCTGCGCAACCGCCCCACCCCGGACGGTGCCGCCGGCCTGACGCTCAATCAGCAGCGTTTGCGCGACTATCTGGGCGGACGCCTGGGGAGCGGCGACCAGCCGGCCATCCCCCTCGCCCCGGTGCTGGCGGGGACGTTGCGCGAGGCCGAGGCCCGGCTCTGCCGTCTGGCCGCGGCCTGGCGAACGCTGCCACCCGGCGGGCTGCGTCTTCTCCTGTTTCGCTGGGGCGTGCGCTATGCCCGGCGCTGGCAGGGCGCCGCGGGCATGGAGGCCGCCCGGCAGCGCCTCACCGACTTCGCCTTTCTGCAAGCCTTCACGGCGGAACTGCCGGGCAGCGCCATCCACGATCTGGTGGCCGATTATGAGACCCTCCTCGCCCGCCTGCCCGCGGGAGCGGAGCACGAGGAATTCCGGCTGTGGGAGGCCTTCTTCCGCGAGCGCGAGCATATCCTGCGTCGAGGCGGTGAACGCTGGCCAGCCTGCCGGATTCTGCTGCAACTGGCGGTTGAGCATGCGGACTACAGTCCGGTGACGCGGGCGGCCGAGGCGTGGTTGGCGGCCGGTCACTGCCATTGGGTGTGGTTGCGCAATCCGCAACGGGTGGCGGGGGTGGTGCCTGATCCCTGTTTGCGCGTCTTGGAGGGGCATGCCAACGGGGTCCATGGCGCCTTGGTGCTGGCTGACGGATCCTCTCCTGGTCGAGGGACAACACCCTGCGCTTGTGGGACAGGTCGAGCGGCGCCACGCTCGCCATCCTTGGCGAGCATACCAACGAAGTCAACGGGGCACTGGCGATGGCCGACGGGCGGCTCCTCTCGTGGTCCACGGACGACAGCCTGCACTTGCGGGACGGAAGGAGCGGTGTTTCGACCACCATCCTTGCCGGACACACCCATTGGGTCGCCGGCGCGCTGGAACTGGCGGACGTGCGCCTCCGCTCTTGGTCCTGGGACCACACGCTGCGCCTGTGGGACGCACAGAGCGGCGCCCCGCTCGCCATCCTTGCAGGGCATACCGCCGGGGTTTCAGGCGTGCTGGACCTGCGCGACAGACGGGTCCTCTCCTGGTCCAGGGACAACCCCGTACGCTTATGGGATGCGCACAGCGGTCAACCACTCGGCGCACCGCTGCGACCTGCGGATCTCCCCTGGGAGGCCCCTGAGCTGCTGCACCAGTGGCGCCGCGCCTGCATGCCACGCAAGGTCTCCGGCCAAGCGCTCGCCTGGGCGGATGGATGGCAAAACAGCGGGGGTGGCTGCCACCCGGGCCCGGACCGCCCCGGCATGCTGGCACAGGCCTGCTGCCGTCAAAAGTCACGCCCTCGTGCCGCATGGTGTCCTGGTCGTCTCGCTTGACAGCGGCCGCGTCTGCTGCCTGCAACTCTACCGCGGAGCACGGCGCATCACGCTGGAGGACTATGAGCACGGGGCTGACGAACTGATGGGTCGGGCTGGTGCAGCTTGACCCGGTACCCAGGGACGGACGCGGCAGCAAATGGCCCGCACCCTGGATGGCGCTCGATCCCCGGGGGATCCTGGAGCTCATTTGAAGGCGTTCATTGCCTCCATCGATGCCGGTCTCAACAAGTGTCGTCAGATTTTTCACCTTAATAGCAAAGGAGTAGGTCCAGCAGCAGCAATGCAGAATCTGTATAGCACTATAAGTACGATATTTATCTTGTTCCCTGTCAGTGATCACGAGGAGTGAATAATGTCCGAGTCGAAATCCTTTGATCCATCGTTGCTTGTCGAGTTGGCGAAGGTGCAGTTACCGGAGAAAACGTGGCTGCCTGCCGCCCTCGCGGAATGCACGAAAGTGTTTCTGGATGATGATGCGTGCATCTATTTTGTCAACAATACCCGTCCGAACCAGCCCGGATCGGTATGGCAGTTTAAGACGAACCTGATTCTTAAGCACCCAACCGAAGGGTATCTTGTTCTCGACATTCTCGATGGAAACAGAGTCGGCGGTATCGAATACCTGGCGAGGCTGTAGGGACAGGCAGGGCTTGATGGCTCCAGAAGGAGCCATCGGCCTGGCCGCTGTACGCAACCAGCGGTCGCCTGGACTGGCATATCTGATAACGGCTGCCCATCGCGGCGAGGTACTTATGTCCACATTTGAAACGCACTGCCAGGAATCCATCGACCGCTTCGGACAGCCCTTTGCAGAAGTCCACCGCTGGCTCGATGCGTTCAGCGGCACTGAGCCGTACCGGATGCGGCACCGTCGCGTCAGGCACCATGAGGCAGGAATCAGGGAGGTCGTCAGGCTGTTCGGTACCGAAGCCGGCTCCGTCGCGCGCCACCACATCATCTCCGACCTCAAGGAAGAGGGCTGGACGGAGCAAGACCCGTTTCCGCGCAACGAAGCGGATTATGTCGGGATGGGACTTTATTAGTCTCAAGTTTTGGAGTTTTGAGCGACCAACGAGGCCCAACGCCACCCCGGTAAGGTATAAGTGAGTATATTAGTTACCACGAATATGCCAGCATATTAGTATTCCGTAGATTACTAATTCACTCTGCTCGTCACCCCGGCGCAAGGCGGTTTTTTTATCAAAAATCAGATGGTTAAGGTGAATAGGCGCTCAATTCGCGGTATAATCAAGGTTGGATAAGCCGATGATTAACCAACGAAAAGAGCACCTATTCGATGACTATCCTACGCACCTTGGCCGCGGCCTTTCAAGGGCTGTTTCCGCCCACCCGTGCCGGGCAGGAGCGGTGGCGTTGGCTGCTGTTGACCTTGCAGTCGATCCTGGTCCCGGTGACGGTCTCGCGCACGTCCAATCTGTTGCGGGCCATCGAGACGCTGTTCGGCGTGCGCATTGCCGAGTGGCGCTACTATACGTTCATGGCCTCGCCGAAGCTGCCGTGGGCGGGGCTGTGGCAGACGCTCTGGCGGGCTATTCCGGAGCCGTTGGTGGCGGGGCGCTTGCTGCTGGCGCTCGACGATTCGCTCAATCCGAAGACCGGCCAGCACATCTTCGCCTGTCAGACGACCTTCGATCACGCGGCCAAGCCCAATCAGACGCGCTGGCCGTGGGCGCAGACCCTGGTGACGCTGGGGCTGTTGCGCCCGATCCATGGGCGCTGGTGCTGTCTGCCGTTGGCCTTCGAGTTTTATCTGCGGCGCCAGACCCTGGAGCAGGGCGGCTGGCGGCTGCGGGGAAAGCCGGTGACGTTCGCCGACAAGTTCGCCCAAGCGGTCAACATGATCCGCCGCGTGGCGGCCTGCTTCGCCGGCGTGCCGGTGGTGGTGGTGACCGACAGCTGGTTCGGTAACAACGGCTTGTTCAAGCCGCTGCGCCTGGCCCTGGGCGGGCGCGTGCAGCTGCTCTCACGCCTGCGGGTGAATGCCGCCCTGTTCGCCCGGCCAACGCCGTGCCCGGGCCAGGCTGGGCGGCCGCGCAAGTATGGCGAGCACCTGGGCTCGGCCGCCACGTTGGCCGCCAGCCGGCGCGCCCAGGCGCAGACGTATGCCGTGCCGGTCTACGGTGCCGTGCGCGCGGTGCTCGCCGCCGACCAGGTGGTGATGCTCAAGACCCTGCGCTGCCCGGTGCGCGTGGTTTGGGTCTATCGCCAGACGCAATCGGTGGCGCTGATGACGACCGCGCTCGACCTCAGCGTCGAACAGATCGTGGAATATTATGCCGCCCGCTGGAAAATCGAGATCTACCAGACATGGTGCCTCCGTACAGATAAAGTCACGTGGAAGAAGCCGCGCTCCCCTCATCGCCGTCGACACGACGCTGTCGGCTCCAGAAGCGTGGCGCCTGGCGTTTCGCGCGCAAGCGCTCAAGCTCGGTGGCATCGGCCCAGATCAGCCACTGCTGACGGCCGCCACGCTCGACCTGGCGTGCCTGCAGGTGGCCTTTGTCGAGCCAGCTGAACAGGGTGGCCGCGGGCATGCCGAGGTGCCGTGACAAGTCCGTGATGCTCCATTCCTGCGCTTGGCGATCCGTCCAGGCTGATGGGCGGCGTGGCGAGGTGCTTACCGGCGCGCCTTGGTGAGCGAGCAGGTTGGCGACCATCGCTTGATTGAAGGTCGCGCGCCGTTTGGCCGGTCGCCACTGTTCGGCATTGAGCCGCTCGGCAATGAGGCGGCAGTTCAGCCCCTGCTGATGTAACGCGCGGACGCGCTCGAGCAGTTGGGGGTAATAGCTCAGCTGTTCCAGGCGCGCCACGGGCCGGGCGAGCAGGGTCTGCGTCTGATGACCGCCGACCCAGTGCACCGTCACGGTGACCCGTTCGCTGTCGTCGATGACGGTGACAATGACCCGTTCGATGAGCAGCCGCACGATGGCCTGGCGCTCGGCGGCGGTAGTGGTCGGCGCGTGCCACAGTGCCGGGATGTCGCTGGCCAGTTGGCGGATCCGCGTGCGCCCGGCCGCCGACAACGGCGTGGGCGTGCGGTTGAGAAAGCGGGCATAGTCGGCCTGCAGCTGCGCCTGCGCGGTGAGTGCGGCCTCCCACTGTTGCTCCAGGGTGCGTGCCACCAGCCGATTCTCCGGCTCGACGGTCTGATATTGCCGCTCGGCGCGCTCGGCCGCATAGCGGGCGCGCTCCAGGCGCTGTTGCCAGTGGCCGTGTTCGCGCGCGCGCTCGGCTTCCAGATCCTCGGCCACCTGCAGACTGATCTCCAGCGCCGCCGGTTCCAGGGCGTCCAACACCAGACGACTGATACTCTCATCGAGCACCCCGCCGGCCAGGGACTGACAGGGCGGCGCGCCATAATCGGCCGCCTCGCGGCTGCAGACATAGCGCAGGCCTGTGCCGGCCTGGGTGTATTGCGTGGTCATCGACAAGCCACAGCGACCGCAGACGAGCCGCCCCGAGAGCAAGGAGACGCCGTTGCGGACCACACCGCCGGCTTGGGCGGTGTTGGCCTGCAGCTGGCGCAGGTTCTGCTCGTACTGCGCCCAGCTGATGTACGCCGGCAGGCGATCCTGGATCAGCACCTCCCAGTCTTCCGGGGCGGCCACGGTACGCCCGGTTGACGGTCGACCGGGCTGGCGACGCCGCGGATCGGTGGGGCGGCGACCATAGGCATAGGCGCCTGCGTAGAGGGGGTTGTGCAACAGATTGCTCAAGGTCGCGCGGTTCGGTCGCCGCCACTCGAGTTCTCCCCGGCGCGGACCGCTGCGCAGCCGATCGGGCAGGTCAAGCCGCCGCTCGACCAGATAGTGCAGAACGCCATTGATCGTGCCCCGGCGCGCGAATTGTGCGAAGACCGTCTCAATGACCGCGCGCACCTGCTCGTCGGGGTCCTTGATGACCTCGCCCGCCGGCGTGCGCACATAGCCGCGCGGCAGCAGCATACGCAGCTCGCCCCGTTGGGCCTTCGCCCGCTTGCCCTCGAGCAGGCGCTGCTTAAGGATGTGCAACTCGGCTTCCGACATGGTCCCCTTCAGCCCCAGCAACAATCGGTCGTTGTAGGTCTGCGGATCATAGACCCCATCGGCATCGCCGATCAGCGTACCGAACAGCCCGCAGACCTCGAGCAATTGATACCAGTCACGCGAACTGCGCGCCAGGCGCGAGATTTCCAGCCCCAGCACCATGCCGACATGATCGAGACCCACCTCCAGTACCAAGCGCTGAAACCCCGGCCGGCCTTCCGCGCTCGCCCCCGAACGGCCTTGGTCGTCGTCGATGACCACCACCTGCGTCGGCGACCAGCCGAGCTCAATGGCCCGCTCGGTCAAGGCGTATTGCCGTCGCGTCGACTCCCGGTGGTGCTCGACCTGTTGCAGCGTAGACTGGCGCACATAGACGATCGCCAGGCGTTGCAGATGCGCGGCTTGAACCTTGCCGCTGACCGGGTTGCGCACCGGCATTCGCGTCGGCGAGAGACAATTGTTCATCGGCGCACGCCTCTGCCGATTCCGTCGTGCTCAAGCGTTGCTGTACCAATTGGCTCAGCAGCGCAATGAGCTGCTGACGCCGCAGCGGCGCCAACAGCCTCCAGTCGATCGGAGCCTGGCCGCTCATGCCGGCCATCCAGCCATTTCGCAAGCTCCAGTAATGCCTTACATCCAAGTATTGGCGACGCTTGCGCTGCTGTCAAAAAGACTTCTACAGGGGGTTCTTCAATGGCATATCGAAGCCGGGTTCCGCGAGATCAAGCAGGAGATCGGCAGTGCCGCGTCGCAAACCCGCTGCCCTAATGCGGTCAGCAATCACCTGCACTTCTGCATGGCCGCCACGACCATCACTTGGCTCTATGCCGCCCATCTCCCACAGGCACCCAAGCGCCGATACGCCGCACAGCGCACCACCGAATTCGCCTTCGCCGATGTGCGCCGGGCGCTCGCCATGGCGCTCGACGGGGAGGGTTTTGGTATCGATTGCCCTCCCACGGGCAAACCACCCGCAAATCCACTGATCGCCGCTGTGCTGCGACTCGTGGCATGATGGAAACTGCGAAACTTCAGTTTATTAGTATCGCTGGTCAGCATGACCCCGGCCGGGCCGGGGTTGCCCTTTATCTCAACCGGTGGTGGCACAATTCCAGACCAAGATCGGTTAATGCGACGCTCCGGTCTAGTCAATTGAACCGCAAACGCCGAATTCCGCACCAGCTGGTACCGGTACCGCTTCATCGCCTAAAAGCTATCCACGAAAGGATCGGGGCAAAACCATGACGACCCATTCTGTCGCCTCATGCCCGCATCATGGTCCTCCCCGCAACAACCCCGGCTCACCCAAAAGATGTCCGACCTCCCCAGCATTGAATCCTGCTTCAACAACCGCTTCGCCACCTGGAAGATCCGCCTGCCGCCGGAGGACATCGC
>ERZ1645187.2129-NODE-2129-length-17717-cov-17.006285_pt1 | contig 17717 bp, 14 predicted proteins | sample MGYA00575352_ERZ1645187 | MGnify/ENA primary metagenome ERZ1645187 (study PRJEB40837, sample SAMN11349314) | freshwater sediment metagenome | isolation source: river sediment | host: Sediment | place: India: Wazaribad , New Delhi | collected 2017-02-21 ... | reverse complement strand
CCACGGTAACGGGACGGGGGTGGGATTTCATGCAGGCTTACCGGAAGGACACGTTGGTTCGGCTTCAGTGCACACAGTAGCCAGGCCTCTGATTTCGGCCTCGGGATCATGGGCACACCGCGCGCGTAGTCCTCCGCCGCAAAGCCATCGAGCATCGATTGCCACTTGGATTGCCAATCACCGCGACCAGCTGACTGGGTGCCGTCGGCATCGCGAAACAGAATGGCGATGATCTCGTCACCCCACTCCGTACCCAGTGCAGCGGCGGCCTGGGCGAGCCCGCGCGCATTGCGATAGTAATAGCTCGTTTCGGGTTTCCGCTTCTTGCCGCGCAGGCTCAAGGGCTTGAGCCCCTTCGCCATCCCATCCAGTCGCTGCTCCGACAAGGCATGAACCAGGCCCAGCTCGATGCTGCTATAGCCCATCTGATCTTCCGCGATTTGATCGACCAGCCAGGCCATTGGACCCGGTTCAAAGTCGCACCCCGCGCAGGCATCCCCGAGCGTGCAGCGGCCCATGTCGGTCGGTCCCTCGCCGCTCACCAGAAATCGCATCGGTCTATCCTGGATTAGCGCCGGCCATCGCGGCGATCTCCTCAGGTAACCGCGACAGATCGGTATCCACGAATGCCTCGCCAGGCCCCATGACCGCCAGCTTGGTGCTGAGCGAGGGGATCGAGAAGAAGGGGACCGACCGGGTGCGCCCATCGTCGGCGCGGTAGAGATACTGAACCCCCGCGCGAGCGACATCATCCTCCAGAAAATTCAGGATCATCGGGCTGTGCGTCGTGACCAGGACCTGTTGCGGCGCCGCCAGCAGGGTGTCGAGCAGAAATTCGACCAACTCCGGGTTGATGCCGTTCTCGATCTCGTCGAAGAGCAGGAAGGCGCTATCGGTGAGGGTCTCGGCGAGGATCGCCATCAGCCGTAGCATGCCGTCATTGATATGCCGAGCTTTGGTGTAAACCTTGGTCTTGCCGAATTGCTCGCTGACGGACAGTTCTTTCCATCCCCCACGCAGCGACTGGGAAAAGACATGATCGAGACGCGGATAGCAATGGATCAGTTTTTCAAGTAGTTCAGCACGTTTTTCCCGGGGCAGTTCGTATATAAAGGCGGACAGACGCTCACCGCCGAGGCCAAGTCCACCGGCGCTGGAATGGGTCCGTCGCTTCAGCGCCTCCGGCGACAGCAGATCCAACGAGGTGATGCCCCGCATGAAGTCCCGGAAGCGCCAGACGGCCTCGTCGGGAAGGGCCTCATCAGTGAGGGCGGACAGCACCGAGCCTTGGTATTTGAAGGCAATCTCGCCGCGCGCCGCAGCTTCGTGCCGTGCCGTCACGATGGCACCATCGGCAACGCTGAACCGCACTTGTCCGCCAACCCGCAGCGATTCTCTGGTACAGCGCAGCAGGCTGCGGTTGAAACTGCCGGTCCAGACATACTGAAGGCCAGCCCCCTCCGCCTCGATACCGAGATCGATGTTGCTCTTGCGGAGCAGCCGCGAGTTGAGATCAGCCGCCTTCCAGGTCCGTTGTTCCAGCCAACTGGGCAGGTAACCCCTGAACATTCGCGCGACGAAGTCCAGCGCCTGGATCACCGTCGATTTGCCCGAGCCGTTCAGCCCGATCAGACAGGTCAGCTTCGTCAACGGCAGCTCGAAGTCGACCAGTGACTTGAAGTTGTCGATGTGTAATTTGTTGATTTGCATGGTGTTAGCCGTATTTGATGTCTGGATCAGGTGAGAATGCTTCACCTAGAGGAACACAGCCGATCGTGCAGCGAACGGAAAACGGTAAGAGAAAGGTCCAATGCCTGTTCGATTTCCCGCGCTGACACCCACACCTCACGGCCCTCACGCTCAGCCGTCTGCACCTTATCAAGGTACTTGCGATCCACGACACCCAGGTTGTGGGTGATCGGGTGGCGCTTCTCGAAGACGCGCGCCAGGAAGTCGATGTCAGATTCCGAGACTCCAACGTACAAGGGGACAGCAAGCACGGTTGATAACAAGTCAGCGGCACGACGCGCGTTCTGGAAGCCATTGCCAATCTTCTTGTTTTGCTGTTCAACGTCTTCCTTCGGCATACCAGCTTCATCCTGAAGCCGACGGACCATGGCACGCAACACCGCCTCGAAGATCGACACCGTGTCCTCCAGGCAATTTTCTACATCCTTCGCCGCTGTACGCCGGCCCAGCGACGCTTGCCGACGGGGCACGTCTGCCAGCATGGCTCGCACCACGGCGATTTCCGCTTCGACATGGGCAAGGAAGATGTCGGCTCCACAGTCCGCGCACCAAGTCGCAAGGCCGTAGACCGACTGATCGAGCCCGCAATGCGGGCAGATCACGTCGCGGCGTACCTCGTCCTCAAATGGACGTCGTACCGGAGGTTGCGGGCTGGATTTCAGGCTCATCTCGATCGAAAGTAGACCGCCACCAAGCGTGCGTTTGCTGCGGCTGCCGAGACCGAGGGAATCTTTCAGCATGCGTTCGACCCCACTGATCGCTTCTCGCGTGGCGATGTCTTTGGCGTAACGAATCTGCTCCTCCGTGTAAAAGGCATTCGGTTCGTCAGCGTGGCGACAATACGGGCAGAATGCTTGCTCCTGGTCATCGACAATTCCGGTACCGCCAAGCACTTTGAAATAGCCCGGTGAGCAAGTGCTATCGGGACAAGCGCGCGCGGTTCGACCCTCGGCATCGGTTGGGATCGAAACCTTCATCTCATAGTGATCGCCACCGGTATGACGAATGCGGTGCGGTCCGCCTTCTTGAAACAGCTTGTTGCGCATGTGCATCCTCGCAGGTTCCAGCCTGCTGCAAGCCACCAGGCGTGGAAGTCAAAATAACGTCGCCTGGTGATCGTTGGCCGATTTCCGCTTGCCCCGTTCAGCGGCCTTCTTCGTTGCTGCGGCCCGCTGGCCGGGCTTGTCATGCAGCCCCTCGGCGACCTCTTGGGCGTAGCGTTCGTGGTTGAGGTGCAGCAGGCGGTCGAGGACCTCGCGGCGGGCGGGTTCGCTCAGGGTGTAGCGCAGACCCTGCTTGGTGTCGTGGAAGCCGTGGCCGTGGCCGAGAGCGGTCCAGCCGTAGGCGGCGGCGACGGCCTGGTCCAGCTCGCGGTGCAGGGCGCGTAGCTCGGCGATGTCGGCGCTGATCTCGGCCGGGTCGTGGAAGCGGTTGTAGGTCTTGGTCAGACCCTCTTGGCGGGTCTGCATGATGGTTTGGCGGTGGTCGTAGTAGCGTTCGCCGATGGTGTCGAGGCCGGTCAGCGAATCGGGAAAAGGGAAGGTTTCAAAGCAGTCGGATGGGGAAAAACGTAACCTTGTTTCTAAGGTTGAAGTGTGTTTTCGAACCCATTGGAAGTATATAGAAGAATGCAAAACCGCCACCCACGAATATCTAGCCGTCGGAAAAACTGCTGTTTCAATGCTGAAGACCCAAGACGCGGGCAAAATAGAGGGCGACAAAAATTTTGTGACACGACAAAGAGCTAAAACCTGATTTGCCCCCTCGATAGAGGCGTAGAGCTTGGGCGCACGCTCTGCGAAATGCCACCAGCGTTCCCGGCGTACCGCGCGCTTGATTTTCATACGCTCCGGTTTAACCTTTTCCTCAATGATCGCTAGCAGGACCGGATAATCCGCAGCCACCCGTCCCGGATAGTCCAATGGCACCCGCCCATCCCGCAGCCAGTCCTTACGCTGATCCTCGTCATCATCGGCCCAGCAGCCATCCGCCGACCGATCCAGCGGCCAATCATGAAAGTTGATGACCCAGCGGCTCGGGGACTGATCCGGGCGGCTGTTGAGATCCTCGCCGTTCAGGTATAGAAAGAGGCAATCGCGATGCCTGGGATCCTGGGCCAACAGCGCCTCGGCCTCGGCAGGCTCAAGCACGAAGCCCATACCGAGCACATAGGATCCGATGAAGGACTTGTCTTCATTGACCTTGAGCCGCAGCGGCGGGCCGCTGACGGCGCCGGGTTCGGTCAGATAGGGCGTGATGCCGCTTGCGGGTCGATCGTTGAGCATCCAGCCCGCCTTCCAGGCACCCCCCGGCGGCGGGCGATGCAGCCAGACATGGGCGACCTCCAGGCTGGCGGTGCCAGGCCATTTGCGGCTGGGGATCGCGCGCGGGATCGTGACTCCACGCGCGGCGAGTTGGTCGAGACCGACCTCGCGGCTGTCGCCTTGGGCGATGGTATTGGTGGCCAGCAGACCGGCCATGCCGCCGGGGCGGAGCAGTCCAGCGACGCGCAGAAAGAAGTAGGCGCAGAGATCGGCGCTGCCGCGCTGGCCAGCGGCGAGGTGCTGGACCAGATAGTCGCGATAGGCGGTGCCCAGGTTGCCGGTGATCTTCTGCCCGCCCATGAACGGCGGGTTACCGACGAAGGCATCGAAACCGGCCGATCGGCCCGGCTCCGTCGGCAGGAAGACCTCGGGAAAGGCCAGCGGCCAGTGCAGTGGGCGTTGCCCAGTCAGCCAGTCCCCAGCCTGCCGCTCCATACCGCCGAAGTCGAGCAGGGCGGCGGTTTTTAGCAGATCGTCGGCGCTCCTGCGCCTGGCTCCCGCGGCGGTCAGCTTGGCCCCGGTCACCAGATCGGCCAACAAGCGGGTCTGGCGCACCGCCTCCTCGGCGTCCACCAGCAGCAGGGCCTTGCTCTGGACCTGATCCAGGCTGTTGTCCGGGATCGCGGTCAGCTCGGCGCGCTTGCGGGCGGCGTCGCGCAGGTTGTCCGCGTGGACCGAGAGTCGCTGCTGACCGCTGCCGTCGCGGTAGAAGGCGTCCAGCTCATCGAGACGGGCGACGCCAAGCAGCGAGTCACCGGCGCGTAGGGCATGATCGAGAAAGGTGAAGGGCTTGTCGCGCTGCAAGGTCACCAGCCACAGCGACAGCTTGGCCATCTCCACCGCCAGCGGGTTGATGTCGACCCCGTACAGACAGCGATCGGCGATCAGGCGCCGGGCGACCAGGCGGCGTTCCTCGGCATCTACCGGGATCGGTGAGGTCGGCGGGCGCTCGGCGGCGAGCGCGCCCTCGGGGCTGATAACGACCTGGCCGGGATGCCCGGCCTCCAGCGTCTCCCAGGCCTCCACTAGTTTGTCGGCCAGATAGCGGCAGCCCTGCACCAAAAAGGCCCCGGAGCCGCACGCCAGGTCGCAGACCTTCAGCGCGAGGATCTCGGCGGGGCGGCGCAGGGTCGCGCGCGAGGGCGCGACGCCGTCGGCCAGGCCGGCATAGACCAGCGGATCGAGGGCATGGCGAACGATGGGCTCGGTCAGCTCCGGCGGGGTGTAGTGCGTGCCGCTGCTGCGTCGGTCCTGGCCGGCGGTGACGAAGACACTGCCGGGGGTGATGACCACCGGGTAACCGAGGGTGTCGGCGCGCAGCAGGGCGGCGAAGGGGGCGATGCGCGCGCGCAGAGCTTCGTCGTTGTCGCAGGCGGTGCGCAGACGGGCGTCGGCTTCGTTGGCAACCGCGCCTCTTGTCCCAGTGCCTGATTCAAGGTCCGCGGCGGCCAGGGCATGGCGAAGGGCGTTGGGACTGCGTTTGGTGGCGTCCTGCAACGCAGAGACCAGGGCGTCCGTGCCCTGGGCGTGTAGGGCCTCCAGGGTGGCCAACGCAAGCTCGGCGGTGCGCCCCTTGGCGGCACTCAGGCCGAGGACGGCCTCGTGGGTGCGACGGGCGGTATGGTCGAGCAGGCCCTCGTAGACGGTGCCGATGTTCTCTTCGGTCAGCGCCTTGAATGACAGGCGCCGAGCCTGGGCCGGGCCGCCACCCGGAGTGGCGAGCTGGAGGTACTGGAGGGCTTCGAGTAGGTGCAGCACGGTGCGGTTGTGGATGGGCAGCGGGTCGGTGGTCGTCTCGCGCCACTGGCTGCCGGGCCGACGCCCTTCGAGAAAGGGGTAGCGGTCGGGATCGAAGAGGTGACCGCCATAGGCGGGCAGGCGCAGGTCCTGGGCCTCGCTCCCGGCGTAGATGAGCCGGAACAGGGCCAGCAGCCGGTTCCAGGCGTCGTGGCGGCGTTCCAGGATCTCCTCGCCAAGCTGGTCGGCCGCCGCGCGCAACTGGGCGCCGAGGGTGGAGACGGCGTAGTGCTGGGCATAGATGGGGTTGTCGGCCGGCAGCAGGTTGCGCTCCTCGGCGAACAGCAGGAAGACCAGCCGCATCATGACCGTCAGACCGGATTCGTACAGCTGGGTCTCGGTGACCCCGTGCAGCAGGGCGCGTCCGCGCTCTTTGTCGAGCCGGTCGATGGACTGGATCAGGATCTCGACGGCGGCGAGCACCTGGGCGCCGAGCTGGGCGGTCACTTCCTGTTGATTATCGGCACTCTCGGCCAGGAGCGCGTCCAGGCGATCCGTCGGCGCGACCCCGAACCAGCGGCGCACGCCCAGCAGGCTGACCAGGGCGCGCAGGGTCAAGGGCTCCTCACTCCAGAGACCCGCGTGCCAGGTGGCGTAGCTGGCGGTCTCGACCGCGCGTGGGGCGTACACCAATAGCCAGTCCTCGCCGTTGGTGACCAGGCCCAGCGGCACGTCGGCGGCTCGCAACAGGTCGGCCATGCGGGCGGCGGGCGAGGCCTTCCAGAAGCGACCGGGGACGGTCCGATCGAGGCGCTGGCCGGGGGGGTAGATCTGGATCAGCAGACGCGGTTCCTGCCCGGCGCCTGGGGCGGTCGCCGACTCGGCCGCGGCGGCCCCCGCGTTGGTCGAGGTCGGGGGTCGCGGGTCGGCCGGCAGGTCGAAGGGATCGTCGAACAGGTCGGCGGTGGAGTTGGCCGTGGCGGAGTCCGACCCGGTCGCGGCCAGCGGTTCGGTGGCGGCTGGTGCCATCAACACCAGGTCCGGGCGCAGGATCTCACCCTCTTCGGCGCGATTGAGCTGGAGGTGCCGCGGTAAAGCCTGGTCGCGCCGCAACGCGGTCGCTGGCAGTTCCAGTACCTCCTCCAACACGAAGCGAATCCAGGCTTGATGCAGGGCCGGATCGGGTTTGCCGGTCGCGTGGCTCGCCTGCCATTCGCCATAGGCTTGCGCCAGACGCCGGCGGACCTCGGTGCCCAGGGTATCGAGCCCCTGCGGGAAGATGCGCAACAGGACCGGCAGTGAGAGGAAGGGGCCGGACTGCTCGATCAGACCGAGCCATTCAGCATGGTGTTGGGCAGTCGACATGGGCGGTGATCCTGTTCTGCCGTTGCGGGGTCAGCCGTTGAGCCGCTGCGGCACCAGGAAGGTGACGGCGACCGGAAACAGTCGCGGTGTCGGTGCGGCATAGCGACGGCGGATGTTGGCGGCCTCTGTCTCCCGCTCCCGCGGAATGGCGGCCAGGCGCGCGCGCAGGTTGGCCAGGTCGCGCTCGCGCTGCTCGATCTCGGGCGTCGACCAGAGGCTGAGCTGGAGCGGCTCGTCGGTGCGCTGCAACTCGGCCTCGATTTGCTGCTGGAGCTGGGTCAGGACCGCCTCAATCTCACTGATCTCGCTCCCCATGCGCTCGTCGAGGAAGGATTGCAGGTTTTTGGTGCGTTCAGCGGTGCGCCGTTCGAGCGAGGCCAGGACGCCATCACTGATCGTTGGCCAGAGCGCCTGAAAGCGGGCCTGCACCGCTTGAGCGGCGGCCAGCGGTAGCGCGGCATCGAGCAGGCGTTGGACCTCGGAGACGGTGGTGATGCGGCGGAAGCGGCCCTCGGTGAGGATGCCACCGGCACTGATGATCTCTTCATGCAGGCGTTGCGAATCACCGCCGAGCACCAGGATACGCCCGTGGGCGATGACCGCCGGGGTATCGAGGACCTGGTCCGGAATCAGGCGCGCGGTGACCCGGTGCAGCCGGCGTCGGGTCTCGCTCGCCCACAGCTCCGCCCGCAGCAGGTGCAGACACATCTGCACCAGGCGGTGATTGAGGTGGGCGAGGACGACATCGTCGCGGTCCTGCGCCAGGGCATGATCGAAGACGATGGGGCGAATCGCCTGGGTATGCGGATGGGCGAGGCCCTCGGTGCAGTGCGCCCAACTGCCGGTGAGCGGCGGCAGATGGTACACGGGGCAACGATGGTGCTGGCCGCTGGGGTCTGGCCATAACCCCGCGACCTTGGCCTCGATCAACGGGGGTTGCCCCGCCAACTGCAAGCCCAACTGGACGGCCCGCTGGACATTCTCCGGGGCCAGGTGGAGGGTGCGGCGCGATTCGAGCAAGCTCGCGTGCAACTTGGCGAGCTGTTCGCGCAGGTTCCGCTCGAAGCTGAGGCGCTTGCGCACGGCCTGTGCCTGGTCCTCGGCCACGCGGGTGTCGAGCCCACGACGGCGCCCCAGCATCGCCTCCTCGACCTGCTCGGCGATGACCGGGCCGACTTTGCCGAGGTCTTCGCGAATCTGGTCGACCTTGATCACCGCACGCATCAGGAATTCATGATCCGCTTCCAGGCTGCCGGGATCGCTAGCCGCCTCCTGACGGGCGGTCCGGGAAAAACCGCTGCCGACGAAGTGATAGATGTTGACCTGCGCGGCGCGCTGGCCGTGGCGGTCGATACGCCCGTTGCGCTGCTCCAGGCGGTTCGGGTTCCAGGGGATTTCGTAATGAATCAAATTGGCGCAGTGGTTTTGCAGGTCGACGCCTTCGGAGGCGGCGTCGGTGGCCAGCAGGATGCGCACGGCGGAATCCGCCGGGGCCGCCTGGAAGGCGGCCTTGATGCGTTCGCGCTGATCGCTGGCCATGCCGCCATAGAGGAGCATCAGCCGATCATCGGCGGTGAGCTTCTGGGCCGACAGCAGGGTTTGTAGCCAGACCTGGGTCGCGCGGTACTCGGTGAAGAGGATGACGCGCTCATCGTTCCATGGCCCAGCGGGCCGCAGGTGGGTTTCGAGCCAATCGATGAGGCAGGCGGCCTTGGCATCGGCTCGCCGGGAGAGCTGATCGGCGCACTCGATCATCTGATCCAGCAGGGCCAGATCCTCGGCGGGAAGGTCCGCGAACAGTTCGGTCGCCGTATCGGTCAGTGCCAATTCCTGTTCTTCGAAGGCGGCGTCGTCGGCAAATTCCTCGGTCAGGCCCTCGATGCGGGCGCGCAAGACTGCCGCATTGGGCAGGGTGCGTTGCTTCGGCTTGCGCCGAGCGAGCGTTTCGCGATGTTGCCTGAGCGTGCCGAGAAAGGCGGCGGGCGACGAGAACAGGCGCTTCTTGAGCAGCTTCAGGACGAACTCGGTCCCTAGCTTGGCGGCCGGGGCCAGGTCGGCAGCCAGGCGGCGCGCGCTGTAGTCTTGCAGCAGGCGATGCAGTTGGCGCTCGATCTCGGGGTAATCGATTTCAAGCGGGATGATCCGGCGCTCGGGAAAGCGCGGTCGGCCATCCCAGTGCGGTGGGAGTTCGCGCTTGAGACGGCGGACCATGATGCGCTGCAACTGTTTGGGGTCGGCCTCGACACCACGGCTGAAACGCTGGCTGTCGAGGAGTTCGAGCAGCGCCGTGAAACTCTCCCGATAGCCGTTGTGGGGGGTCGCCGACAGGAACAGCTTGTGCTCGAAGTGGGGGGCAATGGTGCGCACGGCGGTGGTGCGCAGGGAGTCGGTCGCATACTTGCCCCGACCCGCCGGGGCGACGTTGTGGGCCTCGTCGATGATCAGGATATCGAATTTGCGCGGCCAGCCGGGTTGACCGTCGGCCGGCAGCAATTGCTTGAACAGCCCCAGCGGTCGCTCGCGCTTGATGAAGTCGATGGAGGTGATCAGGCGGGGGAAATGCGCCCAGGGATTGACGTGTAATCCACGGCGGCGGCGCAAGTCTTTGAGCTTATCGCTGTCGATGATCTCGAAACGCAGGCCGAACTTGTCGCGCATCTGCTCCTGCCACTGGACCTGGAGGGCCGAGGGGCAGACCACCAACACGGTGCGGGCACGGTGGCGCAGCAAGAGTTCCTGGACCACCAGACCGGTCTCGATGGTCTTACCCAGTCCGACATCATCGGCGATCAGCAGATTGACCCTGGGCATCGAGAGGGCGCGCGCCACCGGGTCGAGCTGATAGTCCTCGATCTGGATGCCACTGCGAAACGGCGCCTGTAGCGCCTTGACGTCGGCGGAGGAGATCGCCCCCCAGCGCACGGCGTCGATGAAGCAATCCAGTTCTTCCGGCGCATCGAAACCCGTCAAGGCCGGCAGCCCGGAGCCCTCCCGGATGGAACGCGACGGCTCGATGCCCCACAGGACCTGGATCTCTTCACCGAGGGCATCGTCCTCGATCGACGACAGCGTCACCAGATGATGCGCGCCAGCAACGGCCCGCAGAGGATCGGGCGTAAAGCAGGAGGCCGAGACCGCGACCACAACCCAAGGGCGTTGGCGTATCTCGACGATCTGGCCGGCTTCAGGGACGCGCATATCAGAGACCCTCGACTGGCTGACATAACCCTGGGGTGCCGTCTGAGAACAAAGAGAACATATGGAGCAACGCCCAATACCCCTGCTGCCAACCCGTATCTTAACCGTTTTGCTGATGTTTACCGCACTGTTTACCACCTTGGCCAGGGCTCATGTGTACGATTTGTTGATCGGCACCTGCTCCATCCCGGCCGCCGCGAACGGGGTCCGGGCTGCGGTGGCCACATCGCCGACCTGCGCGCCGAACACGAGGCTTACTATGCTCCGCCTTTGCCGCGCCGGTGCGCAGGATGACCTATACCACCAACGCCATTGAAAGCCTGCGCGGCGGGGGACGAAAGACGATCCGTAACCAGGGCCACTTTCCCAGCGACGAGGTCGCCACCAAGCCTAGTCGGATTGCTCAGTGCGAATCGTCTTCCGTAAATAGGGCGTCGCCCGCCAGTCCGCGCTCATCCTGCGCCGCGTCGGTCAAGCCCAGAAAGTCGAAACGATAAGGGTCTTTCAGTGACCCACGAGCCAGGTCGGACGGGGGGCTGGGCAGACGGGCATCGAAGTTGGTTCCCTCCATGCCGCTCCGCTCCCGCAGGCGGGTATCGATCTGCATGACCAGAATATTGCGCGACCAGTTGTGCTCGATGGCCTTGGCCGCGTACCAGCGGCAGGTTACGGGGTCGGGGAGTTTGTCCAGCAGCGCCAGTTGGTGATACCAAGGCAATGGTGCAAGCACCGCTTGCACATATCTCGCATCCGGTTTGAGGGTACGCTGACGCGCATAGCCTTGGCGGGATTTGAGTATAGGTTTCATGCCGGAGGTAAACCAGTTGCGGGTGGCTGCTGCTGGGAGCCGCTTGGCACGTTAAAGCGCGCTACCCCCCGCCATGCCCTATACTCTGGTTTCCGTAACACCAATCGGAGAGCCAAGATGCCAAAAGGTGGCGCCCGCCCCGGCGCGGGACGCAAGGTCGGATCGGGCCGCTGGGGCGAGGCGACCCAGGTCATCCGGCTGCCCGTCAGCCGCATCCCCGAAATCCAGGCCTGGCTGCAAGCAACCCCCCGCCTGGGGCCGGAGCTTGCGGGACTGGAGCCGGCCCGACCTGGCCCACCCCTGTTCCGGCCCCTCTTCAGCTCCCGGGTCCCCGCCGGCTTTCCCTCGCCGGCGGAGGAATACGCCGAGGGGCCCCTCGATCTCCACCATCATTTGATCCGCCACCCGGCGGCGACCTTCTATGTGCGGGTCACCGGCCACTCCATGACCGGGGCCGGCATCCTGGACGGGGATCTCCTGGTGGTGGACCGGGCGCGGGATGCGCGCCATGGCCAATATGTGGTGGCGGTCATCGACAACGAACTGACGGTCAAGGAACTGGACACCCAGGGCCCGACGCCCTGCCTGCGCGCCCATCACCCGGACTTTGCCCCCATCACCTTGCGGCCGGGGCAGGAACTGCAGATCTGGGGGGTGGTGGGGGGCGTGGTGCGGCGGTTGCCGTGACGCCTTACGCCCTGATCGACGCCAATAACTTCTACGTCAGTTGCGAGCGGGTCTTCGACTATCACCTGCGCGACCGCCCCGTCGTGGTCCTGTCCAACAACGACGGCTGCTGCGTGGCGCGCAGCCCGGAGGCCAAGGCCCTGGGCATCCGCATGGGCCAGCCCTTCTTCGAGGTGCGGGACCTGCTGGCCCAACACCAGGGCCGCGCCCTGTCCTCCAACTATGCCCTCTATGGCGACATGAGCAGCCGCCTCATGCAGGTCATCGGCCAGTTCAGCCCGGAGCAGGAGGTCTATTCCATCGACGAGTCCTTTCTGCGCTTCACCCCGGGGGAGGCCGCGGGCCTGACCGCCTTGGGCGGCCAACTGCGGGCGCGGGTCCTGCAATGGACCGGCCTGCCGGTAGGGGTCGGCATCGGCCCGACCAAGACCCTGGCCAAGCTGGCCAATCATCTGGCGAAGAAGCACCCGGACTTCGCGGCGGCGGGGGTGTGCAACTGGCTGGAGCTGCCAGCGGCGGCGCGGGCGGCCTATGCGGCGGAGCTGGGGGTGGCGGCGGTGTGGGGCATCGGCGGGCGCTGGGCGGCGCGGCTGGGCCAGGCGGGCATCCAGACGGTGGCGGACCTGCGGCGCGCCGACCCGGTGGACCTGCGGCGGCGGTTTAATGTGGTGCTGGCGCGCACCGCCCTGGAGTTGCGGGGGACGCCCTGCCTGGCCTTGGAAGAGACCCCGCCCCCACGCCAGCAGATCATCGCCTCGCGCAGCTTCGGCCAGCCGGTGACGACCCAGGCCGAGTTGGGCGAGGCGCTGGCCAGCCATACGGCGCGGGCGGCGGCGCGGCTGCGGGCGGCGGGGCTGGTGACGGGGCTGCTGCAGGTGAGTATCGCTACCAGCCCCTTCCGGGAGGACGAGCCCCAGTATCATCCCACCTGGGGCCTGGCGCTGCCGGTACCCACCGCCGACACGGTGCCGCTGCTGCGGGCGGCGCGGGCGGCCCTGGGGCTCATCTACCGGGCGGGCTATCGCTATCAGCGGGCGGGGGTGGTGTTGCTGGACCTGAGCCCGGCGGGGGCGCTGACCGGCGATCTGTTCGCGCCGGTGGCGCCGGCGGGGGCGGCGCGGCGGGCGCGGCTGCTAGAAGTGCTGGATGGGGTCAATGGCCGCTGGGGGCGGGGGACCCTGCGCTATCTGGCGGAGGGTGGGGCCCAGCCGTGGCGGATGCGGCGGGAGCGGTTGTCGCCGGGGTATACGACGCGGTGGGAGGAGTTGCCGGGGGTGGGGTGAGGGGGCACGGCAGAGGCTGCCGACCCGGCGCGCGCCGTTCGGCCCACTGGCGGGGCGCGCCAGGCGCGGCTCGATCTCATGAAAATGGCCGTTGCCGCTGGGGCCGTTCGCTCACGCACTCTCCCGCTGCTGGAGGGGGGCTGGTGACCGAGCGCGCCTGGGTGGGGGGATTTATCCTGGGGTCTGTTACCCTTGGCCGGACCCGTGCTCCTGCCGATGCCGTAACCCGGAGGCTAACCCCATGACCTCAACCCCGGCCGTCTGGCTGGCCTTGCTGGCGGCCAGCTTGTTCGGTGCCAGTACCCCCTTTGCCAAGTTGCTGGTGGGGGCAATGTCCCCGCTGCTCCTGGGCGGCTTACTCTATCTCGGGAGTGGGGTCGGCTTGACCCTGGCGCGCCTGGCGCGCGACCGCGGTTGGCGGGCCGCTGGCCTGGCCCCGCGGGAGTGGCCCTGGTTGCTCGGGGCCATCCTCTCCGGGGGGGTCCTGGCGCCGGTGGCCCTGATGGTGGGCCTGACCTCCACCCCGGGCGCGACGGCGTCCCTCCTGCTGAATCTGGAGTCCGTCCTGACGGCGTTGCTGGCCTGGGTCGTGTTCAACGAGAACGCCGACCCGCGCATCTTGCTGGGCATGGTAGCGATCGTGGCCGGCGGCATCCTGCTGTCGTGGCCGACGGGGGAGGTCGGGGTGGCAGCGGGGCTCGGCCCGCTGGCGATCGCCGGCGCCTGCCTGTGCTGGGCCATCGATAACAACTTGACCCGCCACGTCTCGGCCGCCGATGCCTTGTTCATCGCCGGGACCAAGGGGTTGATGGCCGGCGGGGTCAACTGTGCCCTCGCGCTCGCCTGGGGTATGTCCTTACCCGCACCCCTGACCCTGCTGGGGACGATGTTGGTTGGCTTGCTCGGCTACGGCATCAGCTTGGTGCTGTTCGTCCTGGCGCTGCGGGGGCTGGGGACGGCGCGCACCGGGGCCTATTTTGCGATCGCCCCCTTTATCGGGGTGGTGGTGGCCCTGCTCCTGTTGGGTGAACCGACGTCACCCACCTTCTGGGTGGCGGGCGCCCTGATGGCCGGTGGCGTGTGGCTGCACCTGACCGAGCGACACGGCCATGATCATGGCCATGCCCCCCTGACCCATCAACATCCCCACTCGCATGACCCCCATCACCAGCACGACCACGACGCGAACGGGGCTGGCCAGGAACCACACGACCACCGGCATACGCATGTCAGCATGAGGCACACCCACCCGCATTTTCCGGATATTCATCACCGCCACCGGCATTAGTCGGGCGCGATGCCACTGCAGTGCGACGTAAGGGGGCCTGTCGCTCGCGCGCTGGCATCGTGCCGAGGGCCCGGGATAGGCAACCCGACCGCTACCCGCTGCCCCCGCCCGCTCACGCACTCTCCCGCTCATACCCCTGATTCCGCCCCAGCCACTCCACCAGGGCCTCATGGGGTATCCGGTGATGACACCCCACTAAAAACGAACCCAGACCCCGCGGATTGGGGTGGCCGACGGCCGGATGTTCGCGCAGGGCGCACAGTTGCAGGAGCGTAGTGCGGGAAATCCGCAACAGACGACACACCTCCCCCGGGCGATAGACCCCCGCGCGCGGGATGCCGGTCGCGCGCAGCAGGGCGTCGAGCTGGGCCTCGGCGATGGCCGGGAGGGCGAGGGCCGGGCGTCCCCGCTCGATCGACGAGGAGGCCCCTCGCGCGTCCGCCAGCCTCACCATCGGCCTGGCCCCCTACCCAGGTAGCGCCCCATGGTCTCAGGCCCGCTCCGGGGCGCTGAGGGCCTCGGACGAGGTGGGCCCCGGCGCACGGGTCAGCCCGCCCCCCCAGGTCCAGCGGGCGCCGGTGAAGTGGTCGATGCCGTCCTGGACGTCGGCGATGGACCGCGCCAGGAGGGCGAGGCCCCCGGCGTCACGGACCTGCTGGAGAAAAATCTGCTGTTCCGCCCGCGCCTTACCGCCGGCGCGCTTGCAGTCGATGGCCAGCAATGGCCCGGTGGTGAGTTGGCCGAGGAGGTCGGCGCAGCCGGTGAAGGCGTAGCGGATGAAGCGGCGGGTGGCCTTGCCGGCCTTGTCCTGGCCGATGACGACATGGGCGCCGGTGTTGAAGCGATGCACCCAGGCGACGCGCGGGTCCCAGGCCAGGTACAGCAGGATGGCGGCCTGGAGGTCGTGCTCGCGGGGGGTGGGGTGGGCGAGACGAAAGGGCTTCATGGCTGGAGATCTCCGAGGAGGTGCTTGATGGCGGTCAGGTGCCGCAGGCCCGCCCGGGCGCGGGGGGCCGGCAGGGCGCGCGGGGTGGGCTTGGGCGGCAGGTGGTCGATGAGCTCGGCGGGCCCGGGCCAGCGGCGCGCATGGCCGGCCAGGGCCAGGAAGGCGGCCTCTAGGCGCGGGGCGTCGCGCGCGGCGTCCCAGGTGCGTCTTGCCCAGAGGGCCGCGATCCAGACGGCGGCGGCGAGGCGCAGATCGCCGTCCAGGGGCGTTGACGGCAAGCGCATGGCGGCCAGCCGTTGCAGGCCGGAGATGATCACGCTGGTAAACCAGGGCTCGGGGGTGGTGCCCATTTGAGGTCCTCCAGGGCCAGGATGCCCCGCATGGTGGGTGAATCGCTGCGTTGGGGCGGGGCCTGGGTGAGCTCGTCTTCCCAGCGGGCGCCGCGCAGGTAGGTTTGGGGCATGGGGGTGAAGCCGCGCAGCCAGAAGTCGTCGAGGACCTGGCGGCGCTCGACATCGGCGACGATGGCGGCGGCCTGGTCCTCCAGGCGCAGTTGTACCCAGGCGGCCAGGGCCATCTTGCGACCCCGTTTGCGCTGGCCATCGGGCCAGGCGGCCCAGAAGCGGGCGAAGCCCTCCGGCTCCGGAAGTGCATTGCGCTGCAGGACCGCCCCCAGCGTGCGCGCAGCGCACATACTGTCTTTTCTTTCTTCCTGACGTTCTTTACTAACGTTAGGCGGAAGTCTGACTTCCGGTTGCCCCCCCCAGACTTCCGGTTGCCCCCCCCCAAAAGCACTGTTTGCCGGTGCGCTACACTTCCGGTTGCACTGCGCCACACTTCCGGTTGCCCTGCGCTGCACTTCCGGTTGCCCCCCCCGCTTTTCCGGCGCCACACTTCCGGTTGCCTCCGGCCACGCGGTTTCTGGCGGCGCCACACTTCCGGTTGCCGCGCTCACATCGCGCACGTCGAGCCGCAATTGATAGGCATTGGATTTACGGCCGGCGCCATCGCCGGGGCGGTGGAAGACCTCGACGAGGCCCAAGTTGGCCAGGGCGGCGATATTCGAGCGGATCTGGCGCTCGCTGCATTGGACGAGCCCGGCGATGCGCTCCTGGCCGGGATAGCCGAAGCCGTCCGCGTTGCAGGCGTCCGCCACGGCCAGGAGGGTCAGTTTCAGGTGGGAGGGTAGGCCCCGCACGGACCAGGCCCAGGCGCTCGCTTGTACGCTCATGGGCGGCCCTCTCAGGCGGCGGGGGGTGGGGCCAGGGGCGGGCGTGACCGGCGGCTGGGCCGGGCCCGGGCCCCCGGTTGCAGCAGGGCGGCGACGGAAACACCCAGAGCGCTGGCCAGGGCCGAGAGAACGTCGAGCGTGGCGTTCTTTTGGCCGCGTTCGAGCTGGCCGACGTAGGTCTGACCAATGCCGGCCGCGTCCGCGAGAGCGGCTTGGGTTAGCCGTTGTTGCTGCCGTAGCCAGCGGATATTGCGCCCGGCGACTAGGGCCGCATGATTGTTTGGATTCGTGTACATATTTCTCCTAAACTTAACACTGAGAGTGTTTCATTCGGCGCTCATAGCGCTAATTAAAGCGCTTAAAGCGCTTTTTGAAGGCAAGCCGAGGTCGAGATGGCTGAAATAAATGTGGCGCGGCTGCGCAGCGCCAGGGAACGGCACGGACTGACGCAAATAGAACTCTCCCGACTGTTGGGCGTGACGCAGACGTTGGCCGGCCAATGGGAGCGGGGCTATAAGGATCCGTCGATCGCTAATCTCAAGGAATTGTCCCGCGCGCTGCGGGTGTCGCTGCCCTGGTTGCTGGGCATGGACGAAACCAGCCCGACGATTGCCGACGATCCGTCCGCCTACGCCAGCGCCCCCCCCCCGGAGCCGCGCCGCCCGCGCTATACCTCGGCGGCGGAGATCCTGGCGGACTACGATGCCCCCCTTGGGCTGCGCGACCTGGCGCAGGCGCGGGACATGGCGCGGGTCTTGCGCATCACGCCCGAGGAGTGGACGGCGCTCGGCAGCCTGGACTACCCCGGAGGCCTGACCCTGGAGGGGTACTGCGGGCTGCTGGGGATGCTGCGCTCGGCCTCCCTGCAGGGGAACCGGCACGCCATGGAGCAGCGGCCCGGGCGGAAGGTGAGCGAGATCGCGCCCGCGTGAAAGTGGCGTGAAAGTGGGTGGACGTTTGCGGTCCATGGGTGGCCTCATTTGTCACGTTTACGGCTGGGGTGGCGGCGTAAGTGAATGATTACCTTAACATTGGCTTAAACACCCTGCCTCGATCAGGCACGGACCGCTTGGCGCCAGCGACGCTATGACCCGGATCTCA
>ERZ1645187.2127-NODE-2127-length-17741-cov-5.217121_pt1 | contig 17741 bp, 15 predicted proteins | sample MGYA00575352_ERZ1645187 | MGnify/ENA primary metagenome ERZ1645187 (study PRJEB40837, sample SAMN11349314) | freshwater sediment metagenome | isolation source: river sediment | host: Sediment | place: India: Wazaribad , New Delhi | collected 2017-02-21 ... | reverse complement strand
AAGCCGGCCTCTTCGAGCATGCCGAGCGCCGTCTGCACCGCCATCTCGCCGAAGAAGGCCTCGGGTTGCGCGCCCTGTACGACGAACTGCGCAGCGAACGCGCCCGCTTCTGGCTCGCCGAAACCGACCTGCCGGTGGAACGCATCGCCGAACGCCTCGGTTACGCCGACGCCAGCAACTTCGCGCGCTGCTTCAAGCGCTGGACGAATCAAACGCCGCGGGAGTATCGACGTGGGCGCTCGATCACTTGAATGGCGTTCAATGAGGTCGTGATATCGTCAATCCGGATCATTCGACATGCAGGGCAATCGCCATGGCTATTCATAGCAGCCTATTCGGGTCTGTCACGGTTTCCGGCAAGGAAGCCAAGGCGTTCCGGCGCGCAATGAAGAATCCCGTGGCTTCGCCCGCGGCGGTGGAAGCAGTCATGCGTGGTCGTGAAATGGCGAGGGCGATCATGGAGACGGGCCTGGCCGTGTCGAACCTTCGGCCCAAGGAATCGACCAGACGTCGTGGTAAGAAAGTTGCCCGGTGAATGCTCCGCAATCCGGCCTTCACTATCGGACCATTCACACTGACGATGGTGTCAACTCGTTGCGCTTGGGCGATGCTTCGCTGAAGCCGCTCAAGGCGTTTCTGAAGAAGGATGCACGCCGCTTTCATGAAGAGTACTTGGCCAGGACTCTGGTCGGAGTACAGCCTGGAGACCGGACGGTCATCGCATTTGCGACGCTCGTGTGCGCGAACATTCTGGTCAAGCAATTGCCGGAAGAGGAACGGATCAGTGGATTCAGGTTCAACTCCTACCCGGCCATGATGCTGGCTCGTCTTGCCGTCGACAAACGGTTCCAGGGGCAGGGCATCGGGACAGAGCTTCTCGACCTTGCCATCAGCCTTGTCGTCGGCTCAATCATGCCCATAGCCGGTTGTCGCTACTTGCTTGTCGATGCCAAAGAGTCATCCGTTCGCTTCTACGAACGTCACGGTTTCGCCAGGTTGGGCGAACTGCCGGACTCGAAGAGGGATCTGACGTCGATGTATATCGATTTGCTTCCCGTCGCCCGGGCTGTGTCCGGCGCCGACAAACTCTAGACTACGCCCATGCTCAGTTTCTCCAATCTCCGCCTGCGGCGTGGGCCGCGGGTGCTCATTGATGGCTTGTCCGCGACCATCCATCGTGGCCAGCGTGTCGGCTTCGTCGGCCGCAACGGCACCGGCAAGTCCAGCCTGTTCGCGATGATCCTCGGCGAGCTCCAGCCCGACCAGGGCGACGTGTCGCTGCCCAAGAACCTCACGGTCGCGACGGTGGCGCAGGAAATGCCGCACACCGACCAGCCGGCGATCGACTACGTGCTCGACGGCGACGCCGAACTGCGTGCGGTCGAGGCCGCGCTGGCCGAAGCCGAGATCGTGCACGATGCCGACGCCATCGCGCACGGGCACGAGCGCCTGCACGCGATCGGGGGGTATGCGGCCTCCGCGCGTGCGGCGCGCATGCTCGACGGCCTCGGCTTCAAGCCGGACCAGATCAACGACCCGGTGTCGGCATTCTCCGGCGGCTGGCGCATGCGCCTGAACCTGGCGCGCGCGCTGATGAAACGCGCCGACCTGATGCTGCTCGACGAGCCCACCAACCACCTCGACATCGATGCCGTGGTCTGGCTGCAGAACTGGCTGCTCGCCTACGAAGGTACCTTGCTGGTCATCTCGCACGACCGCGAATTCCTGGACGCGATCTGCACCCACACCCTGCACCTCGCCGAGCTGAAGGCGACGCTGTACACCGGCAACTATTCGCAGTTCGAACGCATGCGCGCGGAGCGGCTGGCCCAGCAGGCGGCGACGCTGGCGGCGCAGCAACGCACCATCGCCCACCTGCAGAAGTTCGTCGACCGCTTCAAGGCCAAGGCCAGCAAGGCCCGCCAGGCGCAGTCGCGCGTGAAGATGATCGAGCGCATCCAGCTGGTCGCGCCGGTCGTGGCCGACAGCGAGTTCAGCTTCGACTTCCCGCAGCCCGAGAAGCTGCCCTCGCCGCTGATCCGCCTGCACGATGCCGCCGTCGGTTACGGCGACCGCACCGTGCTGTCGCACGTCAAGCTCAGCCTGGAGCCGGGCCAGCGCATCGGCCTGGTCGGTCCGAACGGCGAGGGCAAGTCGACCCTGGTGAAGCTGCTGGCCGGTGAATTGCCGGTGCGCGCCGGCGAGATGACGCGGCATCCCGACCTGCGCGTCGGCTATTTCGCGCAGCATCAGCTCGAACAGCTCGATCCCGAGGCGTCGCCGCTCGAACACTTCAAGAAACTCGATCCGGGCAAGGGCGAACAGGAGCTGCGCAACGTGCTCGGTTCCTTCAATTTCGTCGGCGACCGCGTGTTCGAGAAGGTCGGCCCGTTCTCGGGCGGCGAGAAGGCGCGCCTGTCGCTGGCCATGGTCGTCTATCGCAAGCCCAACCTGCTGCTGCTCGACGAACCGACCAACCACCTCGACCTCGACATGCGCCAGGCGCTGGAACTGGCGCTGCAGGACTACGACGGCGCGGTCGTGCTGGTGTCGCACGACCGCCACCTGGTCGGCGCCACCTGCGACCAGCTCGTGCGCGTCTGCGACGGCGCGGTCGGCGAGTTCGACGGCGATCTCGACGACTACGCCAGGTGGCTGAGCGCGCGCGGCAACGCGCCGCGCAACGAGAGCGGTGCCGCGAAGCCGGCCTCGGAGCGTTCGCCGCGCCAGAACGACAAGGCGGCGAAGAAGCAGGAACGCGCGCTGCGCGACGCGCTGAAGAAGGCCGAAGCCGAGATGGAACAGCTGCAGAAGGCGATGCAGCAGGCCGATGCCGAGGTTGCGGCGCCCGGCTTCTTCCAGCAGGACAAGTTCAAGGTGCTGGCCGCGACCCAGCGCCAGGCCGAGGCCCGGCGCAAGCTCGACGAGGCCGAAGCGCGCTGGCTGGCGGCGGCGGAGGCGGTCGAAGCCTTGTCATCCTGAGCGGGTCGCCGCTCAGTCGACGGCGATGCCGCCCGCGCGGAGCTGCTCGCGCAGGGGCGCGAGTTCGTGCTCGAAGCGCTTCCAGCGTTGCAGCGAACGCGCGTGGATCGGCTCCCGCACCTGCACCGCGCTGGCGGTGGCCACCGGCGCCGCATTGCGCTCGAACTGCAGGCAGGCCGGGTCCCAGGACAGCCCGCAGGCGGCGAGCAGGGCACGGCTCGCGGCTTCCTGGTCGGCGACCAGGTCTTCGTAGCGCAGTTCGTGGATGCGCCCCGGGAACACCGCGTGCCAGTGCCGCATCAGGCGCTCGAACTGCAGGTAGTAGCGGCCGGTGTCGCGCAGGTCGAACGAGTAGTCGTAGAACGGCGAAGTCTGCGCGAACAACTGGCGGAAGTTGCCGAGGCAGGTGTCCATCGGGTCGCGGCGCAGGCAGACGATGCGCGCATTCGGCAGCGCCCGCGCGATGTAGCCGGCATACAGGAAGTTGTGCGGCAGCTTGTCGATGAAGCGCGGCCGCGCGCCGCTGACCGCGCGTGTGCTGTCGACGTAGGCGGCGCCGAGGCGATGCCAGTCGACCAGCGCGCCGCGGCGTACCGTGTCCGGGTCGATGAGCAGGCGTGTGGTGCTGCCGGAGACACGCTTGAGCGCGACCCCGAAGTCCTGCAGTTCGCCGCAGGACATGACCTCGGGATGGCTCGACAGGATGCGCTCGACCAGGGTCGTGCCCGAGCGCGGCATGCCGATGACGAAGATCGGGCGCGCGCTGTCGTGGCCGGCCGGACCATCGGGCACGCCCGGCATCGCCTCGACGAGGGCATCGAACAGGGCCTGGTCGCGGCCGAAATCGTAGTCGCGCTGGCGCCGACCCGCGGCCTTGCCGGCCGCCAGGTGCGCGAAGGCCTCGGCGTAGGCGCCGAGGTCTTCCTGTTCCTTGGCGATCGCCAGATTCAGGTAGAGGGCGGCCTGGTCGTCTCCGCCGTGCTGCGACAGCAGATCGTTCAGGCGCGCCAGATGATGGCCGCCGGCCTCCTGCTTGCGCAGCTGCGACAAGGCCAGATGCGCCTTCCAGTAACGCGGGTCCAGCGCCAGGCAACGTTCGTGGGCGGCTTCGGCGCCGGGCACGTCGCCCAGGGCGGTCAGCGCCGTGGCCAGGTTGAAATGCGCGGTGGCCGAGTCCGGGCGCAGGTCCGCGACTTGCCGGAATGCCGCGGCCGCCTTGTCGTGGGCATTGAAGCGCGAGTAGACGACGCCGAGGATCTCCAGGGTCATCGCGTCCTTGTTCGGGCGCACCGCCGCGGTATCGGCGGCGCCCAGGGCGGGGCCGGGCAGGGACAGTTCCATCAATGCGCGGGCCAGATGCGCCCAGTAGTCGGCGCGGTTCGGCGACAGGCGCGCGGCGCGGTCCAGTCGTTCGGCCGCCTGCGGCAGCCGGCGCAAGTGCAGGGCCGCGACGCCGGCCACGAACCAGACCCCGCCGTGCCCGGGCGCCTGCGCCAGCAGGGGTTCCGCCAGCGACTGCGCGCGTGCCCAGTCGCCGCGGTTCAGCGCGTCGACGGCGGCGGCATACCGGCGCGCCGGATCGTTCTTGTCCATGCTCGGGGTCTCCGTTGCGATCCCGCAAAAAAGTGCGGCCCCGCTGTGAACGGGGCCGCGGTCCTGCTAGGGCCGGTCGGAAACCGGCGCTACATCACTTGCCCAGATCGTAACGCGCTTCCAGGTAGATCGCGCGTCCGAACACCGAGTACTGCGCCGAGTTGTACGGCGCACCGCTCGAGCCCGGGTAGGTCGGATCGAACGGCGGCATGCTGTTGAACAGGTTGTTCACCAGCAGGGACACGTCGAGCGCTTCCGTGAACGCGTAGTTCAGGCTCAGGTTGTACGTCGTGAACGAGGGCAGCTTGCCGGTCGTGGGCGCGGTGTAGTTGTCCACCGTGCGGGCACGATTGTTCGGCGTCGGACCCATGTGGTTGGCGTACAGCGTGGTGCTCAGGCGGTCCAGCGACCACGTGGCCGAAGCATTGGCCTTGTAGTGCGGATCGCTGCTGTAGCCCGGGCGGTTCAGCAGGTCGACGGCCTCGTCGCCTTCGAACGCGATCGACTCGTGTTCGAGGTTCTTGGTGTACGAGACGTTGAACAGCAGGCCGCCGGCCTTGCCCATGTCGAGCGAGTAGCGGCTGGACAGGGTCACGGCTTCAAGCAGCTGCTGCGCTTCGTTCACCTTCGGCGTGTCGATCTGCACGATGCGGCCGGTGGCGTTGCGGATGACGCGCGAGATCGCTTCCTGGCAGGTCGGCGAGTTGATGTCGTAGCCGGGCTGGCCGGTACGGCACAGGTACTCGCGCAGGGCCAGGCCCTGGGCGCTCTGCGGCTGGATTTCGTTGCGGATGTCCCAGTTGTGGTAGTCCGCCGCGAAGGACAGTTCCGGCATCGGCGCCCAGACCACGCCCGCGCTCCACACGTCGGCCGTCAACGGCTCCAGCGAGTCGCCGCCTTCGGTGGTGCCGAAGAACTGGCGGTTCGAGTCCGCGGCCGGGCAGGCGTCGATGTTGTCCGGCGTGAAGCCGGCCTGCGCGCAACGGTAGAAGTCGGTGACGAACGAGTAGTAGCCGCTCGGTGCCTGGAAGGTGTCGGGCAGGGTCGGCGCCTTGAAGGCGGTGCCGAGCTTGCCGCGGAACAGCAGCGTCTCGATCGGGCGGAACTCGAGGCCGAGCGAGTAGGTCGCCTTGCTCGCGGTGTCCGCGCCGTCCGGATGGTAGGAGTCGTAACGACCCGAGACCGAGGCCGTCAGCATTTCCCAGACCGGCAGGCGCACTTCGCCGGTGACGGCGTAGCGATCGCGTTCGCCGCGGCCGTCGGTGGCCGTGGTGCCCCAGATTTCGCCGTTCAGCAGGCGCGGATCCGGCGAGTAGTCCCAATCCTGACGGGCGCCTTCCACCGCAAACGCGGCGCCGGCGTCGCCGCCGGGCAGGCTGAACAGCGACGCGTTGGTGATCTGCGCGCGCAGCATGGTGTCGGTGGTGTCGCTGCGCGAGCTGGTCATGCCGCTGAAGCTCGCCATTTCCTCGGCGGTGAGCAGCGAATAGAACGCGCTGTAGTCCGGGGTGAATACCGGATAGGCGCCGTAGTACGGGTCCCAGCCCTGCTGGTCGCCGAGCACGCGTTCGCGGAAGAACTCGTTGATCGGATCGGCGAAGCGGTTCCAGCTCTGTTCGTCGAGATCGTACTGGGTGCGCGACAGCGACACGTCGTAGTCCCAGTTCGAGTCGCCGAGCACGCCGCGGCTGCCGAGGTTGACCACGTAGGAGCGGCTGACGTCGGTGCTCATCGAGTTCTTGAAGCCGTCGCTGCTGCCCCAGTCCTCGGGCACGAAGGCGCGCTGCAGGTTGAGGAAGTCGTCGACGTCCGGATCGTAGAAGTAGCCCCACTCGACGCCGGTGCCCCACCACGTGTAGTTGGCGCCGACGTGGTAGTCGACCTCTTCGCGGCTGTACAGCACGTTTCCGTACAGCTCGTGGTTGTCGTTCACCGCATAGGTCGCGTGCGTGTAGAACTGGAACGCTTCCTTGCCGCTCTTCAGCGTGCGATAGCCCGGCGAGAACGGCGAGCCGCAGTACAGCTCGTCGCCGAAGCCCGGGCGGACCTGCAGGCCGACGGTGCCGCCGAAGCCGGTGGCCACGTTGTTGCAGACTTCCGGACCCAGCGGGAAGTAGTAGCTCGTGAACGGGCTGTAGATCAGCCAGTCGCGGCCGACCAGCGGCGCCGAGGTGCCGTTGAGGTTGTACTGGCGCGTCAGTTCGCGGTCGTACGCCCAGATCGGATCGCTCTTTTCGTACTGGCCGCCGACCAGCACGCTGAGGCGGTCGTCGGCGCCGGAGAACCCGGTGACCGCGCTGATGCGGCCGACTTCGCCGCCACCGTCGGTGAAGGCGCCGCCGCGGACGCTGATGACCGGGTTGTCGACCGTCTTCTTCAGGATGATGTTGATGACGCCGGCGATGGCGTCCGAGCCGTACAGCGAGGACTGGCCGCCCGGCAGCACTTCGATGCGGTCCACCAGCTCGATCGGAATGCCCGAGATGTTGTTGAACGCGTCGCTGCCGTTGTACAGCGCCGGATAGTCGGCCATCGGGCGGCCGTCGATCAGGTACTTGGTGTAGCCCACGTTCAGGCCGAACAGGCTCGCGGTTTCCGCGCCCTGGGTGAACGAGGCCGAGGTCTGCGAACCCTGGACGCCTCCGGTCGCGAAGGAGCTTTCCTTCACGACGTCGGAGATCTGGGTATAGCCGCGGACCTTGATGTCCTCGGCCGAGATCACCGTCACCGGGGTGAAGGTCTCGATCTGCGACTGCGGGATCAGCGAGCCGGTCACGACGACCTTCTCCATCTCCTGCGCCTTGTCGGCCGAGTCTTCGTCGTCCTGTGCCTGCTGCGTGCCCTGATTCGCGCTGTCTTGCGCGAGCGCGAGTTGCGGAAGGGCGAACGCGCCCAGCATGGCCGCCACGATGGCGGCGCTGAGCCGGTTGGCGTTCGGTAGTTTCTTGCGATCGATCATTGCGTGTGTCTCCGTTGGCAAGTGCCGAATTTCATCCAATCGCTACCCGTGGGCAATCCGGATGACACTTGACATTAACGGAAATGCAACGATCTCGACGTGATGATGGCGTGAAATTATTGAAAACCTATGGCGCATGCATCGCCGCGCCGCGCGGTTTCGCCTCAGGCCGGGTCCGCGCCCGTCGCCGAAGCATGGGGATGCACCTGCTTCCAATGCCGCGCGATATCGATGCGCCGGCACACCCAGACGCCGTCGAACTGGTCGATGTAGTCGAGGAACTGCTGCAAGGCATGGAAGCGGCCGGGACGGCCGAGCAGGCGGCAGTGCATGCCGATCGACATCATGCGCGGCCACTCGGCGCCTTCGGCGTAGAGCACGTCGAAGCTGTCGCGCAGGTACTCGAAGAAATGCGTGGCGGTGTTGAAGCCCTGCGGCGTGGCGAAACGCATGTCGTTCGCGTCCAGCGTGTACGGCACGACCAGGTGCGGCTTGCGCGAGCCGTCCGACAGCTCGACCTCGGTCCAGAACGGCAGGTCGTCGCCGTAGTAGTCGCTGTCGTATTCGAACCCGCCGTGCTCGACCACGAGTCGGCGCGTGTTCGGCGAGTCGCGGCCGGTGTACCAGCCGAGCGGCGCGGCGCCGGTGAGCTGGCGCTGGATTGCGACCGCGCGTTCCAGGTGCTCGCGCTCCACGTCCTCGGGGATGTTCTGGTAATGGATCCAGCGCCAGCCGTGCGAGGCGATCTCGTGGCCGAGTTCGACGCAGGCTTGGACGAACTCGGGATGGCGCTGCATCGCCATCGCCACGCCGAACACGGTCAGCGGCAGGCCGCGGCGCTCGAACTCGCGCAGGATGCGCCAGCCGCCGACGCGCGAGCCGTACTCGTAGATCGACTCCATGCTCAGGTGGCGGTCCGGATAACTGGCCGCACCGATGATCTCCGAAAGGAACTGCTCCGAGCCGCCGTCGCCGTGCAGCACGCAGTTCTCGCCGCCTTCCTCGTAATTCAGCACGAACTGCACGGCGATGCGCGCGCGGTTCGGCCATTGCGCCTGCGGCGGGTTGCGGCCGTAGCCGACCAGGTCGCGCGGATAGGGAGTCGTCGTCATGGCCCTAGTGTCGCGGTCGCGCCGGCCTCAGTCGAGCGCCACCGGGTCGACGTCGATCGACCAGCGCAGCTTCCGCGACAGCGGATGCGCGTAAAGCAGCGGCAGCAGCGCGTCGAGTGCGGCGTGCAGGTCGCGGCGCTGCGGCGCTTCCAGCAGCAGTTGCATGCGTTCGTAGCCGGCGCGGCGCGCGTGCGGCGCCGGCAGCGGCCCGGCGACGGTCACGCCTTCGCGAGCGACGGATGCGGCGGCCTCGCCCAGGAACGATTCGATCTGCGCGCGTTCGCGCGCTTCGGCACGAAGCAAGGCCTGGGACGAAAAGGGCGGCAGCGTCAGCGCTTCACGCAAGCGCAGTTCCTCGCGCGCAAAGGCTGGATAGCCGCCGTCGAGCAGGGTGCGGAACAGCGCATGCTCGGGGTGGTGCGTCTGGATCAGCACCATGCCGCGGCGGGCGCCGCGTCCGGCACGCCCGGCGACCTGCACGATCAGCTGTGCCAGCCGTTCCCCGGCGCGCGGATCGGCGCTGTAGAGGCCGCCGTCGGCATCGGCGATCACCGCCAGCGTGACCCCGTGCAGGTCGTGGCCCTTCGCCAGCATCTGGGTGCCGACCAGGATGCAGGGTTCGCCGGCATGGGCACGTGCGAGCACGCGTTCGAACTGGTCGGCGGAACGCGCGACATCGCGGTCGAGGCGCAGCACCGGCACCTCCGGGAAGCGTTGCGACAGCGCAGTCTCCAGGCGTTCGGTGCCGACGCCGACCGGACTCAGGCCGGCGCCGCCGCAGGCCAGACATTGCTTCGGCAACGGACGTTCGCGGTGGCAGTGGTGGCATACCAGGCGGGCGCGACCGCGATGCAGGGTGTAGGGGCGTTCGCAGCGTTCGCAGTCGCCATGCCAGCCGCAGTCGATGCAATGCAGGACCGGCGCGAACCCGCGGCGATTGCGGAACACCAGCGCCTGCTCGCCGCGCGCGAGTGTCGCGGCGATCGCCTCCAGCGCGCGCCGACCGAGCCCGTCCTGCAGGCGTTCGCGGCGCACGTCGATCAGCTCGACCGCGGGCGGCCGCGCGTGCCCGGCGCGGGCGTCGAGGCGCACGTGCCGATAGCGGCCGCGTTCGACGTTGGCCAGGCTCTCGAGCGCCGGGGTGGCGCTGCCCAGCACGACCGGAATGCCGCCGTGCTTGGCCCGCACCAGGGCGACGTCGCGGGCGTGGTAGCGGAAACCCTCGTGCTGCTTGAACGAGGCGTCGTGTTCCTCGTCGATGACGACCAGGCCGAGCCTGGGCAGCGGCGCGAAGACCGCCGAGCGCGTGCCGAGCACGACCAGCGGGGCGTCGCCGCGCGCACGCTCGAAGGCGCGCGCGCGGGGTCCGTCGGCCAGCCCGGAATGCCAGGCCAGCACGGGCGCGGCCAGGCGTTCGCGGAAGCGCGCCAGGGTCTGCGGGGTCAGGCCGATCTCGGGCACCAGGACCAGGACCTGTTCGCCGCGCGCCAGCGTCTGTTCGATCGCGGCCAGGTAGACCTCGGTCTTGCCGCTGCCGGTGATGCCTTCGAGCAGGGTGGTCGCGAAACCGCCGAGGGTCGCGACGATCTGCGCGACCGCCTCGCGCTGCCCCTCGTTCAGCGGCGGCGGCCGGGTCCGGGTCGCGCGCGGTGCCTCGTCCAGCGAGAGCACATCGATCAGTCCGAGCTGGGACAGGCGGCGCTTCGCGGTGCCGGCCTGCGCGATCGCGGCGCGCAGCGCCGGCCACGAACGCGGTCCTTCGAGCAGGGCGTCGTACAAGGCCGCCGGTGCGCTGCCGGCACGCAGTTGCCGGCGGCGTTCGGGGTCCGGACGCAGGCGCAAGACCAGGTCGCGGGGCGCGCCGCCGCCGTCGGTGCGATCGCGGACCGGTGCCGGCAACGCGCTGGCCAGGGCCTCGCCCAGAGGATAGGCGTAGTAGCGCGCCGCCCACAGCAGGCTGCGCCACAAGGGCTCCGGAAACACCGGCGTCGGATCGAACAGCGCGATCGCGGCCCGCAGCTTCGTCTGCGGCGAGGCCTGCGCATGCGCAACGACCACGCCGACCAGTTCGCGCGGACCGAACGGCACCCGCAGACGGGCGCCGATCGCGACATCGGCGCCGGCCATGCCCGCGGGCGGCAGGTAATCGAACAGTTCGGGCAGGGGCGCGGGCACGGCCACGCGCAGGACGTCGGACATCGGGGCGGGATCGGGGGCCGGGCCGGCAGTCTAGCGGCGCGTTCCACATGCGGAATCGGCGACGACATCGCGTGCCGCTGCGGGGCCGGCGGCCGTTTCTGATCTGCAATCGAGAAGTCGGCGCCAACCAATTGATCCCGATGAAAAAACATCCTTATCCACACCAGCTGTGGATAACTGTGTGGATTCAGCCTCCAACAAACTCGCCCGAGCGCGTCATGGCGCGGCCTACGCCTGGCCCGGTCAAAAACTAGCCATATCCACGAAGGCTTTAAAATCAAATGGTTGCATTCTCGGCTCGGGCAACGGAAGGTGACATGACCGGCGCGTGTCGGGGACTTGACAGGCTTTTCCCCGCCTGTGAACTAAACCGCAAACCCGGGCCCAGCAGGAATGCGGCGGAGCGGCTGTTTCCGGCGGTGTCAACCGTTTCCGTCCTGCTGCGTTCCGGGCACCGCAACCTTCCCGACGACCGCACCTACAATGACCCCGACCCTGGCGATGCACTGGATGGACAGCGACCGCCCCGCGACCTCGCGCAACCACGATGCGCTCGACGCCTTCCTGCGCGGCATCGAACGGCGCGCGTTGCGTATGGCCGAATTCGCGGTCGGGAGCCGCGACGACGCGCTCGACATCGTTCAGGACTGCATGCTGACCTTTGTCCGCAACTACCGCGACAAGCCCGCCGCCGACTGGGCGCCGCTGTTCCATCGGGTGCTCGACAGCCGGGTGCTCGATTTCCATCGCCGGCACCAGGTGCGCTCGCGCTGGTTCGGCTGGATCGATCGGCTGGTCGGTCGCGAGGGCGAGGACGTCGATGCGCTCGCCGACGTCGCCGATGCCCAGGTCGCCCAGCCCTGGCAGGCGGTGGCCGACGGAGAAACCGCCGCAGCCCTGGAGTCGGCGCTGCGTGCCCTGCCGCATCGCCAGCGCCAGGCCTTCCTGCTGCGCATCTGGGAAGGGCTCGACGTCGCCGATACCGCGCGTGCGATGGCCTGCAGCGAAGGCAGCGTCAAGACGCATTTGTCGCGCGCGATGGGCGCATTGCGCGCCCGACTGGAGCATCATCATGGCTGAGCACGACGAGGACCCGTGGACGCAACGCATCCGCCAGCAGCTCGAAGACAGCGCCCGCGACCTGGACGCGACGACCTTGTCGCGCCTGAATCGGGCGCGGCAGGCCGCCCTGCAGGCGGCGCGACGTCCGCAACCGCGACCCTGGCTGTGGCCGACGCTGTTCGCGACCGCCGCCTCGCTGGCCTTGGCGGTGGCGATCTGGCCGCGGGTGGTGCCGTCGACGGTGGCGCCGCCGACTGCGGTCGCGGCGCCCGAGGACTTTTCGATGCTCGCCGGCGAGGAGCAGCTCGATCTGTACCAGGAGCTCGACTTCTATGCCTGGCTGGATGCGCAGCCGTCCTCGGAATCGGGTTGACGGCGGACGGACGCGCCGCCGAACCGGCGCCGAGCGCCGAACTGCTGCTGTATCTCGCCGAGTTCGCCGACGACCAGGGCCGCCCCGAAGATCCGATCGAAGTCGCCGCGCAAGACGACGCATCGCCGAAACCCGAGACCCGCAACGAAGACGAAGCCCGAACCGATGAACCGCCGTCCCGCCCCGAACGCGTCGAAGCCGATGACTAGCCTGCGCGCCCTGCTGTGGCTCGTGCTGGCCGGGGTCGGCCAGATCGTGGCGGCCGAGCGCGTCGACTTCGACACGCTGACCCCGGCCGAGCAGCGCGTGCTGATGCCGTTCGCGGAACAGTGGTCGACGCTGGCGCCGGAGACGCAGCGCAATCTGCGTCTCGGCGCGCAACGCTGGAACGGGCTGACGCCGCAACAGAAGCGGGAGGCCGCACGCCGCTTCGGCGACTGGCAGCAGCTGCCCGATGGCGAGAAGCAGCGCATTCGCGAGCGATACCGCGCCTTCCGGCAGCTGCCGCCGGAACAGCAGCAGCGGCTGCGCGGCGCCTACCAGCGTTTCCAGCAGTTGCCGCCCGAACAGCGTGCCCAGATGCGCCGGCGCTTCGAGCGCATGACGCCGGGCGAGCGCCGCGCCTGGCTGGACGGCATGCGGGCGCAGCAGCAGCTCGGTGCGCGCGAACGCTTCCTGCAGCAGGTGCCGCCGGAACAACGTGCCGCGATCGAGGAGATGATGGCGCGTTTCACCGCACCCGAGCGCCAGCGCCTGGCCGCGCACCTGCGCGGACTGCCGGCGCCGGCGTGGCGCGCCCTGCACGAACGCCTGCTGGCGATGACCGTGGACGAGCGCATCGCCTTCGTCGCGGCGCTGCCGTCTGCCGGGGATCAGCCGGCGCGTTGATGCGCCGGATCGGTCTCGTTCGCCGCCGGCGCCAGGCGCAAGGGCGGATGCAGCAGGCGCGGCAGCTCGACGAAGAAGGTGGCGCCGCGCCCGATGCCCTCGGATTCCGCGCGCACGTTGCCGCCGTGCAGCGCCACCAGGTCCTTGACGATGGCCAGGCCAAGGCCGGTCGAACTCTCGCCGCCGGTGGGCCGCGCCGACAGGCGCTGGAAGCGCTTGAACAGCTGGCGCCGGTCGTCCACGGAGAAGCCCGGACCGTAGTCGCGGATGGCGACGCGCGCGCGCTCGGGGTCGAGCTCGATCCAGACCTCGATCAGGCCCTTCATCGGCGAGAACTTGATGGCGTTGCTCAGCAGGTTCTCGAAGACCTGGTCGAGGCGCTCGACGTCGGCCAGCACGATGGCGCCGCTCGCGGCACGGAAGTCGATCTGCTGCTGCTTCGCCTGCGCCCGCGTGCCGACGCGGGCGATGGCGTCGGCCAGCAGCACCGACAGGTCGCAGGGCACCTGTTGCAGCTTGATCTGGCCGGCGTCGAGCACGGCCGATTCGAGCAGGTCGCTGACCAGCTTCAAGGTCCGTTCGGCGGCGGCGATGATGATGTTGGCGTGGCGACGGGCGTGCTCGATCGACTCGCGCTCGGCGCGGATCAGTTCGGCGAAGCCGATGATGGAGCTCAGCGGGTTGCGCAGGTCGTGCGCGGCGATGCCGAGCATCTCGGTCTTGACGCGGTCGGCCTCCTCGGCGCGACTGCGCGCCTGCTCCGCGGTCTGCAAGGCGCCGGCGAGGCGCGCGTTCGCCGCGGTACGTTCGCGCGCGGCGCGCCGGCTCTCGACGAAGCGCACGGTCAGCAGCACCGCGATGCCGGCGAGCAGGACCATCGCCGCCGCGAACGCGCGCTTGAGCAGGGTCTCCTGGGCCAGGATCTCGGCCTGCTGCTCGCTGGCCGCGCGCAGGGCGAGAAGTTCGCGCTCGCGCTCGCGCATGTTCGCCGCGTTGGCGAGCAGGGCGTAGCGGGCCTCGTTCTGTTCGCGGTACTGGCGTTCGCGCAGTTCGTGCGCGGTCTTCAGGTCGGTCAGGGCCTGGGCGTTGTCGCCCTGCAGCTCGTGGATGTCCGCGAGCTGGCGGTGCAGGCCGATCTGCATCGTGCGGTCGCTTTCGCCCTGGCGCAGGAGCTGGAGCGCGCGTTGCGTGTAGTCGAGCGCCCGCTGCAGGCGGTCGCGTCGTTGCGCGCCGGACAGTTCGGCGCCGGAACGGCCGAGATGCCAGCGGCCGAGCTCGGCCAGCGCTTCGACCATCTCGGCGCGTGCGCCGACACGGGTCGCCAGGTTCAAGGCCTGTTCGAAACCCGAGACCGCGCCCGCCTCGTCGCCGCGCGCCGCCGCGACGCGCGCCAGCCCGGTGCGGGCGGCGCTTTCGCCGACCACGTCGCGATGTTCGGTCTGCAGGTCGAGCGCGCGCGTGAAGGCATATTCGGCCTGGTCGACGAGGCCGCGGCCCAGGGCGATGCGACCCTGGCCCATCCAGATCGCGGCGACGTCCTGGGCGGGCACGAGGTCCTTCGCCGCATAGTCCTCGTATTGCTGCAAGGCGGCCTCGTAGTGCCGCTGGGCGTCGCTCCAGGCCTGGCGGCGTTCGAACACGCGCGCGATGTTGATCGAGGACGCGATCAGGCCGGGCAGGTCGTCAAGGTCGCGCCACAGCGTCTGCACGCGCTGGTGCCGGTCCAGCGCCTCCGCATCCAGGCCCTGACGTTCCAGCACCGTGCCGTAGCTGTTGCCGACCTTGGCGATCAGCCGCGTGTCGGCCAGCGCTTCGGCGGCCGTCAGGGCTTCGACCAGATAGCTGCTGGCCGCCTGCAACTGGCCGCGCAGCCGGGCGACGCGGCCGAGGTTGTGCAGGGCTTCGATGCGCCCGCGTTCGTAATGGAGGTCGCGTGTGGCGACGAAGGCTTCCGAGGCCAGGCGTTCCGCCCGCGTCGGATCCGCGCGCGCCAGTTGCTCGGCCGTGAGGTTGAGCTGGTCGATGCGGATCTCGGCGAGCGCGCGTTCGGCATCCGCCGTGGGGATCGAGTCCTCGGCGCGGGCCGTGGGCGGCATGGCCGCCAGCCCGAGCGCGAGCGACCCGATGACCCGGAGCAGCAGACGCGGAAGGCGGGATGGGCGGCGCGGGACGGGCATCGTAGACCGGAGGACAGCGCGATCGGCGCCGCCGCGAGGATAGCCGACGTGACGGTTCGTCACAGGTTGGGGCATCGCCGCGACGGTTGCCGTTCAGCCGCCCCGGCAGGCGCCCCGGTCAGGGCGCGCGCAGCCGGGGAATGCCGCTGACCAGCCACCAGCGCTTGGCGGCGGCGTCGTAACGCCAACGCATGCGTTCGATCGCGGACTTCCCTTCCTGCGTGTGCCGGTTCACGAAGTCGATCTGCGCGATCTGCTCGACTTCGGTCGGCGACAGCACGACCGGCGGCTGCTCGCGGTAACCGGCCACCTGCAACTGCTTCAGGCGCTCGAGTTCGAAGGCGGTCGGGCGCGGCGCTTCCGGCGCGAGGAAGGCCATCGCATCGTCGACGCTGCCCCAGCGCACCGCGGCGGCGTACTGGTCGAGCGTCAGGTCGAGCAACTTGTCCTCCTCGCGTTTGCCGGCGCAGGCGACCAGCAGCACGAATCCCAGCAGGGCGACGATTCGCGTCAGCTTGCGCATCTCAGGCACTCCGTTTGGCGACGAACTTTCCGAACATGCGGCAGGCGACGCCGCCGCCTTCCGCGACCGCGACCTCGGCCATCATCGTGATGCGCGCCTTACCGCGCGCACGCAGGTCGGCGATGAACTGGTCCCAGTCCTGGCCGGGTTCGGCGGCGGCTTCGGCCGTCAGCGCGTCCCAGACCGGGTTGAGGTAACTGATGGCGCTGTCGGCAACGAACACTTCGGCCTGTTCGCCGGCCTCGGCCAGTTTCAGGTTCACGAGGCCCCAGGCGGCCAGCGTCATCAGGCTGGCGAGGCTGCCGCCGAAGGCGCAGCCCTTGTCGTTGACGTTCGGCGCCAGCGGCGCCTGCAAGGCGATGCGGTGGCCGTCGTAGTCGAGCACGCCGATGCCCATGGCGCGCGCCATCGGAATGGTTTCGAGGATGGTGCGCTCGAGCGAGAGCGGGTCGTGGATCATGCCCCAGTCTGCCGGCTGGATCGCTCGCTGCGCAAGCGCCGGACGATGACGCCCGCGCCGAAGCGGACTAACCTTGGCCGCATGGACGCGCCCCCCAGGGACAACGAACGGTTGCGAGGACGCGGCTTCGTGCTGACGCGCCCGGCCGGCGAAAACCGCGCCTTCGCCGCCGCACTGCGACGGCGCGGCGCCGAGGTCGTCAGCCTGGCGCCGTTCCGCGTGGTGCCGCGCCGGGATCCCGAGGTCCTGGCCCTGGCCTTGCGTGCCGCCGCCCATGCCGATGTCGTCGTGGCCGCGAGCACGCTGGCGGTCCGCCATGCGTTCGCGGTGGTGCCGGACTGGCTGCCGCGCGGCGGCGTGATCGCCCAGGGACCGGCCACGGCGGACGCGCTGGCGGCCCACGGCATACGTGCCGAGCTGCCGGCATCGGGATTCCGCAGCGAGGAAGTGCTCCAGCATCCGTGGCTGGCGCAGGCGCGTCGCGTGGTGCGCATCACCGGCGCCGGCGGCCGCGACTGGCTGGTGCAGCGTCTGCGCGAACGCGGCGTCGACGCCGCCGATCTCCCGGTCTACGACCGCGTGCCCTGCCCGGCGCGCGCCGACCGCCTGCGCCGGATCGACGCGATGGCGCGTCCGCAATTGATCGTCAGCAGCCGCGAGGCCCTGCTGGCGTTGCCGGCCCTGCTCGGCGAGACCCGCTGGCTGCGCCTGGCCGCGGCGACGGTGTTCGTCAGCAGCGAGCGCCTGGCGGCCTTGGCGCGCGGCATGCACTGCGCCGACGTCGTGGTCGCGGACTCGGCACGCGGCCTCGATCTGATCGCCGCGATCGAACGGTCGCGCTGATAGCATGGCCAAGGAAGGCGAAGACACCCGCATGAACGACACATCGAACGAACGCGCGGCCGCTCCCGGACGCGGCACCTGGCTGATGGCCCTGCTCGCGCTGCTGGTGGCGATCGCCACCGCGGCGGCGCTCTGGTACGTCGCGGCCGCCACCGACCGCGCGATCCAGGAACGCGAGGCGATCACGCGCCGGGTCGTGCTGGTCGAGGAGGAGAATGCGCAGTTGCGCCGCCAGGTGTCGGCCCTGAGCCGCCGCGTCGACGACGACGACGCGCTCGATCGCAGTCTGCGCGAGGAGGTGCTCGGGCTCAGCGAACGCGCCGCCCTGCTCGAACAGGCGATCAAGCGCGTGTCCGAGAACCGTATGGACAGCGTCTCCGAATTGCGCCTGAACCAGGCCGAGCTGCTGCTGTCCGCGGGCACCGAGCGGCTGCGCCTCTTCCGCGACGTCGATGCGGCGGCGACCGCGCTGCGTCTCGCCGACAGCGAACTCGCCCGCCTCGAGGATCCGCGCTACGCCGCCGAGCGCACGATCGACGCGCAGTACTACATCTGGAACCACGACAATGC
>ERZ1645187.2126-NODE-2126-length-17744-cov-12.487422_pt1 | contig 17744 bp, 16 predicted proteins | sample MGYA00575352_ERZ1645187 | MGnify/ENA primary metagenome ERZ1645187 (study PRJEB40837, sample SAMN11349314) | freshwater sediment metagenome | isolation source: river sediment | host: Sediment | place: India: Wazaribad , New Delhi | collected 2017-02-21 ... | reverse complement strand
ACGCTGATGGAAGCGCAGAAGGAAGTCGTGCGCGCCAACAAGCTCGAATCCTGCTACCTGCGGCCGATCGCCTTCTACGGCTCCGAAAAGATGGGCGTGTCGCCCAAGGGTGCCAAGACGCACGTCGCCATCGCCGCCTGGCCCTGGGGCGCCTACCTCGGCGAGGAAGGCATGGAGAAGGGCATCCGCGTCAAGACCTCCAGCCATGCCCGCCACCACGTCAATGTCTCGATGTGCCGGGCGAAGTATTCCGGCACCTACGCCAACTCGATCCTCGCCAACATGGAAGCCGTCGAGCACGGCTACGACGAGGCGCTGCTGCTCGACGTGGACGGCTTCGTCGCCGAGGGCGCGGGCGAGAACCTGTTCGTCATCAAGGACGGCCAGATATACGAACCCGAGATCGCCTCGGCGCTGATGGGCATCACGCGCTCGACGGTGCATGCGCTGGCGAAGGAACTCGGCTACAGCGTGATTTCCAAGCGCCTGACGCGCGACGACATCTACATCGCCGACGAGGCCTTCTTCACCGGCACCGCCGCCGAAGTGACGCCGATCCGCGAACTCGACGGCCGCCAGATCGGCGAGGGACGGCGCGGACCGATCACCACGAAAATCCAGAGCCTCTTTTTCGACGTGGTGAACGGCAAGGTGCCGGCCCATGCCGACTGGCTGGCCAAGGTTTGAGGAAACGTTCATGTCTGACATCAACGAAGCCGCCCGCGAAGTCGCCATCACCGCGCACGACCTGCCGCTGCATTGCCCGCGTCCGGGCGCGCCGTTGTGGGCGCGGCATCCGCGCGTGTTCCTCGACGTGCTGAAGGGCGACGAAGCCGTCTGCCCCTACTGCGGCACGAAGTACACCTTCTCGGGCGAAAAACCCAAGGGTCATCACTGAGGGCACCGCCGACCGTGCCATATCGCATCCTGATCGTTGCGCCGTCCTGGATCGGCGACACGATCATGATGCAGCCGCTGCTGATGCGGCTGAAGGCGCGCCGGCCCGAGGCCGAAATCCACGTCCTCGCCCCCGCATGGAGCGCGCCCCTGCTGGCGCGCATGCCCGAAGTCGCGGCCAGCATCGAAAACCCTTTCGCCCACGGCCAGTTCGACTGGGCCGGCCGCCGGGCGCTCGGTCGCCGTCTCTCCGCGGCTGACTTTCAGGCGGCCTACGTACTGCCGAACTCCTGGAAGTCGGCGCTCGTTCCCTTCTTCGCAAAAATCCCGAAACGCACCGGCTACCACGGCGAGGCACGCTACTTCCTGCTCAATGATCGCCACCGTTTCGACGCGGCGGCCATACCGCGACTGGTCGACCGCTATGCCGCGCTGGCGGGCCCGCCCGACGGCCCGACGCCCAATCCGCGCCTCGCCTCCACGGCAGAACAGCAACGCGCCGCGCGTATCGCTCTCGGTTTGCCCATCGAAGTCGCGCCGCTCGTCTTCTGCCCGGGCGCGGAATATGGCCCCGCAAAACGCTGGCCCGCCCGCCACTTCGCGGCGCTGGCGCGCAAAGTCAGCCGTGGCGAGACGCCGCATGCGGGGCCGATCTGGGCGGTCGGCGGCCCCAAGGACGCCGAGGCCGGCGCCGAGATCGAGCGGCTTTCCGACGGCGCCGCGCGGAACCTGTGCGGCCGGACGACGCTGGAACAAGTGATCGACCTCATCGCCGGCGCGCGCGCCGTGGTCAGCAACGACTCGGGGCTGATGCACGTCGCCGCCGCGCTGGACCGGCCCATGGCCGCGATCTACGGCTCGTCCAGTCCCGCCTATACCCCGCCGCTGTCGCCGCATGCGAAAATAATCTCGCTGGGACTCGAGTGCAGCCCGTGCTTCAAGCGCGAATGTCCGCTCGGGCACCTGGACTGTCTGAACCAACTGCCGCCGGAGCGGGTGCTCGCGGCGCTCGCGAACCATGCCTGACAAGCCGATCTTTCCCACGCCCCAGGATGCCGAGGCCGCCTTCTACGACGCCATCGAGCACGGCAAGCTCGACCAGCTGATGCAGGTCTGGGCCGAGGACGAGGAAATCGTCTGCGTGCACCCCGGCGGCCCGCGCCTGACCGGCTACGCCGCGATCCGCGATGTCTGGCGGCGCATCTTCGAAGGCGGCGTCAAGTTCCGCATCCGCCTCTCCGGCCAGACCGCCATGCAAACGCCCTTCAGCGCCGTGCACACCGTGATCGAGCATGTCTCGGTGCGCGACGACGAATCGCAGCGCGCGCCGGTCGTCGCCACCAACGTTTTCGTGCGCGGCGCGCTGGGCTGGCGCCTGGTCCTCCATCACGCCTCGCCCGCGCCGCCGGAAACCCTTGCCGAAGCGCCCAAGATCCTGCACTAGTTTTCACGCATCCCATCCGGAGCCCAACCATGTCCACCATCGCCCCCGAAATCTTCAAAGCTTATGACATTCGCGGCATCGTCGATAAATCGCTCACCGTCGATGCGGTGCGTACCATCGGCCTGGCCATCGGCTCGGAAGCGCGCGACCGGGGCGTCAAGACCATCGCCGTCGGCCGCGACGGCCGGCTTTCCGGCCCGGCGCTCGCCGGCGCGCTGGCGGCGGGCATCAACTCGGCTGGCGTCGACGTGGTCGACATCGGCTGCGTGCCGACGCCCGTCACCTACTTCGCCGCCTTCGAGCTCGGCACCGAAAGCTGCGTCTCCGTCACCGGCAGCCACAACCCGCCCGACTACAACGGCCTCAAGATGGTGCTCGGCGGCCAGACGCTGTTCGGGCCGCTGATCCAGGACCTGAAGAAGCGCATCGAAGACGGCCGGCTCGCCGAGGGCAAGGGCGGGCTGCGCCATGCCGACGTCAAGGAGGCCTACCTGAAGCGCATCGTCGACGACGTGAAGATCGCGCGGCCGATGAAGATCGTCGTCGATTGCGGCAACGGCGTCGCCGGCGGCCTCGCCCCCGAGCTGTTCCGCCGCATGGGCTGCGAGGTCATCGAACTCTTCTGCGAAGTCGACGGCAAGTTCCCCAATCACCATCCCGATCCTTCCAAGCCCGAGAACCTCAAGGACGTCATCCGCACGCTGAAGGAAACCGACGCCGAACTGGGCCTGGCCTTCGACGGCGACGGCGACCGCCTGGGCGTGGTGACCAAGGACGGCGAGATCATCTACCCCGACCGCCAGCTGATGCTGTTCGCCGCCGACGTGCTGTCGCGCAACCCCGGCGCGCAGATCATCTTCGACGTGAAATGCTCGCGCTGGGTCGCCGAGTCGGTGCGCCACCAGGGCGGCAAGCCGCTGATGTGGAACACCGGCCACGCATTCATCAAGGCCAAGCTCAAGGAGACCGGCGCGCCGCTGGCCGGCGAAATGAGCGGTCACGTATTCTTCAAGGAGCGCTGGTACGGCTTCGACGACGGCCTCTACGCCGGCGCCCGCCTGCTGGAAATCGTTTCCCGCTGGAAGGACGCCAGCTGGCCGCTCAAGCACCTGCCCAACGCCATCTCCACGCCCGAGCTCAACATCAAGATGCAGGAAGGCGAGCCGCATGCGCTGATCGCCAGGCTGCAGAAGGAAGGCAGGTTTCCCGGCGCCCGCGAGCTGATCACCATCGACGGCGTGCGCGCCGAGTACCCGGACGGCTTCGGCCTCGCCCGCGCCTCGAACACCACGCCCGTCGTCGTGCTGCGCTTCGAGGCCGACAACCAGGCCGCGCTGGAACGCATCCAGGACGCCTTCAAGGCCGCCCTCGAAGCAAGCTGGCCCGGCCTGCACGTCGCCTACGACAGCGGCGGACATTGAGCCCGAGACAAACGGTTTGAAATAATTGGGGACTCATGGCGATTCACCGCCCGCATCGGTGATACGCTGCCGTAACACCATGTTCCAGGGAGGGGGATGGCGATGTTTTGTGGAGAGTGGAAACGACAGGTTCGGCAGTTGACCGAACAATTGGCCAAGGCCAATGCCAGGGCGGAGACGGCCGAACACGAACTGGCGCTCGCGCGCCAGACGGCCCAGGAAGCGGCAGCCCGCGCCGACGGCATGGAGGTCGACCTCGATCATTGCAAGCGCATCTACCGGACCCTGCGCGCCTTCGGCGACTCCTTCCTCGACATCCAGCGGTCCCAGGTTTTCGTGGCCACCGCCATGGAAAACGAAAAATGCAATGCCGCCGAAGCCGCCGCCGCTTCGAGCGCCAACCACGACGCCATGCTGGCGATCGCGGAAAGCCTCCGCACCATGGCCAACGACAGTGCGGCGATGGCCAGGCACGTCGATTCGCTGACCTCGCGCACCACGCAGATCGGCGGCATCGTCCGCCTGATCAGGGAAATCGCCGACCAGACCAACCTGCTGGCCTTGAACGCGGCGATCGAAGCCGCCCGCGCCGGCGATCAGGGACGCGGCTTCGCCGTGGTCGCCGACGAAGTGCGCAAGCTCGCCGAGCGAACCGCCAACGCCACGGCCGAAATCTCGGCGCTGGTGTCCTCGATCCAGGGTGAAACGGAACAGGCCAGAAAGCAGATGGAGCTCTGGGCGGACCGCTCGGCCACTTTCGGCGAGGAAGGCCATTCCGCCAGGGAGCGCATGCAGGCACTGTTCGACTTGTCGACGCGCATGGAACTGACCATCGAGACGTCGGCGCTGCGCAGCTTCATCGAAGTCGCCAAGATCGACCATCTCGTTTACAAGTTCGAGATCTACAAGGTCTTCATGTGCCAGTCGGACAAAACGGTGGCCGATTTCGCCGACCACACGCAATGCCGGCTCGGCGCATGGTACTACGAAGGCAACGGCAAGGCGCTCTACTCCAGCCTGCCCGGCTACCGCGAGATGGAGGCGCCGCACCAGCGCTTCCACGACGCCGGGCTGGCGGCCATGCGGGCCCACCAGGAAGGAAAGTGGGGGGAAGGCCTTGCCCGCATCGAGGAGTTCGAGGCCGCCAGCCTCGACGTGCTCGCCGCCCTGGAACGCATCGCCTCCAGCGGCGCCGCGGCCGCGCCCTGAGCGCGCGCGACGGCGTGTCGCGCGCGTCGGCCTTGCGGCGGTTTGCAGTGGATCAAGCATTCGCCACCGTTATGGGTCTATGCTGTCGATGGAAGATTGCGCATGGAGGCAACAGGGTCACATGGCAACGACATCGGTCGATCATCAGAGTTCGTTCATCGTCTCGGCCATCCGCCAGATCGACAGCGCGGTCACCGCGCAGATGCGCTGGGTCGCGGATTTCAACAAGTCCCTGATCTGCGGCACGCCGCTGGACCCGAGCATATTGGCGGCAGACGGTTATCGGAGCTGCGCTTTCGGCCAGTGGCTGTACGCCGAACGGCCGAGGGAATGGGACGAGTGGCGCGCGGAGTTCGATCACATCGAAACACTGCATCGGTCGATGCATGCCCATGCCCGCGCCCTGGTCGAGGAAAAATCGGGCGGGGCGATCGCGCCCGCCAATTACGACAAGTTCATGGAGGCGTCGCTGCGCTTCCGCTTCGCGATGCGCGCCCTTTCGTTCCGCCTGATCGACGAAATCTGCCTGATCGATCAATTGACCGGCGTCTGGAACCGCAGCTCGATGTTCAAGCGGCTCAACGAGGAGCAGGACCGCATGCTGCGCAGCCATCAGTCCTGCTCGATCTGCATGATGGACCTGGACCACTTCAAGCGGATCAACGACACGCACGGCCACATCGCCGGCGACAAGGTGCTGCAAGTGGTCCTGGAGATCGCCAGCCGCCATCTGCGCGCCTACGACGCCATTTTCCGCTACGGCGGCGAGGAGTTTCTGTTCTGCCTGCCCGACGCCGACACCGGCATCGCGGTCGAGGCGATGGAAAGGCTGCGGCAGAAGATCGCCGACACCGAAATCGCCCTCAAGGACGGCACCACCGTGCGGGTGACGGCCTCGTTCGGCGTCGCGCCGCTGTCGGCGGCGCTGCCCCTGGAAACCAGCATGGAAGAGGCGGACCGCGCGCTGTTCTGCGCCAAGGCCAAGGGCCGCAACCACGTCTGCCGGGCGGATACGCCGCCGCCATAGTCTCGTCCGTCGCGCCCGGCCCGACGGCCGGGTGGCGGGCCGTCGCCTCGGCCACGCGGGCGAAGCGACGCAGGCACTTGCGGTCGAGTACCGCGATCGCCGATCATCCGTTTTTTCCGACGGTATCGTACCGCTTTATCTGTTTGCCGCGAATGATCGGCGAACGCATAATCCCGAGCCGATCCACCTTGATCAAGGGATGAAGCGTCGACCGACATCGCGCAGCGACCACGGTGCGGGATGAAGACGGCGACCGCCGGCGTCCCGCCATGACTGACTTTTCAAGGAATCCCCCATGACCCCACAGGAACAGAAAGCCGTTCTCGCCATCGCCATCCACGCCGCCTTCGCCGACGGCGCGAAGGATGAGCGCGAGCGCGAGGAAGTGCGTCGCGTCGCCGAGAACCTGGCGACCGAAAGCGGCAGCCCCGACCTGCCGCGCCTGTACCAGGACGTGTTGCTCAAGCGCCTGCCGCTGCCCGCGGTGGCGGCCATGCTGACCGACACCGGCCAGCGCCAGTTCGCCTACGAGATGGCCCTGTGCGTCTGCGAGGCCGACGGGCGGCTGGCCGAAGGCGAGCGGCGCTTTCTCGACGAACTGAAACGCCTGCTCACCCTGCCGGTCGGCGAGGCCGAGCAGATCGAGGGAACGGTGGATGCCTTCGTCGGCCAGACCGAATTCGTTCCGCCGCCGGCCGTCGCGGCGGCCACGCCCGCCGCCGCCGATGCCGAACTGGACAAGTCCATCCTCAACTACGCGCTGCTGGCCGGCGCCCTGGAACTGCTGCCGCAGTCCTGGGCCTCGATGGCGATCATCCCGCTCCAGATTAAGATGGTCTATGGCATCGGCAAGGCGCACGGCGTGGCGCTCGACCAGGGCCACATCAAGGAATTCATCGCCGCCGCCGGGGTCGGGCTGACCTCCCAGTACCTGGAGCAGTTCGGCCGCAAGCTGCTCGGCGGCCTGCTTGGCAAGGCGGCGGGCAAGGCGGTCGGCAAGGTCGGCGGCGCGGCGACCGGCATGGCGTTTTCCTTCGCCACCACCTACGCACTCGGCCAGGTCGCCCGCCGCTACTATGCCGGCGGACGGACGATGAGCACCACGCTGCTGCGCGGGACGTTCGAGAGCCTGCTCGGCCCGGCCAAGCAGTTGCAGACGCAGTACCTGCCGCAGATCCGGCAGAAGGCCGCGACGCTCGACGCCGGCCAGGTCATGTCGCTGATGCGCTCCTGAGGGTTTCCCGATGAACGATGCCGCCGTCGTCAGCTTCGCCACCGGGCCGATGTGGGCCGGCTTCATCGTCTTCGTGCTGGCCATGCTGGCGCTCGACCTGTTCGTCTTCGGCGGGCGCAAGGCGCACCGTGTCCATGTCAGGGAAGCGCTCGCCTGGGTCGCCGTCTGGGTCAGCCTGGCGCTGGCCTTCGCCGGCCTGCTCTGGTGGTACCTGAACGGCGCCCTGGGCGCCGAGGTCGCGCGCACCAAGACCCTGGAATTCCTCGCCGGCTACCTGATCGAACAATCGCTGTCGGTGGACAACATGTTCGTCTTCGTGATGATCTTCGCCTACTTCGCGGTGCCGCCGGAACTGCAACGCCGCGTGCTGCTCTACGGCGTGCTCGGCGCGATCGTCATGCGCGCCGGCATGATCCTCGCCGGCGTCTGGCTGGTGCAGCAGTTCGCGTGGGTCCTCTACGTCTTCGGCGCCTTCCTGGTGATCACCGGCATCAAGATGCTGATCTTCGCCGAGGCCGAACCCGACCTCGAGAAGAACCCGCTGCTGCGCTGGTTGCGCGGCCACCTGCGCATCACCCCGGAATTCCGCGGCGAGAAGTTCTTCGTCCGCCAGAACGGCGCGCTCTGGGCGACGCCGATGTTCCTCGTCCTGGCGCTGATCGAAGCCAGCGACGTGGTGTTCGCGGTGGACAGCATCCCGGCCATCTTCGCCGTGACGACCGATCCGTTCATCGTGTTCACCTCGAACATCTTCGCCATCATGGGCCTGCGCGCGCTCTACTTCCTGCTCGCCGACATGGCCGAGCGCTTCCACCTGCTCAAGTACGGGCTGGCCATCGTGCTCGTCTTCATCGGCGGCAAGATGCTGGCAATGCCCTGGTTCCACGTGCCGATCCACTGGTCGCTGTCCATCGTCGCGGCCATCATTCTCATCTCGGTCGTGGCCAGCCTGGCGCTTTCGAAACCCAAACCCACCGCCGCAGGAGAGGATGCATGAACCCAGCACATGTGATTCCATCGCTCGCACACAGCGGACACGACGCGGAGGGACGCCTGGTCGCCCTCGCTTTCGACAGCACGCCGCCCTTGCCCGACCCCGGCGCCAATCCCTGGCTGGTCGCGCTGGACGGTTCCGACAATGCCCAGCGGGCAATCGCCCATGCCGCCGAGCAGACGGCGCTGATGAACGCCGGCGCCCTGCATCTCATCCACGTTCAGCCCTGGCTGTCCAGGGAAGCCGCCGAGGCGGAACTCGCCCATCGCGCGCTGGGCGCCACCGCGCGCGCGCGCGGCCTGCTCGACGCCCGGGGCCTGCCGTGGCGCCTGCATGTCGCCATGGGCGATCCGGCCGAGCGCATCCTCGAACGGGCGGCCGAATTGCGCGCCAGTTGCGTAGTCATCGGCAGCCGCGGCCTCAACGTCGTCGAACGCCTGCTCTTCGGCTCGGTGACCGACAAAGTCATCCATCTCTCGCCCGTGCCCGTGCTGCTGGTGCCCTGACCACCATGCTGGCATCGACGATCCAGGATTCGGCGGGCAGGCCATGGACCCGCTGACCCACGGCCTGCTCGGCGCCGTCGCCGCCAAGGCCGTGCTGGGCCGGCAGGTCGACCGGCGGCTCGGCCACGCCGGCTGGATGATAGGCGCCGCCGCCGGCATGCTGCCCGACGTCGATTTCTTCATCCGCAGCGGCGCCGACCCGCTGCTCAACATCGAGCTTCACCGCCAGTTCACGCATTCCCTCGTCGCCATACCGATCGGCGGCACGCTCGCCGCCCTGCCATGGCTGACTTTGCGCAAATTCCGCGCGGAATGGCGCGGCGTGGTGGCGGCGGGCATCGTCGGCTACGCCACCCACGGTGTGCTGGACGCCTGCACCACCTACGGCACGCATCTGGCATGGCCGTTCTCGTCCGCGCGCGAATCATGGAACCTGATGACCACCATCGGGCCGCTGTTCACCCTGTTCCTGCTGCTCGGCCTGTTTTTCGCAGCGCGGCGAAGCTCGCGCGGCCCGGCCGTCGCCGCGCTGACGCTGTGCCTGGCCTACGTCGGCGCGGCGGCCTGGCAGCGCGGCCATGCCGAAGACGCGCTCCGGCACATCGCCGCCGGGCGCGGCCACGGCATCGAGCGCATGGCGATCTTCCCCACCGTCGGCAATCCGCTCGTCTGGCGCACGCTCTACCGCAGCGGCGGCACGCTCCACGCCGACCGCGTGCGCGTGCCGTTCGCCGGGGAAGCGAGTTGGAAGGAAGGTTCGCGCATGATGCCGATCGACGAGGATGGCCTGACCGCCGCCGAGCGCGCCGACCCGCGCGTGTGCCGCGACTTCCGCCGCTTCAGTCATTTTTCCGCCGGCTGGGTGGCGCGCGCGCCGCGTGATTCGAGCGTGATCGCCGATGCCCGCTATTCGCTCGCCAACGATGCCTTCGAGCCGATCTGGGGCGTGCGCTTCAGGCCCGCCCGGCCCGTTCCCACCGAATGGGTCGCCCGCGACCGCGAGCGCCGGATTCCCCTGGGCGAACTCTGGCGGGAAATCACCGGCCGCGCCGAAGGCTATCGTCCCCTGCCGCCGGCGCGGCTCGATATCGCCCGCGACGACGCCCCCCGCCCGCGCGAGACCCACCCACCCATGGCGCGCGGGCTCTGACCCGCGCACCCCCGACCGGGAGCATCACCGATGGAAGAACGGAATCCCTGGGGCGTCTATATCGCCCTGCTCTTCGGCACCTTCGTCACGATCGAGGCCGCCGCCTTCCAGGCGCCCGCGCTGCCCAGCGTGACCCGCCACTTCGGCATCCCGGTCAGCCTTGCCGCGCTGATCCTGGTGCTCTACTTCCTCGCGCTGACCGTGTGCGCGCCCATCATGGGCCGCTTCGGCGACCAGCACGGCCGCAAGAAGGTCCTCACCGGCGGGCTGCTGATCTTCGCCCTGTCGGAGTTCACCGCCGCCTGGGCGCCGAGCTTTCCCGTCTTCCTGGCCGCGCGCTTCGCGCAGGGCTTCGGCGTCGCCTGCATCCTTCCCGGAGTATTCGCCTACGTGACGCACCTGTTCCCGGTGCAGCGGCGCGGCACCGCGCTCGGCGTGCTGACCTTCACGATGACCTTCGGCGCCGCCTCGGGAGGCCTGCTCGGCGGCCTGCTGATCGACCGCCTCGGCTGGCCCAGCGTCTACTGGATCAGCGGCGCCCTCGCCCTGGCCGGCCTGCTGCCCGTCCGCCTGCTGGTGCCCGAGATCCGTTCGGCGCGGAACGACACGCCGTTCGACTATGTCGGTGCCATGCTCCTGTTCGCCACCATCGCCTCGCTGCTCTCGCTGCCGACCTGGGCGAGCAACTTCGGCGCCCGCTCGCCCGTCACCTGGGCGATCGTGGTGGTCGGCATCGCCAGCCTGGTGACGCTGTGGAAGCACAGCCGGCGCATGGATGCGCCGGTGATCGACACCGCCATCCTGTCCCGCCCGGCCTTCGCGCTGCCCTCGGCGATCTACTGGCTGCACATGCTGTTCTTCAGCGGCGTGCTCTATTCGCTCGCCTTCTTCATCAACAGCCGGCCGGGCGGAACGGCCGCCCAGTTCGGCTTCGTCACGCTGTTCCTCTACGGCGGCGGCCTGCTCAGCGCCCCGCTGTCCGGGCGCCTGGTCGACCGCTTCGAGCCGAAATTCATCTCGATGTTCGCCCTGCTCGCCAGCCTGGCCGGCGCCTTCCTGTTCATCGGCATCGACGTGAGCACGCCGCTATGGACGGTGATCGTGATCGTCAGCCTGCTCGGTTTCAGCATGGGGGCGAACTCGCCCGCGATCATGAAGATGGCGTTCGGCGCCGTGCCGCCTCACAAGATGGGCACGGGAACCGGCCTGTTCAGCATGTTCCGCGACCTGGGCAGCCCGACCGGCTCCTCGTTCTCGCTCGCGGTGTTCGGCACGACCCTGGCCTACCAGACCCACAGCTCGCTGACGAGGCTGGGCGAATCGGCCGGGCTGGGCCCGGAGACGGTCACTGCGCTCGCCGACATCGCCCGCACGCGCCAACAGACCGTTCCGGCCGAACTGGCCGAGCGCGCCGCCGCCAGCGGCGTGGATGCGCAAGCCCTGCTGCGCCAGGCCGGGCTCGAAGGACTGGAAGCCGCGCTGACCAACGTGGGCTACCTGCTCATCGCGATGATCGGTCTCGCCCTGGTGCTCGTGCTGCGCATCGCCCGGTCCTCGCCGGCGCCGGCGCCATCGGGCGCGGCCGGGGACTGAGCCCGGAACGCGCCGGCCGGGGCTCAGAGCCGGGTCTCGACCCAGTCCTTGACCGACGCCAGCGCGGCGGCGAGGTTTTCCGGCCGGGTTCCGCCGGCCTGCGCCATGTCGGGCCGGCCGCCGCCCTTGCCGCCGACCTGCTGGGCGACGAGGTTCACCAGTTCGCCGGCCTTGACCCTGGAAGTCAGTGATGGCGTGACGCCGGCGATCAGGCTCACCTTGCCGTCGGCGACGCTGGCCAGCACGATGGCGGCGGTTTGCAGCCTGTCCTTCAGCTTGTCCAGCGTCTCGCGCAGGGCCTTGGCGTCGGCGCCCTCGATTTGCGCGGCCAGCACCTTGGCGCCGTTGATGTCGATCGCCTGGTTGGCGAGGTCGTCGCCCTGGTTGGCGGCGAACCTGGCCATCAACTGCGCCTTTTCCTTGCGCTCGGCGCGCAACTGCTCCTGGAGCGCGCGCACCTTCTGCACCATGAGGTCGCCCGAGGCCGACTGGAAGCCGAGCTCGAAGGCCACTTCGTCCATCTCGGTTTCCAGCGCCTGCACGTAGCTCACCGCGTTGTCGCCGGTGACAGCCTCGACGCGCCGCACGCCGGCCGCGACGCCGGCCTCGGCGGTGATCTTGAAGAAGCCGATGTCGCCGGTGCGGGCGACGTGGGTGCCGCCGCACAGCTCCTTCGACGAGCCTATGGTCAGCACGCGCACTTCGTCGCCGTACTTCTCGCCGAACAGCATCATGGCGCCGGACTTCTGCGCCGCCTCGATGGGCATCACGCGCGCCTCGGTGGCGGCGTTGGCGACGATCTCGCCATTGACGATGGCCTCGACGCGGCGGATTTCCTCGGCGCTCATCGGCTGGGTGTGGGCGAAGTCGAAGCGCGTCTTGTCGGGATCGACCTGCGAACCCTTCTGCTGCACGTGGGCGCCCAGCACTTCGCGCAGCGCCTTGTGCATCAGGTGCGTCACCGAATGGTTGCGCATGGTGCGGGCACGCGCGGCCGGATCGACTTTCGCCGTCACGCCGTCGCTGACTTTCAGCGTGCCGGTCTTGAGCACGCCGTGATGGCCGAACACCGCCGCCTGGATTTTCTGCGTGTCCTCGACGGCGAAGATGCCGCCGCTGCCGCGCAGTTCGCCGCGGTCGCCGACCTGGCCGCCGGACTCGGCGTAGAACGGCGTTTCGTCGAGCACGACGACGCCGAGATCGCCTTCGTCGAGCTGCGCGACGGGTGTGCCTTCCTTGTACAGCGCCAGCACCCTGCCCTTGAATTCGAGCGTCTCGTAGCCGTGGAAGCCGGTCGCCGGGCCGGCATACTCCAGCGCCGTCGCCATCCTGAACTTGCCGGCGGCGCGCGCCTGCTCCTTCTGCCGCGCCATTGCGGCGTCGAAGGCGGCGGTATCGACGGTCACGCCGCGCTCGCGGCAGATGTCGGCCGTGAGGTCGAGCGGAAAGCCGAAGGTGTCGTGCAGCTTGAAGGCCGTCTCGCCGTCGAACACCTTCGCGTCCTGTTTCGCCATCGCGGCCAGTTCGCCTTCGAGGATGGCCATGCCGTGCTCGATGGTGGCGAAGAAACGGTCCTCCTCCTGCTTCAGCACGTCCATGACGCGCTTCTCGTTCGCCGCGAGTTCGGGATAGGCGGCGCCCATCTCGGCGACGAGGTCCGGCACCATCTTGTGGAAGAAGGCCGCGCGGGCACCCAGCTTCCAGCCGTGGCGGATGGCGCGGCGGATGATGCGGCGCAGGACGTAGCCGCGCCCTTCGTTGCCCGGAATGACGCCGTCGGCGAGCAGGAAGGCGCAGGCGCGAATGTGGTCCGCAAGCACTTTCAGCGACGGCGAATCCATGTCGGCATCACTGGTCTCGCGCGCCGCGGCCTTGATGAGGTTCTGGAACAGGTCGATCTCGTAGTTGCTGTGCACATGCTGCAAGACCGCCGAGACGCGCTCCAGGCCCATGCCGGTATCGACCGAAGGCTTGGGCAGCTTGTGCATCACGCCCTGCTCGTCGCGGTTGAACTGCATGAACACGTTGTTCCAGATTTCGATGTAGCGGTCGCCGTCCTCGTCCGGCGAGCCGGGCGGGCCGCCGGGAATCTCCGGGCCGTGGTCGTAGAAGATTTCCGAACACGGGCCGCAGGGGCCTGTGTCGCCCATCATCCAGAAGTTGTCGGACATGTAGCGCGCGCCCTTGTTGTCGCCGATGCGCACGGTGCGTTCGGCGGGCACACCGATTTCCTTCGTCCAGATGTCGTAGGCCTCGTCGTCCTCGGCATAGACCGTGACCCAGAGCTTGTCGGCGGGCAGCTTGTACGCCTCGGTGAGCAGTTCCCAGGCGTACTTGAGGGCATCGCGCTTGAAGTAGTCGCCGAAACTGAAGTTGCCGAGCATCTCGAAGAAGGTATGGTGGCGCGCGGTGTAGCCGACGTTCTCGAGGTCGTTGTGCTTGCCGCCGGCGCGCACACATTTCTGCGATGTCGTGGCGCGGTTGTAGGGACGCTTGTCGAAACCGAGAAAGACATCCTTGAACTGGTTCATGCCGGCGTTCGTGAACAAGAGCGTCGGATCCTCGTGCGGCACGAGCGAACTGGAGGCGACGATCTGGTGACCCTTGGAGGCGAAGAAATCGAGGAAGGCCTGGCGGATTTCGGAGCTTTTCATGGCGAATGCGGAAGTCTGCGTAATGTGCTGATTTTACGCGAACAGCCATGAAAAAAGGCCCGCGGGGCGGGCCTCTCGGGGTCGGGGAGGGCCGTTTTCAGCGGAGGCGCTGGCGGTCGTGCTTCTGGCGATAAATGCGCTTGCTTTCGACATTCTGCGCCTGGCGAATGCTGGCGCGTTCGCCCCGCGTCACCACGCCGTCGGCCTCGGCGCGCGCTTCCATGTTGTCGATGCGCTGCTGGCCGCGTTCGAGACGGCGCGCTTCGCGCGGCGTCAGTTCGCCCGAGGCGACGCCCTGATCGATGCGGCGCTCCTGGTTGATCTGGCGCTGGTCGACAACCGGCGTATCGGTCTGGGCGAAGGCGGGAACGGTAATGACGGCGACAAGCGCGGCCGCGAGCATCCTGGTCTTCATGTCTTCCTCTCCTGTGTCTGGCATGGGACATCCCATGGGCGTCATTAACGCAGGCATTTGTAAGGACGCCATGGCCAATTTGCAAGCAATTATTGCGGAGGCTTACATCTCGTCCGCCGCGAACAGGTCGGGGCGGTCGCTGAACACCGCCGCCACCCCGGCGGCACGAAGCGCCAGCGCGCGCTCCCGGTCGTTCACCGTGTAGCAGGCCACGGCCAGTCCGGCCGCGCGCAGCGCAGCGCCGTCGTCCGGATTGAATCGCGCGGCTTCGAGGTGCACGCCGATGGCGCCGGTCGCCGCGACGAACTCGCGCCAGTCGCCCGGCAGCGTCTCGAACAGCAGCGCGCAGGCGTGCCGCGACGCCTGACTTTGCGCGGCGCGCAGCGCCGCCAGCGAGAAGGACGAGACGACGCCGCGGCCGTTCCACTCCCGCGCCAACTGGCGACCGACCGTCACGCCGAGCTCGGCGTCGTCGCCGCCCGTCACGGTCTTTAGCTCGATGTTGGCCCACAGGCCCAGTTCGGCGCAGCGCCGCAGCGCCTCCGAGAGCAGCGGCACCGGCTCGTCGCCGACGCGCAGGGCGCGGAGTTGCGCCAAAGTCAGCCGTCGCACCGCGCCGGCGCCGCCGGTGGTGCGGTCGACCGTGTCGTCGTGCATCAGCACCGGCACGCCGTCGGCGCTGAGCATGACGTCGAACTCGACGCCCCGGCAGCCCAGGCGCGCGGCGGCGGCGAGGCCGGCCAGGCTGTTTTCGGCCGCCAGCGTCCCGCCGCAGCGATGGGCGATGACGCGCGGATAGATCACGGCGTGTTGGCCCGCCGCATGGCCGTGTCGAGCGCCTCCTTGGCCGGCTTGACGTTCTTCCAGACGAGTTCGACTTCCTCGCCGAGGATCGCGCGCAACCGGCCGCGGCTCTCGCCGGGACGCAGGCGCGACTTGTCCTGCTTGGACATGTTCAGCCGCCGCCGCGCCGCGTCGACGATGGCCGGCGACACGCCCGACGCCGCCATCTCGTCCAGCGCCGCCGACGTCATCGGCAGGAAGCCGGTGGCGCGCACCCATTGCCGCTGCACGTCCGGCCGCATCAGGAAGGCGATGAAACTCGCCACCACGGCGTACTCGGCCTTCTTCATCCCCGGCAGCGTCCACAGCGCGGCGCCGTCGGGCAGCACGTTGGCCGGACTCACGCCGAACACGTCCTCGTAGTACGGCAGTTCGGCGACGCCGACCGGGAATTGCCGGCGCTGCCGCAACTCGGCGTACAGGCCGGATTCGCCCGTCAGCATCGCGCATTCCCCGGAAACGAACTTGGCGTCGCCCTCGCGGCCGGGGCCGAAATAGTGGAAATAGGAACTCTTGTGCCAACTGGTGAGCAAGGCGAGATGCTTGACATGCACCAGGTTGTTGAGGGCGAAGCGGTCGCCATGGCTGCCCTTGGCCAGCACCGGCTCGCCATGCTGCGAGGACAGGTTTTCCAGATGCACCCAGGAGAAACGCGATGTCGTCAGCGGACAGCCGTAACCGGCGTCGAACAGCCTGCCGGCCACCTGCTGGGTTTCCCACCAGGTCCTCGGCGGCTTCTCGGGATCGAGGCCGGCGCGGGTGAACGCCTCCTTGTTGTAGAACAGCACGGGCAGCACCAGCGCCAGCGGCAGCGCCTGCGGCCTGCCGCGCAGGTCGTCGACGGCATCGGCCATCTGCGGCAGCAGGCGGGCGGCATTGAAGGCCTGGCCGCCCGTCTTCATGACATCGGTGAGCGGAAGGAAACGCGGCCGCGAGCCGAAGAACAGGCGGACGTCCTCGTCGTCGAGCAGCGCCATGTGCGGCAGGCGATGCACGTCGGCGACACCGGACAAGTCCTCCAGGGCCACCCGCGCCTTGCCCTTCTGCTCGTCGTTGAAGCGCACCACCAGCGTCGCCAGCGCGTCGAGCGCGGCGGCGCTCTGGGCGTGGCGCAGCGTCACCTCCTGACCGAAGGCCGTCGCGCCCGTCGCGACCATGCACACTAGCGACATCCAACGGACCACACCGAGCAAGCGACGCATGCCTCACCTCTGCGACAATTCGACGAATGGCTAGTGTAACCGGCCGGGATACCCGCCCGCCCATGTCGCCTGACCAAGACCGCAATTGCCGTAGAATCGCCGAAGTACGGACCACGGAGTACGGACCAATATCCGACCGGGAAGCCAATCCATGACGCGCCGCCTCGTGCCCTGCCTGATCGCCGCCTGCCTCGCGCCCGCCCTCGGAGGCTGCGAGCAACTCGGTCTGGAAGACCCCGCGAAAATCGCCGCCATCAAGGAAGCCGAGGGCAGGGCCATCGGCGGCGCCTGCCGCCACTCCGGCCGGCCGCTGGAGGATTGCTACGTCATGAATCCCAAGGCGCAGAAGGCGGCCATCTACGCCGGCTGGCGCGATATGGACACCTACATGCGCGACAACAACATCCAGGCCGTGGTGCCGGATCTGGTCGATCCCCCGGCCGGGGCCAGGGCGCCGGAACCGGCCCCGCCAGCGCCCGCCGGAAACCAGCAGGCCGCCCCGGCGCCCGGCCGCGCCGGCTGATTTCCCGGCCGGGGCAGGTTCCGGTAGAATCCCCGGCGCGCGCTCCGCCGGTTGGCGCGTCATCCAGGCAGTATCTGTTCCCATCCCACACACCAATCGCCTGAACCGGTATCCGCGTCGTCGCTGACGCGGGCAGGCCGCTTCGGGAGATTTCATGAAGTTCTCAGAACTCGGGCTGTTGCCCGAATTGTTGCGAGCCGTCGAAGACGCCGGCTATTCCGAACCCACACCCATCCAGGCGCAGGCCATCCCCGTCATCCTCGCCGGCCGCGACGTCATGGGCGGCGCCCAGACCGGCACCGGCAAGACCGCCGGCTTCACGCTGCCCATGCTGCACCGGATCGCCCGCCACGCCAACGCCAGCTCCTCGCCGGCCCGCCACCCGGTGCGCTGCCTGATCCTGACGCCGACGCGCGAACTGGCCATGCAGGTGCACGAAAGCGTCGTCACCTACGGCAGGCACCTGCCGCTGCGCTCGGTGTGCGTCTATGGCGGCGTCGACATCAAGCCGCAGACCGCCGAGCTGCGCGAGGGCCGCGAGATCGTGGTCGCCACACCCGGCCGCCTGCTCGACCATGTGCAGCAGAAGAGCGTGCATTTCAGCCAGGTCGAGTTCGTCATCCTCGACGAGG
>ERZ1645187.2125-NODE-2125-length-17748-cov-36.610750_pt1 | contig 17748 bp, 17 predicted proteins | sample MGYA00575352_ERZ1645187 | MGnify/ENA primary metagenome ERZ1645187 (study PRJEB40837, sample SAMN11349314) | freshwater sediment metagenome | isolation source: river sediment | host: Sediment | place: India: Wazaribad , New Delhi | collected 2017-02-21 ... | reverse complement strand
TGGCCCGGACCCGCGACTGGTTGCGTTACGAGGTGCCAGACCGGTATATCCGGCGTGATGCGAGAGGGTTTTACAAGGGTCAGAAACAGATCTGGTACCTGCTTCAGTTGCTGGGGCAGGACTGGCACCTGAACCTGCGCGCGACCAATCATCCGGAGTTCGACGCCTGGCGCTGGAACGACTACTGGGTGCCACTGGATGCGGTGGTCGAATTCAAGCGTGGCGTCTATGAGATGGCGCTCACCGAACTGTCGCGCTTTTTGCCCCGGCACGAATACCGAAATCGGTACCTTCGAAGTGGTGTGCGCCAGCGGCCACAAGAACATGGAGTGACTCTGGCGCCCGCCGGCCCGGTCGCTAGCTTCGAATTGCCACCGGGCGCAACATTCGAGCCGGATCCGATGGCGGCGAGAGTTGCCCCCGGGGACGAAACCGGCCATGCAGATCACTAAGTGCCTCGGTGTCTGCCTGCTGCTGGTCTGCGGGTCGGTCGCGGCGCAGCTTTTCCCCCAGAGTCCCGATTGGCGAGAAAGCGACGTTCCGCCGCCGCCTGCTTTCGAGTTGAATCGTCTGATCCGTGTCCCGGCACCGCCGGGTTCGTCGTTGACGTTTGGCGTTGATCCTTCGACCCTGACCACGACTCCCGAAGGCATCGTCCGCTATGTCGTCGTCGCCAGCAGTCCTGATGGTGGTCGGAACGTGATGTACGAAGGCATTCGTTGCAGCACCGGGCAGCACCGGGTGTATGCCCGTTACAGCGCCCCGGCGGGATGGACGGTCGTGCCGGACAGCGACTGGCAACCGCTTTACAACAGCCCAGCCTCGCGCCATGCGCTGTCCCTGTCACAAGCGGGTGTCTGCAAAGACCGCGCCGTCAACGGCTCGGCCCGCTACATTGTGCTCTCGCTCAGATCCGCGCAACCCGGCGGCTACGACTGACGGCCCGGCATTCGCAGTTCAGCGCGTCAACACCAGATTGTCCCGATGGACCATCTCCGGTTCGGCGGCGTAGCCCAACAGTGCCTCAAACTCGTTGGACGGTTTCCGGCACAGCAGCCGTGCCTCGGCGCTGGCATAGTTCGCCAGGCCGCGCGCGATTTCCTGCCCGTTGGAATCCCGGACTGCAATGACGTCGCCGCGAGCGAAGTCGCCCGTCACCGAGGTCATCCCGATTGGCAGCAGGCTCTTGCCGTCCCGCACGAGCTTGCCCACCGCTCCATCATCCACCGTGACGGCGCCGCGAAGCTGCAGATGATCGGCCATCCACTGCTTTCGCGCCTGCTGCTTGGCCGTTCGGGCGGTCAGCAAGGTTCCAATGGCCTGGCCTTCACACAGGCGGATCAGGACGTCGCGCTCACGGCCCCAGGCAATCACTGTTGAGGCACCCGATCCGGCAGCACGCCGCGCCGCCAGGATCTTGGTGATCATGCCCCCTCGACCCAGGCTGGAGCCGGCGCCACCCGCCATGACTTCGAGCGCTGGATCTCCGGCGCGGGCCTCGTGGACAAATGTGGCCGATGGATCCTTGCGCGGATCGGCCGTGTACAGGCCCTTCTGGTCGGTCAGGATCACCAGCGCATCGGCCTCGACGAGGTTCGCCACCAAGGCGCCGAGAGTGTCGTTGTCGCCGAACTTGATCTCGTCGTTGACCACCGTGTCGTTCTCGTTGATGACCGGCAACACGCCCAGCTTCAGCAGGGTCAACAGGGTGGAGCGTGCATTCAGGTATCGTTCGCGGTCCGCCAGGTCGGAATGGGTAAGCAGCACCTGCGCGCTGCCCAGACCGTTTTCCCGCAGCTTGGTTTCGTACATCTGCGCCAGTCCCATCTGCCCCACGGCAGCCGCCGCCTGGAGTTCATGAACTTGCCGTGGCCTCGTGCTCCAGCCCAGTCGTTTCATGCCTTCGGCGATGGCGCCACTGGAGACCATCACCACCTCGCGCCCACCGCGGGACAACGCAGCCAGTTGCCGGCACCATTCGCCGATGGCTACTTCGTCCAGACCGCGCCCTTCGTTGGTCACCAGGCTTGAGCCCACCTTGACGACGATCCGCTGAGCCTCCTGCAATACCTTCGAAACAGTTTCAGTAGTCATTCAATACCATTCCCAGCGTCTGCCGGCCCTGAGACGCTACCCTATCTGTAGCGCCTTCCGCATCGATCACCCAACTTGCCCGCCCGCGAATCGCGGATCCACCTCGGGCGCCGGCTGCTCGTGTGCCTGTTGGGCGCTGACCTGCGAATAGACGGCCTTGACGAGGTGCTCGCAACCCTCGTGCGTCAATGCGGATATCTCGAAAACGGGCCCTTTGTAACGGAGCCGCCGGGTGAAATCCTTCACGCGGGCGGCCCGGTCTTCGGGCGCCAGCATGTCCAGCTTGTTGAGCACCAGCCAGCGCGGCTTGGCATGCAGCTTGGGATCGTACTTCTTCAGTTCGGCGATGATGGAACGCGCCTGCGCCACCGGATCGATGGTTTCGTCGAATGGCGCCATGTCAACGATGTGGAGCAACAGGCGCGTACGTTGCAGATGGCGAAGAAACAGGTGCCCCAGGCCCGCCCCTTCGGACGCGCCTTCGATCAGCCCGGGTACGTCGGCCACCACGAAACTCTGTTCAGGACCGACGCGAACAACGCCGAGATTGGGATGCAGGGTCGTGAACGGGTAATCCGCGATTTTCGGGCGGGCGTTGGAAATCGCGGCAATCAGCGTGGACTTGCCGGCGTTCGGCATCCCCAGCAAGCCCACGTCGGCCAGCACCTTGAGCTCCAGTTTGAGATTCTTCCGCTCGCCCGGCCATCCGGGCGTCTTCTGCCGCGGCGCGCGGTTGATGGCGCTTTTGAAACGCATGTTTCCGAAACCACCGTCGCCACCCTTGGCGATCATGATCTGCTCACCGGGTTTCATCAGTTCATAGAGAACGGCCCCGGTTTCGGCGTCGCTGATGATCGTTCCGACCGGCATCTTGAGCGTGATGTCATCGCCCGCGGCACCGAACATGTCGGAGCCCATGCCATGCTGCCCGCGTTTGGCCTCATGGCGCCGTGAATACCGGAAATCCACCAGCGTGTTGAGACTCGGGTCTGCCACTGCGAACACGTGGCCGCCCCGTCCGCCATCACCACCGTTGGGACCTCCGAATTCCTTGTATTTCTCGTGCCGGAACGAGACGCAACCCGCACCGCCATCGCCGGCGACGATGTCAATATAGGCTTCATCAACGAATTTCATCAGGCTTCCAGTCTAATCGGCGCTACGGTCCGAAAACAACGAAGCCCCGACAATGCGGGGCTCCGGATGGGGGCTGAAACGAGTTCAGGCCGCCGGAGTTACGATCACCGTCGGCTTGTTCAGGGAACCCTTGGTGCCAAACGACACGTGCCCATCAACCAGGGCAAACAGGGTATGGTCCTTGCCCACACCGACGTTGGTCCCGGGGTGGAACCGCGTGCCGCGCTGGCGCACGATGACCGAGCCTGCGCTGATCAATTCGCCGCCAAAAGCCTTCACACCGAGCATCTTGGGTTTTGAATCACGCCCGTTTCGCGTAGAGCCGCCGCCTTTTTTCTGTGCCATGACCTGTGCTCCTTACGCGACGATGGCGCCGATCTGCAGTTCGGTGAACTGCTGCCGATGGCCCTGACGTTTCTGATAGTGCTTGCGACGACGCATCTTGAAAATGCGCACCTTGTCGTGCTTGCCATGAGCCACCACCGTGGCGTTCACCGTTGCACCGGACACCAGGGGCGTGCCCACCTTCAGTTCAGCGCCGTTGCCGACAGCCAGAACCTGGTCGATCACGATTTCCTGGCCTACGTCCGCAGCAATCTGTTCTACTTTGATTTTTTCGCCGGAAGCAACGCGATATTGCTTGCCACCGGTTTTTATGACCGCGTACATGTAAACCTCTCGAATGAGTTCTGCAGACGGATTTCCGCAGAGCCTCAAATTATAGCATAAGCCAGCCTTCTGCGCCTCTGTGACGACCATGGCCGCCTGACAAGTGATCGGGTCTCTATAATCCCGCAACCTCTGGCGAACCCACCTTGACTTCCCGGTCCACAACACCATTCGACGCCCTCGCGCTCGTTGCCAGCGACATGCGCGAAGTGGATCAGGTCATCGCCCGCCGACTGGATTCCGGTGTTCCATTGGTCGGCCAGGTGGCCCGATACATCATTTCAGCGGGCGGAAAGCGCCTTCGGCCAGTACTGCTGCTGCTGACCTGCGGCGCTCTGGGATACAGTGATTGCCAACGGTTCAATCTGGCAGCGGTCGTCGAATTCATTCATACCGCCACGCTCCTTCACGACGACGTGGTCGACGAATCGACGCTCCGGCGCGGTCGATCGACGGCGAATGAGGCTTTTGGCAATCCGGCCAGCGTTCTTGTGGGCGACTTTCTTTATTCTCGCGCCTTCCAGATGATGGTTGAAGCCGACAACATGCGCGTGATGCAGATACTCGCCGAAGCCACCAACGTGATTGCGGAGGGCGAAGTTCTTCAGTTGATGAACATGCACGATGCGTCGCTGGACGAAACGGCCTACCTTCGAGTCATTCGCTCCAAGACCGCCAAACTGTTTGAGGCCAGTTCTCGCCTCGGCGCGGTCCTCGCCGGTGCGCCTGCCCCGGTCGAAGACGCCTGTGCCATTTACGGGCAAGCACTCGGAACGGCGTTTCAGGTGATCGACGATCTGCTTGACTATGCCGGATCACCTTCGGAAATGGGGAAGAACCTGGGCGATGATCTGCGAGAAGGAAAGGCAACATTGCCGCTGATCATGGCGATGCAACTCGGAACGGATAGCCAGCGTCAGCTGGTCCGTGAGGCGATCGAACAGGGCGCAGTCGACCGGTTGAACGCCGTGGCGGATGCCGTGCGCCAGACCGGCGCGCTGGCGGCAACGCAGGATGCCGCTGCCGCCGAAGCCAAACGAGCGATCGCCGCCGCTGCCGCCCTTCCCGACAATCGATTCACTGAGGGTTTGGTACAATTGGCAAGTCAGCTACTGGAACGGAGGGGCTAAGTCCATCCATGAAGTTCCGTTTGTCGGGGTGTAGCTTAGCCTGGTAGAGCGCTACGTTCGGGACGTAGAGGCCGGAGGTTCGAATCCTCTCACCCCGACCACTTGTATCACTGTGTTCCATTGTCCACTTTTGGACGTCGCGGTGCGGTTTTCCGGTTTACAGTGCCGGATCAATCAGCGAAGATTGATCTGTCGTCATTCACCGAGAATCCGTCGAAATACATGGCTGTCGCAGACCCTCCCTCCAAAGACACCGCGTCGGTTGCACTGCCTGGCTTGGCGCGCGCCTTGGTCGCTGCTGGCAAATTGGGGCAAAGGGCTGCCGAGGATCTCTATCGAAAGACACAAACCGGCAAGGCCTCGTTCATTTCCGAACTGACGAGTTCCGGTGCCGTTTCTGCACCAGACCTCGCCCACACCATGTCGGTGGCTTTTGCCGCGCCGCTGGTGGATCTGGACGCACTTGATCGCCAACGTCTGCCGAAAGGCATCCTGGATCCAAAGACCTGCCTTGACTTTCGCGTGCTGGTGCTGAGCAAACGAGGCAACCGCCTGGTTGTCGCGACGGCCGACCCCGCCGATCAGGCCGCGGCGGAAAAGATCAAGTTCTCCACTCAGTTGGGCGTGGATTGGGTCATCGCCGAGTTCGACAAGTTGTCCCGAATGGTCGAGCAAAATGCCAAGACCGTCACCGAGGCAATGGAGAACTTTGTTGGTGGCGATTTCGAGTTTGATGAATCGTCGATAGAGACGCCTGCAGACGCCGGCGAAGTTGACACGTCGGAAGTTGACGACGCCCCGATCGTCAAGTTCCTGCACAAGATGTTGCTGGACGCCTTCAACATGCGTGCCTCAGACTTGCACTTTGAACCTTACGAGTTCAACTACCGGGTGCGCTTTCGCATCGACGGTGAACTGAAAGAAATCGCTGCGCCACCCATCGCCATCAAAGACAAACTGGCGTCACGTATCAAGGTGATCTCCAGGCTGGATATTTCCGAGAAACGGGTGCCGCAAGACGGGCGCATGAAACTGAAGGTGGGCCCCGACAGATCCGTAGACCTTCGCGTCAGCACCTTACCCACTTTGTTTGGCGAAAAGATCGTCATCCGGATTCTCGACCCAAGCAGCGCCAAACTCGGCATTGATGCCCTCGGCTACGAACCCGAAGAAAAGGCCCATCTGCTAAAGGCTATCGAAAGACCCTATGGCATGATTCTGGTGACTGGCCCTACGGGATCGGGTAAGACCGTGTCGCTTTATACCTGCTTGAACCTGTTGAACAAACCCGGGGTGAACATTGCAACAGTCGAAGACCCATCTGAAATCAATTTGCCTGGTGTCAGTCAAGTCAATGTCAATGAAAAAGCCGGCCTTACCTTTGCGTCTGCATTGAGGGCCTTCCTTAGACAGGATCCAGACATCATCATGGTGGGGGAGATTCGGGACTTAGAGACAGCGGATATCGCCATCAAGGCGGCACAGACGGGCCATCTGGTCTTGTCAACCTTGCATACCAACGATGCGCCCACAACGCTGACCCGTCTGCGTAACATGGGGATCGCTCCTTTCAACATCGCCTCCAGCGTCATTCTCATCACCGCGCAGCGACTGGTGCGTCGATTGTGCGCCAGCTGCAAGGCACCGGTTGACGTACCCCGAGAGGCGTTGCTTGAAGCGGGCTTCAAGGAGGAAGACCTTGATGGCAGTTGGATGCCCTATCGGGCGGTGGGGTGCCCGATGTGCAACAACGGTTATCGGGGGCGGCTGGGTATCTATCAGGTGATGCCCATTTCCGAGGAAACGCAACGCCTGATCCTGAGCGACTCCAGCGCCCTGGACATCGGCCAGCAGGCCGAGCGCGAGGGCGTTCGTTCATTGCGGGAATCAGGCCTCTACAAAGTCAAGCTCGGACTGACCTCAATCGAGGAAGTGCTTGCTGTTACCAACGAATAAGTCTGCGGAATTCGGGAGATCCAGATGGCTACAGCGGCATCCAGAGACATACGGGAATACGTCTTCGAATGGGAGGGCAAAGACCGAAACGGCAAACAGGTCCGAGGCGAAACTCGAGCGTCCGGCGAAAACCAGGTGAAAGCTACTTTACGTCGGCAGGGCATTTTCCCAACCAAGATCAAGAAACGCAGGATGCGCTCCGGCAAGCGCATCAAGCCCAAAGACCTGGCCCTATTCACCCGTCAACTGGCCACAATGATGAAGGCTGGCGTGCCACTGCTGCAGTCGTTCGACATTGTGGGTCGCGGCAATCCCAATCCCAGCGTTACCAAATTGCTCAACGACATCCGGACGGACGTTGAAACCGGCACATCTTTGAGTGCAGCGTTTCGAAAGTTCCCGATGTATTTCGACAGCCTTTATTGCAACCTTGTTGAAGCGGGTGAGGCGGCGGGCATTCTGGAGCAATTGCTCGACCGACTTGCGACGTACATGGAAAAGACGGAAGCGATCAAGTCGAAAATCAAATCGGCTCTTATGTATCCCATTTCTGTGATCGTTGTGGCGTTCGTCGTCGTCACCATCATCATGATTTTTGTCATTCCGGCTTTCAAGAGCGTGTTTTCGTCATTTGGCGCCGACCTTCCAGCCCCGACCCTGGTGGTGATTGCCATCAGCGAGTTTTTCGTGAAATATTGGTGGCTAATTTTCGGCGTCCTCGGGGGTGGTTTCTATTTTTTCTTCCAGGCTTGGAAGCGCAGCGAGAAAATGCAGATGTTCATGGACAGACTGTTGCTCAAGGTGCCCATCTTTGGCGAGCTTGTGGAGAAATCCGTAATTGCCCGCTGGACCCGCACCCTTTCCACCATGTTCGCGGCGGGTGTCCCGCTGGTAGAAGCGCTTGATTCCGTGGGTGGCGCATCCGGCAATATGTTGTACGCACAGGCCACCGAAAAAATACAGCAGGAAGTCTCGACCGGAACCAGTCTCACGGTTGCGATGGGTAACGCGAACCTGTTCCCTACCATGGTCTTGCAGATGTGTGCCATCGGCGAAGAGTCGGGAGCCCTTGATCACATGCTGGGCAAATCGGCTGACTTCTATGAGGCCGAAGTCGACGACATGGTGGCCGGTCTCTCGAGCCTGATGGAACCTATCATCATTGTGATTCTCGGGACCATCATCGGTGGCATTGTCGTTTCGATGTACCTTCCGATTTTCAAGCTTGGTCAAGTCGTCTGATGGTGGAACCTGCGGTGACGATGGCTGCATTGGGCGGCGTGGTGGGCCTTCTCGTCGGCAGCTTCCTGAATGTCGTCATCTTTCGCCTGCCCAAAATGCTGGAACGCCAATGGGCTGCGGAGTGCGCCGAAATGGCTGGCAAGGAGGCCGAGGTCGCCCCAGCATTCAATCTGGTCCGCCCCCGCTCCAGGTGCCGCCAATGTGGCCATCAGATACGTTGGTATGAGAATGTTCCGCTCATCAGTTACGCCTTCCTGCGGGGCAAATGTTCCGCCTGCCAGACACCCATCGGACTGCGTTACCCGTCTGTAGAACTGGTAACCGGATTGCTTTTTTTCTGGTGCTTCTGGAAATGGGGACCAACGCCAGCCGCCTTGGTCTGGAGCGGCTTTGCTGCCGCGCTGATTGCTCTGGCCCTGATCGACTGGGATACCACCCTGCTTCCGGATGACATCACACTGCCATTGCTGTGGGCCGGCCTGATTGCATCTGCGCTTCAGTGGGTCAATGTACCGCTGATGACATCGTTATGGGGTGTCGTCGCCGGCTATCTTTCCCTTTGGAGCATCTATTGGATGTTCAAGCTCGCCACTGGGAAAGAAGGGATGGGGTTCGGAGATTTCAAGCTTTTCGCCGCACTGGGTGCATGGTTTGGCTGGCAGGCACTTATCCCGATCATCCTGATGGCATCGGTCATTGGTGCGCTGGTAGGTATCGCGATGAAGTTTTCCAGCGGACTGCGTGAAGGCGGCTATGTGCCCTTTGGCCCTTTTCTGGCCGGTGCCGGACTGGCATCCATGATCTTCGGACCCGGTTCGATTCTCCGCATCCTCGGGCTGTAGATCCAGGATGTCCGGAACCCTGTTGGTTGGGCTGACCGGCGGTATCGGCAGCGGCAAGAGCACCGTGGCCGGACTTCTGGCCGGTTTGGGAGCTGACGTCGTCGATGCCGACGCCGTTGCCCGCGACGTCACATCAGCTGACGGCGCAGCGATTCCAGCCATCCGACGTGAGTTTGGCTTGGATTACATCACTCGGGAAGGTGCGCTAGACCGCGGTCGGATGCGTGAACTGGCATTTCGCGATGCCGATGCCAAACGCAGGCTGGAGTCCATCATTCACCCACTGGTCGGGCAGATCACCGAACAGCGCACCAGGCAAGCCGTCAGGATGGCTCGACCGTGTCTGGTTTTCGACATCCCCTTGCTGGTGGAGTCTGGGCATTGGCGATCAAGACTGCACCGCGTTGTCGTCGTCGATTGTGACGAACAGACGCAGATCGAGCGCGTCACTGCCCGCAGCGGATTGGCGCACGAAGCCGTCAGACGCATCATTGCGTCGCAGGCTCTCCGGGGCATGCGCCTTTCGGCAGCTGATATCGTTCTGAACAACCAGAACCGGTCAATTGAGGCCTTGGCGTGCGATGTCGCGCAGCTTGCCGAACCCTTCGGTCTATCATTGCGAAACAGGAAGTAGCAGCGTGATCCTTTACGAATACCCTTTCAACGAACGCATTCGCACCTACCTTCGGCTCGAACATCTGTTTGTGCGTCTGGATGAGTTAGTCGCGCGCGAAACGCCACTTGATCACCACTATGCATTGACCACCTTGTTCGAGATCATGGACGTGGCCACGAGAGCCGACCTGAAATCCGATGTGCTGAAGGATCTTGAAAAGCAGAAGCAGATTCTGAACAGCTACCGAGGAAATCCGGCGATCTCTGAAAAAGTGCTGGACGAAGTCGTGGCGCAGCTGGATCATTGTTTCAACACGCTCAGCGGATTGCCAGGCAAAGCAGGACATTCGCTGACAGAGAATGACTGGCTGATGAGCGTGCGTAGCCGCGCCGTCATTCCTGGAGGCACTTGCGAATTTGATCTGCCAGCTTACTTCGCCTGGCAACACAAAGACGTCGCCATACGTCATCGGGACCTGACAGCATGGACCTCGACCGTCAAACCACTGTCACAGTCGATTGGCATGCTGTTGAACATGCTTCGCGACTCGGGAACGCCACAAAAAGTCATCGCACCCGCCGGACAGTTCCAGCAGAACCTGCCACAGGGGCGCACCTTTCAGTTGTTGAGATTGCGAATTGATCCCGATCTGGACTTGATCCCCGAAATCAGCGGCAACCGCCTCCTGGTTTCAGTCCGGCTCATGCGCCTGGCAGACGACTCTCGGCTCCACGCCAGCAATCTCGACACGTCGTTCGAGTTGACCCTTTGTTCGTAAGGGACTGGCCGCCTGGTTCGACATGCGCCCCATGGAATCCACTCACCGCTTCGTTCGCTGTCCCGCGTGCGGCGGTGAAAGCGTCTACTCCCGGACGAATCCTTTCCGGCCGTTTTGTTGCGAGCGCTGCAAACAAATCGATCTGGGTGCATGGGCCAAAGAGAGTTTCCGCGTCGGTGAAACGTCGCGCGAGGTTGGCTCAGAACGCCCTCCGACGGATCAACATCGGTAATTCTTGATCAATCGAGCTGATTCCCGGCATCGAACGGTCAAATCATGCTATCGAATGCGTAGCACCTTTAAAGCCTTGCTCAGCCGCAAACCATTGCAGCACCGGTACCGTGCCTGGTAGCACCGGCGAAACGACAACGGGAAGTCGCTGCCACGCGAAAGACTGTCCTTCCCGCATCTGCAAATCGCCTCGCCACTGGAATACCTTGCAGAAATTCAACCGCACCAGAGCATGGGGATAGTCCACCAGCTGCTCCCGCCAGCGGAGCGCCTGCACGAGCTGGATGCCGAGTTCTTCCTGGAGTTCGCGGTGTAAGGCCTGTTCCACGCTTTCTCCTGCCTCGACCTTGCCCCCGGGGAACTCCCAGAATCCCGCATAGACCTTGCCATCCGGACGCGAAGTGAGCAGGAAATCGCCGTCCGGACGAATCAAGACGCCGACCGCGACCTCGACAAGTGCACGATCGGCACCGCCTTCACGTGGCCGGTCCGCATCGGCCAGCAGGGGCTTGCCGACACTCATGCGCCCGCGCCGTGTCTGCCAAGGTAGTCCCGCGCAAACTGATACGCAACCCGACCGCTTCTGGATCCGCGCTCCAGAGCCCAGATGAGCGCCAGTGGTCGTGCCTTCGTGATGGTGGCCTCACCGGCGCCAAGCGATCCCAGCCATTGCGCGACGATGTTCAGGTACTCGTCCTGGCTGAACGGGTAAAAACTGATCCAAAGACCAAAGCGCTCCGACAACGAGATCTTTTCCTCGATCACTTCACCGGGATGCACTTCACCATCGTCCGTGTGGGAATGGCTGAGGTTGTCCTTCATGTATTCGGGCAACAGGTGACGCCGGTTGCTGGTCGCGTAGACCAGCACATTGGGCGTTGCGGCAGCCACCGAACCATCCAAGATGGATTTCAGGGCTTTGTAACCTGGTTCTCCATCCTCGAAGCTCAAGTCGTCACAGAAGATGATGAATTTCTCGGGTCGGTCGGCCACCACCGCCACGATGTCGGGCAAGTCAGTCAGATCCCCCTTGTCCACCTCGATCAGGCGTAGCCCGCGCAACGCGTAGGTGTTCAGACAGGCCTTGATCAGCGAGGACTTCCCGGTGCCACGTGCTCCGGTGAGCAACACGTTGTTGGCCGGCCGGCCCTCGACAAACTGCACCGTGTTGCGCTCAATCTTCTCTTTTTGCAGATCGATTTCCCTCAAATCGGACAATTCGAGTTTCGCGATGTGGCGCACAGGCTCAAGCACACCGTGCCCAGAACTGCGCTTCCGATAGCGCCAAGCCACCGAACCGTTCCAGTCCGGAGCATCCAACGGTTGAGGCAGCACCGACTCAATGCGGGCGATCAGTTGCTCGGCCCGCGCCAACAAACGTTCAAACTGCTCGTTCATGGCATCAGGATCGGTAGTCCGCGTTGATCGTGACGTACTCGTGGCTAAGATCGCAGGTCCACACGGTATCGGACGCCTCCCCGCGCCCAAGTCGTACCTTGACCGTGATTTCACTCTGCCTCATCACCCGCTGTCCGTCCTCTTCCCGGTAGGCCGGGTTGCGTCCACCGCGAACCGCCACGTGAACATCGTCCAGGTACAGGTCGATCAATGACTGGTCTAGATCGTCAATGCCGGCGTAACCGACCGCCGCAAGAATTCGGCCCAGATTGGGGTCGCTGGCGAAAAACGCCGTTTTGACCAGAGGGGAGTGCGCGATCGCATAGGCCACCTGCCTGCATTCTTGCTGCGACTTGCCACCTTCCACTCGAACCGTGATGAACTTGGTCGCTCCCTCCCCATCTCGGACGATGGCCTGGGCGAGTTGCCGGGCCACGTCCATCATGGCGGCCATCAGCGTCGCACCATGGCCTTCGTCGAGAGCGATCACCGGCTTGTGGTCGGCCTTGTTGGTCGCCACCACGACGAACGAATCATTCGTGGACGTATCACCGTCGACCGTAACGCGATTGAACGAACCCTCGGCCAACTCATAGGCGATCCGGTTCAACAGCGAGGGTTCGATGGTGGCGTCTGTCGCCAGAAACCCGAGCATGGTGGCCATATTGGGGCGGATCATGCCGGCTCCTTTGCTGATACCGGTGATGGTGACCGGCACGCCGTCGAGTTCAATCACCCGGCTCGCGGCCTTCGGAACGGTATCGGTCGTCATGATCGCCTGAGCCGCGCGCTCCCAATGATCAAGGTCGGCATCGGCCAGCGCGGCGGGCAGCCCCGCCTCGAGGCGGTCCAGCGGCAAGGTCTCCATGATGACGCCCGTTGAAAATGGCAACACCTGCGTGGGCTCCAGTTTCAGATGCCTGGCCAACGCCTCGCAGGTCGCGCGTGCCCGGACCAGGCCATCAAATCCGGTTCCCGCATTCGCGTTTCCGGTATTGATCAGCAGGGCACGAATGCCGGACCCTGTCGAAAGGTGTTCCCGGCAAACCTGAACCGGAGCGGCACAAAACCGGTTGCGCGTGAACACCCCCGCCACGCCAGAACCCTCATCCAGCAGAATCACCGTCAGGTCTTTGCGGCCCGCCTTTCGAATACCAGCCTCTGCGATCCCCAGACGTACACCAGGCACGGGTCGCAGATCGGCAGGATTGGGGGCAAAGAGGTTCACAGGCATGGAATTTCCTTCAATGAATTCGATCGTCAAAAGACTCAGGGCAAAAACGCGAAACGGGCCGCAGCCCGCCTCATTTCAAACGGCCATGCTTCTCATGCCAACCTGCCATGGCAATGCTTGTATTTCTTGCCGCTTCCGCACGGGCAGGGATCGTTGCGGCCCACCCTTGGGACTTCGGCGTTTGACCGTCTCATGTCCGGCTCTGTCAAGGTCTGCACTTCGCCGGTTTCGGTCGGAGCGCTGTAGGTCACGTTGGCGATGTTTTCACCCCGCTCCTCCATTGCCACCGCGGCTTGCTCCAGTTGCTCGCCTGACTCGATTCGAACGGTCATCAAGACTTTCGTGACATTGTTCTTCACGGCGTCCAACAACTGGCCAAACAGCTCGAATGCCTCTCGCTTGTATTCCTGCTTCGGCTGCTTTTGTGCGTAACCCCGCAGATGGATACCTTGGCGGAGATAGTCAAGCGCACTCAGATGTTCACGCCAATGGGTATCGATGCTCTGCAAGAGCACCATGCGCTCAAATTGCGTGAAGTTCTCGCCCCCGATCTGCTCAACCTTTGCGGAAAAGGCAAGACGGGCGGCCTCCAGCACCTTTTCGACGATCTCTTCACCGGTGATGGCCGTAGCAGCCTGAACCATCTCCCGCAAAGGCACGCTGATCTGCCAGTCTTCGGCCAGCACTTTTTCCAGGCCAGCCAGATCCCACTGCTCCTCAACCGACTCGGGGGGCACGAACGAATGCGTCAGGTCGGTGAAACAACCATCCCGCAGCGACGCGATCTGACCCGAAAGGTCGCTTGCATCCAGGATGTCGTTGCGCTGCTGATAAATGACCTTGCGCTGATCATTGGACACATCGTCATATTCGAGCAGTTGTTTGCGGATGTCGAAGTTACGGGCCTCCACTTTTCGTTGCGCGCTTTCGATGCTGCGTGTGACAATGCCCGCTTCAATCGCTTCACCCTCCGGCATCTTCAGCCGGTCCATGATCGCGCGAACCCGATCGCCGGCAAAGATTCGCATCAAGGGATCGTCCAGGCTAAGGTAGAACCGGGAAGAGCCCGGATCCCCCTGACGTCCTGAACGGCCTCGGAGTTGGTTGTCGATTCGCCGGGATTCGTGACGCTCGGTCGCGATGATCCGAAGTCCGCCTTGCCCGGTCACAAACTCATGCTCCCGCTTCCAGTTCGCCCGCATGGCCTCAACCCTGGCAGCGCGGTCAGCAGGGTCGAGTGATTCATCTGACTCCACGGCGGCGACGAGTTTTTCAATGTTTCCACCGAGCACGATGTCAGTCCCACGGCCTGCCATGTTGGTCGCAATCGTGATCATTTTCGGCTTCCCGGCCTGGGCCACGATCTCTGCTTCCCTCGCGTGCTGCTTTGCGTTCAGCACCTGGTGCGGGAGTTTTTCCTTGTTCAGCAACCCGGAAATCAGCTCCGAATTCTCGATCGAGGTCGTCCCCACCAGAACCGGTTGCCCCCGTTCGTGACACTCGCGAATATCCGCGATGGCCGCAACATATTTTTCCCGGGCAGTCTTGTACACCCGGTCCAACTGGTCTTCGCGCCGACTGGGGCGATTGGGCGGAATGACCACAGTCTCCAGCCCGTAGATCTCCTGGAACTCGTAGGCCTCGGTATCGGCTGTTCCGGTCATGCCCGCCAATTTGGCGTAGAGCCTGAAATAGTTCTGGAAGGTGATCGAAGCCATGGTCTGGTTCTCGGCCTGAATCGCCACGCCTTCCTTGGCCTCGACGGCCTGGTGCAGGCCATCGCTCCATCTTCGGCCGCTCATCAGTCGCCCTGTGAACTCGTCCACGATGACGATCTCGCCGTCCTGAACCACGTAATGCTGATCACGATGGTACAGATGGTTCGCGCGCAACGCCGCATACAAGTGATGCATCAGGGCGATATTGGCCGGGTCATACAGACTGGCACCGGGCGGAATGAGCCCGGACTCGGCGAGCAACCGCTCTGCATTTTCATGACCGCGTTCGGTGAGAAACACCTGGTGCGACTTTTCGTCCAGCGTGAAATCGCCCGGCTTGATCACACCTTCCCCGGTGTGCGGATCTGCTTCCCCTTCTTGACGCTGCAGCGATGGCACCACCTGGTTCATGGCCAGATACATGGCCGTATGGTCTTCGGCCTGCCCGCTGATGATCAACGGTGTGCGCGCCTCATCGATCAGGATGGAGTCGACCTCGTCAACGATGGCATAGTTCAGGCGCTTCTGGACCCGGTCCTGCACCTCATAGACCATGTTGTCGCGCAGGTAGTCGAAACCGAATTCGTTGTTCGTCCCGTACGTGATGTCGGCCCTGTATGCGGCCTGCTTCTCTTCGCGTGACAGATTCGGAAGGTTGACGCCCACCGTAAGGCCGAGAAAGTTGTACAGGCGACCCATCCATTGGGCATCCCGGCTTGCAAGGTAGTCGTTGACCGTCACGACATGAACGCCATTGCCCGTCAATGCATTCAGGAAGACGGGCAAGGTCGCCGTCAGGGTCTTGCCCTCCCCTGTACCCATTTCCGATATCTTCCCGTTGTGAAGCGCCATGCCGCCCAGCAACTGCACATCGAAATGACGCATCTTCATGACACGCTTTGAGCCCTCCCGGACAAGAGCGAACGCGTCCGGCAACACCGCATCCAGTTGTTCCCCACCTGCGACCCGGGCCTTCAGTTCATCTGTCTTTCCCCGCAATTGCTCGTCAGAGAGCCCTTCGAGCCGCGACTCCATCGCATTAATGCGATCGACCGTCTTGCGGTACTGTTTAAGCAGGCGATCATTGCGACTGCCGAAGATCTTGGTGAGGAGGTTGGTGGCCATGCGTGAACGTCCGCCAACCAGCCAGCAAGCAAGCAGGAATGGCGTCCGAAGTCCCTAGGAAAGATTAGGTTCAGATAAAGGCGCTGGCGCACAATGCAAGGATCGTCCTCGGTCTGCAAGCCCAGCGCAAAGATACATTTTACCTCTGCGGCATCCCAATGGCGCCGGGTGGTGCGGCAGCGGTGGTCACCGGCTTTGGCTGCAGATTCTGTCCTGCGTCCAGGAATTTCTGCGGGTCTTGTTGAACGCCCTGCACCAGAACCTCGAAGTGCAGATGCGGCCCTGTTGACCGTCCGGTCGTCCCCACTTCGGCGATTTTCTGCCCGCGTCTGACCAAGTCGCCTTTCTTGACGAAGACTCGGGAGGCATGGGCGTATCGGCTGACAAGCTCGTTCCCATGGTCAATGTCGATCATGTTGCCGTAGGCAAAGTGATACTCCTGCGCAACGACAATACCGCCGGCTGCCGAAAGAATCGGCGTACCGGGATCAGCCGAAAAATCGAGTCCCGTATGCAACGCGGATCGCCCGGTCATTGGGTCGATGCGCCAACCAAATGGCGAACCCTGGCCGAAAACAGCGACGGGTTGCTGCGTTGGAACCATCGAGCGACGGATTTTCTGGTCGAAGAGCCGTGACTCCAGAACCGTGAGCAGGTCGGTACGCCGGGTGCCCTGCTGCTCCAATTCAGTCAACGTCGCTTCCAATTCCTGAAGCGACAACGAAGGCCCGGATACCAGAATACCCCCTCGGCCTGGCGATGATTTGATGTCGCCAGGGTTCAAGCCCGCCAAACCCGATACCCGTTCACCCAAGGATTCAAGTTGGGTCATCTTGGCCTGAAGTTCTCCCAGTCGGCGAGCCATGGCGTCCAGGTTCTCTCGCATGAATCGGTCGCGCTGCTCGAATTCGTCTTTGACAACCAGTTTGACCAGGGAGCCGACAACGGGCCACCCTTCGCGAGCGCCTTTCAAGAACACCCAGTGATACAGTCCGGCGGCCACCAGCATGAGAAGCAGCGAAGCGCCAAAGCCGGCAAGCAGCAGTTTCGCACCCGACAGGTGTATCGCCCTGCTTCGAGCCAGCCACGCGTCCGTGATAATCAAGTGCATCGGCATTCCCTCTTGCGATCGAAAAACCCTCACCCATGATTCGCCAGAACCAGGCCGTTTCTTTGCTGCAGGCGACCCATAACTCCCCGGTGTTGTCGAATCTCGCCGAACTGGCGCGAGACTCCCAAGCACGCCTCGTCGCCATTCAACACCTCATTCCGGCACAACTTCGTCACTCCGTTCTGGCAGGCCCGATCGATGGTGACTCCTGGTGCCTCCTGGCGAGCAGCACGGCCGCGGCCGCCAAGCTTCGGCAACAGGTTCCATCCCTGATTGCCGCCCTGACCGAACGAGGATGGACCATGCGGGCCATCCGTGTCACCGTCCAGAAGCAGGCGAAGAAACGGCCCTAACGACCGACATACGCCCGGTGCTGCAAGGCCGAATCAGGACGCCAATCCCTTCAGGGTTGCAGGAAGTGGTACGGAAACGCGCCTCGCGGCCGAATCTCTACATGCCGTTGGTGC
>ERZ1645187.2124-NODE-2124-length-17754-cov-18.824001_pt1 | contig 17754 bp, 7 predicted proteins | sample MGYA00575352_ERZ1645187 | MGnify/ENA primary metagenome ERZ1645187 (study PRJEB40837, sample SAMN11349314) | freshwater sediment metagenome | isolation source: river sediment | host: Sediment | place: India: Wazaribad , New Delhi | collected 2017-02-21 ... | reverse complement strand
GTAGGACGCGACCACCGAGTGGCTGCCGACGCTCAGGTCGGAGACGACCAGGCTCGCGCTTCCGGACGCGAGGGAGATCGAACCGATCGTGGTGCTCGCACCGTTCACCGTATCGATGAAGTTGACCGTCCCGATCGGCACGCCGCTGGTGGCGGCGACGGTGGCCGTCAAGGTCACCGGGATCCCATAGGAGGTCGATGCCGCCGACGTCGTGAGCGTGGTGGTGGTCGCCACGGTCGGCCGATAGACGACGACGACCGGGCCGGTCCCGTCCGAATTCAGGAAGGATCCGTCGCCGGGGAAGGACGCGGTGATCGTATGGTTGCCCTCGGCGAGGGTCGACGTGGTGAAGGTCGCCACGCCGCCGGCGAGATCACCGGTGCCCAGCGTGGTCGCCCCCTCCTTGAAGGTCACCGTCCCGACCGGTGTACCGGACGCCGGCGCGACGGCGTCGACCCGCGCGGTGAAGGTCACCGCCGAGCCGACGGCCGCATTGGTGGTCGAGGCCGACACGGTCGTCGTCGTCGTCCCCTTGGACACCACCAGCGTCAGGGCGGACGCCACCGAGGTGGCATGTCCGTTGTCGCCGCCGTAGGTGGCGGTCAGCGAATGCGACCCGACCGGCACCGCTGCGGTGGTGATCGAGGTCGACCCGTTCGTCAGATTGTTCCAGTCGATGTAGCTTCCGTCGTAGCGGAAGGTCACCTGACCGGTCGGCGCCGGTCCGCTCGACGTCACGGTCGACGTCAGGGTCACCGGCTCGCCGACCAACGAGCTGAGCTTCGAGGCGCCGAGCGACGTCGACGTCGCGAGCGGTACGATCGTCTGCACGAACGACGACGACGTGCTCGTGTCGTGGGTCGCATCACCGGGATACACCGCGACGACCGTGATGTCGCCCGAGGCGAGACCGGTCCACGAAGACGAGGTGCGCGCCTGCAGGGCGGAGGTCAGTGAGGTCACGGCGACCGGGGAGTACTGGTCGTAATCGGAGCCGTTGCCGATCTGACCGTACTGATTGCTGCCCCAGCATTGCACGCCGCCGTCGCCGATCTGGGCACAGCTGTGGGAACCACCCGGGGAGATCGCCACCACGCCGCTCGACAGACCGCTCACCGCCACCGGGACGGTGCTGGAGGTCTGATTGCCGGTGCCGAGACGTCCGAGATAGTTCGAACCCCAGCACGACATGGCGCCGGCGGTGGTCAGCGCGCAGCTGTGCGAGGCGCCGGCGGCGACGTCCACGACGGCGCCGCCCAGGCCGGAGACCTGGACCGGGGAGACGCTGGTCGTGGTCGAACCGTTGCCGAGTTGCCCGGTGCTGTTGGAGCCCCAACATTTCGCCGCACTGCCGACCACGGCGCAGCTGTGGTAGGCGCCGGCGGAGATCGCCGTGGCGCTGGCGGAAATGCCGCTCACCGGCGTCGGGACGGAGCGACTCGTCGTGGTCCCGTCGCCGAGACCGCCGAGCCCGTTGTAGCCCCAACATTTCACCGTACCGGCATTGGTCACGGCGCAGGTGTGGAAATAGCCGGCCGAGATCGCCACCACGCCGGAGGTCAGGCCACCGACCTGGACCGGCGTGCTGCTGTCGGTGGTCGACCCGTTGCCCAACTGGCCGTTGCCGTTGGCGCCCCAACATCTCACGCCACCCATGTTGGTCAGGGCACAGCTGTGGGAATAGCCGGTGGTTATCGCCACGACACCGGAGGTCAGGGTGCCGACGTCGACGGCGGAGGAGCGGGTCGTCGTCGATCCGTCACCGAGCTGACCGTTGGCGTTGGTGCCCCAGCATTTCACACCGCCGGCGGCGGTGAGGGCGCAACCGTGCTGGTCGCCCGCCGCGACCGCCGCCATCCCGGTCGAAAGGCCTCCGACCGCGACCGGTGTCCGGCGATTGGTCGTGGTGCCGTCGCCGAGCTGGTAGCCGTAGTTGGCCCCCCAGCACATGACGCCCCCCGCCGAATTCAGCGCGCAGGAATGCCCCGATCCGCTGGAGATCGAGCGGGCCGAACCGAGCGCGCCGAGCGTCGGCGTGTCCAACAGATAGGAGTTGGCGTTGACCTGCACCTGGCCGGTCGGCATGCCGCCGCCGTATCCGACGACGTACATGCCGAAGGTCACCGGCTCCCAGTAGAGTGCCGGGTCGAGCGACGAACCGACCAGGGTCGACGTCGCCGAGCCCGCCTGGGCGGCGGCACCACCGAGACCGATCATCGCCAGGGTAACGAGCGCTCGGGCGAATTGCCCGAGCCGCGCCGAGCGCCGCGTCGTCCGCCGTTCGAATTGGGTTTTCATGGCCGAACCCTCGTTCGGGATCCGTCCCCGCCGCTCTCGGACGTCACATGACGTAGGGGCAGGGATGTCCTCGAACGGAGGATACTTCGTTCCACCGGGTGCCAATTTTCGCGGCCGCACCGGAATCATTCATCGCGGAACTATCTTCATCCGCTATCGTACGTATCCTCGCGCGTGCATCGACATCGGAGTATGGAGACCTCTCGTCGGGTCCCGATCCCGAGGAATCCTCACCGCCGTGACGACCGATCTGCTCCTGATCGACGACAGTCTGACCGACCTCCGCCTGTTGATGGACATGGCGACGGCGCAACATCTCCACGTCGCCGTCGCCTTCGACGGCGCCAAGGGTCTGCAACAGGCGGTGCTGCAACAGCCGCGGTTGATCCTGCTCGACGTCCGCATGCCCGGCATGGATGGTTTCGCCGTCTGCCGCCGCCTCAAGGCCGACCCGGCGACGCGGCAGATTCCGGTGATCTTCCTCACCGTCGCCGACGACCTCGAGGAGCGCCTGCGCGGCTTCGCCCTCGGCGCCGTCGACTACATCGGCAAGCCCTTCCACGAGGAGGAGGTGTTGGCGCGGGTCGGCGTCCACCTGCGCCCACCGGCCAAGACGAGCGCCGCCCCCGCCCCGCCCCCGCCGGAGTCGTCGGAACGCGACGCCGTCCTGGTCGAGGCGGCTCAGGCCGTCCTCGCCGAACGCATCGCCGATCCGCCGAACCTCGAGGACCTCGCCCACCTCGTCGGCTCCAACCGGCGCCGCCTCAACGAGGCCTTCCAGACCCACTGCGGGCAACCCGTCTTCGCCTGGCTGCGCGAGGAGCGGCTGCGCCGCGCCCATCACCTGATCTGTCGCACCGAGACGCCGATCTCGTCGATCGGCGAACATCTCGGCTTCTCCACCGCCGCCAATTTCGCCCGGGCGATCCACGACCGTTTCGGCCTCGCGCCGCGCGATCTGCGCCGGCGGGTGGTCACGGCCCGCAGCCGCGAGGAGCGGACGGAGGGCGAACCGTGAGCCGGCCGATGCCACACCGAAACGCCGCCACGGTGGCGATGCGGTCGTCGCGGCCGCCACCCGCCGCCGCGCCCTCCCGTCTCGCCGCCGGTCTCGCCGCGCTCGTCGTCCTCCTCCTCGCCTTCCTCCTCGCCGCCCCGGCGCGCGCCGCACCGATCTCCGCCGACGACGCCGATCGCCGCGACCTCACCGCCGCGACCGAATGGTGCGAGACCTCGGCCGAGGTCGAGGCCCGGGCCGTCGTCGCCGGCGGCTGCCGCTTCGTCGCCGCCACCCCCGAGGTGCTCTCGGTCGGATATACCGGCCGGACGCAGTGGCTGCGCCTCACCCTCGTGGGGAACGAGGCGCCGCCGACCCGGCGGCTGCTCGTCGTCGGCAATGCCCGGCTGGAGCGGGTCGAGTTCTGGGAGATCGCCGGCGAGACCCCGCACCGCCTGGGTGTCACCGGGCTCGCCGTCGCGCCGATCGAACGGATCGTGTCGAGCGACCATCCGCAACTGCCGCTCACCCTGGCGTCGGGCGAGACGCGGACGCTGCTGGTGCGCGTCGCCTCGCGCTCCTCGATCAATCTCACCCCGGTGCTGTGGCGCGACCGGGCCTGGACCGAGAGCCACGGACGCGTCGTCTTCTACCTGACACTCGCCGACGGCGGGTTGGTGGCGGTCGGGTTTCTCTCCCTGCTGATCGGCCTCGGGTCGGGCATCTCGCAGTGGAGCCGCCGCGCCAACCTGTTCTTCGCCGCCGGAAGTTTCTCCAAGGCGTGGTTCAATCTCGCCAACTCCGCGCTGCTGCCGATCTACCTGTTGCCGAGCGATCGCGCCTACGACATCCGCACCCAGGCGTTGGCGCTCGCCGCCTCGCTCGTCTTCGCCCTGCTGTTCATGCGGCACTTCCTCGAGGCGCGGCGGCGGCAGCCGGGCGTCGACGCGATCTTCCGGGTGCTGATCGCGATCGTCGGGGTGGAAGCCGTCTGGGCGCTCGTCGACTACGGCTCCGGCTTCCTGGCGATGATCGCCACCGGTGCCGCGACCGTGGTGATGTGCTTCCTCGCCGCCTGGCAGGCCCGACGCGACGGGGTCCCCGGCGCCACGGCGCTGGCGGTGGCGTGGTCGGTCTATCTCGTCCTGCTCGCCCACCGGGTCGTCCTGGCCATCGCCGGCGAGGCCTTCGCCGATGTGGCGGTCGTCGCCTATTCCTGGGCGGCCCTGGCGAGCGCTCCGCTGGTGCCGATCGGCATCGCGCTCCACGAGGAGGCGATCCGCCGCGAGCTCGCCGCCGCCCGCGCCGAGGCCGAGGCGCGCGTCGCCTTCCTCGCCCGCATGAGCCACGAGCTCCGCACCCCACTCGACACCATCCTCGGCAACGCCCAGCTGATGGTCCGGCCGGGCGGCATCGTCTCCGTCGCCGAAGGTGTCGCCACCATCCTCGACGCCGGCCGCCATCTGCTCCGGATGATCGACGACATCCTCGACCATGCCCGCGGCCTCGCCGGCCGGCTGCCGCTCTCTCCCGCCCCAGTCGACTGGCCGACGTTCCTGCGCAATCTCGAGCTCGAGGGTCGGGTGTTGGCGGCGCGCAACCGCAACGTCTTCTCCCTCGTCTGGCGTGGAGCCGACCTCACCACCCTCGAACTCGACGAGGGCCGCCTGCGGCAGATCCTCGACAATCTCCTCGCCAATGCCGCCCGCCACACCCGCGACGGCCGCATCGAGCTGGCGGTGAGCGCGGCCCCTGCGGCGGACGACGGCTCGATCGCCCTCGACTTCGCCGTCACCGACACCGGCGAGGGGATCCCCGCCGCCGACCTCGACCGCATCTTCCTGCCCTTCGAGCGCGGGACCGACGCCGCTCGTACCGGCAAGGGCATGGGCATGGGCCTGACCATCGCCCGCCAACTCGTCGAGCGCATGGGCGGAACGTTGAGCGTCGAGAGCCGGCTCGGCGAAGGGGCGACCTTCCGCTTCACCGTCCGGGTCCACCCGACGGCCCCCGACACGGACGCGCCGGCCGCCGCGGTGCCCACCGCGCCGCAGCCGTCGGCGTCGGCATCGCCGTCCCCCGCCTCGGTGCGGCCCCTCTCGCCGACCGTTCTCGTCGTCGACGACGACGCCGCCAACCGCCGCATCCTCGCCACCCTGCTCGCCTCCTGCGGGCTCACCGTCGTCGAGGCGGCAAGCGGCCGGGAGGCGGTCGATCTGTGCCGCGGCGACCTCCGCCCGGATCTCGTGCTGACCGATCAGTTCATGGCCGACGGTGACGGCTGGACCGTCCTGCGCGCCCTCGCCCATCTCCGTCCCGACCTCCCGGTCGTCGTGGTCTCCGCCGCGCCGCCGCGCCCGCCGGAGGGCAACCCGGCGACGCTCGCCTTCGCCGCGCATCTGATGCGCCCGCTCGACCACGCCGAGGTGATGCGACGTATCGGAGGCCTCCTCGGCCTGGAGCAGCGCCCGGTCGCCGCCCCGGTGGAGCCGCCGCCGCCCGTCGCGCGCGCCGTGACCCGTCCCGATGCGGCCACGTTGGATCACCTGCGCGCCATGATCGAGGACGGCCGGGTCAGCGACATCATGGACTGGGCGGCGGCGCTCGCGTCGGAACGCCCGGCGCTCGCCGACTTCGCCGATGCCGTCGCCGCGGCGGCCCGCCGTCTCGAGTTCGGGCGGTTGAACGATCTGGCACGTCCCTGAACCGGCGGGCGCACCGGTCACGAACGCTCCGCCCCTCCCCTGCCCGGATCGGCCCGCCGCGCCCCGCCCCCGACGGCGACGAGCGTCTCGACCGCGTTGCGGTCCTTCTGGCGATCGGCCTCGCTCAGCCGATCCCAGGGCACCAGCGAGGGATGCCGGCGGGTGGCGTCGTCGCGCCGTTCGCCCCACCGCCAGCCGCGATCGATCCGGTCGGCGCACCAGCGCCGGTGCTCCGCCCGCGCCAACTGCTCGAGCTCCTCCGCGGTGAGGTCGGCCGGATCGGCCGGGAGCGGCCGCCCGATCACCACCGGCAGGAAGGCGAGATGGTCGGCGGCGGCGCGATCGGCATCCCGCAGCGTCTCCGGCAACGCCTCCCAGGCGGCGAGCGCCGCCGCCGACCCGGCACCGAGCGTCTCGGCGGCGGCGAGATAGCGCGCGTGCAGCGCGATCGGCAGCGTCTCCGACGCCGGATCGAGCAGCCGATCGATCGTCTCCTCGCGCAGCAGCCCGCCGAACGGGATTCGCGCCGGAGCGGTCGCGACACCCTCCTCGGTGGCGAGACACAGGCGCTCCAGGATCCGGTCCTCCCGCGATTGGCGCACCAGCACCGGGGTCCGCGCGGTGCGCAACCGATCGGCGTGACGATCGAGCGCCATCGCCGTCGCCAGCCCCTCGGCGTCCTCGCGCATCACCACCGCGATCCCCGGCGGCGGCGTGCGCTCGCGCCACGCCACCTCGGCCGCGGCGTCGCCGAGCGGATCGACGCCGCGCGCCAGGATCTCGACCTCCACCACCAGCGGCAGGTCGGGCCGCTGCCGCGCCCACGTCCCGAACGCCCGGCTCTCGTCGTCGTCGAGCACCAGCGACAGCACCGGGGAGATGTCCGCCCGGGTCTGGAGCGCGACGATCAGGCGTGACAGCACCTGCTCCCACCCCCCGCGCAATCCCAGCACCAGGGCGTGCGGAGGCCCGCCCACGACCGTCGGCGCGACCACCTCGGGCCGCCGCCCCAGCTCGAGCGACAGCCCTTCGCGATCCGGCGACAGGCGATGGAAACGCACCGCACGATTGCGCGCCGAGGCATCGACCACGGCGCCCAGCTCGCGGGCGAGATCGTCGCGCTCGAATTCGACCGCGAGGATCGGCAACTGCGACCGCGGCCCGCCCTCGGCCATCGCCTCGATCGCCAGGATCGCCAGATTGGCGTTGTCGGCATCGTTGCCGGTGGCGACGAACACCGCCCGCGCCTTCGCCAGCCCCAGCTCGCCGAACAGGCCGGGGCGGAACGGATCGACGTCGACCACCGTGGCGCCGATACCCTCCAGCACGTCGAGCCGAGGCCCCTGCAACGCCGGCTGGACGAAGACCAGCCGATGACCGCGCGCCAGGAGGTTGCGCATCGCCGCGTCGGTGAGCCGCGGCATGCCGAAGAAGACGAGGTGATCGCGGGTCAGCGGCAGCGCCGCCAACCGCACCGGACGGGTGATCGCCCCGAGGACGACGTCGAAGGAGGCGAGGAACGCCACCAGCGGCACCGCCAGGCGTCCGATCTGCAGCTGCCACGGCATCGACCCGTCGAACTCGTTGGGGAAATGCAGCGTGATCAGCTGGATGGTGCGGAAGAAGTTGTTGAGCCAGCCGCTCGCGTCGTGCGGCGGACTCTGCAACGTCCAGCCCCAGAAGCCGAGGCCGAAGGCGATCGTACCGGCCACCACCTGGAGTGTCAGGCGTCGCCGCCCTGCGACCTGTGCCGCCGCCCCGATCCGTGCCGTCGCCTTGGTCAGGACGCGTTCCATGATCCGATCATCCCTTCCCTCGCTCTCTCGGCGGCGCCCGCGGCACCGCCGCCTCACCGTCCGCCGCCGAACGCCGCCTCGATCTCCGCCACGGTGGGCGAGGCGATCCCCTGCCCGCGCAGCCGCGCCATCGTGCCGACCACCGCATCCTCCCAGCGGCGACCGTCCGCGAGCCTCTCGCCACGATGCCGGTCGAGCACGCGGCGCGCCTCCTCGCTCCGATCCGCGACCAGCAGCGCCGCCGCGCGCACCAGATCGAGCCACTGCTGATCGGCCGCCCGCGGTGTCGCCCGCTCGAGCGCGGCGAGCGCCGCATCCGGGTCGCCCGCCGTGACCATCGCATCGGCGACGAGGCCGATCCGCGCCACGTCCTGCTTCAGATTGGCGGCGTCGGAACTCTCCGCCGACGCCGACGCCGCCGACGCATCGGCGTCGCGGGCGGCGACGAGCGCGACGAGGGCGCCGTCGCGATCGCCCGCGGCGAGCCGGGCCGTCCCCAGGCTGCGCCCGGCGAGACCGGCGAGACGCAGGAGGCCGACGTCGCGCGGCGCCGCGCCGGAGAGGTCGGTCGCGATCCGCCACGCCTCGTCGAGCACCGCCGCCGCCGCCATCGCCTCCTCCCGGGTTCGGCGCGCCTCGGTGCCGAGCCCGATCAGCGCGACCGCCAGCTCGTGCCGGGTGGCCGCCTCCCCGGCCGATTTCGCCACCGTTTCGCGGGCCACCGCCACCGCCTCGCGCCGCGTCGCCCGCGCCTCCTCCGCCGCCCCGGTGCTCTCCAGGAGACCGGCGGCGAGGCCGAGGTCGGCGACGAGCAGACGCCGCCCGCGCAGGTCGTCGCCGTTGCGCGCCGTCGCCGCCCGCCGAACCTCGAGCGCGCCGCGCAACGCCGCCAGCGCCGCCGCCGGCTCGCCCTCGACGAGGAGCATCGCCAGGGCCTCGCGGGTCGCCGTCGCCGCCGCCACCACCGCGTCGCTCGTCCGTTCGCCCTCCGGCAGTGCCTCGATCTCGGCGAGCGAGCCGCGATAGGCCGCGATCGCCCCCGCCGCATCGCCGTCGGCGTCGAGCGCGTCGCCGAGCCGATCCAGCGCCGTCGCCGTCTCCCGGCGCCAGCGCGCGTCGCCCGACGTCTCCGCGGCGAGACCGCGCGCGAGGTCGATCGCTTCGCGCAGGTCGGCGATCGCCGGCCGCCGCTCGCCGAGGAACCCGTGCGCCGCCGCCGAGGAGATCAGCAGCAGCGCCAGATCGCCGCGCACCCAACCGTCCCGTGGATCCTCGCCGAGCAGCCGGTGCGCCACCGCCGCCCCCTCGGCGAAATACGCCACCGCCTCGCCCGGACGGTCGGCGAGGACCAGGATCCGCCCGGCCTGTCCCAGTGCGGTGACGAGCGCGCGTCGATCGCCGCGCCCCTCGCCGAGGCCGCGCGCCTGCTCGAGCCCCCGGCGGAAGGCGGCGATCGCCTCTTCGGTTCGATCCGCGTCGTGGAGCAGGACGCCGAGCCCGAGTTCCGTCTCCGCCGCCCGCCGCCGCCACTCGACCGTGGCGACGTCGCGCGCGATCGCCGCCTCGGCCGACGCCACGCGCTCGCGCGCGAACGCCACCGCCGCCGCCCGGTCGCCGCGTTGCGCCGCCACCTCGGAGAGGCGCCGCAGCGCGTCGTCGAGATGCCGTCGCCACAGATCGGCGGCCGGATCGGTCGCCACCAGCGCCGCGTCGATTTCCCGCGCCGCGCCGTAGGAGCGCGCCGCCGCGGCGAGATCACCGAGTGCGCGATGCGCATCGCCGATCTCCAGATGACCGATGGCGACGTCGTAGCGCCATTCGAGATTGGCCGGGTCGCCGGCGGAGAGGGTCAGCGCGGTCGCCTCCCCCTCCTCGAAGGCCCGCAGGGCCCCGGCGAAGTCGCCCTTCTTGACCAGCGCCAGACCGTGCCGCTCCTGCCCGAGGGTGTGGTCGCGCAGCAGCAGCGTGTTGTCGGGGTGATCCCGCGCCAGTCGCGCCGCGACCTCGGCGGAGGCGGCGAAGTGGCGCTCCGCCTCGTCGATGGCGCCGGCGTCGAGCTCCGCGTCGCCGACGCTGCGCAGCGCCACCGCGAGGTTGTGCTGGAGCGCCATGTCGTTCGGCTGCTCCGCGACGAGGGCGCGCGTCACCTCGAGACCGAGACGGTGGAGGTCGAGCGCCGCCACCCCGTCCCCGCGATCGCGGGCGAGCGTGCCGCGATCGGCGAGGATCGAGGCGCGCAACTGCCTCAGGCGGAAGTCGACGACACCGCCGGCGATCCCCGCCTCGGCGATCTCCTGGGCGCGCCGATGCGCCGCGTCCGCCTCCGCCACCCTCCCCTGGCGCCACAGGATCGCACCGATCTGGTTCTCCGCGTGGGCCCGATCGAACAGCCAGCGGAAGTCGCCCGGATCGGCGGCGGCGAGGCGGGCGTAGATGTCGCGCGTACGCGTCGCCAGATCGAGCGCCTGCGCCGCGTCGCCGAGCGACAACACCGTCGCCGCCGCCTCCCCCAACGCCGCGGCCCGCCCACCCTCGAGCTTCGGATCGACCGACCCGAGCGCGAACAACTGCTCCTGCAGCCGTCGCGCCCGATCGAGGATGTCGCCGATCACCGGCTTGGGCACACCGGTGATGTTGCGGAACTTCTGAGCGAGATCGAACACCAGTCCGTCCGCCGTGGCCGCCGCCGCCGCCAGGCTGCGTTCGGCCCGGTCGCGCTGAACCTGCGCCTCCTCCCGCGCCACCACCGCGGTCCGCCATTGCCACCCGGCGAGTCCCGCCAGGACCAGCGCCGCCGCCAGACCGACCCCGGTGGTGCGCGCGATCCGACGGTTGGCGCGGGCGATCGCCTCGGCGTCGGCGAGCCGCCGCTCCTGGTCGCGCCGCTCCCGCGTCCGCCGCTCCTCGGCGAGCGCCGCCGCGGCGGTGACGAAGTCGCGAAATTCGCGCGGCGCCTCGTCGCCGAAGCGCTCCGACCACGCGAGGGCGCCGTCGAGCAGCGCCGGCGAAACCTCGAGATGCCGCGCCCGGTCGGCGTCGGCGGCCTCCGCCCACTCCCGTGCCATCGGCTCGATCGCCGCCCGCGCCCGGACCAGATGCGACACCTCTTCGAGGATCGCCACCGCCTCCGGCCAGATGCGCAGCAGCGATTCGTGTGTCGGGCGCACCCGCCGCCCGCGGCTGTCGCCCTCCGACACCAGGAGCCGATGTGCCACGAAGGTGTCGACCAGCGCCCGCCGTTCCGGCCGATCCGCCTCGAACCGCGCCCGGTCGAGCGCCCCGATGAGCGGCAGCGGTCGTCCCGTCGCCGGATCGGTCGAGAAATCGCGCACCAACCCGGCGATCAGATCGGGCAACTGCGCCCTCGCCGCCGCCGACAGCCCGTCCAGCGCCTCGTCGGCGCTGCGGCCGACCGCCACGCCGAGCCCGAGATGGTCGTCGAAACGCAGGACCCCGTCGCCGCGCTCGGCCTCCGCCGCCGCCAGCCGGGCCAGCGTCATCTGCAGCAGCGGCAGCGCATCGCCGCCGCGCGCCTCCGCCACCAACACGGCCGCCAGCGACCGCCCGTCGCGGCGCTCGAAACTCAGCGGCGGATCGCAGGCCGCCGCCGGCCGCGTCACCATCTCCTCGAGTTCGCTCGCCGTCGCCGGCAGGAGATCGAGCGTCGCGCCGCGCGAGCGCAGTTCGACGAGGTCGTCGAGCCCCTGGAAAAGCGGATAGGCGTCCGACCGCAGGGCCATCACCACCGTGGCGAGGCGCCGGCGGCAGAGCGTCGCGAGCAGTGCGGCGAAGCGCTCCCGCCGTTCCGACGCCACCTCCACCAGCAGCCGTTCGGCCTGATCGATCACCAGGAAGAGCCGCGCCGGCCGTATCGTCTCGCGCCCGGCGGTGCGCCGCCGCGCCTCCGCCACGGCCGCGAGCGCCGCCGCGACGGGCGCCACCGCGATCCGCGGATCACCCGCCAACTGCCGGGCGAGGAGATCGACGCCGCCGAACGGCGTCGCCGCCAGCTCGTCCCCGAGCACCTCGCCGTCGAGCAACGTCTCGGCGAGCGAAACGAACGGATCCTCTCCGGGAACGACGACGGCCCGGCACCACGCGTCGACCTCCGGCAGGACACCCGGCGAGCCGACCCGCGGCAACAGCCCGGCCCGCAACAACGACGACTTGCCCGAGCCGCTCGCCCCGATCAGCAGCAGGAAGGGAAGATGCTCCGCGCCGCCCTCCGCGCCCTCCCCGGCCTCGAGCTCGCGCAGCCGTCGCAACGCCTGATCGACCGCCACCTCGCGCCCGAAGAACACGTTCCGTCGATCGGCATCGAAGGCGGAAAGCCCCGGATAGGGCGATCCCTGCCGCCGCCGATCCCACGCCGACGCGCGCGGCGGGAAGCCGTGGCGATCGAGCCACTGCACCAGACAGTCCTCGACCTTGGCGGCGAACGCGTCGGTCGAATCGAACTCCTGGAACGCCGCGAGGAACTGCCCGCTGCGATTGCGGAACCAGGTCTCGAAGAAGTCGCCGAGCCGCCGCCACTGCGCCTCGACGTCGGCCCGGTCGGAGGCGTCTAGCGCGATCAGCGGCGCCGCCGGCCGGCGGAAGACGAAGATGTCCGGGATGCCCCGCCCCTGCCGCCGCGCCTCCATCGCGGTGAGCACCTCGTAGGCGGTCCCGCTCGGATAGGGCTCCCCCGAAGGCATCGTGCGAAAGCCGTCGGGCAACGGCGAGCCGAGCCGCGCCCCGAAGATCGCCAGGACCAGATCGCAGGCGGCCGCCTCGAGGATCTGCGCCTGGAAGGTGTCGTGCGAGGAATAGTACCGCGTCTCCCACCGGACGGTTCGGATCCTCACCCGCCCGGCATAGTCGGCGTTGAGCCGCTCGACGACGAAATCGACCCGTTCCCGCTCGCGCTGGACGTCGCCCGGCGAGGAGACGAAGAGGTTGAATACGGTCTCGTCCGCCATCCCCTCACCCCGCCGCTCCGGTGCGCCCCCGCCTCGACACCGACCGCGCCCCGACCCCGCTCCACCCGCCGCCCGCGATCCACCGCCCGCGCCCTCGGCCCGCCGCGAACCCGGACGCCCGCGCCGACAGGTCGCACGGCCCGGCGCCGGCGGGATCCCGTCGGCGACGCCCGTCGCCCCGACTATAGACCGATCGTGGTCGCGATGATCGATACGTATCTTGGCGGAAGTGTCGAGCTTCGCCCGGTTCGAAACCCGATGGCGAAGGCGGAACCGGCTCCGCGTCGCCCGGTCGGGCCGGGATGCCCCCGAAATTCGGACGAGCCCCCCGCCGGGGCCGAAGGGGAGCCGCACCACGCCGGCCGATCGGCGCCGCACCGCTTCGGCGCCCCGCCGCGCCCCCTGCCCACGGCACCGGCCGGGTCACAACCTGCACGGGATGGTGCGCGGACGTCGCGCAAACCGCGCCCGTCCGTTCGCCACATGCCGGCGGACCCCGCCCCTCAGCGCAGCTTGTGCTTGGCGAGCAGCCGGTAGGTGTTGCGCTCGCTGATGCCGAGGATCGCCGCCATGTCGGCCCGGCTGAGATCGGTGCGGGCCGCCAGACGGGTCAGATAGACCCGCTCGATCTCCTCGAGGGTCGGCGGCGCATCGAATTCCAACCGGAACGACTTGCTCTCGGCCGACCGCGGCGTCGGCGACAACCCGAGCTCGGCGACCCCGATCGTTTCGGCATCGCCCGACAGGAGCACCGCCCGCTCCACCACGTTCTTCAGCTCGCGCACGTTGCCCGGCCAATGATAGGCGAGCAGCGCCTTCTTCGCCTCCGACCCCAGCCGCTTCGGCACGTTGCGCCGGAACGCCCGGCCGTAGACGAAGCTCTCCGCGATGGTGATGATGTCCTCGCCACGCTCGCGCAGCGGCGGCACGTCGACGACGAAACGCGACAGTCGGTAGTAGAGATCGGCGCGGAACGTCCCGCCCCGCACCATCTCCTGCAGGTTGCGATTGGTGGCCGCGACGAAGCGGACGTCGGCGCGCAGATCCTTGGTCCCGCCGAGTCGGCGGAACATGCCCGTCTCCAGGATCCGCAGCAGCTTGGCCTGGATCGTCGCGCTGACCTCGCCGATCTCGTCGAGGAACACGGTACCGCCGTCGGCGACCTCCACCAGACCTTCCTTGCGCCGGTCCGCCCCGGTGAACGAGCCGCGCTCGTGGCCGAAGAGCTCGGATTCGAACAGGTTCGCCTGCAGCGTCGAACAGTCGATCGCCACGAACTTGGAATCGGCCCGCGTCGACGCGTCGTGGATGGCGCGGGCGAAGAGCTCCTTGCCGACGCCGCTCTCGCCCAACACCAGGACCGTCTGATCGGTCGGCGCCACCATGGCGACCAGATCGGTCGCCCGCCGGAACGCCGCGCTCGCGCCGATCATCCGGCCGGCGCCCTCGATCGACTGCACCCGGTCCTTCCAGAACAGACCGTCGCGCTGCAACGACGCCCGCTCCAGCGCCCGCCCGATCGCCAGTTCCAGCTCTTCGCCGCGCACCGGCTTGACCAGATAGTCGGTCGCCCCGGCCCGCAGCGCCTTGACCGCATGCTCGATCGCCCCGTAGGCGGTCAGCACCACCACCGGGCAGACGTCCTTCAGATGCGGCACCATGTCGAGGCCGTTGGCGTCCGGCAGGCGCATGTCGAGCAGCGCCACCGCCGGCTCCTCCTCGCCGAGGATCTTCTGCGCATCCTTCCAGCGCAGCACCCCACGGGCCGCGTAGCCGGCCTGCGCCAATTGGCGCACCAGCAAACGGTTGAGGGTGGCGTCGTCCTCGACCACCAGCACCATCTTGCGGCGGTCGTGAACCGATGCCGCCGCGTCGGCGTCACTCGGCCTGTCGATGATCTGCATCCGGCATTCTCAACGTGAAACGGGATCCCAGTCCGAGCGTGCTGGCGACCGTGAGCGATCCGCCGGCCCGTCGGACGATGTTGCGGCAGATCGCCAGTCCCAGCCCGGTCCCGCGCACGCCGTCGGCGCGCCGGCTCCAGAACGGCATGAAGATGCGATCGAGATCTTCCGGGGCGATGCCGACACCGGTGTCGCCCACCTCGACCACGGCCGAGCCGCCGTCGCGCGTCGCCTCGATCGACAGAACACCCCCCTCCGGCATGGCGTGCAGAGCATTCTGGGCGAGATTGATGAGCACCATCCGCATCTCGCTGTCCGAGGCGATCACCCGCAGTTGCGGCTCGATCCGCAACGAGATCCGCGCCCCGATCTGCTCCGCCTCGTAGCCGAGCAGCGTCGCCACCTCGCGCACCACCTCGTCGACCGAGACCAGATCGAGATGGGAGCCGCTCGGCGCCGACAGCTTGAGCAGCGACGAGGCGATGCCGACGCAGCGCTCGATCTCCGGTTCGATCAGCCGCAGCGCGCTCGCCGCCTCGTCCGCCTCGCCGCGGGCGATGTCGCCCAGCGCCGCCCGCAGCCCCAACCCGATCGATGCGAGCGGATTGCGGATCTCGTGCGCCACACCCGTCGCCAACTGGTCGATCTCGGACAGCTTCTGCTCGTGCGAGACCATCGCCAGGGCCTCGAGGTCGCGGATCGCCTCGACCACCACCCGTCGCGCCCCCTGATGGTCGGCGAGCGTCAGCGCCGCCGCGGCCACCTCCACCGCGATCGACTCGTCCTCGCCGCCGACGTGGCGATCGTTGAACTTCAGGCTGGCCCCGGGCTCCGACAGCTCCATCAGCGGACAGGTCACCAGCGTCGGCACGCACGGCTCGCTGCGCCCGTGACTGAGGGCATAGCAGAACTTGCCGACGACCGCCTGCGGCGACAGCCCGACCTGCGTACAATAGGCCCGATTGGCCCGGATCACGCGATAGTCCTCGTCGATCACCCGGATCCCGTCCGGGACCGCGTCGAGAACCGCCTGGAGGAAATCCTCCCGCTCCTGAACCTCGCCGAGCGTCGTGTTGAGCCGCTCCGCCATCCGGTCGATGCTGCGCCCCAGATCACCGATCTCGTCGGCACCGACGTCGCCGACCCGCGCCGAGAGGTCGCCGCTCTCGAGCGCCTTGGCGACCGCCGCCAGCCGCGCCACCGGCGCGCTCACGCTGCGCCGCAACATCGCCCAGGTGACCACCACCAGCAACAGCAGCACGACCCCGCCCGAGCCGGCGAACAGCGCCGCGCTGCGCGCCGCTTCCCGCCGCAGGCCCTCCGCCGCATGGTCGACGACGAGGATGCCGTTGACCGGATGCTCCCCGATCGCCCCGTGGCACTGACTGCACACCGGCTGGTTCGCCACCGGTTTGATCGACCGGAGGATCTCGCGCGGTCCGTCCTGCATGAAGGCCGCGCCGGCGGCGAGTTTCTCGTCGCCCGCCACGCAGTCGCGACACAGCGCGTCCTTGTCGAGATCGAACCGCGTTCCCAGCCGCTCGTGGTGCGACGAGAAGCGGACCTCGCCCTTGGGGTCGAGGATCATCACCGAGACGATGTCGGAGAGCCCGCCGAGCCGGTCGACGATCTCTCTCAGCCCCTCGATGTCGCGCTTCAACATCGCGTTCTCGAGACTGGCCTGCAGCAGTTGTCCGACCTTCTCCGCCGCCTGCGTACGCTCGTACTGCAGGCTGGAGCGGTAGAGCACCACGAATCCGCCGAGGAACACCGCGGACACGATGACGAGTTGCGCCACCAGCGTCACCGCCAGTCGCGCCGCCAGACTGCAACGGAGGCATTCGACGAGTCGCATAATCATCGGAGGTCCCTCCCCCCGACGGTCCCGCTCATCCGCCCGCGGTCCACGTCCGCCCCATTCGGTGGGCCTTCCGATTCCCGCCGGACCACGGCGCCCGGGATCGCGGTCGCCCGTGACACCCGTTCACACCGGCACCGAGACCCGAGATCACCCATGCTCGCGATGGCGTTCCCCTCCGACCCTGCCCCGTGCACCGTCGTTCACCACGAAGGTCCGGTACCGGGGACGAAGGCACTCGCCGAATCGCAGGTCTCGGCGACCGCGGCCGCTCGCAGCCGTTCCTTCTCGGCGTCGATCGGCTCGAGTTGGCGACGCTCGCACCCGGGCAGCTCCGCCAACCGATCCCGAAGCGTCTCGAGATGGATCTCCGTCAGGTTGGCGACCGCGGCCCAGTAGGGTGTCCAACAACGTCGGGCCACCCCATCGGCGAACGAACCGTACCACCGCAGGAGATGCGCGTCGAGGAACCGCGCCGCGTCGCCGAGCGAAGCCGGACTGTCGGTGGCCTCGAGCAGATGGGCGACGAACTGCAGCTGCACCACCAGATGATCGTCGGGCCGTTCGCGCCAGTTCGGCGTCTCGAGCCCCCAGTGGCGATACCACTCGCGCACGTCGAACATCGGCTGCTGCGACATCAGCCCCTCCGGATCGATCCAGGGGGATTCCGACGGGCTCACCCGATGCGTGTGATTGAGATAGATCGCGGCGAAGTCCGCCGCCAACTCGTCGAGTCCGGCTCCGTCGGAGCGCGTCACGCCCTCCGCCAGAGCCGACTCGAAGAACGCCAACCCTTCCCGTCCGCGCTCGTCGCGCAACGGCAGGGTGAACATCGATTCGATGCGGTTGGTCCGCAGCGAGCCGATCAACTCGGCCGTCGGTTCACGGTCGTGGAGCAGGGCGAGGATTCGCAGGTCCTCTGCGATCCCCCGCCGTTCTCCGATCTCCATTCCGACGGTCGTGTCGCCGTCTCCGGTCATCCGGTCACACCCTTCGAATGCGGCACGAAGACGATCGACGGCTTGGTCAGCTCGGGATCCGCCATGGTCTTCACCTGACGCACCACCTTGTCCGCCGGCCCGCGAGCCTTCGTCTCGTGCGTTCCGTCGGCGAGCTTGTCGATCGGGCCGACGTCCAGAACGCGCATCATACAGGCCATCACGCAATAGGGCTTGCGACCCGCTTCGATCTCGTCGACGCACATGTTGCACTTGGCGACGACGTTGCGCTCCGGG
>ERZ1645187.2123-NODE-2123-length-17764-cov-5.961319_pt1 | contig 17764 bp, 13 predicted proteins | sample MGYA00575352_ERZ1645187 | MGnify/ENA primary metagenome ERZ1645187 (study PRJEB40837, sample SAMN11349314) | freshwater sediment metagenome | isolation source: river sediment | host: Sediment | place: India: Wazaribad , New Delhi | collected 2017-02-21 ... | reverse complement strand
ATGAACGTGTCCGACGGCAAGACAACCCCAGCCTCCGGTCAGATCGATGAAGGTGTTCCCGTCAACATCATGGAAAAGGGCTCCTTCTGCGCTTTCTACATAGCAGGGGCAGAGAGAGCCACCCATGGCGCCGGCCACAAAACGGCCACGTCGGGCTTCGATCTCCTGGGATTTTGGTCCTGGTAAAGGGGTCTTGATCTGGATAAATTTTCTCATCCTTTCATCTCCTTGAAAACGTTGGTTTTCGGTCTCCTCCCCTCGTCGGAAAGAGTGGGCGGAGAGACCTCGAATATAACATTCTAGCACGGTGTTGACAGAAAAGCAAAACCGTGGTTATCGGCTCCCAGAAAGGATTTAGAAGGGCGGCTGGAAGATTATTTCCCCTCTTCGGGAAGGAGAATCGGCGCCGATGTCAGAGGGCTTACCGCGACCCGTCGCACCGACGACTCCTCCAAGGGGTAGAGGGAGATAGGGCCGTCCACAACGACGCTCTTTAGGAAAGAACCCTGATCGGTGGTGATTTCCAAGAGAAGGGGGAAGAGCAGGGAACCGTTCTTCTGGGTTACCTTGACTGAGGGTTTTCCCCCATGGAGAACCAGTTGAACATCCACTTCGGGAACCTCGCGCGAATAGATCCACCCTTCAAAGAAGCGGGTGAGCCTCTTGTCCCCCTCAGTGAACTTTAGAACAAACTCTTGGGTTGTGAGGTTATGGAACCGAGAAGAGTCGATGGTTGAACGGAAGCGACGGAAGAGATCCTCCTTCCCGAGCATCTCTTGGAGCATGAGGAAGAGGAGGGCCGTCTTGTTGTATATGAGCGTCTGATAGATTTCGTAGTTGTCCGAGAGGTTGGCCAGGCGGCCTCCGTAGTAAAGAGGGCCGTTGGGGCTGTCTTTAATGACACGGGCCTTCACCTTCCTGAGAATGGGCTCCCACTTCTCCTTGGGGAGACTCTCTTTCAAATACCAGAGGGAGGAAAACTGGGGAAGGCCTTCGGTGATCCAGAGGTCCCTGTAGCTCTTCCATGAGACGATGCCGCCCCACCACTGGTGGGACAACTCATGAACCAAGTACTCCTTGTGAGAGCGGGTCAAGGCCATGGGGTTTTCAGGGTTGATGGCCCTTCGTGTTGATTGGAGCCAATCGTTGGATTGGGGGAGAACGTTGAAAATGATGAAGCCTCTGTGGCTGAGTCCCCCCTCCTCTTTCCAAGGTCGGAAAAGGAGGTTTAGCTCTTTCATGTGTAAGGGTCCGTAGAGGGAGACAAGGTAATCGACGATCTGTCGGATCTCCTTGGTTTTGTAGTAACGTTCGAAGTTGAGCCTGCTGGGGGCGTAGATGTGGAGCGGGAGGTCCCCCTTGATGCTTTTTTGAAGCTTGAACTGTCCGGTGATGAAAGAGATGCCCTTGGCTTTGTCGCTTCGGAAGGTGTAGAGAGTCCTGTCGCTGATCTTCTTCGTGTTCGTCAAGGCTCCCGTGGCCAGGCAGTTGAGCGACGAGGGCAGGGAGATGGTAAAGAAAGTCGCGGAAAAGTCGTTTCCCACATGGGGATAGTAGTTCTCGTTGCGGTTGACGTAGGTGAAGGAGGACATCTCCCGGTTCGAGAGGGAGTCTGAAGGGGAGACGTTTCGCGGGTCTGGGAGGGAGTTGAGGTTTCCCTTGTAGTAGAGGAAAAGTTCCTTGGCGTCGGGACCCATTATGTAGTAGGAGGGGCCGCTGCGGATGAAGTGGATCGCTTCGGAGAGGTCGGTCTTACTCTCCTTCAGTTGAAGGTCCTCAGACAAGTAGACCTTTCTCAGGGAGGAGGGCTTCTGGAAGGAGAGGTTGGTCGTTCCCGAGATCTTCCGGCTCAAGGGGTCGAAGTAGAGGCTTACGTGAACGCGCTCAAGAGGATCGTCCCCTTGAAGTTGTATCCTCATCTTCTTCTTGAAGAAGTTGTAGCTCAGCAGGAGCCTGTTGTCGTTGCTCTCCAAGTATGTGTCCGGGGAGAAGGAGGGATCGAAGGTGTAAACGTAGTGGCCTTTCTCATCCTTCGGAAAGAGGAGAAGGTTGTAGTTCTCGCTGAAGGGAACGAACCAGCTCTCTTGCCAACCCGAAGGGGTGAAGCCGAAATCCTGCTTGAACTGTGCAAGGAGGGGTTCCAGTTCGGGAGGCTCCTTTTCGCTGAAGAGCTCCGAGGGGGGGAGCGTGTCGAGGAAGGAGGTGTCTTTCAGGACGAAGAGCCCCGTCTTGAAGTCCCCCTGGAAGTTCTCCTTTCCTAATTGCTTCTTTAACGTCATACGCTCTTCTTCGTCGCTGGGAGTAATGGAGAAACTCCACTCGCCGGTGAAGAGGAGCGGGAAGAGGGATGGTTCCGGACGAAAGAGAAACCCTCTCTTCAGGTGCACCTCTCCGTCGCCGAGCCTAAAGGTGACATTCTGAACTGAGAAACGACGGTACTTGTCGATAAAGGAGAGGGGCTTAATGGCATGGAGAATCTTCACCTCTTTGTAGAGGCCCTTGTCGTCGGAGCTGACAAGGAGAATGCCCGTTTCGGCATAGTCGGCGTACTTGACCTGGTAGATCCATTTGTCCTTCTCATCGGAAAGGAACTTGAGGGTGACGGCGTTACCAAAGTACTCTTCCAGACTCTTGTAACTGTCGTCGGAGAAGAGCGGGGGGAGTTGGTTCCACGATTTCTCCGAGATGAGCTGCGTCAGACTGGAGGGAGGCTTCGTGCCCTCTTGCGCAAGGACCGCAACGGAAACGAGCAGAATCAGAACGATTAAAATCCCTTTATATCCCTTCATTCACTAAGTTTAGACTAAAGTGCAAAAGATTGCTAGAGGAACGCTCCAGAAGAGAGTTGTCGTTGACACCCGTGAACCTTTGCTTTACAATGTTTTAGACGATTTGGACGCTGATGCGGCGACGAGAGATAGGGGAACTCCTCCCGAAGAGGAGGGACGGGGACGGATGCGGTTTTGCGGCGGAGATTGGTCCCTCCGAGGGACAAGGAGACGGCTTATGAAACGCTTGATTCCGATCTTGTTTCTTGTTTTCCTTCTGTTCTTGGGTGGTTTGATGGAGGCAGGTTCCCCTTCGACGAAGAACCTTCCCGAGAAGTACCGTAAGTGGATCGAAGAAGAGGTCGTCTACATCATCACTCCCATGGAGAAAGAGGTCTTTCTTCAGCTCACGGCGGACCGGGAGAGGGATATCTTCATCGAGGCCTTCTGGAAGCAGAGAGATCCTAACCCGAGCACTCCGGAGAATGAATTCAAGACTGAGCACTACCGGAGAATAGCCTATGCCGACAACTGGTTCGGAAGGGGCACGCCTGGGCCTGGTTGGCGTACGGAGATGGGGCGGATCTATATCCTCTTAGGGGAGCCAAACTCCATCGACAGAATCGAGAACACCACAGAAATTTGCCCGGTGGTCATCTGGTTCTACCAAGGGAAGCAGGAGTTCGGTCTTCCCAACAACTTCAACGTTGTCTTCTTCAAGAAGGACAGCATCGGGGATTACGAACTCTACAGCCCTGTCAAGTTTGGGCCCCAGGCACTCATGCCGAACTATATGGGGGATACCGCTACGGATTACTCCGCCGCCTATGCGGCTCTCTTCGAGATAGATCCCACGGTGGCTCGGATTTCCCTCTCCCTCATTCCCGATGAGGCCAGAGATATCATGACCCCATCGATCGCTTCGGAGATCCTCCTGACCCAAAAGATCCCCATCGCCCCTATCGTTAAGGTCAAAGACACCTATGCGGAGAAGCTTCTCCGCTACAAAGACGTGGTTGAGGTCGACTACACGACAAACTATGTAGAGAGTCAAGGGATGGCCGCCATCGTCCTGGACGGTCAGGGTCGACCCTTCGTTCACTACCTCATTGAGCCTGCGAAACTTTCGGTGGAACAGTACGGTTCTACTTACTATACGAATATCGACATCGTGGGCAACCTCCTCAACGAGAAGAACCGTTCGGTGTTCCACTTTGACAGGAACATCCCCGTGAAGTTCGACGAAGAGCAGGCCAAGAAGCTGAAGGCGCATCCTTTCAGCTTTCAGGACCTCTTCCCCGCGATCCCCGGGCATTACACTCTGAACGTTCTCTTCAAAAACACCGTTTCTAAAGAGTTTACGACCTTCGAGGTCAAGATCACCGTTCCCGATCCCCAGGAGGGCCCCAGGCTCTCGACCCCTGTGGTCGGCTACCGGGTCGTCGAGGCGAGTAAGTATTCGGGAAAGAGCAAACCTTTCCTGGTCCAGGACAAGCAGGTCAGCGTTTCCCCCCGTGGGGACTTTACTCCCAAGGATCAGATCTACCTGACTTTTCAATTGCTCTATGTCGGCGACAGCCTGAAGGAGAGTGGCTTTCTGCACTACAGAATCGTCGACAGAGTGAAAAATGTTGTGTTGGACCAGAAGAAGAGAATCTCCGACTACAAGACCCTTCCCTATGTTTGGGAGATCTTCTCTCCCGCTCAGTTTCCCACCGCTTACTACAACATGGAAGTGTCCCTCGAAGATGCCTCCGGTAGAGTTCTCGACACCGGCAAGAGCGAGGTGATGATCTCTCCCCTTACCACGATTTCTCGGGCTTCGGTTTACGCCCTCTTCGCATCCCCCGAGGATCCAGGCTATCTGAACGACTTGGGCAACCAGTACCTGAACACACAGCGGGTCGATCAGGCCGTCGATTTTCTCTCCCGGGCGTACTTCGCCAGGCCGACGGAAGAGCGCTTCGCCATGGACTATGCGAGGGTCCTCTTCCTGAAGAAAGAGTACGGGAAGATCAAAGAGATAGGCCTTCCCTTCCTGAAGATTGAAGGGAAGTACGCCTTCAACGCGTTGGTCGGGCGGGCCTGCCAGAGTCTCGGCGAGTACAAGGAGGCCATGGACTATTACAAGGCCTACCTCTCCCACTACGGGACAAACCTCAACGTTGTGGAGATTCTCAACGACATCGGGGAGTGTGCCTCCCGCATCGCTCTCTACGAGGACGCGGCGGAGGCGTGGGAAAAATCTCTTCAGCTCAAACCTGACCAGCCCGATGTCTCGGCGGCTCTCACGAAAGCAAGAGGGATGGTAAAGACGGCGAAGGAGACGACGAAGAAACCATGAAAACGTTCATGCGTGTCTTTTTAGTGGGGGGAGGCCTCTTCCTTCTCTCGTTTGTGACCACCGGTTGTGGAGGTGGGGGCGTCCTCAACCAGTACTCCTCCGAGGATAAAGAGTTTCTCTCGACGGTCCGCTACATCATTACGAACAACGAGAAAAAGCAGTTCAAGGCTCTTCCTCCGGAGAAGAGAGGGGAGTTTATCGAGGAGTTCTGGAAGAAAAGGGACCCCGACCCCTTGACCCCCGACAACGAGATGAAGACGGAGTATTTTAAGAGGATCGCCGAGGCGAACCATACCTTCGTCGAAGGGAGTAAGACCGCCGGATGGCTCACCGATCGGGGGAAAACCTACGTTCTCTTCGGCCCTCCCGACCAACGCCAGGTTTACCCTACAGGTTACAGCTTCTACGAGCCTCCTGTGGAGATCTGGTATTACGGCTTCTTTCCGATCATCTTCGTGGATTCCAGCCGCAGCGGCGTCTACAAGTTGGAACCTCTCAGCGCCAGGCACATCACGGAGATCAACAAGGCCCAGATTTCGATCAAGAAAGGGTTGCCGGTCGAGGAGAAGTTGGCGGAGTTCAAGGTCGGGTTAAAACGCCTCGGCAACGACAAGGTGCTTCTTCATATAGAACTTCCCTATAAGAGTATCTGGTTGGCGAAAGAGAACGGTCTGCTGAAGACGGAGTTGAAACTGATCTTGACCGCCTCGTCCGAGGATGACCAGAAGCGGTTTTGGACAATCCAGCAAGAGTATCCCCTCTCCGTCACGGAGGAAGAGATCCGAAGGGTTCAAGGGGTGTACACCATCGAGAGAGAGGTCACCCTCGAACCGGGGGCTTACCATTTGACTGTTGAGATTGAAAACCTGAAGGCGGACACCCGGGTGAAGAAGGTCATGAAGTTGAAGATATGAGGGGAGAGTTTCCCGGGGGGCTTGCTCTCCGATCCTCTCTCTTGTATCATCCCATAAAGGTAGAGCGCTGTAAAAATTAGGAGGTTGATCATGAAAAGAGTGAAAACAATCCTCTTGGTTGCCGTTCTTCTGGCCTTTGCTGGCTCCTTGATGATGGCCCAGGCCGGACGAGGCAAAGGGAGGGTGAACGGAATAGTCGAAGACGAGTACGGCAAGCCGATCGAAGGAGTGAAGATCAAGGCCGAGTTTCTTCAGGGAGGACAGAGCGGTGAGATCCTTCGTGACGCCCTGACCGACAAGAAGGGAACCTGGTCGATCATCGCCATCGGATCCGGAAAGTGGCGCTTCACCGCTATGAAGGATAACTATGTTCCTAACTATGTGGAATACGACGTCAAGCAGCTGTCAGTCAATCCGACGTTGAAGATTGTGATGAAGGTCTCCCAGCAGGGTCCAAAACCGGTGATTGAAGATGAGGAATCCCTCAAGCTCTTTGACCAGGCCAACCAACTCTTCACGGAGAAGAAGTACGATGAGGCGTTGACGGTTTTTCAACAGTTCCTCACCAAGCATCCGGAAGCCTTCATGGTCAGCCTGGGGATCGGGAACTGCTACAAGGAGCTCGGAGATCTTGACAAGGCCATCGCGGAGTATCAGAAGGTTCTGGACAAGACCCAAGAAAGCGTCAAGGACAACTCGCTTCGCACCAAGGCCCTCTCCGCCATGGGGGATGCCTACATGAAGAAGCAGGATTTCGAAAAGGCCCAAAACTATTTTAAGGAGGCCTTGGCGATCACCCCTGATGACGAGATTCTTGCCTACAACGTTGGTGAAATCTTCTTCAACGCCATGAAGACTGAGGAGGCGATCGCTTACTACGAGATGGCCGCCAAGATCAAGCCGGACTGGTCTCTCCCGGTCCTGAAGCTGGGTTATGCTTACTTGAACGTCAACAACCTTCCCAAGACCCTTGAGAACCTGAACAAGTATATGACCATGGACCCCGAAGGCGCTACGGCCAACGGCGTTCCTGCCTTGATCGAAACTGTCAAGAAGATGCAGAAATAAACGGTGACTCCCGGGAGGGGTTTTCCCCTCCCGGGAACTGCTCCCCGGGTCGGAACCGGGGTGGGAGCAAAAATGTCCATCGACAAAGAACTCTTGGAGATTCTTGCCTGTCCTCTCTGTAAGGCGGAGGTTCGTGAAGTCCGGGAGGGAGAAGGCCTTCAGTGCGTTCAATGCGGGAGAATCTATCCCGTTCGGGAGGGAATCCCCGTGATGCTCATCGACGAAGCTGAGACAAAGGAAGAGGGGAAGGAGGAGAAGTAGTTGCGGATTCTCGCCCTCCGTCTCCGGAAGATGGGGGATATCGCCCTCTCTCTTCCCGCCGTCGAGGCCCTCCGCCTCCTCTACCCGGAAGCGTACATCCATTACTGTGCCGAGGAGCCCTTCCGCTCCCTCGTGGAAGGCCACCCCCATATCGACGGGGTTTCGATCCTCTCCCCCCAGGATGGCCTCAGGGCCTCTCTGGCGAAGATTCCCTCACAACCTTGGGATCTGATCATCGATTTTCATGGGGGGCCCCGTTCGGCTTGGCTGACCCTCTTCCTGAAGGGGAAGGTTAAGGTTGGGTATAAGAACCGACACCGCTCCGCCGTCTACGATTTTAAGGTTGAACGCTCTGTGCCGGGACGGATTCTTCACTCCACGGAGAGTCAGTTGAACCTGGTGAGAGCCGTTGGCTACGGAGGAGAGGCTCCTTCCAGGCTCATCCTTCCCCCGGTGAGGCAGGAGGTCGACTCTACTGTGAAGGAGGGCCTTGCCCGCTTTGAGGGAACCCCCGTGGCCGTCCATATCGGCTCAGGAAACCGCTTCAGGGATTGGGGAGAGGACCGTTTCACTTCTCTGTTGGAAGGGATGGTGGAGAGAGGGTGGTCCCCCCAACTCTTAGGAGGGAGGGAGGACCGTGAGAGAGGCGGAAAGCTGGCATCTCTCTCCCCAGGGATGATAGGGGATTGGACGGGGAAGCTCGATCTGAGCGGACTCTACTCCCTCATCGACAAGTGCAGAGCCTTCTTCGGCGCCGACAGCGGTCCCATGCATATAGCGGCGGCGACGGACACTCCCATCGTCGCACTCTTCGGCCCCAACCTCCCCCAGATCTCGGGACCCTGGAGAAAGGAGAGGGTGACGATTCTGGAGAGGCCTGAGCCGTGCCGTCCTTGCCGGCAGAGGGAGTGTTCTCCGGGTGATTTCCGTTGTCACAGGACGATTCTTCCCGAAGAGGTTCTCAACGCCCTGGAGGGGGCTCTTCTCAGTGGAAAGGTTTAAGCGGATTCTCCCATGGTTGGTGCTCTTGACCCCGGCGGCTCTCTTCCTCTCCACCTCCCTCTCTCAGGTTCTCCTCTATGGGGGAATGGTGGTTTGGCTTGTAGGAGTCTGCAGAGGAGAACTCTCCTTCCCCAAACCGAAGTGGACCCTCTTTCTCCTCCTTTACGCCCTCTGGTCGATTCTCTCGGCCCTCTTCTCCTATCAACCCCTTACAAGCCTCTACGATCTGAAGGAGCTCTTCCTTCTCCTGGGGGTTCCCTTCTTTCTCGCCTCAATCCCGGAGGATGAGAGGCGGGAGAGGTGGACCCTTCGGTTCCTCTCGGGAGCGGTTCTCTTCTCTTCCCTCTACTCCCTCTTTCAGTTTCTGAAGGGAATCGGACTCTCCTCTTCCGTTCGAGTCGTCGGCTTCGAGAGCCACTACATGACTCAGGCCGGCCTCATGATGATGGCCTCCCTTTGGGGGTGGGTCCTCTTCTTCCGGGAGAAGAGGAGACTCTTCCTCCTCTTGGCGATCCCTTCCACGGTCTCCCTCCTCTTGACCCTCACACGGTCGGCTTGGTTGGGATTCGCCGCCGCCCTCGTTCTCTGGGCCCTTCTCAGGCGTCCGAAGGTTGCCCTCGGAGTCGTGGCAGTCCTGGTCGTCCTCTTCCTCTTCTCGCCGGGGCCTTTGAAAGCGAGGCTCCTCTCTTTCACCAACTGGAAAGACGTCACCTTCCAGGACCGGATCGTCATGGTGAAGAAAGGGGTGAAGATGATCCAAGACAAGCCCCTCTTCGGTGTTGGCCCCAACATGGTTCGGTACGCCTACAACGTTCCCAGGTACGTCGTTCACCCGGGAGAGAAGCGGAACCTCCACCTGCACAACAATCTGCTTCAGATTCCGGCGGAACGGGGAATTCCGGCCCTCCTCTTCTGGGGTGGCTATGTGATTCTCCTCTTTATGGCCACATGGAAGGTTTTCCGGAGGGGGAGTCCCCTCGCGGAGGCCTCGCTGGTAGTGATCGTGGCCTTCCTCGGGGCGGGACTCTTCGAATACAACTTTGGAGACTATGAAGTGAAGACCCTCTTTTTCTTTCTCACATCCCTTCCTTTCATCGAGGTGAACCATGAGAGCAAGAGGTGAGAGCCTCCTGAGCCTCTTCGAAACGTTCCGTGTCGGTGTCGTCGGCGACCTTCTGCTGGATTGTTACTGGAAGGGATCTGTTAAGAGAATCTCTCCAGAGGCTCCGGTTCCGGTCTTCGAGAAGGGGGAGGAGTTCTTCCGCCCCGGTGGCGGGGCCAACGTTGGGGAGAACATCCGCTCCTTGGGGGGAAGAGTCCGACTCTTCGGCGTTGTCGGCGACGATGAGGCCGGACGGCGTCTGGCTTCCATGGTCGATTCGGCGGGGATCGTCTTCGAGAAGGGAAGGGCGACGCCCCTGAAAACCAGGATCCTCTCGGGGAACCAACAGCTCCTGAGGATCGACAGCGAACATAACTCCTCCGTTGAAGCGGCTTCCCGGGAGGCGGTCGTGAAAAGGATCCGGGAGTGGGACCCTCAGATTCTCCTGGTCTCGGACTACGCCAAGGGGATGGTGACCGAGGAGCTGATGGATGAACTGAGGGGCCTAGCAGATCAAAAGGGTCTTCCTCTGGTTGTCGACCCCAAAGTTTCACACCGTTCCCTCTACAAGGGTGTTACCGGAATGGTTCCCAACAGGAAGGAGGCGGTCGAACTGGTCGGTGGGGAGGGCGAGACCGAGGAGCTTCTCGAGAGGATGATCCGGCTCTACGCCCTGGAGTGGGGGCTCATCACCTTAGGCGAGAGGGGAATGAGCGGTCGGGCCAAAGGGAAGCGAGGCTTCTCTTTCCCTGCCTTCACCCGGGAGGTCTTTGATGTGACCGGTGCGGGGGATACCGTCTTGGCCGTGATCGGTTTGGCCTTAGGGGCCGGAATGGAGCTGAAAGAAGCGGCCTGGACCGCCAATGTGGCCGCATCGGTGGTCGTCGGTAAGCTCGGCGCCTCGACTCTTAGCGGAGAGGAGCTTAAGAAGGCCCTGCAGGTGGCGAGAAGGGTGGGCCCATGAAGAGCCTCTCCGGAGCCCTTCTCTTCACCGGCAGGGAGGCCTTTCTTTCTCAAGAGGCTCTGAAGGTTTGGCAAACCCTTTCGGATGAACAGGTCAAGGCTTTCCAGAGAGAGAAGAGGCTCCTTGTCCTTTCCGCCAAAGGCGTCCCCTGGCTCTTCTTGAACGGGGGCTCTCCCGCCCGCTTTACTCCCAGGGAGCTTCGGCAACTGGTCGGCTACTGCCGTGAAGGGGCGCAGCTGCTTGGCCTCTCCCTCGTTCGGCTCCATCTCTCCGACCCGGTGGAGTTGGGGTGGAATCCCAGGGAGGAGGCCGCCTTCTTTACGGCGCTTCTGGAGGGGTATCCCGGCCGAGGCTCGAGAAAGGAAGACGTTCCGGTCTCCTTCGATATTCTCCCTGCCTGCGGGGAGAGGGCGAGATGCTTCGCAGAAGGGGTAAACCTCTGTCGGACCCTTGTGGATAGGCCCTCTTCTGAAATCTCTCCCCAGAGTTTTCAAGAGGAGATTGCGGCCCTCTTCTCCTCAGGGCCCTTTTCCTTGAGGGCTTGGGTCGGTAAAGAGCTGGAGAGTGAGGGCTTTGGCGGAATCGCCGCGGTAGGACGGGGCGCTCCTGTTCCTCCAAGGCTCCTGGATCTGCGTTACTCCCCGGTGGGACCGGTTGGAAGGGTTCTGCTGGTGGGAAAAGGGATCACCTTCGACGGCGGGGGGATGAACCTGAAGAGCGCCCAGGAGATGATGAACATGAGAGTCGACATGGCGGGTGCCGCCGCCGTGGTGGGGATCATGAAGATCGTCTCCGCTCTCAACCTCCCCTTGGAGATCTCTGCGCTGATGCCCCTTGCGGAGAACCTTCTCTCTCCAACGGCCTACAGGCAGGGGGATGTTCTCACCCTTTACGGGGGAAAGAGGGTGGAGATCCGGAACACCGACGCCGAGGGTCGGCTTCTCCTGGCCGACGCCTTAGCCTACGGTTCTCTCTTCAAACCGGACCTGACGATCGATCTGGCGACTCTCACTGGGGCGGCCGTATCCGCTCTGGGTGAGAGGGTAGCCGCCCTCTTCAGCCGTTCCGACTCCCTTGCCAAGGAACTCGTCTCTTGGGGAGAGAGGGTGGCGGAACCGCTTTGGCGTCTCCCTCTCTGCGATATCTACCGGGGGGATCTCAAGTCCGACGTGGCGGATTTGAAGAATTCCCAATACGGGACCGGCGCCGGGGCGATCAAGGCGGCCCTCTTCCTCGACTCTTTCGCGCCCAAAGGGGAGTGGGCCCACCTGGATATCGCGGGAACCGCATATGTAGAAAAGGGGAGTTTCTTCGGTATCCCAGGGGCTACCGGTTTCGGTGTCCGCCTCTTGAGCCTCTTCCTTGAGGAGTGGAGCAAGCGGCCTTCCAATTCCCGGAAGAACCTTCGAAAGTCTAAAGCCTGAACGGGAAAAGGGCTTTCGCTTTCGAGGGTGTAGGAGTGGAAGGGCTCACTTCTCGGTGAGGATTCGTTGAACCCTCTCTCTGTAGGGGGCCCACTCCGGTCGAGAGCCGACCTTCTGAAAGAGGTCGAGGGCATCCTTCTTCCGGCCGCATCTACGAAGGGCCTCTATCTTGGCGAGAAGAATCTCCACCTCCGGCTCCCCCGACCTCTCCCTATCGGCGCAGAGTGAGAGGAGCTCCGTCCACATCTTCTTCTCTTTGAGCGCCTCCGCCTTGAGAAGGTAGTATTCGGAAAAACGCCGTTCTCCGTAGACGCTCTCCAAAGCTTGGAGCCTTCGGCCCGCATCCTTTGAAGAGGCCTCGGTCTGCCGTCGGTAGAGGAGGTAGAGCCTCTCTTGTTCGCTCAGATTCTCCCGAAGGAGGAGGCGGCTCTCGGTCTGTTGGTTGAGGAGGTTCCAGAAGCTGAAGATGGCCTGGGTGCGGTGCGCGGCGTAGCCGGGACCGGCGCAAAAAAGAATCTTCCTGTTCTCGTAGATCAGAAGGGAGAGGAGGGTCTCAGGGCCGTTGACGCTGTCTGAAGCCACATGGAGAGGAAGAGCGCCCTGATCGGTAAGAATCCTCTCGGGGGCGGTTCCATCCTCGGAGAGCCTTTCCAGTCTAGAAGCCACTGAAAGGTTGGGCGGCTCTTCTCCGCTTCCGCTCCTTTTCGGGAGGAGAAGCCGTGTGGTTTCCTTCCTCTGTGCCTTACCATGAAGAGTCTCCAACTTGATGGACCTCTTCTCGCCGAGAGAGGAGAGGATAACCGTCGAGGGGGAGGGGAGGGGACGGGAGAGGAGGAGTCTCTCTGCTTCGGCGAGAGTGGAAGCCCTCTGAACAACCCACTTGACGAGGGACCACCCCGAGAGGTTGTCTTTCCGTTCCGAACCTTCTCCGTTGAAGGCGATGATCAGACCGTGTTCGTTAATCGCCGTTGGAAAGAGCAGGGAATTTTGGAAACCGAAGGCCAGGTGCCTGTACCCTTCTGAAGGCTCGACGTAGAGGATCAGGCTCTTCTCGCTTAAAAACCTCAGGAGAGGGGACGAGCTCTCCAGGGTTCGGCCGACAACCCACTCCTTGTGTTGGAAGGCGAAGAGCTTTCCCCCGGGGGAAAAGAAATCAGGAGAGAAGGTCATCCAGAGGAGGTCGTCCCAGGAGAGGCCGGATCCGAGAGCAACCCCCTTCAACTCCTTGAGGTGTTCCTCCGGGATTGTCGAGGCCATCTTCTCCAGACGGTTCCTCAGGGAGATCTTCGCCAGGGGACGGAAGAGAAGAAAGGCCTCTTCGATCCGCCTCTCCCTCTCCTCCCTAAACAGGTTCGCCAGGGTGTGGAGCTCTTGATAGAAGAGGCGTCCAAACTGGAACCCCCTCTCGTAAGGTGTGCCCTTCAAAACCACCCCTTGGTAGGGCCCCAAGGAGAAACGGCGGCCCGCTGAAGTGAGCCAGGACCCTGCCAGAAACAAGAGAACGACCCCCAGGATTATCGATCTCTTCATAGAAAACCCCTCCTCCCTTACCCCTATAGTATAGGCTCAAGGGAAAGATTGACAAGAGGAAAGGCCTTTCTTAGAATGAAAGATCTTGGAGGAAAGATGAAAAAAAGGGCTTTAGTCGCTATGTTTCTCCTCTTTACCCTCTCTCTTGCGGGTGAAGATTATCGGAAACTCTTGGATAGAACGATTACCGCTGAAAGCTATGAAAGAACATTGCTCGCCGTCTCTTCCCTTCCTCACCCCACCGGGTCTGTCGCTCAGAGGGACAACACCCAGTACCTGGCAGAAAGGATGAGGAAGATGGGTCTGCAAGTGGAAGTGATGACCTTTTCGGTCCCTCTTCCGGAGCCTCGCAAGAGCGCCCTCTATTGGGAAAAGCCTGGAGCGGTGAGCTTTCCGATGCAGGAGCCGGCCTTGTTGGAGGACCCTTTCTCGGAGAGCCGAGAGGCCCTGGTAGGGTTTAACGCTTGGTCTCCCTCCGGGAATGTCTCCGGTCCCCTCATCTTCGCCCACTACGGGGGGAAGGAGGAGTACGAATACCTTCTCTCCCGGGGGGTAAAGCTCAAGGGGGCCATCGCCCTCGTTCGACTCGGTAGGGAGTACCGTGGCGACAAGGCGGCCTTGGCAAAGAAGTACGGCCTCGCCGGAGTCCTTCTCTTTCCGGACCCTCAGGATCGGGGCTTTCGGGTGGGGACGGTCTATCCCGAGGGGAACTCCCTTCCTGCGGGAGGACTGGAGAGAGGATCCTTGGATACTCTTCCCTATCCTGGGGATCCCCTCACTCCTGGCCGCCCCTCTCTTCCCGGGCAGAAGAGGCTTGAGAAGAACCCCCTGGACGGGGAGCTGGCCGTTACGCTTCCGATCTCCTATGAGACCGCCCAAAAGCTTCTCACCGAGATGAGCGGAGAAAGGGCTCCCGAAGCCTGGCAGGGAGGGCTGGGGACGATCTACAGAACCGGCGACGGTGTGGGCGCAAAAGTTGTCATGAGGGTTGAAAACAAGACCGTTGAAAGAGCCGTTTACGTTGTGGTCGGAAAGATTCCCGGCAAGAGTCGGCCCCGAGAGGTGGTGGCCTTGGGATCTCACTTCGATGCCTGGGTCTACGGGACAACCGATCCGAACGCCGGAACAGCGGTGGTCATGGAAACGGCCGCTTTCTTCGCCGACCTTGCCAAGAGCGGATGGCGGCCCGAAAGGACCCTCGCCTTCGTCCATTGGGACGGTGAAGAGTTTGGTGTCATCGGTTCGACCGAATGGGAGGAGGAGTTGGAGAGGCGGGGGGAGAGAGTCGTCCTGACGATCAACGAAGACGCCGCCGTGGGAGGCCCCGACTTTGGCATCGTCGCCACCCCAGGGCACCGTTCGCTCCTTGTCCGATATGTCGAGAGGTTCCTGAAGGAGTACGGCAGAGAAAGGTTCTCCCTGAAGATTCCCCAAAAATTTGACGTCGGCGCGGTTGTCTCCTGCGGCTCCGACCATTGCGCACCTCTCTACAGGCAAAATTCCGGGGTCTTCGCCTTCTGGAGCGCAGGCAGTTACGGCGTCTACCACTCCCTCTACGACAACCCTCTCTACTACCAGCGCTTCGTTGATCCAGGCTATCTCTACGGAAGAGACCTATCCAAGATTCTGGCCGGAACCCTCTACCTCTACATGGAAGAGGAGGGGGGGGAAGCCTTCGACGGCGCCGATTTAGCGGAGTTTCTCCTTGGCGAGCTCGCTTCTCCCGCCTGGAAACCCTTCTTCGAAAAGGATGGGTACTTGCGCTTGAAGAGAGCCTTGGAATCGCTCAAAGGAAAACCCGCCTGGCGTGGAGCCGAAGCGGGCCGTGTGCGAGGGCTCTTCCTTACGCCTCAGGGAGCCCCTCAGGGGGTCTGGGCCAGGAACACTCTCTACGAACAGAACCCTGAAAACCGCTACGTAGCCTTGGCGCTTCCCTCCCTCTTACGTGGAGACGAGAGGGCCTGGCAGGAGTTTGTGAGACTCTTTGAAGGTTTGGCGGGAGCTGGAGACGCTAGCGGACGACCTTGATCAGGGTCCCACGCTCGGGGCGTGAATTCAGCTCAAGGGAGTTGAGGAGGGCCAAGAAGGGCCACTTTTTCTCCTCCACTCCCTCCCTGCGGAAGAGCTCTCGAAGCTCCGTCTCTCCGTCGGCCTTTCTGAGCAAGATCCTCTGGGGTTGCCTTTTGACCTTCCTCTGGTCGCTGATGGGCTTGATTGACATGGCTAAAGAGCGGAAGGCTCCTGAAAGAGTTCTGTAGTCCTTCTCTTCGCTCAGCGCGGTAAGGGTGACGACCCTGTTCTCTTGGCGGAATCCGGTCACGTCTACCGCGAGAAGCGAATCTTCTTGAAGCAGAGAGTAGCGGCACCGGAGGGAAGGGAAGGTGTCCATGGGGTTTTTCTCTTGGTCAAGAAGCCGGACCTTTCCCAGCGATTCGGCCTTCTTTGCGACCGTTGTAGGGAGATCAACGGGGTTGTCGTTTCTCTCCAGTAAGTAGGCCCCCTTTCCGTCGGCGGAAGAGAGGGTGATTCGGCGTGGCGAAGCCTCGGCCTGCCAGCCTTCGGGGAGAACAAGGGAGATCCCCATTTCTGGATAGTAGAAGGTTCGACCCTCCAGGTAGCCGCTCTTGGGATTCTCTCCGTAGACCATCCCGTTAATCGAGCTTAGGTAGAGTTCCCGCTCCATGAGCATCCGGCCGTCTTCGGGAAGGATCAGAGTCCTGGCCCGGTTGATCCGATTCTTTGTCAACGGGTGGGTGGAGAGAAACCCGGGGACTCTCGCCGATCCCGACATGTCCCCCAGCTTCTCCAGGGAGAGAAAGAAATCGATCACCTCTCCTGGGTTGTAACCCGCCTTACGGGCGTATTCCACCCCCAAGGAGTCGGCTTGATACTCGTCGTCACGGCTGTACTTGAGAAGGAGGAGCTGAACGCCCACGCTGGCGAGACCTGCGAAGCGGGCGACCTTCTTGTTGATCAGGCTGGCGGCCAAAAGACCTGTGTTCAGAAGGATGGCGTTGCTCATTTGGCGCATGGAGTGACGCGCGTTGACATGCCCGAGCTCGTGGCCCAGGACTGCCGCCATTTCCGCCTCGCTGTTCATGAGGGCGAGAATCCCTCTGGTCACGTAGATATACCCACCGGGAGCCGCGAAAGCGTTGATCACAGGGGTGTCGAGCACCGAGAAGTGGTAGACCAGGTTGGGTCGGTGGGTGTGGGGGACTAACCTGCGTCCGACCCTCTCAATATAACGGGTTAACAAAGGATCTTGGTAGAGACCGTACTCTTGGGAGATGCTCCGGTCCACATCGGCGCCCATTGAGACTTCAGCCTTTTCCGAGAAAAGCATAACCTCGTTCTCTCCGGTCACAGGGTTGACGGCGCAGGAGAGAGAGAAGAGAAGGAAGAGAAGAAGAGCGAGAAAGCTTTTCATGAGCACCTCCCTGGTTTCTATCTCTCTTATATCAAAAAGGGGAGGCCATGAACAGGGAAACGACAAGTGTATCGGAAACGATACACCCGCCGAGGAAAGGAAACGTTGAAAAGGCCTCTCAGGAGAGGAAGTAGGCGGGCTTCTTTTTATGGCACCTTTTTTGATGTATATATAATAGTTCAATCTCCAAGGAGGCCTGAGATGAAAACGAAAATCGTCATTGGGCTAGTGGCCCTCTTCCTCTTTACGCTTCTCCCGATGGAAGGCTCCGTTATCTGGCTGAAGGGAGGGGCTTTTTACCCCCAAGCCAAGAGCGATCTCTGGGACATCAACTTCGAGAACCTTCTATTGAAGAAGAAAGATTTGCGAACGGAACAGCTGTTTTTCGAATACGAATACTCCGTAAACCCGAACTTCGGAGTCTCCTTTCAGGTGGGAGCCATCGGGAGAAAGAGCGTTGATACTGAGTACCGTGACTACGAGCAAGGTGATGGGACCGCCATCGCTCAGACCATCGCCTACGAAATCGTGCCCATAGAGCTGAACTTCCGCTTCTACCCCGTTTCGAAGCGACATCAGGTTTTTCCTTACATCGGAGGTGGGGTGGGACTCTACAGGGTCAAGTATGAACAGTACGGCGAGTTCATAGATTTTGACCAAGGCGAGACCTACGATGGGGACTTTCAAGACGAAGCGACCCATCTGGGAGCGAACGCCTTCGTCGGGCTGGCCGTTCGGCCAACCAAAAACTTCGCCTTCGGTATTGAGGGAAGGTATCTCTACCTCAAGGCGGATCTAGGAACTGAATTTGAAGGGTTTGATCCTCTCGACCTTTCGGGGCCATCCCTCTCGGCTTTTGTAGGCTTTTTCTTCTGACCTCCCTTTGGGTTGGAGAGGGAATCTCTTTCCCTCTCCAACCTTTTTCATAAGGCTAGACTTTCAACGGACACTCCTTTT
>ERZ1645187.2120-NODE-2120-length-17767-cov-7.892446_pt1 | contig 17767 bp, 11 predicted proteins | sample MGYA00575352_ERZ1645187 | MGnify/ENA primary metagenome ERZ1645187 (study PRJEB40837, sample SAMN11349314) | freshwater sediment metagenome | isolation source: river sediment | host: Sediment | place: India: Wazaribad , New Delhi | collected 2017-02-21 ... | reverse complement strand
CCATGCCTATACAAAACAATGAATTTCTTTTGATTACTTTTCTTTCAAGAAAAGCCAGTTAGCGGCGCTTTTTGAAATAGAGCACAATCTGCGCGATGAGCGTGACGGCGAGAATTGCGCTGATTCCGCCGAAGATGTATACGCCGGGATTCAGGCCTGCGTCATGATTGGCAGCGGTCTCCGCCTCGGGTTCGGGCGTCGCCGCAACCGGCTCGATGGTTGGCGCCGGGGTTGGCATCGCGTCCGCATCCGCAACGAGATTTCCCGTGAAGAGCTCGCTCCCATCATAGGAACAGGTAATGGTGCCGACGGTATCGCCTGCCTTCGCGCTGGCAAGATCGTCGCTAAGCTCGGTTGCAACTTCGATCTTCGCGGTGTCTTTCCCCAGCTCCTCCGCTTTTGCTTTGGGCAGGCGACGGACTGCGGTTTCGTCAAACGAAGCCGAGACGGGGAACGAATCTATCCCGCCCGTTGGGGTCACGTCCGTGCTGTAGTCAAAGCCAAGCGACGAGGGAGAAACCGGCACATAATCGTTGTTTAGCGTATATTCCAGCAGATACTTGGCATTCTTAAACACCTTTGGCATGCGCTTGTTGGCGTCGCGGTGGTTGGTGTCGTCCGCACCGATGAGCACGCAGATTACGCGCGCGCCATCCAATTCCCCAACGGAGACGAGGCAGTCGCCGCCGCGATCCGTACTACCCGTCTTGCCGCCGATGCAGATCGAGCTATAGCATTCGCTCGTTGGATCGTCCGAAATCAGGCGGTTGGAGTTGACCAGTTCCATCGGCTTTTTGCGCACGTCGTTTGCCTCGATGGTGAATCGGGGGGTGGAAATCAGCGTGCGGAACATATCGTTTTTGAGCGCATAAGACATCAACAGCGCCATGTCGCGCGCGGTGGAGTATTGTCCGCCGCGAAACGCGCCGCTGGCGTTGAGAAAATGCGAGCTTGTCATGCCGATTTCGGCGGCTTTTGCGTTGGCAAGCTCCGAAAATGCTTCCACGCTGCCCGCAACGTGCTCGGCCAGCAAGAGCGCAGCATCGTTGCCGGAGTGGAGCATCAGCCCATAGAGGAGTTGTCGCACCGTGAGCGTTTCGCCCGCGACAACGTGCATGAGGGAGTTGGTCTCTTTCATAGTTGCCGCCTGCCGCGTGACCACGACGGTCTCCTCCAGATCCTTGACGTTTTCAAGCGTCAGGATGCATGTCATAATCTTCATCGTGCTGGCGGGAATGCACTGTTCGTCAGGGTCGCGCTCGTAATACACAAGCGTCGGATCGTTTGCATCCACGACGATATAGTACGGCGCGATGATGTCTACATCCGGCGGATCGTTGCTGACCTTTGCGGATGCGGGCAAAAACAGCATGCCCGCCAGAAGAAACGAAAAAAATCTGTACATGATCGGTATCTATCCTCGAATACTGTTTGCTAAAGCATACTATACTATAAAAAGCCGTGGTTCGGGTTGGTTTATGCGTCAGTTCACGGAAATTTTCATTTATCCGGGTGTGAAAAGAAAGCCTTTCGGCACGCAATTTCGAAGGCTGGGTCGATTTGACAATTCTGGAACTTGTCTCTATTATATGGTAGAGGGTTTATGGAATGAAGCAAAAAACAAACGACAAAAGAAGATGGATCATCCTCAATGCGCTGTTTTTAGCGCTTGCGGTCTTGATTGCGATCAATCTATATGAAACCGGCGGGGTTCCGGCCCAGTCGCCGGAGGTTGCCGCGCAGCCTGCGGAGGCAACGCCCGCGCCGGAGACGGCACAGGCAACTGTCATGCCGATAGAAACACCAGCTCTGGACGTGACGCCGGAGCCGGAGGCAACGCCCGCGCCGGAGGTGAAGACGGGAGCGCAGGATTTTTCCATGCGCTTTGTCGGAGACCTGATGTGCTGCGACTATCAGATGGCGGATGCGCTTCAGGCGGACGGCAGTTTTGATTTTACCAAGCACTTTGCGCAGATTAAAAACGAGCTGCAAGGCGCGGATGTGCTGCTCGGCAACTTTGAAGCGTGCATGTACAGCGGCGCGCCGCTCAACGGCACGATCGTCGGGTTCAACGCTCCGCCGGACTATGCAAAAGCGCTCAAGGACTGCAATTTTGACGTGTTGTTTACCTCAAACAACCACGCGATGGATTTTCTCGTTCCCGGCGCGTTTGAAACCACGCAGAAACTCCGGGAGATGGGGTTTGTCGCGCTTGGCACCAACCTCACCAAAGAGGACGTCGGCAGCATCTATATTCGCGATGTGCGCGGCGTTCCGGTTGCGATCCTCGCCTACACCGCGCGCACGAATAAGTATAAGCTAGAGCTCGACGGCGAGGATGCCAGCTGGGTGATGAATTATTACTCTGCAGAGCGCGTTGCGGCGGACGTAAAGACCGCGCGCGAACTCGGCGCAAAGGTGATCGTCATGTACCTGCATGAGGGCACGGAAAAGGACACCGCGCCGGATCGCCGCCAGCTTGCCGCAGCAAACGAATCCTTCGCGGCGGGCGTGGACGCGGTGATCATGAGCCACACGCACTCGCTCCAGAAGATGGAGAAGCGCACCATCACGGTGGATGGCGTGGAGAAACCCGTGTTCGTGGCATACAGCCTCGGGAACTTCATGTCCAGCGCAATCCACACGGAGAGCCTGAACAACATCATCCTCAATCTGGATTTCACGTATGACTGGGATCAGGATCGCCTCACGTCCATCGACGCGAGCTATGTGCTGACCTATACCTATAACTATTACAACGATCAAAAGATCATGTCGTTCTCGATCGTCCCGCTGGAGCAGGCGCTTGCGGACTTCTCGATGGTGGATAGCAGAACGCGTTACAAGCAGGATCGTTTCCAGACGGCCTATGATAAGATCATGAAGCGCATTGGCGTTGATGCCGCGCAGGATGTGTATTCGTTCCATCCCGACACGGTTCACACGCCCGCGATCAACGCCGAACAAACGCCGTCAGCGAGTTCCTCGCCAACCCCCGCGCAATAAACCATAACGGCATAGGCGTTTGCGCCGATCCGGCCTAGGTACGCAAAGAAGTAGAAGAGACCAGTACAAAACAAACACAACCGTGAAAATAGGGCTACAAGGAGTATCATTCATGCAGTTCAAACGCGTCTACCATTCGAAATTGATCAGGAGTGCAGCCGCTTTTGTTCTGTTGTGCGCGATGCTTATGTCCACGATGCCGGTTGCGCACGCGGAGGGTGGACAGGAGACGGGCGAGCTGACCCGCCAAAGCGCGCTGACGCTGCCGGAGGGTTCCGCCGCGTTTGAACCCCGCCTGACGGATGGACGCTACAATTCCCGCATCACGTTCCAGCCGGGAGATGCGCTCGAGATTACGCCCGCCGACGGGGCAAAAGGCATATACATCGCTTGGTACGCCGCGCCGGAGGCGGCGCTGGTCGAGATGCTGGACGCATCGGGCACGGCGCTTTCGAGCCTTGCGGCCAGCCCCGATCTGCTCAACGAATATTTCGCGTTGCCGGATGGTTGCGCGCGTGTGCGCGTCTCCGGCGAAAAGGCGTTTGCCGTCTCGGAGCTGGGCGTGTATTCCAGCGAGACGCCGCCGGATTCCCTCTGCATCATGGCCGCGCAAAAGCAGCAGCCAAAGGTGATGGTGATCCTTGCGCAGACGACGGATGAATCGTTCTATTTCGGCAGTTTGCTGCCCTATCTCTCCGGCGAGGATGCCGCGCTGGTGTTTCTCTCAAGTGACAACCGACAGGCACAGCAAGAGGCGATTGCCGCGCGCTATGCGCTGGGTTCGCGCACGCAGCCGATCTTTGGCAGTTTTCCGTATTACCCGAGCGCGTTGGACCTCAAGCGGCTCTATACCTATGTGGACAAAAACGACGCGACCAACTGGCTTATCGCGCTGATTCGGCGCTATCAGCCGGAGACGCTGATTACCCACGCCGCGGTGCCGGAGGGCAGCATCGGCATGCATGAACTCACGGCAAAGCATGTGCTGATTGCCGCGGATCAGGCGGCGGACGCAAAAAAGGAATATGTCAGCGAGCGCGCCTACGGCGTTTGGCAGGTGCGCGCGGTCTATCAGCACGTTGAGAGCGGCGCAGCTCCGCTCTATGACACGCAATCCCCGCTGGCGGCCTTTGGCGGCGAGAGCGCGGTTGCCCTTGCGCAGGCGGCATACGAATGTTATTCCTCTTTGCGCGTGCTACGCGCGACGGTGACGGACACGCCATATTTCGTCCAGACCTATCCCATGGAGGTCTCGCAGGAGCAGAGCGCGAGCGAGCTTGTCTCGCTGCTCTCCTCGCTCCAATCGCCCGCCGCGCCGCCGCTTGCCGCCGCAACGCCCGTGCCGAGCGAATCCCCCGCGCCGGAACCGACGGCAGAGCCGGACAAGCAACCCGCGCAGGCGAATGCGCCGGATGTAACGCGCGCTGAAGATGCGCCGTTTGCAGATGGCGGCATCATGCTCTATATTGGCGCAGGGATCGTGTTGCTGGGATTGGCGATTGTTGTGTTCAGCATCATTTCCGGCAAGTGCGCAGGCACCGAGAAGAAGCGCGGACGGATCGTTGCCGGAGTCGTGGTCGGAATCCTGCTGCTGCTCGGCGGAGCCGGAATGCTCTATCGCGCGATCACGGCAAAACCCGCCGAGGCGACGCAACCCGTAATTACGCCCGCGCCGAGCGCAAGCGCAACGATCGCGCCGAGCGAGAGCCCGGAGCCGGAAACGCCGGCAAAGACCGAGGCCGAAGCGGACGCGTTTGCCGCGCATTTCCGCAAAGAAGGTGATCCGGCAGAGGTTGTGGTCTTTGACGACGAAAACGGGATCTATCAATACAGAAGCGACACGCTGGCCGTCGAGATCGTCCGCGTGATTGAGAATGCGCCGCCGCTGGCGTACTATATCGCGCATATTTATGAGCGCGACATCGACTCCTATCGCTCCGGCTTCGGTTCCGCGCGCCTCAACGGCCGCGACACGGCGGATGCCTGCGTGATGGCGCGCCGCTATCGCGCGGTGCTGGGCATGACGGGAGACAACCTGCTGCATTCGGACTACAACCGCGGCATGATGCTCCGCGACGGGCGCGCATTCCGCACCCAAACGCAGGTTTCGATGATGGCGCTGACGGAGGATTTCTCCATGCGCATCTACAACGCAAAGGACACCGCGATGCTCAACGAGATTGAGGAAGGCACGCAGGATACGTTCGCCTTTGGCCCGCCGCTGATCCTCAACGGCGTGATCTGCGACAAGGTGGACGAAGACCGCGTCGGGCGGATCAACCCGCGCGCGGGGCTCGGCCTCGTTGAGCCGGGACACTTTGTTGCAATCGTGGCGGACGGGCGCCTCGCGCACTACAGCCACGGCATGATGCTGTCCGACTTTGCCAAGCTCTTCCTCGACGAGGGCTGCGTGATGGCGTACAACCTCGACGGTGGCGCATCCGCGACGCTGGTGTTCATGGGCGAGTATATCAACAAGCGCGCGTCCAATCACTATCGTTCGGTACCGGATCAGCTTCTCTGGGGTTATTCGGAGCTGGTTCCCACCGAAAACGATCCCTATCAACTGCAAGGGCTTGTCCCACCGGATTGGCGCAAGGGTGACTGATCCCGCAACTGGCGTTTGAAAGGGCAGCACGATGGAGCAAACAACGCAACCAAGGCACGCATACCTGATCACCGCACACAACAAAAAAGCGCAGCTGCTGACGCTCCTGCGCCTTTTGGACGACCCGCGAAACGATCTTTATCTGCACATCGACCAAAAAGCGCAGGGATTTGACGAAGCGGAGCTCGCCGCAGCCGCGCCAAGCTGTCGCGTGCAGTTTGTGCCGCGTCTGGATGCGCGCTGGGGCAGCGAGGTGTTTATCGACGCAATCGTATCGCTCGTTGCGCTGGCAAGCCAGGAGGAGCACGCGTTTTATCATCTGCTCTCGGGCGTTGACCTTCCGCTGAAAACCCAGCGGGAGATTCACGCGTTCTTCGACGCGCACGCGGGGCAGGAGTTTGTCTCCTTTGAGCGCGAAACCGCAAAGCCCGCGGTCATCGAGAGAAGAATTGCGCACTGGCACTGGAAAAATCCCGTCAATCCGTTTCTAAAGAAGCTGGATCGAAGGCTTGCGCCCGTGTTCGGATCGCTGCAAACCTTGCTTCGGATCAACCGGGTGAAGAATGCACCCGTCGTGTTTCAAAAAGGCGGCGTGTGGTTTTCCATCACGCATGATCTGGCGTGCTATGTGGTTAAAACCATGCCGCACGATCGCGCGTACTATCGCGCCTCTTCCTGCGCGGACGAAATCTGGCTGCAAACGCTGGTCGCCAACTCGCCGTTCATGCAGCGGCGCGCGTTCCAAGGTTGGGACGACGAACTGGCGGCGACCATGCGCTATGTGGACTGGTCGGGCGGCGGCGCATCCCCGCGCACGCTCACGAGCGCGGATTATGAGATGCTGATGGCAAGCGGCATGCTCTTTGCGCGGAAGTTTGACGCGGACAAAGACGCGGGAATCATTCAGCGAATCAGTGAAACCATCCTCGCTTCTGAGCGCGATAACAAGTAAACGAACGTAAAATTTGGTGCAAAATCCAATTGTGTTATCTGCGCAAAAAGCGCACATATCAAGCAAAAACAACACTTCACATCGCTTGCCAGCCGCTTTGATACGCTTTGAAAAATAGCAACAAGGCATGGACGTTTTCACGGCTTTGGTGTAAAATGCACCATACAGGCGCGGGGTGTTTTTGGCACGCGTGCCCGAGAGGCAAACATGAAAAAAACGCAATCGCAACACGAAACGCAACCTACTCAGCCGCTGCTCCCGATGCGCGAAGGCGGCGTGTTCTCCTGGCGCGTTGTCGCCGTGGTATCGTTGATTGCCTGCATCGCAATCGAGGTGCTGTTCAATCTGCTGCCCATCGACCACAACACGACGCTGCTGTTCTGGTTCTTTCCCTCGTCGCTGCTGCTGTTTTCGCAGCTGTATTCGAGTAAAGGGTTTACCAAGCACGTTGAGGTCAAGCTGCTGCTCGCCTTCCTGATCTGGGGCATCGTCACGGTTGTGCTGAACCATTCGCGCGCGCACATGGTGGATTCCTATCTCTGGTTTGCGGGCGCTTGCACCGTAACATTCCTTTGCTTCGGCATCGGTTATGCGTTCGAGCAGGAGCAGGCAAAGCGCGTTTTGATGTGGATCATCACCGCGATGTTGATCGCGGCGGTGCTGCTCTCGCTCGTGAGCCTGATTGCCGTGTTTGCAAAAGACTTTGCCGCAAAGTTTCCTTCGATTTTTGAAGACATCGACATCGCGGGCGGAAGGCTCGGCATCGACGCCCACCCGAACCGCAGTTCACCCGCGCCGGCGCTTGGGATCATACTCGCCGGCATTCTGTTTGCGGACACAAAGAGCGTTTGGAAGCGCGTGCTGCTGATCCTTGCCGCGATTGTATGCTACATTCCGCTTGCGCAGACCGTGAGCAGAACCGCAATCCTCGGCGCGGGCATCGCCATCGCGTTTGAAATCGTGCTTGCGCTGCGGGACGCGCTGAAGGGACGCATGCACGTGGTTCTGCGCTGGGGCATCTGTGTGGTTGCCGCGGCGGCTGTGGTACTTGTGTTTTACAAGGGCGCGGATTGGACGGTTCAAACCTGCAACGCCATTCTTGCGCGGGAGGCAAGCGCGCAACCCGTCGCCGAACCTGCCGCGCTGCCGGAGACGGCGAGCCAACCCGCGCTCGAAGCGACGAGCGAACCGCAAGCGCAAGCGCCGGAAGCGACCGCAGCGGTCGTCTCGCGCGATCTTTCGGATGCGGACAGCTTCAACGGCAGAACGGACATCTGGCTTGGCGTTTGGAACGGAATCAAGCAAAACCCGTCGATCTTTGCAATCGGAACCGGCCCGTGGGTCGCCCCCGAAGCGATGGCGCCGTATTTTCCGGCGAACTCGCCCATCGGCATCTTCCATAATTCGATGGTTGGCACGCTCGTTGCCTTCGGCATTCCGGGGCTGCTTCTCGCGGTTGCGTTCCTCGTGCTGGTTGCGGTTTCTGCGCTGCGCTTCTCCTTCGGGAAAAAACAGTCGCAGCCGCTTGCGGTGCGCATGCTGCCGGGGATTCTGCTCTTTGCCGTGGCGGAGGGCATGATGGAGGATTTCCTCTTTGCCGTCAACTCGCTCAACATCGTCTGGATCTGGTTTTTGATCGCGGCTGGCTTTGTCTTCCGCCTGAGCAAGCCGGAGCAGGCGCAAAAACCGGAGTAAACGACAACCCACTGATTGAACGATAAAAAGAGCCCGCTGCAAAAGGCTTTGCAGCGGGCTTTGTGTTGCGCTTCGTCTCAGGTTTTTATTTGACCCAATCCGCGTCGTCCATCACGGGGATTGCCGTCGTGCAGATGTCGATGACGAAATCCCGCGCTGCGGTTACGCGTTTGCGCTCCCTTTCGCTCAACTCGGAAAAGGAATGAATCTGCGTCGTGTCCGCGAGCGCAGGCACGACCTGGAAAAGATAACTCTTGTCGATGGAGCGATAGAAGCAAAACGTCGGCATATACTCGGCGGCTTTGAGCGTCGTTTTGCCGTCGAGACCTTTTTCAATCGTAAGCTGGACATACAGGCCATACTTCAAAATATCCAAGTCCTTTTTATTGGACATATTGGAGATGAAGTTGCCCATCGAATACACGACAAGCCCGGTGTAGGAGCCGCCTTCGCGCTCTACCGTCATGTACTCGATGCTCTGCACCACGTGCGGATGCGAGCCGAGAATCACGTCCACGCCGGATTCGAAGAGGAGCTTTGCCGCGTCACGCGTGCGTGCGTTGGCTCCTGTCTTGTGCTCCTTGTCCCAATGCGGATAGGCGACGATGAAGTCCGCTCCCGCCGCGCGCAGGGCCTTGATCTCCGAGACCAGACGCTCCTGCTGCGAATAGAGCCGCGTGACGGCGTATTCCGCCTCTTGATCGGTCATGAACCGTTCGTTTTTGTTGATGATTTCCGTTGGCGCGATGAAACCGATCTTGATCCCCTTCACGTCGATGATCAACGGCGTGTCGCGCTCTTCGTTGGAGCGCGCGGTGCCGGTGTGGTAGATTCCCTTTTCGTCTAGCACGTCCAGCGTGCGCAGAAGACCCGCCATCTTGCGATCCAGCGCATGGTTGTTACCCGTGCTGAGGAAGTCAAAACCGATGTCCTTGAGGTTGTCGATGATCACGTCCGGCGCGTTGAAGGTGTCCGCGTGCTCTTCCGGCCGTTTCTTGACCGAGTAGCCCGCGTCTTTTCCGGCAAGCGTGCTCTCAAAATTGCCGCACATCAGATCGACCGAGCGGAACTGGTTGGCTACGCCGAGGAAACAGTTGGTGAAGTCATATTCGCCCGTCTCGGCGTTGTATGCGCCCGTGAGCTCCGCCGGCATCATCATGATGTCCCCGATAGCGCCGAGGGTGATCACCGTCGGCGTGGGTTCCGGCGTCGGCGTGGGTTCCGGCGTGGGGGCTTCGGTCGGCTGCGGCGTAGCGGTTGCGGTGGGTTCGGGCGTTGGGGCTTGCGCCTCCGCGCTCGGGCTCTCTTGCGTCGGGGCGCAGGCGGCGAGCATGAGAATGCTTGCCAGCGCCAGAATGCCGTAAGATAGTCGTTTTTTCATGTCTACTCCTGTCCTGTGTCGCAAAAGGGGAAACGGGATTCGGCGGATGCAACCAAGCGCATCCAGTTGGATCAGTCCGAGATTGGCAGGTTAAAGAGCCCCTGCATCTCGCGGTATAGGTCGTTGTCGCGCCAGCCGTCGGAGGTGGAATGCGTACCGACGTTGTTGATCACGGCGTTTGGCAGCGCGGCGCGCAGATCCGCCAACTGCGTTTCGTCCAGCCCGCTGCGGATGATCCAAATGCGCTGGAGTTGGGGCATCTGCTTGAGTATGGTATAGTCGGGGAACGTTCGCTTGCCGTCCGCGTCTTTGCCATAGTTGGTGCTGCAATTCAGGTGTGTGAGTTTTGTGAGCGAGAGCAGCGGGGACCAGTCGCCAATGAAGTTCTGGAAGATTTCCAGATACTCCAGATCCGGACAATACTTGAGGTCTTCAATGCTGGTGATTTGGTTCATGGCGACGATTAAGAAACGCAGCTTCGGCAGGTATTGCAGCACGCTCAGGTCGGTGATGCGGCTGCCGTGGCCGAGGTCGAGCGCGATCAGGTCCGTGCAATACTTCAGCGGTGCGATGTCCTCGCTGGTGAAGTTGGTCTTGCCTTTGCCGACGTAGGCACCGCCGTCAAACGTCTTGCGGTTGCCCTTGGAGAAGGCTTTCACGTCCGTGCGCATCTCCCAGCCGCCAACCTTGATGAGCCAGACGAATTTCACGCTCGGATGCGCGGCAATCAGCGTCTCCATCTGCTCGTTGCTGAGCCCGCAGTTGCACATCACGAGCTTTGTCAAATTCGGCAACAGCGCAACTTTTTGGGAAACCGACTCTACGCTGTCGACGGCGATGTCGCTGATGTCCGCCTCGGTTGCGGCGGAATCGACGGATACGCCGAAGAGATCAACGCTGTAGAGAAACTGCGTGTCCGGCAGGGCAGTGGTGATCGCTGTCATATCCTCCGGCGCGAGTTTTTGCCCCGTGAGGTCGACGGACTCGAGCTTTGGGAAGCCCTTGAGCGCGGCAACGAGCGCGTTTGCGTCGGAAATCGTCGCGCGGGTTAGGTCAAGCGTAGCGGTGGAGGAAGGATAGCGTTCACCCAGCACGTCGACGTTCCAGGTGATCTGGCAGTTTGGCAACGCCGATGCCGCCGCCTTGAGCGCAGCATAGTCCGAGACTGCGCTTGCATCCACTTGTGTCAGTGCGGGAAAGAACGAAAGGCGGGAGAGATCGTCTGCCGTCGCGTCCGCGGGAAGGGTGAGCTCCGTACTCGTGCTGTCAAAGCGCGCGCCGCCGAGCGGAACGCTCCAGACAACGTCGCAATTGGGCAGCGCGGCAATCAGCGCCGCGACCGCCTCGGGTGAGAGGTCGTTGCCGCGCAGATCGAGATTGGCGAGCTGCGTTTGCGCATACAATGCGGACAAGTCCGCGTCGGTGAGGCCTTTGTTGCTTTGGTCAAGCTGTGTAGCGGGCGCGGTTGCGGCGGGCTGCTGCGCTTGCTCCTGCGCGCCGGAGCAGGCGGTAAGCCACGCCAGAGAGAGGCACACCAGCGCCAGAACGAGCGATTTCTTCGGGGACATTGCGTTCTCCTTTTCCGGCGCGTGCCGGGGAAATTCCGATTCTGCATTTATTATAGTAGAAGAGGCGGGGCAATTCAATCGATCCGGCGTTCCGTCCGTTTGTCTTTGCATATGAGGGGAACGTCGCATACGAGAAAAAGCATACCAAACAACGCCGTGCCGTCATAGGCGCGTGGCGGAGATACGCCGTTTGTTCACCCGAATTTCACCGCAAGGTTACATTCACTTTGACTTTAAGAACTTGTGTTGTGTATACTAGAACCATGTTTACACAAATGAAAAAAACGAAGAGTTTGAGCCGGATTACAGCGGCGCTAACCGTGTTGGCGCTGCTGTTTTCGGGGTTTGTACCCCTATCCGGCGCACGGGCGGAATCGGCCGAGATTCAGACCCAACAAGTAGGAACGGTAACGTCAGCGTGTACCGTCACCATGCCGGAAGCGCTTGTCGGCAAGGAATATCGCATCACCGACGGGCTTGTGGAGAGCTATCAGAGCTTTAGCGCCGGTACGTCGGTACTGGTTGACTTGGCCGAAGGCGCGCAGGGGCTGTATCTGGAATGGTATTCGCCCACGAACCAGTATACCGTGACGCAGTTTGACCAGAGCGGCGCGACGCTGGGCGAAGACGCGGCATCCCCGTTTCTCAACGCGTATTTTCCGCTCAAGGAAGGCGCGGCGAAGGTTGCGCTCAACTTCACGGGTGCGGGTTCGCTTTCCACGCTTGCGGTCTATGGCGCGGGTGAACTACCCGCCGATGTGCAGTTCTGGAAAACGCCAGCCAGCGCAGACCTGCTTGTGGTCGCCTCCAGCCCGAAGACCGCGCTGGACGAGTTCTTTGGCGTGATTGCAACCTATGGCGCAAACCACGACATCCCGACCGCGCTCGTGGTCATGTCGCCCGGCACGCGCAGCGCGCAGCAGGAACTGCTCAGCGCGCTCTGGTATGCGGGCTTTGACCAGTATCCGTCGTTTGGCGCATTTACGAGCATCAATGAAAAGCTCTACAAGATGGTCAAGAACGACTGGGGCAGAAAACCCACGACCGCGTTCATCACGGAGCAGATTGTCACGCTTCATCCAAAGGTGCTGGTGACGCATATCGACGATGAGACCGCGCCGGACGGCGCCGCGCAGTTCACGGGCGAATATACCATCAATGCCGCAAAAGACAGCGGCGTGCAGAAGATCTATCTGGCTTCGTCAAGCGGCCAAACCAAGCTGGACTACAGCGCGCCGCTCAACGGCGTGCAGGGCAAGAGCGTGCAGGCGCTTGCGACGGATGTGTTCGCGTTTTGCACCTCGCGCCATGCCTACGAAACCAAGCTGACGCTCTCCACCACGTTTCTGCTGAAAGAGACCACGGTTGGCGACGATAGCGCCGGCAGCAATCTCTTCGAGAACATCGACACCGCGCAACTCGGCGGATACGTGGACCCGACCCCGACGCCGGAACCCACGCCGGAGCCCACCGAGGCACCGGCGGAAGAGCCCGCGCAGGAGCCGGAAGCAAACCCGCAGAGTGCGGACACAACGCAGGACGCGGCGCAACCGCAGAAGCTCTCTTTGCTGGCGACGCTCGGCGCTTCGCAAACCGTACGCCTCGGCATCATCATCGGCTTTGCCGTGCTGACGCTGATTCTGCTCTTTACGGTCGGGCTGCGCAAGCGGCGCGGCAAAATTCGCGGCGGCGCGGTCGCGCTCTCGTTCCTGCCGCTGGCGTTGGGTCTGCTTGCCGCCGGTGGACTGAACTACCTGAGCAAACGGGAGATTGCCGAAGCGGTTCCCGCCGAAACGCCCGCGCCGACCGAGGCGGTTACGCCAGAACCCGTCGCCACGCCGGAACCTTCGACCGAGCCGGAAGCGCAGGCTCAGACCGACGAGGGCGCGCAAGCGATCGCGGCATCCGCCAGCGACGAGTTTTACCGTCAGCCGAGCGATCCCGCCGAGGTGGTCGTGTCCGACGAGGAAAAAGGACACTGGGAATACCGCACGGACACGCTCTCGATCATGATCGACCGCGTGAACTCGGAATATACCAACTATGGCGGAAAGACATTCCCGCTGGTCTACTTTGTGGCGCATATCCGCATGCGCGACATCAACGCATTTCGCACCGTGCAGGCGGCGGACAACCGCAACGGCGCGGGCGCAATCAAGCCTTGGATTCTCGCGCGGCGCAACAAAGCCGTGCTGATGATTACGGGAGATAACCTCGTCGAGAGCGACACGCAGTACAAGAGCATCCTCATCCGCGATGGAAAGGTGTTTTTAGACAGCGCGAAGAACGACTTTATGGCGATGTATCCCGATATGACGATGCGCATCTTCTCGCCCAAGGAGACGAACGCCACCGAGCTGCTCATGGACGGCGTGCGCGAGGCATTCTCCTTTGCGCCGATGATGATCCGCGACGGCGTATTGACCACGGCGGACATCGACCATTTCCCGCGCATCGGCAACGAGACGAACCCGCGCACAGGGCTCGGCATGATCGAACCCGGCCATTTTGTCGCAATCGTCGTGGACGGACGGCAGAAGGACTATAGCTACGGCATGCGCCTCTCCGCGTTTGCGGAGCTGTTCGTCAAGGAAGGCTGCCAGCAGGCATACAACCTCGACGGCGGCGTCTCCACCTGCATGCTCTTCATGGGGGAACAGCTCAACCGCCACGGCAACAAGCGCGTCGGCACGATTGAGGACACCTATCAGCGCAGGATTCCGGATGGTCTCGTCTGGGGCTATTCGGACACGGTACCGGGCGAGGACGATCCGATCTATCACCGCGGCGAAGGTTAAGGCGACGCGAATCAAACCAACAAACGGCTTGCAGGCAACTGTGAGCCGTTTTTCGTTTGATTGGGGGCAAGGCTTGCGGGTCGTTGGCGTTTCTTTCGCCTAGGCGTTGTGTTTGGGCGCGCTGTTGCGAAAAATGGCGCGCAAGGCGTATAATATGTATGGAACAAATACGCGGCATTATCTGTGCCGATACAGGAGATGACCGCATGGTCAGATTCGATTCAATTTGGAATTAATAGAGGATTACTTGAATGGATCGACAAGAAAACGCTGCGCAATCATTTTCTATTATGTTTGTAACAAATTAAACTGCGATGGTCTTGGTTGCTTGCGTTTTTTTCGCTGCGGCGGCATAGTAGAGTTGTCGGGATAACGACAGATCGTTGACACGATACGTATGATCGAATGCAGGAACCAAAGACGGAGGGAAAGACGATGGTGTATCAAAACGCAATGGTGTTTGGACCCGATTTCCGCTTTCACAAAGGCGGATTTGCGGTGCAAAACGCTCGTTTTTCGCGCGTGCTTGCCGTGGAGGAGGGCGAGGGAATCGACCTCGGCGGCGCCTATGTCGTGCCGGGATTCATCGACGTGCACAACCACGGCAACTCCGGCAAGGATTTTTCGGACGGGGACTACGAAGGGCTTAAAACCCTCGCGCGGTATTTGGCAAAAAACGGGATCACCTCGTTTGCGCCCGCCTCCGTGACGCTGCCGGAAGAGCAGCTCAAGACCGCCTATCAAACCGGCGCGCGGCTTGCCAAGGAAGCGCCCGCGGGCTGCGCCGTACTGCGCGGCATCCATATGGAAGGCCCGTTTTTCTCCGAGAAGAAGAAGGGTGCGCAAAACGGGGCCTATCTGCAAAACCCGAATGTCGAGATGTTCCTGCGGCTCAACGAGGCCGCCGAGGGATTGATTAAGATTGCCGACGTTGCGCCGGAATTGCCGGGCGCGATTCCCTATATCGAGCACGTGAGCAAAATCTGCACGGTGTCGATTGCGCACACGGACGCAAACTATGACCAGGCCAAGGCCGCGATTGCGGCGGGCGCCACGCACATCACCCATCTGTTCAACGCCATGCCGTCGTTTCTGCATCGCGCGCCGGGCGTGGTTGGCGCGGCGGCTGAATCGCCCTGGGTGATTGCGGAGCTGATTTGCGACGGGCAGCACGTCCACGAGAGCGTCGTGCGCGCGACGCTGTCCCTGTTTGGCGCATCGCGCCTCTGCCTGATCAGCGACGCGCTTTCCTGCTGCGGCATGCCTAAGGGCGAATACATGCTTGGCGGGCAGAAGATTTTGCTCGACGGAACGGTTGCGCATCTGGCCGACGCGCCGGACACGCTGGCGGGCTCCGCAAACAACCTCTTCGGCATCTTCCGCGCCGCGCTGTCGTTCGGCATTCCCGCCGAAGACGCCGTGCGCATGGCGAGCGAAACGCCTGCCCGCGCGCTCGGCGTGGACGATGAAGTCGGTTCGATTGCAAACGGCAAGCGCGCGGATTTCCTCGTGCTCAAATCGGACTTTTCGCTCAGTCGCGTCTTCCTCGCGGGCAGCGAGCTACAGGAGAACTAAGCCGTGGAACAAAGACCGATCTATCGCATTGCGACGATTTTGCCGGGGCAAGCGCACGCCGGCGAAGCGTTTGAAATTCTGCACGACCGTCCGGAAGGGGCGGCCTCTCCGCAGACGCGCGGGCAACTGGTCTACCTGCCCGGCGAAGGGCTGGAGGTGGCGATGACCTGCCGCGAATCAAACCCGCGCGCGGTCTATCACAACCCCAACGATCCCGTGCACACGGATAGCTGCATGGAAGCGTTTCTCGATTGTTTTCCAGACCTGCCGCAATATGGCTACATCGGGCTGGAAATGAACGCAAACGGCGCTTGCCACTGCTCCTTTGGCACGGATCGGCATTCGCGCAGCTATGTAGTCAAGCGCGGGCTGCCGCACCCCGAAGTGCGCGTGGAACGATTTGTTGAAAACGGCGAATCCTTCTGGCGGGCGACGTGCCTGCTCAACGACGCTTTGCTAAGCGCGCTTTACGAGCGGGAATGCGCATTTGCGCCGGGGCACCGCATGCGCGGGAATTTCTACAAGTGCGGAGACCATACGGCGAGTCCGCATTGGGGCAGCTGGGCGCCCGTGGAAAAGGTGGACTTCCACGTGCCGCATCTCTTCGGGGAGATGGTCGTCATATCCGGCGAGCAAATCAACAATCGTTGATATTAGAGTAGAAGGACAAAGGAACAAGAGACATGAACATCATCGTGACCGAAAACTTTGCAAAAACCTGCGAACGCGCGGCGGATATGATCGGCGACGTGATTCGCAACAAGCCGGATGCGCGCCTCGGCCTCGCGACGGGAAGCACCGCGCTGGGCGTATATCCCTATCTCATCGCGGCAAATCAGGCGGGCAAGCTCGACTTCTCCCGCGTGATCACCGTCAACCTCGACGAATACGTGGGGCTGCCTGCGGATCATCCGCAGAGCTACCGCCGCTTTATGGACGAAAACCTGTTTGACCACATCAACATCGACAAGAAGAACACCGTCGTTGCAAAAGGCACGGGTGATATCGACGCAAACGTGAAGGCGTTTCGCGAAGCGATTGCCGAAAAGCCCATTGACGTTCAGTTGCTGGGCATCGGCGTGGACGGGCACGTCGGCTTCAACGAGCCGGGCGTGGTGCTCTACGACGGCGCGCATGTCGAGGAGCTCGACGATAGCACCATCGACGCGAACGCCCGCTTTTTTGCCGACCGCAGCGAGGTACCGACCCGCGCAATCTCGATGGGCATGGGCGACATCCTCCGCGCAAAGAAGCTGCTGCTGCTCGCAACCGGCGAGAACAAGGCGGAGGCGATGAAGGGGTTGCTGCTCAACGAGGAGCTGGACGTGCAAAACCCCGCGACGCTGGTCAAGACCCATCCCGACGTGACGGTGATCATCGACCGCGCGCTGGCGGATTGTATCGGTTACAAAGCGTAAGCGACCGCGCCGCGCGGCGAACGCGCACCATCAACAATGTTAAGGTAAGAGACATGCAATATTTAGGAATCGATTACGGCACGTCGCGCCTGCCGGAGCTGGATGCGTCGTTTGTGCCGATGGGCGCGTGGATGCGCGCGTATGAGGCAAACGCCAAACACCCCGTGAAGATCGCCGTGGAGACGGCAAACGGGAGAATCGTGACCCGCCAGACCGCGTTGATCGCGGACGGCGCGCACGAAGCGGCGGACTATCGCTATCTCGAGCGGTTGGTGAAGTTTCTGCTCTGGAGCGTCGGCGGTTTTCGCGTGACCATCTGCGGCGCGGACGCACTTGCCGCGCGCCTTGCGCGCGACTATGCGCCGGGTGGCGCGCGCGCGTTTGACGCGGGGTTTATGGACGATGTGTTTGAGCGCGGGCTTGCGATTGAATCCTGCGCGGAAGCGGCGTTTCCCGCGGCTTGCGGCGAGGCGGTGTCCATCGGCGGGCACACGGATGGCTGCCGCATCGGCTTTGACGCGGGCGGAAGCGACCGGAAGGTCTCCGCGGTGGTCGATGGCGAGGCGATCTATTCCGAGGAGGTCGTTTGGCATCCCAAGACGCAGACCGACCCGCGCTATCATTATGACGAGATCGTCAAGGCGTTTCAGACCGCGGCGGGCAAGATGCCGCGCGTGGACGCAATCGGCGTTTCGTCCGCGGGCGTTTTCGTCGGCAACAGCCCGATGGTGTCTTCGCTGTTCATCAAGGTGCCGCGCAGTGAGCG
>ERZ1645187.2119-NODE-2119-length-17768-cov-36.233275_pt1 | contig 17768 bp, 20 predicted proteins | sample MGYA00575352_ERZ1645187 | MGnify/ENA primary metagenome ERZ1645187 (study PRJEB40837, sample SAMN11349314) | freshwater sediment metagenome | isolation source: river sediment | host: Sediment | place: India: Wazaribad , New Delhi | collected 2017-02-21 ... | reverse complement strand
GGGCTGCTGAGGTGGGGCGGGTGGGGCTCGAACCCACGACCCAAGGATTATGAGTCCTCTGCTCTGACCGGCTGAGCTACCGCCCCTGGCGCGCTGGCGCTCCTGGCGACCCTATCCGGCCAGGTTCAGCGCTTGACCCGCACCACGGCACGGACCGTGTCCACCGTGCGTACGTCGCCGCGCCACTGCGTCCGGACCCGGGCAGCGAGTCGCGCCCCGGCCTTGGCACTCGCCGGGACGGTCAGCACGGCCCGCACCATCTTGGTACCGCCCGGAGGCAGGCTGACCGCCCAACCCCGGGTGGAGGTCACCGCTCGGGTGATGTCGCGGCCGCCGAAACGGTACCGCACCGCACCTCGCGCACCGATCCGGCTACCGCGGACCCGCACCGTGTTGCGGACCGTGCCGTCGTTGCCCACCCGCACCCGGAAGACCGTGTCTCGCCCGGCCGATGACCGGGCCCGCGCGACCTGCCCGCGCCCCGTGCGGTTGTAGACCTGGTTCCCCGCGAAGCCGCGGCGGGGCGCCGCGATCTCGACGTCGACGACCTGGTCACTGGGCATCACCGCGATGCGCAGCGGGGTCACCGACCCCACCACGCCCGGACCCTCGGTGACGAACAGCTCGAGGTCGATCGTCTCCAGGCCCTCGGGCAGGTCGTCGGGCGGCAGCGTGATCGGGATGGTCTTGGTGCTCTCCCCTGGCGCGAACACCAGCGTGCCGTCGCCGCCCAGCAGGAAGTCGGAACCCAAGGTGGCAGGTTGCGGCTGCTGGGTCTGAGCGTTCACCGTGGGGGTGGCCTGGCGGTATCGCACGTGCACCGGCTCCGTCCCGCCGCCCAACAACCGGACCGGCACGGACACCAGCCGTGGCCGCTCCCGCAGGGTCCGGGCCGTGCGCCCGAACACCGCCTCGGGCCTGCTCAGCCACGACACCCGATGCCTGAGCCAGGCGTCCAGGTAGGCCACCTCACCGTCGAAGGTCCCGGCGTGCACACTGCCCCGGACCTGGTCGCTGCCCGTGTGCCACAGCGCCCAGTCGGCCACGGCCGAAGTGCGGATCGCGTCCGTGGTGGCCGGGATCTGGTTCAGCGTCGCCTCGACCGAGGGGCGCAGCTCGGCCCACCGTGCCTTGACCCGGGCGGCGAACGCCGGGTCCTCGAACATCCTGGCGATCCAGTGGGTGCCGAGCCGGGTGTGCCAGCCCTCGGCGGGCCGCTCGAACAACCACTTGGTGCCGGCGCTCAGGTCGAAGTCCCAGACCGGGCCGAGAGCGAAGTCGCCGCCGGGGGTCCAGGAGACGAACACGCTGGTGACGAAGTTGGAGTCCTGGTTGGCGAAGAGCTCCTCGACCAGATACCAGTCCACGAACGCGGCCACGTCGACGTACGCCGGGTAGCCGCGCTGCGGGTCGGCGAAGTGCGGCCCGTAGAGCACGTCCTCGAACTCCCGGATCGCCCCCTTGACCTCCTTACGCTCGGCCGGGGTCAGCTCGTCAGGGTCCTTGAAGGAGATCGGGGTCCCGCGCTTGGACCTGAACCCCGGCTCGTCGTTCTGGCGGAAGCGGGCGTCGACCTCGAGCAGATACGAGTCCTCCGGCAGCTCGACCCGCCCCTCCCCCTGCTCCACCTGCTCGGTGAGCAGGTACAGCCCGACGGACTGGCCGTTGAGGACCACGTCGACGTACCGGCTCTGGGGCGTCCACGCCAGCCCGGTCGCGGCGGCCACCGAGAACGCCAGCTGGGTGCGCAGCGCGCTGCGGTCGGCGTAGTTGGCCAGCAGCACCCACTCCTCCTGGGCGAGGGTGCCCACCAGGGCGGCCGACTCCTCGAGCTTGACCTTGTACGGCTTCTTCGGCCACTTCCAGGTGGAGTTGCCGCGGCCCTTGATCTCGATGCTGTGGGTCACGCCGTCCAGCTGCAGGGTGCCGGTGACGTAGTCGTCCTTGCTCACCACCGGGACCCCGCCCGTGGTGGTGATCACCAGCGGCGCGGGAGCCGACACCGTCGCCCTGGCCGAGTGGCTCGGGGCCGGCGGCGCGGGCGTTCGCGACCAGGCCGGCACCACGGTCGAGGTCATGGACGACGTCAGCGCGATCAGCAGCGCGAACGCGCCCACCCGCCCCCGCCCTCGGGAATGCGTCACTCGACCGTCCACGTGGCCCCCTCCACTTGCCCGAGTCACCGCGGCGAGTCGCCGCAGGAACTGCAGTCACAGTACGCGGCGGGCGGTCTGGGGCTGCCGGGCTCCCGCGCGTGTCTGCCATGCTCGGTCGATGGAACCTCCGAAGTTCGAACCACTGCCCGAGGACTGGCAGCGCGCGCTGTGTGTGGTCGCGCACCCTGACGACATGGAGTTCGGCGCCGCGGCTGCCGTCGCCCGCTGGACCGGTCAGGGCAAGGACGTCGTGTACTGCATGGTGACCAGCGGCGAGGCCGGCATCGACGGCATGGCGCCGGACGAGTGCCGAGTCGTGCGGGAGGCCGAGCAGGTGGCCTCCGCCCAGATCGTGGGGGTGAGCGAGGTCGACTTCCTCGGCCTGCGCGACGGCGTCCTCGAGTACGGCGTGGGGCTGCGGGCAGCGATCGCGGCCGTGGTTCGCCGGCATCGCCCCGAGATCGTCATCACCGGGAACTTCCACGACACGTGGGGAGGGCGCAACCTCAACCAGGCAGACCACATCGCCGTGGGCCGGGCCGTGCTGGACGCCGTGCGCGACGCCGGCAACCGGTGGATCTTCCCCGAGCAGGTCGAGCAGGGTCTGGAGCCGTGGGGTGGGGTGCGCGAGGTCTGGGCCTTCGGGTCCCCGCAGTCCACGCACGCCGTGGACACCACGGAGACCTTCGACGCCGGGGTCGCCTCGCTGGAGGCGCACGCCGCCTACATCGACGGCCTGGGCTGGGAGAACTGGGATGCCCGGGAGTTCCTGGAGGGCATGGCCCGCGGCGTCGGCCAGGGGCTCGGGGTGACGTTCGCGGCGCCGTTCGAGGTGGTCCCCATGGGCTGGGGCGACTAGCGGTGGCATGCGGACGGCGCCCCTGACGGGCCTCAGTCGGCCGCGAGCAGCTCCGCCGGGACCCACTCCTCCACCAGGGACCAGCGCTCGGGACGCAGCTGCGCGGCGTACACGACCCGGCCCTCCCACCGGCCCCGCTCGACCTGACGCCACTCCAACAGCAGCCCCGGTCGCGCGTGCGGGCCATCCACCGGCACCGAGACCCAGCAGTGCCGGGCCGGGCAGACGCCTGCGTCCCGATCCTCCGGCGGGGCGGTGGCCGCGGGTGGCTGGGCGCGGACCCGATCGCGCAGCGGGATGCCGCTGCCCGATCCGTACCCGCCGCGCGCCATGCCCTCCATTAGAACATGTGTTCCCCTGTCGGGCATCCCAAGCGCGCGACCCACCGGATCCGCACCCTGGCCGAGCTCACGGACATCGTCCTCGGCTCGCGCTGAGCCGAGGAGCGGGCTACTCGTCGCCCCGCAAGGTGAAGGAGCGCAGCCGATCCCCGGTGAACCACACCGAGGCCAGGGTGAGCGCCAGCGAGGCGATCAGGGCGTAGGTCAGGCCGGTGTCCGAGCCCCCGACCCAGTCGCTGACCGCGGCGCCCACTTCGCGCCCCCAGGCCCCGACCGCCGCCCACCGCACCCCGGCGAACATGTTGCCGAGCAGGCCCTCCCACAGCAGCACGAACAGCAGACCGATCACGACCGCGTGCCTGGTCAGCGCGGCCAGCGCCAGGAACAGGGCGGTGTACGCCGTGCCCGCGCCCGCGCCGGCCACCCCCCACCCGAGGGCCCGCACGGGCTCGGAGCTGTCCAGCACCAGACCGCTGACCAGCATCGGCAGCGCACCCAGCACCATGGTGGCGCACCACGCCACGACGTACTTGCTGCGCGCGATGGTGTGCCGACTCACCGGCTTGGCCAGCAGGTAGACGATCGAGCCGTCGTCGATCTCCGGCCCCAGGACCGCCGCCGCGGCCAGCAGGGCCACCAACGGCAGCGCGAGCGTGTAGCCGAGGCTGAGCACGGTCTCGTAGCCGACGCCCGCACCGGCGATCGCCCGCACCAGGATCGCGAGCACGATCAGGCACGCGGGAATCAGGGACATCACGATGCCCCGGCGGCTGCCCAGCAGCGCCTTGGTCGAGATGCGGAGGATGGTGGGGTTCATCCGGCTCACCCACCCACCAGGTAGGCGAAGACGCTCTCCAGCGAGTCGTCGCTGGGGGTCAGCTCCAGGATCCGCACCCCGCGTTCGCGCGCCAGGGTGGGCAGCCGCATCACGAAGGCCCCGAAGTCGCTGACCGCCACCTCGAGCCCGCCGCGGGGGCGCAGGGAGACGGACAGTACGCCGGCCTCGGCGATCAGCGCGCTGGCCAGGATGCGGTCCTGGTCGCTGACGACCAGGTAGCGCACCGGCCGGTCGGTCATCAACCGCCGGATCTGTCCGAAGTCCCCGGAGGCGGCGTGCCGTCCCGAGACCACCACCTCGACCTGCCGGGCCACCTGCTCGACCTCCTCGAGGATGTGCGAGCTGAACAGCACGGTCCGGCCCTCGGCGCCCATCTGCCGCAGGAGCGACATCAGGTGCAGCCGTTGGCGCGGGTCGACACCGTTGAACGGCTCGTCGAGCAGGAGCACCGGCGGATCGTGAACCAGCGCCGAGGCCAGCTTGACCCGCTGCCGCATGCCCTTGGAGTAGGTGCCGATCCGGCGCTCCGCGGGCTCGACCATGTCGACCACGGCCAGGGCGCGCTCGGTGGCGGCCCCGGGGTCGTCGAGCCCGTGCAGCTCGGCGTTGGCTCGGATGAACTGGCGCCCGGTGAGGTAGCCGAAGCTCAGCTCGCGATCGGGGACCAGGCCGATGCTGCGGTAGGCCTCGACGTGCCGCCAGATCCGCTCGCCGTCCAGGGTGACACTGCCGGCCGAGGGCGCCAGGAAGCCGGCCATCATCGCGATCAGCGTGGTCTTGCCCGCCCCGTTGGGGCCGAGCAGCCCGGTCACGCCCGGGCCGACGGTCATGGAGATGCCGTTGACGGCGACCACGTTGCCGTACCACCGCGAGGTTGCGTCCAGGCTCAGCACGCTCATGCGCTCGCCAACTTCCGGTAGCGCCACACCAGGCCGGCCAGGCAGGCGGCGCTGAGGCCGAGCATGACCACCAGGTACGCCAGCTCCATCGCCGTGCCCGTCGGCGGGCAGAGCGCGACCTCGTCGGTCCAGGCCGCCATCAGCCCGCGGTAGAGCGAGTACGGCGAGAACAGCCCGGCGACCTCCCCCACCCGGGGACTCCCCTGGGTGGAGGCGATCCCCTGGACCGCCGACACGATGCCGTTGCCGATCAGCAGCACCGCGATGGTGGCGACCACGGCGAACCCGCGCCGGGTCGAGAACGAGGCGATCAGCCCGGCCACCCCGGCCAGGCTCAGCCCCAGCATCAGGGCCAACGCGGCCGCGATCCCGGCGTCCCGGGTCTGGTCGAGGAAGTCCAGCTCACCCAGGAGCGCCACGACGTACAGCAGCAGGATCGGCAGCAGCAGGAAGACCAGGGTCGCGATCAGCAGCGCGCCCCAGCGGGTCAGCGCGTAGGTGCTCGCCCGCAGCGGCCTGGCCAGGTAGAGGGTGATGCTGCCGTGGCGCAGGTCCCGAGAGAACAGCACCGGCGCCTGGGCGGCCACGAAGATGCCCAGCAGCACCTGCGTGCTCGAGGCGTAGCGGGGGTAGCTGATCGGCAGCTCGGTGGCGCCGACCAGCACCATCACCCCGCCGACGACCAGCGCCGGCAGCAGGTTGATGGCCAGCAGGATGAACGGCAGGACCTTGGACCGCCCCGAGCGACCCAGCCCGAAGGCGTGCCGGACGCCGGTGGCCAGCAGGGCCCGCGCGATCGCCCCCTCCCCGTGCCGCGGCCCGGTGTAGGGCCGGTAGCCCAGGTCGTGGATGACGCTGCGACCGGTCGGCACCGGCAAGCTCGGGTCAGTCATGGCGCACCCCGCGGGCGTCGGCGAACACGTCCTCGATCCGATGGTGGTCGGCCTGCACGCGGACCAACCCCAGGCCGAGGTCCGCGGCCGTGTCGCGGATCAGGTCGTGCAGCTCGACCGGACCGGCGGTGTCCAGGGCGAGCAGCGCGCCGCGAGCCGTCACGCTCACCCCGGCCGACTGCAGCGCGTGGGCCATCCGGTTCGGCCCGTCCTCGCCGAGCACCTCCACCAGCAGGGCGCCCGTGGCGTTGAGGAACTCGTCGGTGGCCGAGGCGCGCAGCAGCTGGCCACCGTCCAGGACCACCACGTGGTTGCTGACCCGCTCCAGCTCGCCGAGCAGGTGCGAGGTGACGATCACCGCGATCTTGAAGTCCTCGCCGATGCGCTGCACCAGGCCGAGCATCTCGTCGCGGGCGGCCGGGTCCAGGCCGTTGGTGGGCTCGTCCAGCAGCACCAGCCGGGGGTCGTGCACCAGGGCCTGGGCGAGCTTGGCCTTCTGCTTCATCCCGGTGGAGTAGCCGCCCATCAGCCGGTAGCGCTCCTCGGCCAGGCCCACGTGGCGCAGCACCTCGGCGGCCCGCTCCCGGGCGGCCACGCGCGGCAGCCCGGACATCATGGCCAGGTGCACGATGAAGTCGCTGGCGCTCACGTCCGGCGGCAGGCAGTCGTGCTCGGGCAGGTAGCCGACCGCGGCGCGGATGGCGAGCGGCTCGGTCGCCACGTCGTGACCCAGCACCTCGGCCCGCCCCGAGGTGGGGGTGACCAGGCCGAGCAGGATCTTGAGCAGGGTGGACTTGCCGGCTCCGTTGGCGCCCACCAGGCCGGTGATCCCCGGACCGATCTCGACGGTCAGCGCGTCCAGCGCGAGCACGACACCGTAGTCCTTGGTCAGGCTCTCGGTGCGTACGACGGGCTCCACGTCGGCAACCCTAGCCACCGACCTGCGAGTCCGAGCCTCTCGGCCCGCGGTCTTCGACTCAGTGGCCCTTGATCACCATGCGCATGATCCGCGCGTTGAAGACCGCGAACCGGGTCAGTTGCAGCGGCACCGAGCTGCGCTTGCGCAGCGTGTCATGGGTAGGCAGCGGCGCGTTCGACAGGTCGGCCACTGGATCGCCGGCTGGGCTTGTGGGTGGGCCGGTGAGCTTGTCAGTCATGGGTTCACTCCGGAATGAACTGCCAGCCCGGTCGGGCCTTGGCCTTGTGTAGGAACAGGTGGTGCAGCATCAGCTTCACCCAGTGACCGCTCAGCCCGATCTCGCCGCGGGTCGAGGCCAGATCCCGGCCAGTCGGGTAGCGGGTGTAGTCGGGCACCACCGGCATCATGGTCATCGCCGCGGCCGAGCCGGTGCGCAGGTCGGCCCCGGCTGAGGCGACGCAGGCGGCCCCCATGTTCGCCAGCGAGGCGCGGTGCGCCTCGGCGTGGTCCCCGTGCTTGATCCGGTCGAAGATCGTCAGGGCGGCGGTCTTGCCCATCACCCCCGACGGCATCCCGGTGCGCGGCGGCGAGGGCGCGATCGGCGTACCGTTCGCGCTCGTCCGCGGCCGAGAGATCGGGTGCGGCGGGGCGAAGGCGATGCCGACCGCGAAGATCCGGTCGTAGCCCGGCACCTGGTAGGTCTCCGGCCAGTCCTGGGCACGCCACTGCTCGTAGGGCTTCGCCGTGTAGTCGGCGTCGACCTTCATGAAGCCGCTGGGCGCGAAGAGCCGCTCGGTGATGTCGCCGCCCTCGGCGTCGTAGGCCCGCAGCCCCACCCCGCCGAACGGCGGCAGCAGCATCGCGAAGTCGAAGCCGAGCTGGTGAAGGCCGCCGTCGAGGGTCTCGTAGTGGACAACGCCCTGCTCGACCTTGGTCACGTGCGCCCCGAGGATCGCCTCGACGCCGCGCTCGCGGAACAGCGAGGCGGTCCACAGCTCCGAGGAGGTCTGGAACCCCTGCTCCTCGAACGTCATCCCGTCGACGCCGAAGTCGCCCAACTTGGCCTCGTTGGTCAGGTACACCAATCGAGCTAGGTCGCGCACCCCCGCGGCGCGCAGCTCGTGGTCGACGTTGAAGACGTACTCGAACGCCGCACCCTCGCAGGTGCAGGTGCCGTGGCCCATGCCGACCACCAGGGTCTGCGGCTCGCCCGCGCGCAGGCGGCCGATGGTCTCCGTCAGGGAGCGAGCAGCCTCCAGCGCGTGGTCCGCGGTGCAGACCGACACCGAATGCCCGTCCGGACCGAGTCCTGGGGTCGCCTCGAACCGCAGCTTGGGGCCCGTGGCGTTGATCAGATAGTCGTAGCGCAGCCGCTCGGTGGTCCCGGCCTTGCCCTGGCCGGTGTACTCCACGTCGACCGCCCCGCGCCCGTCTTCCGCATCGCCCTCGGGCCACAACGCGACGGCCTTGGCCTGGCGGAACTCGATGCCCTTCTTGCGGTAGACCGGCTCCAGGGGGAAGACCACGTCGGGCTTGTCCATCTTGCCGACGCCCACCCAGATGTTTGACGGGATCCAGTTCCAGTTCGAATTGGGCGAGACCACCGTCACCGTGTGCTCGCTGCCACGCCCGAGCTTGCGGCTCAGGTGCAGCGCAGCCGTGTGCCCGGATATCCCGGCACCCAGGATGACTACCTCGGCCATGTCTTCTCCCGACTACTAGGTAACCCCCCCGGGGGATACCATACTCCTCATGGAGACAGCGTCAACCAGACGACCGAGGAGCCCGATGACCTCCCCACCCGCCGCCCTGAACCGGCCCGCTACATGGCTTGCCGCCGGGCTTCCGACCGGCCTGCTGATGCTGGGCCTCGTGTTCGGGGCGGCCGGTTGCTCGTCCACCACGGCCGAGGTGAGCGTCGCCGACGGCCCGACGGCCAGCGCGGCCCCCACCTCGAGGGACGCTCTCGATGCCGAGGAGTTTGCGGCCGCGCTCAAGCGTGAGGGCACCGCGATCCTGGACGTTCGCACCCCGGCCGAGTTCGCCGAGGGGCACCTGCCCGGCGCGATCAACCTGGACGTCGAGGACCCATCGTTCGCCCAGAACGCCGCCCTTCTCGATCCCAGCGACAACTACGCGGTCTACTGCCGCAGCGGCAACCGATCCGGCGTGGCCCTGGGCATCCTCACCGATCTGGGCTTCAGCTCCGTCTACCACCTCGAGGGCGGCATCCAGGCCTGGCAGGACGCGGGTGGCGACGTCGTCACCGAGTGATGCCCGCGATGGACGGCTAGGCTGGGATCGTGGAATCGACTCCACCGACCCCTCCTGGGATCCCCCGGGTCGCCGCCGATCTGGGCGAGTCTGAGTCGACGCACGCCGCGCGGCGCCGGGCTAGCGTCGCGGCCCTCATCGCCGGCTGGGGACTGCTGGCCTGGTTCCTGGCCATCCATCAGGTCGTCAGGATGGACCCCGAGGCGCCGATGGGCAGCGACCCCGACGAGCGCTTCATCGAGTTCTACGTCGGCAACGCGGAGCGCCTGACCTGGAGCGCCACGGTGTACACCCTGCAGTGGGTCCTGATGCTGGTCCTGGTCACCGCCGTGGTTCGAGCGGTCTGCCGCCGCCTCGATCTCGCCGCGCTCCTCGCGCTGCTGCTGGCCGGCGCGGCGACGGCGGTCTACGTGCTGGGCGAGGCGGTCTTGGTGTGGCCCGTGGCCCAGGAGGAGGCCACCGACCAGAGCGTGCGCGAGGTGCTCGACCCGGGGGTTGCCCGAGCGCTGCTGTTGTCCCGCGACGGCCTGCACGCCCCCGCCGCCGTGCTGCTCGGGGTCTCGGTGCTACTGATCGGGTGGCTGGTGTGGCGCAGCGACCTGCCCGGCCGCTGGGTGATGGCCGGACTGTCGGTCATCTCCGGTGGGCTGGCCCTGTCCAGCATCATCGTGGGCCCGGCCGGCCTCGGCCCCGGCCTCATCTTCGTGCTCTGGGGGACGGTGGTCCCGGTGCTGCTCCTGCGCGGCCTACGCCAGGCGCCCCGCAGCACGTGAACTTGCTCCGACGCCGGAAACGCCAACGGGCCCCGACCTTGGCTGCCAAGGTCTGAGGCCCGTCACTGGCTCCCCCGGTTGGACTCGAACCAACAACCCTCCGGTTAACAGCCGAATGCTCTGCCAGTTGAGCTACAGGGGATGGGCCCCTCTCGCGAGCGGCGGGAAGAGACTAGCAAGAGGCTCGGGGGCGAGCGAATCGGGCGCTCAACTGCCAACCTCCGCGTGGGCCGCGGCCAGCGCCTGGCGCCTCAGCTCCTGAACCTCCGGGTCCTCGGGGTCGACGCCCTCGTCGTACTCGAAGACCCAGAAGAGCGGCAGATGCCCGCGGGGGGCACGCCGCGCGATCACCCGCAGCCCTCCCCGGCGCTCCACCGGCACGTGCCGCTGCAGCACGATGCTCGCGGTCACCCGCTCGCGCAGCAGCTCCAGCAGCCGCTGCGGCTCGGCGAGCACGAGCTCGTGCACGGGGCGCTCCTCGCCCCAAGTTCCGACCTCGCTGACCCGCAACGTCGAGGTGTCCCGGTCCCAGTCCGCGGCCTCCACCAGCTCCCACGGCACCCGGACACCCGGGTCGCCCGTGAGGTAGAGGGCGTCGCGGGTGCCGGCCACCACCGTGCCGTCCTCGGCCTCGCACCAGGCCAGCACCCTCTCGCCCGGCTCGACCGGTACCGGCTGCGGCGGGGCGCCGCGGCGCCCGACCCTCACGCCCCCACCGCCTTGTCCCGCAGCTGACGACGGTGCTGCTCCAGCGCCACCAGCTCGCCGAACATCTTGTTGTACTCGGTCGGGTGGTCCACCGGGTTGGTGCGCTGGAGTCGGGACTTCAGCTCCGCGATCCGGCGCAGCGCGGTGAGCTCGCGCAGCCGGTAGATGTGGGCGTTGACGTAGGACTCCCCCGGCTCCCCGGCAGAGCGCACCGGCTCGACGCCGAGCTCGCTGATCGCCGAGGAGACCAGCGGGTTCTCCACCCGACCCCGCACGCGGGCGGCCCAGCCGGCGTCGGTGGCGCCCGCGCCGGCCCCGCCAGCCGCGACCACGGCCTCCCAGACGCGTCGATACGTGGGGTGGGTGAAGTCCTCGGGCACCACCCCGGAGATCACCCGGCCGATCGCCGCCGGGTACTGGATCACCAGTTTGAGCGTCTCGCGCTCGATGGAGAACCTCGGGTCGCGCAGGTCGGGGAGCTGGGCCGGCGCCGCCCCCTGGCCCCCGGGGGCCGCGGCGGGCCGCCCGTGGTCCGGTGGCGTGCCGCCGTGGGCGGCGCCGCGCCGGTCCTGACCGCGCCGGTCATCGCCCCGCCGGTTCGCCGCCCGGCGTACCTCGGCGCGGGCCTCCTCGATGTCGACCCCGACCATCGCCGACAGCTCACGGGCGAACGCGTCCACCTTGGACCGGTCGCGGATGCTGGCCACCAGCTTCGCGGCCTCCCGCAGCGCATCGACCCGGCCGTCGGCTCGGTCGAGGTCGTAGCGCGAGACCACGTTGGTGAGCACGAACCGGTACAGCGGCTGTCGGCGCGCGATCAGCTCGCGCACCGCGGAGTCGCCGTGGTTGATCCGCAGGTCGCACGGGTCGAGGCCGGAGGGCTCGATGGCAACGTAGGTCTGGGACACGAAGTTCTGGTCGCCCCCGAAGGCGCGAAGGGCGGCCTTCTGGCCGGCCTCGTCGCCGTCGAAGGTGAAGATCACCTCGCCGCGGAACTCCTCGTGGTCGTGCAGGAACCGGCGCAGCACCCGGGCGTGGTCGTCACCGAACGCCGTACCGCAGGTGGCCACCGCCGTGCCCACGCCGGCCAGGTGGCAGGCCATCACGTCGGTGTAGCCCTCGACCACGACGGCCTGGGAGGTCTTGGCGATCTCGCGACGGGCCAGGTCCAGGCCGTACAGGACGTGGCTCTTCTTGTAGATCGGGGTCTCGGGGGTGTTGAGGTACTTGGCCTCGATCCGGTCGTCCTCGAGGATCCGCCGCGCCCCGAAGCCGATCGTGTCGCCGTTGGCCTCGCGGATCGGCCACAGCAGCCGGCCGCGGAACCGGTCGTAGGCCGAGCGACCCACCGCCACCAGGCCCGCGGTGACGACCTCCTCCTCGCTGAAGCCGCGCTGCCGCAGCAGCCGGGTCAGGGCCTCGCCGTCGCGCGGCGCCCACCCGACCCCGAACCGCTCGGCGGCGGCCTGGTCGAAGCCCCGCTCGGACAGGAACTGCCGGGCCGGCATGGCGTCGGGGGTGGCGAGCTGCTCGGCGTAGAACTCCTGGGCGACCCGGTGCGCCTCGATCAACCGGATGCGGTGCGGGCCACGGGGGCGTTCGACCGGGGAGTCACCCTCCTCGCGCCGCAGCTGCACGCCGTACTTGTCGGCCAGCTGCTCGACGGCTTCGGAGAAGCCGAGGCCGTCGATCTTCATCAGGAAGCTGATGACATCGCCGCCCTCTTGGCAGCCGAAGCAGTGGTAGAAGCCGCGCGAGGGCGTGACGTGGAACGACGGGGACTTCTCGTCGTGGAACGGGCACAGGCCCTTCCACGACCCGCCACCGGCCTTGCGCAGCGTCACGTAGGAGGAGACGACCTCGTCGATGCGGGCCTTCTCCCGCACTTGCGCGATGTCGTCTTCACGGATGCGGCCGGCCACGAGCCGGAGTCTACGGCCAGTCCGGCCGCGAGTTTGGCTGAGTGAATGGCGGGGCACTGCACACGCCATGAGCGCCGAGCAGCCACCTGCCCCACCGGTCCCGAACGCCCGCAGCGCGCCAGCCGAGGAGCCCACCCTCGGCGCGCTGGTGCACGACCTGTCCCAGCAGGTGCCGGAGCTGATCCGGTCCGAGCTGCGGCTGGCGCAGGCCGAAATGGCCCAGAAGGGCAAGCGGGCCGGGGTCGGCATCGGCATGTTCAGCGCCGCGGGCCTGTTGGCCTTCTTCGGGCTCGCCGCCATGATCACCGCGGCCATCGCCGCCCTCGCCCTGGTGCTGCCCACGTGGGCGGCCGCCCTGGTGGTCGGGGCCGTCCTGTTCGCCGCGGCCGCCGCCGCGGGGCTGGCCGGCAGGTCGAAGGTCGCCGACGCCACCCCGCCGAAGCCGGAGCGCGCCATCGAGGGCCTCAAGGAGGACCTGCACACTGTCAAGGGTGACCGCCATGACTGATCCACATTCGCCTGATCCGAACTCGCCCGAGGCCATCGAGGCCCAGATCCAGCTTCAGCGCGAGGCGCTGGCCCGAACCCTCGACGACCTGGGCACCAAGTTGGACGTGAAGCACCAGGTCTCGCGCCGCGTGCCCGACCAAGTCGGCGCACCCCACCTGGCCGCTGCCGGGGCCGCACTGGCCGCGGTGGTGCTGCTGGTGTGGTGGCGCCGCCGATGAGTCCGGGGAGCCCGGTGAGCCCCGGGACCCCGGCCACCGACGAGGGCATGGAGCAGCTGGGCAAGCGCTCCCTGTGGTACGTCGCGAAGCGCTCGGTCCACGAGTTCTCCCAAGACCAGTGCACCGACCTGGCCGCCGCGCTGACCTACTACGCAGTGCTGTCCATCTTCCCGGCCGCGGTCGCCGTGACCGCGCTGCTCGGGGTGGTGGGCCAGGACCCGGAGCAGTCGGTGAACACCCTGCTGGACGTGCTGGCCCCGCTGGTCTCCGAGGAGATGCTCGGCTCCGTCGAGCCCACGCTGCGCGACCTGGCCAACTCCCAGGCCGCCGGGCTCGCCCTGGTCGTCGGTGTCGCCGGTGCCCTGTGGACGGCCTCGGGGTACGTCGGCGCCTTCTCGCGGGCGATGAACCGCATCTACGGCGTCGACGAGGGCCGGCCGATCTGGAAGCTGCGCCCGCAGATGCTGCTGCTGACCGCGGTGAGCCTGGTCCTGATGACGCTGATGATGGTGCTGCTGATCGTCTCCGGTGGCGTGGCGCGCTCGATCGGTGACGTGATCGGGCTGGGCGATGCCGCCGTACGGGCCTGGAGTATCGCCCGCTGGCCCGTGCTGGCCGTGCTGACCATGCTGCTGATCGCGCTGCTGTACTACTTCACCCCGAACGTGAAGCACCCCAAGTTCCGGTGGCTCTCCCCCGGTGCGCTGGTGGCGCTGCTGGCCGGGGTGCTGGCCTCGGTGGGGTTCACCTTCTACGTCACCAACTTCGCCAGCTACAACAAGACCTACGGGTCGCTGGCCGGCGTCATCATCGCCCTGCTCTTCTTGTGGATCACCAACGTCGCGCTGCTCCTGGGCGCCGAGCTGGACGCCGAGCTGGAGCGCGGCCGACAGCTGGCGGCCGGGGTGCCGGCCGAGATCGACCTCCAGCTGCCGCTGCGCGACGACCGCAACGTCACCAAGGCCGCCGAGAAGGAGCAGAAGCAGATCGACGAGGGGCGCCACATCCGCAAGGAGTCAGGCGAGAGTCCAGAACGAGAGGTGGGAGAACGATGAAGAAGATCGTGCTGCTGTTGGCTGTCGGCATCGGCTATGTGCTGGGGACCAAGGCGGGCCGCGAGAGGTACGAACAGCTCCGCGCCGGGTTCTTGAAGGTCAAGGAGAGCCCTACCGTGCAGTCCACGGCCCACCAGGCCGCGGACGTCGCCCGGGAGAAGGCACCGGTGGTCAAGGACAAGATCGTCGAGGTGGCCGGCGCGGCCGCCGAGAAGGTCCGCCCCTCCTCAGGCTCGTCGCTAGGTGACCTGGAGTCGCAGCTGCCTGAGGACAACGTCGCCCGCCAGGAGAACCCCTACCCCCAGGGCGACCTGCCGTAGCCCGCAGGCCAGCGCTCAGGTGCGCCCCGCGACCAGGGCCGCGTGCCGGGTGACGGCGCTGGCGTCGGTCAGGGAGGCGACCTGGTCGATCACCGCGCGCCGTCGTCCCGCGTCATCCGCCGCCTCTCGCCAGTCCTGGGCGAACTGCGGATCGAGAGCGTCGGGTCCGCGGTCCGCGAGCACGTGGACCAGTTCGGTCAGCAGCTCTCGCTGACGCACCATCAGGGCGACGCGGTCCTGCGCGCTCATCACGTAGTGCGCCGCGATCCCCTTCAGCAGCGCGATCTCGAGTCCCGTCTGCTCGGGCACCACCAGGCTGGAGCGATACCGCACGAACGGCCCCCCGGAGGCGGCGAAGGTGGCCTGCTGCACGTTGCCGCAGAACCGACCGATCAGGTCGCTGGTCAGGTTCTTCAGGGAGGCCAGCCCGCGTCGGCTGTGGTCGTAGGGCGCGGTCGGCCAGCTCCCCTGCGCCTGCAACCCGGCGAGCACCTCGTCCAGCACGTGGTCGTCGACCCCGGGGAGGTACCACTCGCGCACCGTCTGCCACAGCGCCGGTCGGTCCAGGCGGGTCAGGTCCACCCGGCCGGCCACCACCCCGTCCTCGACGTCGTGCACCGAGTAGGCGACGTCGTCGGCCAGGTCCATGACCTGGGCCTCCAGGCACCGTTGCGGCCCGGTCACCCCGTCGCGCATCCACTCGAAGACCGGGAGGTCGTCGTCGTACACCCCGAACTTGACCACCACCCTCGGCGTTCCGTCGCCGTGTACGCCGCCCGGCGGCTCGCCCTGCTGGCGGGACCACGGGTACTTGGTGCAGGCGTCCAGGGTGGCCCTGGTCAGGTTCAGCCCGACGCTTCGGTCAGCCGCGTCGAAGGTCTTGGCCTCCAACCGGGTCAGCAGCCGCAGGGTCTGGGCGTTGCCCTCGAAGCCGCCGCACTCCTGGCTCAGCTCGGCGAGCACCCGCTCCCCGTTGTGCCCGAACGGCGGATGCCCGAGGTCGTGGGCCAGCGCCGAGGTCTCGGCGAGGTCGGGGTGGCAGCCGAGCGCCCTGGCCAGGTCTCGCGCCACCTGCGCCACCTCGAGGCTGTGGGTGAGCCGGTTGCGCACGAAGTCGTCGGCCTGCGGGCCCATCACCTGGGTCTTGGCCGCCAGCCGTCTGGAGGAGGCTGCGTGTACGACGCGGGCGCGGTCCCGCTCGAACGGCATCCGCACCGGCGCGTCGACCCGCTTGGGCGGCTCCGGGACCAGGCGCTCGCGCGCGTGGTCGTCGTACAAGTGGTCCATTGGCTGGGAGGCTACCGGTCCGCGCCGACTCTCCTGGCCGGGCAGTGATCCTCGCGCCTGGCCGGACGGGATCGGCGCCGGAATCAGCACAGTGCGGCCTTCTGAAGCCACCGGCTGACTCCGAAAGGCCGCACAGACGCGAAACCGGCCCGACGGGCCGGCCTACGGAGCGCCGAGCCGCAGTGCCACCCCGCGGATCCGATCCCGTGAGTCCAGGAAGAGCGTCACACCCCACCACTCCAAGCACGCCGAGGTCACGTCGTCCGGCACGGTGAGGCTGATCGCCCGCAGCCCCGCTAGCACGGGTGGCCACTCGGCGTTGCCGCCGGGACAGGTTCCGTCGACGCCGCCTTGGAGTTGGTAGTACCCACCGCTCGCCGCGAGCGTGTCGAGGGCCGAGAACGGGCCCGACCGCTCGGCGTACGCGGTGTCCAACTCCCAGGCCGCAGGCTCGCCCAGCGCATCGCCGGCGAGGGTGGTCGCCGTGGGTCCGCCCTCGATCCCGACCCAGACCTCGTCGGCGAAGGGCGCGCCGAGCGACGGCTTGGCCGCGAACCGATAGAACTCGCGAGCCACCGCGGCGTCCGCGTCGGCGACGGCTCCGGCTGGCTGCGTACGCGGCTCGCAGGGGCCGCGGAACCGATCGAGGTCGAGGGCCGCGGTCCGGACCTGCACGGTTGTGTCGGGGCTGAGCGGCGTGCCGGCCGCGGGTCGCTGCCGCACGACGGTCCGCGGCCGCGCCTCGCAGCGCACCACAACGGGCCGACCCCAATCGGAGGTCAGCCCCAGCTCACCGAGACGCTGCCCGGCCTCCGCCGAGGGCATCCCGACCAGGTCCGGCATCAGCACCGCGGTCGGGGACTCGGTGGGGCTGGCCGGCGGCGCACCCCGCGCCTGCTCCGACGGGGCCAGCCTTGGTGGCGTCTCGGACGAGGAGCAGCCACCGACGAGGGCGAGGAGGACGGCCAGCACGAGCACCTGACCCTTCACCCGACTCCCCCTCTCCGTCGTCGGCGCCGGGCCATCGGATGCCGGCTGCCGAGCTAGCTCTGGTCGCGAAACGCACTCGCGAGCTCTTGGCGCGCAAACTCGACAAGGCTGGGCGACGCCATCGGCTCGACGCCGGCTCGCGTTGCCGACTCGAGGAGCGAGTCGAGGAAGGCGCCGACCGGTGAACGGTCCGGAGTTCGGAGCAGCCAGATACGGCCGCTGGGGCGAGGGTCGATGCCGCAGGACGCGAGGATGCCGTTCGCGTCCTTCTCGGACTGCGCATAGTCAGCAGCGCTCCACGGCTCCTCGGCTGCCTCCACGACGACCTCACCTTCGCCGCAGAAGACGCTCGAGGTGCGCGCCCGGAGGTCAGGGGTCCAGTATCGATGCTCCCGGGGCCATACGACGGGAAGGAAGCACCACAGCGGCGCGCTCGGCAGCGGCTCCAGGTTGTGGGCCGCGGCGTCTCGGACGGCCGGGACATCGGCCTCGTCATTCGAGACGACGACCGCGTCGTGACCCCTGGCACGGAAGGGTCACTCACCCTCGTCGGCATCCCAGTCGTACGCGAGATCGCTCACAGCCGAGATCCTGACACAGCCGATGGCCCTTCTGGCCGGGCAGTGGCCGTTACGCCCGGCCTGACGGGATCGGCGCCGGAATCGGCACAGTGCGGCCTTCTGAAGCCACCAGGTGACTCCGAAAGGCCGCACAGACGCGAAACCGGGGCAGCAACCCCGGTCCACGAGTGTACCGGCGACGTCGGATGATCGAACCGACGGAGTGGCATGGCGGAAATGTTCTTT
>ERZ1645187.2117-NODE-2117-length-17774-cov-6.783904_pt1 | contig 17774 bp, 19 predicted proteins | sample MGYA00575352_ERZ1645187 | MGnify/ENA primary metagenome ERZ1645187 (study PRJEB40837, sample SAMN11349314) | freshwater sediment metagenome | isolation source: river sediment | host: Sediment | place: India: Wazaribad , New Delhi | collected 2017-02-21 ... | reverse complement strand
GCACCTGCTTCGGGAGCAGGGGGTCGGAGGTTCGAATCCTCTCACTCCGACCATTCTTCGCAAAATTCCTATTGCTGGATTTTTGTCATACTCTGGCCACAATGCCCTGCCAGCATGCAGGAATGTTCAAGACACTCTACAAAAATTCACTCCGCCTTCTCGCCCTGCTGGCCGTCTTCGCAGTCCTCCTCATTGGCTGGCTGAAGGTGACAGCGGCCACGGCGGAAGGGCTTCCCAAGCTGAGAACCGGCGACCTGGTTTTCCAGACCTCGCGCAGCAACCAATCCATCGCCATCATGTTGGCCAGCAAGAGCCTCTATTCCCACACGGGAATCGTTGAGGTGCTGCCATCCGGCAAAGCGGTCGTGCTGGAAGCCATTGCCACGGTGCGCGAAACGCCAATTGCCGATTGGGTGGCGCGTGGCGGAGGTGGCCGCCTGCTGATCAAACGCCTCGACGGCCTGACCGACACGCAGGCGAAAGCCATCGTCACCGTCGCGCGGCAGCACTTTGGCAAGCCATATGACATGTTCTTTCAGGATGGTGACGATGCCATCTACTGCAGCGAGTTGGCGTACCTCGCCTTCGATGCGGGTGCAGGCCTGACAATCGGCAAATCCCAACGCGTGGCTGAACTCGACATCGATAACATCGCCGCGCGCAAACTCATTGCGGCACGCTGGCAGAAACACCCCTCCTGCGCCGACGGCCGGGCCAAAAGTTTCGAGGCCTGTTACGCCAAGTTGCTCGAACAGAAACTGGTAACGCCCGCCTCCATTGCAGAAGACGGGCGTTTCATAACGGTGTTCAGCAACTATGGAATAGTTGTGGATTGACACCGGAGCGGGTGGCAAAGGGACCCCATCCGCCGTTCGGGCACTTTCTCCATCGGCAATGGAGAAAAATGATTGGCACCACTCCCCTTCTCCACTCTCGTGGCGCAGGTGGCGCGCAGCGCCGGATGAGGTCCCTTTGCCAACAAAAAACCCGCCGTTTCCGGCGGGTTCATTTGCATCAAACTGTGTCTCAGCGCTTGTCACCGAGCAGCTTCCACACGGTGGGGAAGGCCAATGCCGCGATGACGGCTTTCACGATGTCACCGATCCAGAAGGGGGCGAGACCGAAGGTCACTGCACTTCCCGCACCGCCGACATAACCGGAGAGCCAGATAAGGCCCGGTACATAGAGCGCCACGGCTCCGGCCAACATGGCCAGCAACATCTTGGGCATGCTGCGGTCAAAGCCGCGCTGGGCGAGATAGCCCACGACACCAGCGGCCAGGATGAAGCCGAGGAGATAACCGCCCGTGGGTCCGAAGAGAACCGCAAGCCCGGCTTTCATTTCAGCAAACACGGGAAGACCGACAGCACCTTCCAGCACATAAAGCGCCACGGTTGCCGCACCGAGACGCCAGCCGAAAGCGGCACCGACAGCCAGCACAGCCAGTGTCTGCAATGTCATGGGCACCGGCTGCATGGGCACATTGATTTGCGCCGCGACAGCAATCAGGAGGCTACCGAGAACGGCGAGTGCGCCATTGCGCAGGAGCGCCGAGGCGCGGTCGTTGGTCCAGAGGCGGTCGGCAAGTGGTGCGTAGGTCATGTGGTGTCCCATCCGGTTTTGGTTTGGTCCTGATTATGCGGAATTGCCGGGCGGCGCAACCGCCGCCGGGCTCAACCATGGTCGAGCATTCCGGATCAAGCGCTGTGGGTGACACGCGGATCAATGGGGGTGCCTGCGCCGAGGCCCAGCACGTTCTCGATGAAGGCCGCACCCGCCAGCAGCTTCGCCTCGCCGCGATTGGGGGCAACGACTTGCAGGCCCACGGGCATATTGCTGGCGGTGAAGCCGCACGGGATGGAGATCGCCGGGCAGGCACAGAGCGTGATCGTGCCGACGATCAGCAGCCAGTCGATGTAGCTGGAGAATTCAACACCATTGCAATGCGCGGGATAACGCTGTTCAACCGGAAACGGGGGAACGATGGTGCTTGGGCAGAGCAGCAGGTCGTAGGTCTCGAGGAAGGCCTGCATGCGGCGGAAAAGGTTTCCGCGCTGGGCCTCGGCGCGCGCGATCTCCTCGCCCGTGAGCTTCAGTCCCTTCTCGATGTTCCAGATGACCTCCGGCTTCAGCTTGTCGCGGTGATCCAGCAGCATCTGCCGCATGCCCGTGGCGTAGCCGATGGCGCGCAACGTCTGGAAACAGTTCATTGCATCGGCAAGATCAGGATGCGCCTCTTCGACGATCACACCTTCGGCTTCGAGCTTGCGCGCGGCGGCAAGAACGATGCCTGCGATTTCCGGATCGACGGGCGAGATGCCGAGGTCACGCGATACCGCCACGCGCTTCGGCTTCCAGCCGGACCGGGCTGCGGCGAGATAGCTCACATCCTCACGCGGCAGGGACAGGGGATCGCCCTGCTCGGTGCCCACCATGGCATCGAACAGCAAAGCGAGGTCGGCGACGTTGCGCGCCATCGGCCCTTCAACGCCGAGCGTGCCGTCGATCTTGGAGAACACACTCGCCGCCACCCGCCCCGGCGAGGGCCGCATGCCAGTGACGCCGCAGAAGCTGGCGGGATTGCGCAAGCTGCCACCCAGATCGGAGCCATGGGCCACCCAGGCCATGCCAGTGGCCAACGCAACAGCGGCACCGCCTGATGAACCGGAGGCCGAGAGGCGTGTGTCCCTCGGATTTCGGGTGATGCCGAAGACCTCGTTGAAGGTGTGGGCGCCCGCGCCGAACTCCGGCGTGTTGGACATGGCATAGACAATGCCGCCTTCGGCTTCGAGGTGCTTCACGACAAGATCAGAGTCGGTGGCGATGTTGTCCTTGAAGATGAGCGAACCTTGCGTCGAGCGCACACCCGCCACATCACAGAGATCCTTGATGGGCACAGGCAGGCCCGCCAGCCTGCCGCGGTCATGGGCTGGCAATTCCATCAACCGCTCCGCGTGCTCGCGGGCGCGCCCGAAGCAGAGTGTCACCAGCGCATTGACGGGCGCGTTGACAGCCGCAATGCGCTTTTCAAGGGCATCGAGACACTCCAGCGGCGAGACTGCCCCGATGCGGAGGAGATCAGTCACTTCAACGGCGGTGAGGCGGGTGAGATCGGTCATGGGCGGCATGATAGGTGAAGTTTGCAGGGGGGACAAACACGTCTGCCGCAACCTGTGGTCTCAGCCGGGATCTCAGCAGGGGTCTCACCCAAGGGCTGCCACCGCCGCAAGGCCGGACATGACAGCGCCATGGGCCGTGCCGAAATGCCGGGGCGACGTGGCTTCGCCCGCAAAGACGAGGCGGCCTTCCCACTCCGCGCCAGAAAGCGCGCTGCGGGTTTTGGGTGTGACGCCCACAGCGTTGAAACTGTAGGACCCAAGCGCGAAGGGGTCTTGCGACCAGCGCGTGACCTGTGCAGCCACGGGCGCGGGGAATGTGTTTCCGAACATCGCCTTCAACGCCTCATGCGCGGCAGCGGCCATGGCGCGGTCATCCAGCTTCTCCATCGTACGGGCCTGCGCGCCCGCATGGAAACCCAGCAGGACGGGCAATCTGGCGGCGTGCGCGAGACTGACCCATTCGGCCCAGTAGCCATCATTCGGGCCAAGCCACTCGATCCAGTCCACATCATCCGGCCAGGCGATGCGGGGAAATCGCAGCCAGCACTTGTTGAGCAGCCCCATGCGCAGATGATCGATGGCGGCCTGCCGCGCGGATGCAAGCTCTTCGCCAAAGTGAATGCTGCCGGATTTCAGCACGCCCAGCGGCACGGTGAGAATGACGTGGTCGGCAGCGTGCCGTTCGCCGGAATGTGTTTCCACCGTCACGCCCTGCGCCACCGGACTGATGCGCGCCACATGCTGGCCGAGCCGGATATCCAGGCCCTTTGCCAGATGCGCCGTGATCTGATCGAAGCCGCCGGGGAACAGCACGTCGCCACCGCCAAACTCTTCGCTGTCATCACCATGCCAGGCGGAGAGTTCGTGCCATGCCCCGCCATACTCCTGTTCGCGCGTGGCGTTCACGTGGTGGCGCACGAGGCGCCTAAGCCGTGGCCCTGCCCCGCGCCAACCCGGCGAAGTCTCAACAGCCTCCGAGAGTAGCAAATCGCGCTCGCGTTTCTCTGCCGCTTTCACGGCCTTGGTGACAAACGTCTCGGCCTCCTCCAGTTCGTCTTCCAGATCAACCGCCTTGCCGGATTGATCCAGCATCATCGCGGCATCATAGCTGGTGGAGAGACGCGCTGCGCCTGCCTCATCGGCGAGCGCCGTCAACGGATTGCCGTCCTGTCCATGAATCCAGCTTGCCCCCAAATCAATGGGCAGGTCAGGCCAGGCGTGCGAGGTCCAGATGCGGCCGCCGATCCTGTCGCGCGCTTCCAGCAGTGTGACCCGTGCGCCGCCTGCAATAAGGTGTCGCGCCGCTGTCAATCCCGCCAGCCCGGCCCCGATGATGATGACTGATTTGCCTGCCGCTGCGGCGGCTCTCACGGGCGTTGCCGCCAGAGCCGCCAACAGCGCGCGCCTTGAAATCCCTGTCATGCCTACCCCCGTCTGAGACCCGCTCAATAGCAGGCCCTGCCACACGGCGGGAAGATGGCTGGCCCCATGCACGGCGTTTGCCTGACCGCGTGGGCAGGCGTAAAAGACACGGCAACACAGGAGAGCATCATGAACGCACCGATCACCGCCCCCATTGGCTCCAACAAGGAATGGGTGGAGCGCCGCGCCAAGGCCGTCTCGCGCGGCATCGGCATGGGTGCGCCCGTGATGGCGGCAAAGGCCGAGAACTCCGAAATCTGGGACATCGAAGGCAACCGCTACATCGATTTCGGCGGCGGCATTGCCGTCGTCAACACCGGCCACCGCCACCCGCTTGTCATGAAGCGCGTCTATGAGCAGCTGGAAAAGGTGACGCACACCTGCGCCATGGTGATGCCCTACACGCCCTTCATCGAGGTGTGTGAAAAGCTCAACAAGGTCGCCCCCATCTCCGGCGACAAGAAAGCGGCCCTCGTCACCACGGGTGCCGAAGCTGTCGAAAACGCCATCAAGTATGCCCGTGCCTACACAGGGCGCTCGGACGTCATCGCCTTCCACGGCGGCTTCCATGGCCGCACGCTCTTGGGCATGTCGCTCACCGGCAAGGTTGTGCCCTACAAGGCCAAGTTCGGCCCCATGGCGCCCGGCATCTGGCACGTGCCCTTCCCCGTCGCCCACAAGGGCATCACGGTGGAGGACGCCATCCACGGCATCGAGCTGCTGTTCAAGTGTGACGTGGAACCGGAGCGCGTGGCCGCCATCATCATCGAGCCCGTGCAGGGCGAAGGCGGCTTCTACATCGCGCCCAAGGAACTGATGGAGAAGCTGCGCGCGCTCTGCGACAAGCACGGCATCCTGCTCATCGCTGACGAAATCCAGACCGGCTTCGGCCGCACCGGCAAATTCTTCGCCATGGAACACTATGGCGTGGAGCCGGACCTGATGACGTCAGCAAAGTCACTCGCGGGCGGCTTCCCGCTGGCGGCGGTGATCGGCAAGGCCAAGATCATGGATGCGCCCGATCCGGGCGGCATCGGCGGCACCTATGCAGGCAATGCCATTGCCTGCGCTGCGGCGCTCGGTGTGTTTGACGCCTTCGAACAGGAAGGCCTGCTGCAGAAGGCCGAGAAGCAGGGCCAGATGATCATGAAGCGCCTGCAGTCGATCAAGGCCAAGGGCAAGGGCATGCCGATGGGTGACGTGCGCGGCCTCGGTGCCATGTGCGCCTTCGAACTCGTCACCAAGCACGGCGGCAACGAACCGGATGCCGGTGGTGCGAAAGCGCTGGCCGCCAAGTGCCTGGAACGCGGCTTGCTGATTTTGACCTGTGGCGTCTACGCCGACACGGTGCGCATGCTGACGCCACTCACGGCCAGCGAGGCGATCCTGACGGAAGGCCTAGATATCCTGGAGAGCGCGATTTTGGGGAATTGAGGGTGACTGAGCCTTCCATCGTCACTTTTTGGAAGCGTGCAAAACTGGCGCACTATCCATTTGTGCACCCCCAAGACGTCACTTTGTCAAAAGACAACGGGAAGAAGCGAAATTACGATCCAAGCAAGCACGATCTAAGGAGCAAATGTCGCGGAAAGTTGAAGGGGGGCTTTGATGCCAACACAGGCGAAATCGTAGAAAGAGCTAATCAAACCAAACATGTTGATCTAAACTTTCTTCCCCAACCCTACTGCGGAAATCTCGCCAAGGCTAAAATCTTCATTGTGATGCTCAATCCCGGTTTGGGACTAAGCGATTACTGGGGAGAATTCACAGATCGAAATTTGAAGAAGCGTCTCCGTGACAATCTCCGCCAAGACTTCTCGAGTCCCGAAAGTAAGAAATTTCCGTTTATGTGGCTCGATCCAAGTCTATGCCAGCACGGGGGTTTCACTTGGTGGGAGAGGAAATTTTCTGGAGTCTTAAGAAAGTTAGAAGCGGATGGAATGACTAGATTGGCGGCGATGAAACTCATTTCACATCGTGTAGCCAGCCTTGAGTTGTTTCCATATCATTCAAAGTCTTTTCATCACACCAAACTCCTTGATAGCTTGAGGAGTTGCTACGAAATGAGGCGTTTTGTTGAACAGAAAATCGAGGCTGCGAACAATAAGAAGTGCTTTGTGTTCGTTGCGAGGCAAAGTGGCCGTTTCAAATGCGGTGGCAGCAATGTCAAATGCTTGGAGGGGGGACAGACCAGAAGCGCCTTTTTCAGTGCGGATGCGACGAACGCTATCTATCTAAACCTAAAAGCGAAGTTGGCGAAAAATTAATATCAATAATGCGGCGGCTTGGTCACGGGCACATCGCTTTGGTCGAGCGCCTGCACCTCTTCGTCCAGCCGCTGCAGCTGGCGTTCGAGGCGTTCGATCTTTTTCCACTGTGCCGTGACCATGTCGCTCAGGTCAGCGATGGCTTTTTCCTGGTGGGCGATGCGCGCCTGAAGGACGTCGATGCGTTGGTCTGGAAGCGGCATGGTGATTATCCCACGTAGAGCCAGGCGATGGCGGTGAAGTGGCAGCTTGCGGCGGCGACCACGAAGCCGTGCCAGATGGCGTTCTGGAACTTGAGTCGCTCCCACAGATAGAACGGCACGCCTGCGGAATAGAGCAGGCCTCCCACGGCAATTAGCACCATCGTGACGAGCGGCAGCGCGCCTGCGAAGGACTTGGCGGCGAAGACACCAACCCAACCCAGCGCCAGATAGATGCCGATGGCCAGCGTATCGAAGCGGCCGGGCAGCAGCACCTTCATGATGACCCCGGCAATGGCCCCGCCCCAGACCACAGCCGCAAGGGCCGCCGCCAGCATCGTGTCCGGCAGTTGCAGCAGCAGCGGTGTGTAGGTGCCCGCGATCATGAGGTAGATGGCGGAGTGGTCAAAGCGCCGGAGGATCCATTTGGCCGGCGAGGCGGGCGTGAGATTGTAGGCGGCGGAAAAGCCGAGCATCGCCAACAGCGCCAGCACATAGACAACGAGAGCGGCGATCTTTGCGCCACCGGCTTCCGTGGACTGCGCCAGAATGAAGCCGCCGCTGAACAGCGCGGCGATGATGGCACCGCCATGGATGATGGCGTCGGCCAGAAGTTCGTCCCTGCCATAGGCACGCTGGTTTGGAATGGGGTTTCGCGTCATGCCCGGCAGTCTGGCCTGCGGCGCTGGCCACGTCAATTTGCAAGCAAGTTGACGGCCCGGAAGCGGGCAGGCACTCTGCCGTCATGTCAATCGAACACTATCTCGCATTCGTCACCGCCACGATGATCCTGTTGGTCATTCCAGGGCCGACGATCCTGCTCGTCGTCTCCTATGCGCTGGGCCAGGGCTGGCGCGCGGCCCTGCCCACGGCCATTGGCGTGGCGCTGGGTGATTTCACGGCAATGACGCTGTCGCTCTTTGGGGTGGGTGCACTTCTGCTCACCTCCGCCACGCTGTTCACCGCCGTAAAATGGCTGGGCGCCGCCTATCTCTTCTGGCTGGGCTTCAAGCTCTTCCGCGCCGGGGGCACGCTGGAGGCCAGGCCGATCAGCGACAGCCAGCCCAACTGGAAAATGCTTGCCCATGCCTGGCTGGTGACGGCGCTGAACCCCAAGAGCCTGACCTTCTTCGTGGCCTTCGTGCCGCAGTTCGTGGATCGCTCTGCCCCCTTCGCGCCGCAAGCGACGGTGATGGTGGCGACCTTCGTGGTGCTGGCCTTCGCCAACGCCTTCACCTACGCCATCGTGGCCTCACGCGCCCGCGCCACCTTTGCCAATCCCCGCGCCATCCGCATCTTCAACCGCACCGGCGGCACCCTGCTGATGGGGGCGGGGGTGGCGACAGCCGTGATCCGGAACTGACCGTCGCCGCAACACATGTTCATTCTTGCCATTCTCGGCTTTGCCCTGCTGCTGGCCCTCATCGCCGGACCGCAATACCTGATCCGCCACACGCTGCGGAAACACGCAGGCGAGCGCCCGGAGTTTCCCGGCACCGGTGGCGAACTGGCACGGCACCTGCTGGATGACGCAGGCCTTCAAGATGTGAAGATCGAACTGGCACCGCCGATGGGCGACCACTATTCACCCGACGAGCGCGTGGTGCGCCTCTCGGAAGCAAATCTCACGGGGAAATCCGTGACGGCGGTGGCCGTGGCAGCCCATGAAGTGGCGCACGCCGTGCAGCACCGCGATGGCTATGGACCACTGCTGTGGCGGCAGAAATGGGTGCGCCGCATCGTGCCGCTGCAGCAGATCGGCATGGGATTGCTGATGTTCACGCCCGTGCTCTTCGCGCTGGTCAAGTCGCCCGCCGTGATGATCGCCGAGGTAGGATTGGCCTTCGCCATCATGGCCTCTGGCGTGGTGGTGCATCTCTCCACCCTGCCAACGGAACTGGACGCCAGCTTCAAGAAGGCCCTGCCCGTTCTGGAAAACTACCTGCCGCCGGAAGACATGAAGGGCGCCCGCGCCGTGCTCCGCGCAGCCGCCTTCACCTATGTGGCGAGCGCGCTCATGAGCCTTCTCAACATGGTGCGCGTGTTCCGGCGGGTTTAGGGGTGCGGGTGGCGTGATCTCATTGCAAAACACCAAAATCGTCATCCCGGCGAAGGCCGGGAGAGGGCTGTCGCGGTCCTTGAGCCCCGCCCCGGCCTTCGCCGGGGTGACGGAATTGGATCATGGGCCGCGGTGACGGGATTGGGTGATGGGTGGTGCAGCCTTCTTGCGCGCAAAAGGGTTCTCGACCAAGGGGTCACCACATCAGAGCCCGAACGTCTCCTTCACCGATTTTCCGCTTGCGAGATCGGCCTGCCATTTCACTTCCAGTGCCATCTTGGCCTCGGCGGCTTCGATCAGTGTGCGGATCATCTCCGGCGTGAGGGCCACCAGTCCGTCGTCATCGCCGATCAGCAGATCGCCGGGGGTGATTGACCTGCCGCCGATTTGCGCGACGCCGTTCACCGTGCCCTGCGACCAGCCTGTAGGACCCGCCGGGGAAATGAAGCGGGAGAACACGGAGAAACCGTCCCACCCCGCCAGTTCAGCTACATCACGCACAGCGCCATCACACACGATCCCTGCAGCACCGCGACGCCGGAGGAAGCCGCCGAGGATTTCGCCGATCATGGCATGGGTGCGGTAGCCTTGCGCATCGATCACCAGCACATCACCCGGCTGCACATCATCCAGCGCTGCCAACACCGCACCGAAATCCGGTGGGGCGCAAATGGCGGTGACGGCACGCCCCATGAGCCGAGGTTGCTGCCCGGCGGGTCGCAATGGCCGGATGGCGGGATCAACCAGGGCCGCAGCCTTGCTGACATCGGCGATGATGGCGGCGGGCACGACGGCCCAACGCTTCAACAGCGCGTCATCAATTGTTGCGGCCTTGCGCGTGTTGATGGTGACAGCCATGCTCAGGCCCTCCGTGCCAGTTCGTCTTTCAGCACACGGCCCAGAGCTGTCATGCCCGCGACGATCCGCTCATCGCTCTGCCCGGAATAGTTGACGCGGGCATGGTTGGCTTCCTGCGCTTCCGGATAGAAGGATGCGCCCGGCACATAGGCCACCTTGGCCTCGCCCAGCATACGCGCCCGCATGAAGGCCTCGGCATCGAAACCTTGCGGAAACGTGAGCCAGGTGAACAGCCCTCCTTCAGGATCAGTGAAGGACACCTCCTGCGGGAAGCTGCGGCGCATGGTGTCAAGCATCAGTTCCTTCTTGCGCCTGTAGGCGCCGCGCAGCACGTCAATGTGGGCCTCGATGTCGTGGCGGGCGAGATAGGCCGAAATGGCCGCCATGTTGAGTGTCGAGCACTGGGTGTCGGCGGCGAGCTTGAGCAGACCCAGCTTCGCGATGATCTCCGGCGCCGCCGTGACCCAGCCGATGCGCAGGCCCGGTGCCAGGATTTTCGAGAAGCTGCCAAGCTGGATGACACGGCCTTGCGTGTCGAGACTTTTGAGTGAAGGCAATGCCTCGCCTGCAAAACGCACGTCCCAGTAGGCGGTATCTTCGAGGATGAAAATGCCGTGGGCGTTGGCCAGTTCAATCAGGCGCTGGCGGCGCGGCAGGCTGAGGCACACGCCCGTCGGATTCTGGAACTCGGGAATGGTATAGATGAATTTGGCACGTGGCGTGTCTTTCAGCACGGCCTCCATGTGGTCCATGTCCATGCCATTTTCATCCATGCGCACGCCACGATAGCGGGGTTCGCACGGCGCGAAGGCAATGAAGGCCCCGAGGAAACTGGGGCTTTCGGTGATCACCGTGTCGCCGGGATCAATCAGCAGCTTGCCCACAAGATCGAGGCCCTGCTGACTGCCCTGCAGCACAAGGACATCGGACGCGCTGCACGCCGCCCCTTGTGTTTTGACAAGCCGGGCCGCGATCTGCTCCCGCAGTGCCGGTGCTCCGTCGGACACCGTGTATTGCAGCGACTGAGCGCCGTGCTGGCCCGCAAGTTCGGCGAAAATCTCCGACAGCGCGCGTGACGGAAACAGCGTGCCGTCCGGATATCCTCCCGCGAATGAGATGATGGCGGGATCTGCCCCCATGCGCAGCAGCTCGCCGATGGCATTGGGCTGCACGCGGGCCATGCGTTGTGCAAAAATCGGGTATTTCATGCGGTCCTCATTCATCCCACCAGCATGCATTGGGGGTGAGGCGGACTGCAACCCCCTGAAACCGCAATCACAATCTGCATGGGCGGTGAGGCATAAACTGGACTCCTGCCCCTGCCCCGCAACCATGCTATGCGGGGCAATCTGCCAAAAGGTGAGGTTCCCCATGAGCAAACTGTCCAACATGGCCGTCCGCGACATCGAAACGGTCATCCATCCCTACACCAACCTCGCCCGCCACCGCGAAACCGGCCCGCTCATCCTCAACGAGGGCCGCGGCATTTACCTCTATGATGACAAGGGCAGGCGTTACATCGAAGGCATGGCGGGGCTCTGGTGCACGGCACTGGGCTACGGCAACCAGGAAGTGGCGGAAGCAGGTGCGGAGGCGCTGCGCCGCGTCTCCTTCACCCACGCCTTCTCTGGCAAATCCCATGACGGCCTGATCGAACTTTCGGAGAAGCTCAAGGAAATTGCCCCCGTTCCCACCTCCAAGGTGTTGTTTGGCTCGTCCGGTTCGGAAGCCAACGACATGCAGGTGAAGCTGACCTGGTACTACAACAACGCCCGCGGCAAGCCGGAAAAGAAGAAGATCATCAGCCGCATCCGCGCCTACCACGGCGTGACCATCGCCTCCGCTTCGCTCACCGGACTACCCTGGGTGCATGGTGATTTTGACCTGCCCATCAAGAATGTGCTGCACACCTCCTGCCCGCATTACTATCGCAATGGCATGGAAGGGGAGAGCGAGGACGAGTTCTCGTCGCGCATGGCGAAAGACCTGGAAGACATGATCCTGCGCGAGGGGCCGGAAACGGTGGCAGCCTTCATCGCGGAACCCATCATGGGAGCTGGCGGCGTCATCACCCCGCCCAAGGGCTATTTCGACAAGATTGCGGCGGTGCTGGAGAAATACGATGTGCGTTTCATCGCCGACGAAGTGATCTGCGGTTTCGGCCGCACCGGCAACTGGTTCGGCACCCAGACCTACAAGATGAAGGCCCATTCCATCACCATGGCAAAGGCCATCACCTCGGCCTATTTCCCGCTCTCGGCGCTGACCATCGAGGAAGACCTCTACCAGGCCATGCTGGAACAGAGCAGAAAGCTCGGCACCTTCGGCCATGGCTACACCTACACCGCGCACCCAGTGGGCTGCGCCATCGCGCTCAAGGTCATCGAGATTTACGAGCGCGACAAGGTGATGGAGAATGCCGCCAGGGTCTCCAACGTCTTCCAGTCCCGCCTGAAGGCGATGGCCGACCATCCGCTGGTGGGCGAGGCACGCGGCGAAGGCCTGATCGGTGCCATTGAACTGGTTGCCGACAAGAAGACCAAACGCAGCTTCGATTTCAAGAAGGGCGTCGGCGCCGCAACGGCGCGAATGATCGAAGATCTTGGCCTGATCGTGCGCAACGTGCAGGATACGATTGCCTTCTGCCCGCCACTCATCATCACCACGGATGAAGTGCACGCCATGTTCGACATCGTGGAAAAGGGCCTCGACCAGATGGAAGCCCATGTGCGCAAGGAAAGCCTGCGGACCGCGTGAAGCGGATTTTGGATCATGCCGTCATCCTCCACTTTCGCGGAGGATGACGGTAGATTCTGGCCCGGCCATCGCTGACCGGGCCAAGAGGACATCACTCAGTTCATGTGCTGGCCGCGGAATTCCCACGGGGTGACCTTGCCATCCCTGTCGGCATCGGCTGCCATGAAGCGGGCCTTGCCAGCGGCGAGAAACTGCTCCTTCGTCACCTTGCCATCCTTGTCGGCATCCATCTCCACGAAACGCGCCTTCTTGCGCTCCTGCATCATGGCCTGACGTTCCTTGTTGCGGCCTTCACCAGGCCCCATGCGCACCGCCATGTATTCGGCTTCGGTGATGTCGCCGCTCGAGTCGGCATCCATGGCCATGAACACGTTTTCAACACGCGATGCAGCTTCATCATCACCGATCACGCCATCGCCGTTGTCGTCAATCATGCGCATCATGCGCATAGGCCCGCGTTCACCCATCTGTCCCATGCGGCCTTCGCCATCACCGCCCCGGCCCCACCAGCCACGGCCTTCACCATAGCTACGACCATGTCCGCCATAACTGGCCTGGTCGTCGCCACCACGGCCGCCACAGTCGCCGCCACCGCGGCCACCATGCTTGCCATGACGGCCCTTGCCATGGCCCCACCAGCCCCAGCCATCATCGGCGTTGGCCTCGGCGGAGTCGTCAGCGGGAGCAGCACCCGGCCCGGGACCGGGAACGCCCTCCTGCACGGCGGCAGGTGGCGGCGGCGGGCTGGTGTTCTGGGCGAGAACCGGAACGGCGGCGAGCACCGTCGCGCCAAGCAGCAGGCCGGTCAGAATCTTTGCAGGGGTCTTCATGGAAACACTCCGTTGGTTGAGAAGTGCACATAGGACGGAACGGCGGCGTGAAATCCGTCGCTCCGCCAGATTACAAGTTGGTTAGCCCAGCCGGTCCAGCGCCTGGGCGATATCGGCAACCAGGTCGTTGACATTTTCCAGCCCGATCGAGAAGCGCACCAGATTGTCCGGCACCGGGCTGTCCGGTCCTTCGATCAGCTTGCGATGTTCAGCGAGGCTTTCCGGCCCGCCCAATGATGTGGCAGGAGTGATGACCTTCAAAAGGGTGCAGAAATGCCTGGCCCCGTCGAAATCGGTGCGCAGCAGGAAGCTCATCATGCCGCCGAATCCGTCCGTCATCTGGCGGCGGGCGATTTCATAGCCGGGGTGCGTCGCGAGGCCGGGATAGAGCACGCGCTCCACCTTCGGATGGCTCGAGAAATGCCGCGCGATCGCCTTCGCATTGGCGGAGGCCTCGCGGTAGCGCACGAAGAGGGTGCGGATCCCGCGCATCAGCAGCCAGCATTCAAAGGGGGCCAGTGGCGCGCCTGTCTTGGTGCGCAGGGTCTGCAGCAGTGTCCAGCGGTCATTCACCTCACGGGTGATGAGGGCCCCTGCCAGAACATCCGAATGGCCATTCAGGTACTTGGTCACGGAATGGAAAACGATGTCGGCGCCCAGCGTGAGAGGCCGCGTGGTGACGGCAGCTGTGGCCGTGGCATCAACTCCGAGGATCGCCCCGGCATCATGAGCAGCGGCGGCGGCTTCGGCAATGTCGATCACGTCCCACAGCGGGTTGGACGGTGTCTCGATCCAGACCAGATCGGTCTTGCCGGGCCGCACCGCCTCGCGGATGGCACCCGGCACAGTCATGTCGATGAGTGACAGGCTGATGCGGCCCTTGTCGGCCAGCGCCTTCAGCCACACGCGAACGCCGTAGTACATGTTGATGGGCGCCACCACATGACCACCCACCGGCACCGTGTCGACGAGTGCGAAGATGGCCGCAACACCAGACGGATAGAGCAGGCAGGCGGCTCCCTGCTCCAATGCGGCGACCAGCGCTTCGGCCTGGTAGAGCGTGGGATTGCCGCCGCGCTGGTAGTCATCCGGCAGGCGCTTCTCGTAGTTCTCGTCACGCGCATAGGTGGAAGCGAGATGGATGGGCGGCACCACCGCACCGGTCACCGGCTCGATGGCACGCAAGGCATGGGCGGCGATGGTTTCGGCACGCACGTTCTCGTTAGACATGCTGGCCACCATTGATGTGCAGTTCGGCACCGCTGACATAGGACGAGGCATCGGTGCAGAGGAAATAGATGGCCTTCGCCACCTCCTCCGGCTGGCCAAGACGGCGCAGCGGAATCTGCGGGATGATTTTCTCGGTTCCAGGCGAAAGAATGCTGGTCTCGATTTCACCGGGCGAAATGGCATTGACGCGCACGCCATGCGGTCCGAAGTCATGAGCCATCTCGCGCGTGAGCGAGGCCAGCGCCGCCTTCGAGGTGGAATAGGCGGCACCGGCGAAAGGATGCACCTTCGATCCCGCGATGGACGTCACGTTGACGACGGCGCCCTTGGCCGCCTTCAGTTCATCCAGCAGCCCGCGCGCCAGCATGATGGGCGCGAAGAAGTTGATCTGAAAAACCGTCTTCCAGTCATCCTCCGCCGTTTCCAGCGAATTCATGCGTGCGCCACCCGCCAGCTTCGGGCTGATCGCCGCATTGTTGACCAGCGCGTCCAGCCGCGAGCCATGCGCCTTCAGCTTCTCGCGCATGACGGCGATGGCCTTGTGCGTGTCTTCCGACGAGGCGAGGTCAATGACGATGTGGTCTTCCGGGCCGGCATCCCAAGGACAATCCTCGGGGAAGGGATGGCGCGAACAGGTGATAACGCGCCACCCGGCAGTGGAGAAGCGCTTCACCGTGGCATGGCCAATGCCACGCGAGGCACCGGTGAGAATGAGGGTTTTGCGGGTATCGGTCATGTTTACGGATATAGCCGTGCCTTGCTGAACTCGCCATCCGGCTTTTCGCGGCGGAAGACCACCCGGTCGTGCAGGCGGAAGGGCCGGTCGTGCCAGAACTCGATGGACAAAGGCCTCACCCGGAAGCCGGACCAATAGGGCGGGCGCGGCACATCTCCCAGCGCGTAGCGGGCGGTTGCCATGGCCACTGCCGTCTCCAGTTCAAAACGCGCTTTCAGCGGGCGTGACTGCTGCGAGGCCCAAGCCCCGATGCGACTGTCACGGGCCCGCGACTTGAAATAGGCATCCGCTTCCGCATCACTCACAGTTTCGACAATTCCGCGCACCCGGACCTGCCTGCGCAGTGTTTTCCAGTGAAAGCACAACGCCGCCTTGCCGGTGGCGAGGATTTCATGGCCCTTCTGGCTTTCAAAATTGGTGTAGAAAACAAAGCCCCGTTCGCTGAAATCCTTGAGCAGGATCATGCGGACGTTCGGCAACCCGTCTTCATCGACCGTCGCCACCGACATGGCATCGGGATCATTGGGCTCGGACTTCTTTGCATCCTCCATCCATTCGGCGAAGAGCTTGAAGGGATCGTTGCGCTCGGTGAAACCGAGGGAGGCGGTGAGTGTGGTCAGTTCGTTGAGGCTCATGCCGGGCACCTTACGCGCGGATGTGGTCCGCCGGAAGCGCCAGAGCGCGCCAAAATCCACAGTCCACCACCTGCGCCAGACTGCCGCAACAAATCTGGATTGTTCCCGGCGTTTGTGCCAATAGACGCCAGAGCAACCGAACATTTCTGGGCAAGATCAGTAATCATGAGCAATAACAAAGGTTTGATGGCGGGCAAGCGTGGCCTCATCATGGGTGTGGCCAACAACCGGTCGATTGCCTGGGGCATTGCAAAGTCCTGCGCCGACCAGGGCGCGGAACTGGCCTTCACCTACCAGGGCGATGCCCTCAAGAAGCGCGTGGAACCTCTCGCCGCTGAAGTGAACTCGAAAATCGTCGTGCCCTGTGATGTGACCGATGCCGCTTCCATCGATGCCACCTTCTCCGAGATCGAAAAGACCTGGGGCAAGCTCGACTTCGTGGTCCACGCCATTGCGTTCTCCGACAAGAACGAACTGGAAGGCCGCTACGTCGAAACCTCGTCAGCCAACTTCGACAAGTCGCTGAACATTTCCTGCTACAGCTTCACCGCCGTGGCCCAGCGCGCCGAGAAGCTGATGAGCGAAGGCGGCTCTCTCATCACCCTCACCTACTACGGTGCGGAAAAGTGGATGCCCCACTACAACGTCATGGGCGTCGCCAAGGCGGCGCTGGAAGCCTCCGTCCGCTACATGGCCGCCGACCTCGGCCCCAAGAACATCCGCGTCAACGCCATCTCGGCCGGCCCCATCAAAACGCTCGCGGCCTCGGGGATTGGCGACTTCCGCTACATTCTCAAGTGGAACGAGTACAATGCACCGCTGCGTCGCACGGTGACGACGGAAGAAGTGGGCGATGCCGGCATGTTCCTCTGCTCGCACCTGAGCCGCGGCATCACCGGCGAAATCCTGCATGTGGATTCCGGCTATCACGTCGTGGGCATGAAGGTGCCGACCGCTCCCGACATGACGCTTGCCAAAGATGGCGATTGATCCTTCGCTTCCCATCATCTTCATCCGACATGGCGAAACCGACTGGAACAGGCAGGGCCTGATCCAGGGGTCGATTGATACCGACCTGAATGAACGTGGCCATGCCCAGGCGAAAGCAGTGGCGGACTTGCTGGTGTCGCACGCCGGTGAATGGCATGACTACGACATCATCGTCTCGCCACAACGCCGCGCCCTTCAGACGGCGGCCTACGTCCTGGCAGCGCTGAAGCGCCAGCATCACGGCACTGATGCCCGCGTGCGCGAACTGGGCTTTGGCGTGTGGGAGGGAAAGCCCTTCTGGGAACTGAAGGACTCGCCCGTTTATCCCGCCGATCCCGAGGGTCGCTTCTTCTGGCGCCCGGACGGGGCGAAAGCTACGAAGATGGCGTGGCCCGCGTGAACGACTGGCGTGCCACACTGACGCGCCCCACGCTGGTGATCTCGCACGGCGCGGTGGGCCGTTGCCTGATGGGCTCCGTGGCGGGACTTGGCCCCCGCGAACTGGTGGGCCTGCCGACACCCCAGGGTGCCTACTGCCGTCTCGCGCTGGGACGGATCGAGTGGTTTGACGCCACCACGGATGGCGCTTAATCAGGGCGCATGTCACACAATACCTTCGGCCATCTCTTCCGCGTCACCACCTTCGGCGAAAGCCATGGCCCCGCCATCGG
>ERZ1645187.2116-NODE-2116-length-17774-cov-7.680569_pt1 | contig 17774 bp, 15 predicted proteins | sample MGYA00575352_ERZ1645187 | MGnify/ENA primary metagenome ERZ1645187 (study PRJEB40837, sample SAMN11349314) | freshwater sediment metagenome | isolation source: river sediment | host: Sediment | place: India: Wazaribad , New Delhi | collected 2017-02-21 ... | reverse complement strand
ATCCAGAACGACATCCTGAAAGAATTCATGGTGCGCAACACCTACATCTACCCGCCGGCTCCGAGCATGAAGATCATCGGCGACATCATCGCCTACTGCTCGAAGAACCTGCCGAAGTTCAACACCATCTCGATCTCCGGCTACCACATCCAGGAAGCCGGTGCCGATGCGGCACTGGAACTCGCCTACACGCTGGCCGACGGCAAGGAATACATCCGCACCGCGCTCGCTGCCGGCCTCGACATCGACGACTTTGCCGGCCGCCTGTCGTTCTTCTTCGGCATCGGCATGAACTTCTACATGGAGATCGCCAAGCTGCGCGCCGCGCGCTTGCTGTGGTCGCGCATCGTCAGCGAGTTCAACCCGAAAGACGCGCGCTCGAAAATGCTGCGCACCCACTGCCAGACTTCAGGCTGGTCGCTCACCGAACAGGACCCGTACAACAACATCGTGCGGACCACCATCGAGGCGATGGCGGCCGTGTTCGGCGGCACGCAGTCACTGCACACCAATGCGTTCGACGAAGCGATCGCGCTGCCGACCGAATTCTCGGCCCGCATCGCGCGCAACACGCAGCTGATCATCCAGGAAGAGACCGGCATCTGTAATGTCGTCGACCCGTGGGGCGGCTCCTACCTGATGGAAACACTGACCCAGCAGATCGCCGACAAGGCCTGGGCCCTGATCGAGGAAATCGAAAGCAAGGGCGGCATGGCCAAGGCCATCGACACCGGCCTGCCGAAAATGCGCATCGAGGAATCAGCTGCCCGCAAACAGGCACGCATTGACCGTGGCGAAGACGTCATCGTCGGTGTCAACAAGTACAAGTTGGCAAAAGAAGACGACGTCGACATCCTCGAGATCGACAACGTTGCCGTGCGCGAAGCCCAGATCCGTCGCCTCGGCGAGATCAAGGCCAAGCGCGACAACGCGAAGGTACAAGCGATCCTCGCGCAGCTGACTGAAGCAGCGAAAACCGGCAATGGCAACCTGCTTGACCTGTCTATCCAGGCCACCCGCGCCCGCGCCACCGTCGGCGAGATCTCCTCTGCACTGGAAGCCGAATTCGGCCGCTACAACGCCCAGGCACGCACCATTTCCGGCGTGTACGGCGGCGCTTACCAGACTGACGAAGCGTGGCAGAACATTGTTGCCGATGTGAATGCGTTTGCCGAGAAAAACGGCCGCCGCCCGCGCATGCTGGTGTGCAAGATGGGCCAGGACGGCCACGACCGCGGCGCGAAAGTGATCGCCACCGCGTTCGCGGACCTCGGCTTCGACATCGACCTGTCACCGATGTTCTCCACGCCGGCGGAAGTCGCCAAACAGGCGGTGGAAAACGACGTGCATATCGTCGGCTGCTCCTCGCAGGCTGCCGGCCACAAGACGCTGATCCCGGAACTGATTGCCGAGCTGAAAAAACTCGGCGCGGACGACATCATCGTCGTCGCCGGTGGCGTGATCCCGAAACAGGATTACGACTACCTGTTCAAGGCCGGCGTCAAATGCGTGTTCGGCCCGGGTACGCAGATCCCGGTCGCCGCGAAGGAAGTGCTGGCCGCGATCAAGGCCTGACCATCCCCACCGGAAAAGAAAAAGCCCGCTTCGCGCGGGCTTTTTCTTGCCTGGCTTGCAGGGATAGCCTACAGGCCGAGCGCAGCGACGCTCCCCGCCCCTTCGCGCAGGATGACGGGCGTGCCGTCGCGCAAATCCACTACCGTGGTCGGCTCCAGCCCGCAATAACCGCCATCAATGACGAGATCGACGTGGTGCTCAAGCCGGTCGCGGATGTCATACGGGTCATTCAGCGGTTCACTGTCGCCAGCCAGGATCAGCGTGCTGGTCAGCAGCGGTTCGCCAAGTTCCTCGAGGATGGCCAGGGCGATGCGGTTGTCGGGGATGCGCAGGCCGATACTGCGGCGCTTCTCGTGCAGCAAGCGCTTCGGCACCTCGCTGGTGCCGGGCAGGATGAAGGTGTACGCACCGGGCGTGTTGGCCTTCAGCAGGCGAAAGGTGCTGTTCTCGACCTTGGCATAGGTGCCTAGCTCGGAGAGGTCGCGGCACATCAGCGTGAAGTTGTGGTGCTTGTCGACCGCACGCAGGGCCATGATCCGGTCCAGCGCCTTGCGGTCACCCAGGTGGCAGCCGAGGGCGTAGGCCGAGTCCGTCGGGTAGACCACCACCGCGCCGTCGCGGATCATCTCCGCCGCCCGTTTCACCAGGCGCGGCTGGGGGTTGTCCGGGTGGATCTGGAAGAACTGGCTCATGCGGGTCTCCTGGCGTGAGGGCAGCGATTATCGGCAGACTCGGGTAGAATGTCGAACCCGCAAAGCCCCCCGTGCCCCGCCCCATGATGCAATTGCTGGAACTGTTGCCGCTCGTCATTTTCGTGCTGGTGTTCCGCCTGAAAGGCCAGTCGCTCGACCTCGCCGGTTTCCATTACACATTCGACGGCATCTACAGCGCCACCGCCGCGCTGATGGTTGCCACCTGCCTGCAGGTACTGCTGGTCTGGTTGTGGAAGCGGGAAGTCGAGAAGCGCCTGCTGTGGCTGCTCGCCTCGGTGCTCATCTTCGGCAGCGCCACGCTGTTACTGCGCAACCAGCTGTTCATCCAGTGGAAACCCACCGTGTTCAACTGGGTGCTGTGCCTCGTGCTGCTCGGCAGCCACTGGTTCACCGAAAGCAATCTTGTGAAGCGGCTCATCGGGCAGCAGTTCTCGTTGCCGGATAACATCTGCGACCGCCTGCTGTATGTCTGGGCGATATATTTCTTTGCAGTCGGCCTGCTGAACCTGGTTGTCGCCTACGGTTTCAGCGAGGCCTTCTGGGTCGATTACAAGCTGTGGAGTGCCATCGGCTTCACCCTGCTGATCACCGTCATTACCGCCTTCATGGTTGCGCCGCACATGAAGGAAGCTGAAAAGGAAAGCTGACATGTTCTACGCCATCACGGGCACGGATGTGCCCGGCAGCCTCGACCAGCGCCTGGCCGCGCGCCCGGCCCACCTTGAACGCCTGCAGGCACTGAAAAACAGCGGTCGCCTGTTGCTCGCCGGTCCTTTCCCGGCCATCGACAGCGAAGACCCCGGCAGTGCCGGCTTCAGCGGCAGCCTCATCGTCGCCGAATTCGCCTCGCTGGCCGAAGCCGAAGCCTGGGCCAACACCGATCCTTATGTCGCGGCCGGCGTCTACCAGTCCGTCACCGTCAAGCCTTTCAAGAAAGTCCTGCCATGAAAAAACTGCTGTTGATCCCGCTGGCGCTGGCCGCCAGCACAGCCCTGGCGCAACCAAGCCAGTACATCACCGACAAGCTCTACGCCCCTGTGCGCAGCGAAGCCGGCGAGAAAGGCAAGCTGTTGCATAACGGCCTCGAAAGCGGCACTGCCATCACCGTGCTCGAGAACAATGACAAGGCCGGCTATGCCCGCATCCGCACCAGCGAGAATCTCGAGGGCTGGGTGCGAACGCAATACCTGAGCAGTGAGCCGCCGGTCAGTGTGCAACTGGAACAGGCCAATGCGCAGATCGCGCAGCTACAGGCGGAAAAAGCACAACTGGAAGAGGAGCTGGTCGCGATCAAGCAGATATCGTCATCGCAGATCGACACCCACCAGCGCAATGCGGAACTGGTCAAGCAGAACCAGTTGCTGATCGGCGAGAAAGAAGTGCTGCAGACCGACAACGAGCGCCTGAAAGACCGCAACGACCAGACCTGGTTCCTGTACGGCGGCCTGCTCGTCGCACTCAGCGCGATTGTCGCTGCACTGATCCCCAGACTGGGCAAGAAACGCCGTTACGACGGCTGGGCTTGAGGAGACGACACCATGAAGATGATCTGCACCCTGCTGCTGTCACTGTTCGCCATCACCGCGTTGGCCGCCGATCCGGCAACGACGCCCGCCACTGCTGCGCCAGCGGCAACGCAAACACCAATCGTTAAAGTGCTGCTGCAGACCTCAGCCGGCGACATCACGCTGGCGCTGGACGCAAAAGCCGCGCCAGCCACGGTGGCTAACTTCCTGCAATACGTCGACGAGGGTTTCTACAACAACACCCTGTTCCATCGCGTGATTCCCGATTTCATGATCCAGGGCGGCGGCATGCAGCCCGGCATGCTGGAAAAGCCGACCCGGGCACCGGTGGTTAACGAGTCAGCCAACGGACTGAAAAACCTGCGCGGCACCGTGGCGATGGCACGCCGCCAGCATCCTGACAGCGCCACAGCACAGTTCTTCGTCAACCTGGTCGACAATGCCTACCTCGACAGTGCAGCCGGCAAGCCCGGCTACACGGTGTTCGGCAAAGTGGTCGCCGGTATGGAAGTTGTGGACAAGATCGCAAGGCTTCCCACCACACGGCGCGGCATGCACGGCGATGTGCCGGTGGACGATGTGCTGATCATCAGCGCCAGGCGCCTGCCGTAACCCGCAGGCCTGTACCGTGGTAGCGCTGAGCGTCAACATCAACAAGATTGCCCTGCTGCGCAATTCGCGCACGGGCAACTTTCCCGACCTGCTCGACCATGCAAGGCAATGTATCGCCTGGGGTGCGGACGGCATCACGGTGCACCCGCGCCCGGACCAGCGCCACATCCGCGCGAGCGACATCCCGGCGCTGAAAAGCCTGTTGCAGCAATACCCCGCTATCGAATTCAACATCGAAGGCAACCCGTTTGCCGGGGCCCGCGACAGCTATCCCGGCTTCATGGCACTGGTGGAACAATCACGCCCGCAGCAGTGCACGCTGGTGCCCGACACCGACAGCCAGCTGACCTCGGACCACGGTTTCGACCTGGCCCGCGATGGTGAGCGCCTGCGCCCCGTTATCGCACAGCTGCAGGCCTGGGGCTGCCGTGTCAGCCTGTTCATGGATCCCGATTGTGCCCAGATCAGCCTGGCCAAGGCCATTGGCGCCGACCGTATCGAACTCTACACCGGCCCCTATGCCGAGGTGTTTGCCCATGGCGACAGCGCGGCCATTGCCCGCTCGCTGGAACAACACGCGGCCGCCTGCGCCCATGCCGACGCGCTCGGCCTCGGTGTGAATGCCGGCCACGACCTGAACCTGCACAACCTGCCCGCGCTGGTGCAAGCCCTGCCGGCGCTGGCGGAAGTGTCCATCGGCCACGCCCTGACCGTCGACGCCCTGCATCTCGGCCTGAAGGCCACCCTCGCCGCCTACCGCGCGGCGCTGGGCCACTGAACCGTTTCCCCACCCGAAGAAGAGAAGAGAACCATGCAAATTGCACAACACAGCGTCGTTTCCATGCACTACACCCTGACGGATGATGCCGGCAACGTCATCGACAGCTCCGCCAATGCCGACCCGCTGACCTACCTGCAAGGCGCCGGCAACATCATCCCCGGCCTGGAAAATGCGCTGCTGGGCATGCGCGCCGGCGAACAACGCAATGTGCGCGTCGCCCCGGAAGAAGGCTACGGCCTCGTGCTCGAGGAGCTGATCCAGCAGGTGCCGGTGGAAATGTTCCAGGGCGTCGAGCAAGTCGAGCCAGGCATGACCTTCCAGGCCCAGGACCAGTCCGGTTATATCCAGCGCGTGGAAGTGAAATCAGTGGATGGCAACATCGTCACCATCGACGCAAACCACCCACTCGCCGGCCAGCACCTGAACTTCGACATCACCATCGTCGAGGTGCGCCCCGCCTCGGAAGAAGAAGTGGCGCACGGCCATGTACACGGCCCGGGCGGCCACCACCACTGAGCCCTGCGCTCAGCGATAGACGCCACTGACGAACGGATTCGTCTGCCGCTCCTCGCCAAAAGTGGAGAGCGGGCCGTGGCCCGGCACGAAAGCCACCTCGTCGCCGAGCGGGAACAGTTTCTCGCGTATCGAACGGATGAGGGTGTCGAAATCGCCGCGCGGGAAATCCGTGCGGCCGATTGAACCCTGGAACAGCACATCGCCGACGAAGGCGAGTTTTTCCCCCGCGTGAAAAAACACCACATGCCCCGGCGTGTGGCCCGGCGTGTGCAGCACCTGCAAGCTGATGTTGCCGAAAGACACGCTGTCGCCGTCGTTAAGCCAGCGATCGGGCTCGAACGGCGCGGCCGGCGGGAAACCGACAGCCATGCAACTCTCGGGGAGTTTTTCCAGCCAGAAACGGTCTTCCTCGTGTGGCCCGACCAGCGGCACACCGTGGCTGTCGGCAAACTCGCGCGCGGCAGCACAGTGATCCATGTGGCCGTGGGTCAGCAATACCAACGCCAGCTGGCCACCCATCTTCTCGATCTGGGCTTCCAGTCGCGCCAGGTCGCCGCCGGGATCCACCGCCGCTACAGCGCGCGTTTCCTCACAGAGGATCAGCGAACAGTTCTGCTGGTAGGCAGTCACGGGGACGATGGCAACTTTCACGGCATGCTCCGGCAACGGACAGGAGGCGGCAGTATACTGGATAGCCATCGCACGCAGTTCCGGAGGATCCATGACTGCCCAGCACCGGATTCCGGCCGACCGGCTTATCGCCCATCGCGGCTACCAGCGCCACTATCCGGAAAACTCGCCGCTGGCGATCGGCAAGGCCATTGAATGCGGCGCCCTGTTTGTCGAGATCGACGTGCAGTTGTCCGCCGACGGCGTACCGATCCTGTACCACGATGACGACCTCAAACGCATCTCCGGTGAACGCGGCAAGCTCACCCAATTCCACTTCCGCGCGCTGCAGGAACTCGGCGCCGGCGAGCCTGGCCGCTTCGGCAACCGCTTCGACCATGTGCGCATTGCGCCGCTTGCGGCACTGGTCGATATCCTGCGCCAGCATCCTGCCGTGCAAGTGCTGGTCGAGCTGAAAGAGGAAGCTGTGCGCGACCACGGCGCTGCCGTGTGCCTGTCGCGCATCCGCGAAGTGCTGGCACCGGTACTCAACCGCTCCATCCTGATCAGTTTCGATCTCGACGCGCTGCGCGAAGCACAGCGCATGGGTTTCCGCCGGCTCGGCCCGGTATTGCGCGACTGGGGCATCCGCCAGCGCATCGCCGATGAACTGGAAGCGGAACTCATCATCATCAACCACCAGCGCATCCCGAAAGCGGACTCGCTGCTGATGCGCGACTGCCAGGTAGCCGTCTATGAAATCGATGACCTGGCACTGGCAGAAACACTGTTGCAGCGCGGTGCGGGCTTTATCGAGACGTTTGCCATCGGCGAGATGTTGCAGATCCATGAGCATGCACAGCGGGACGGCCACCACCATGACTGACAGCCATTATGAAGTGCTGGTCGTCGGCGGCGGCATCCACGGCGCCGGCGCCGCGCAGGCCTGTGCGGCGGCCGGTTACCGCTGCCTGCTGGTCGAGCAGCACGACTGGGGTTGGGCCACCTCCAGCCGCTCCAGCAAGCTGCTGCACGGCGGTCTGCGCTACCTGCAGACCGGGCAACTGAAACTGGTGCGCGAATGCCTGCAGGAACGCGAACGGCTGTTGCGCAACGCACCGGAACTAGCGCATAGCAACTGGTTCTACCTGCCGCTGTACGAGGATTCCAATTACCCGCCGTGGAAAATTTTCGCCGGGCTGTCGCTGTACCGCCTGTTCACCGGGCTTGCCAATCCGCACGGGCGTTTCCGCATCGTGCCGCGCAGTGAATGGCAGCACTTGCACGGGCTCTGCACCGACAGGCTGCGCGCCGTGTTTGCCTACCAGGATGCGCAGACCGATGACAGGCTGCTGACACAAGCCGTCAAGGACAGCGCTGTGTCGCTCGGCTGTGAAACAGCCTGCCCGGCAGAGTTTCTGGCGGCTACACATTCCAGCGACGGCTGGCGCGTCGATATCCACGACAGCAGCGGCATCCGCACCATAAACTGCAGTGTACTCGTCAATGCCAGCGGGCCGTGGGTCAATGACGTGATCGGCCGCTGCGGCAGTCGGACTTCACTGCCGATTGAGCTCGTGCAGGGCACCCACCTTGTACTGCAGCAGCAGATCAGCCGCGAATGTTTCTACCTGGAAGCGAGTGACCATCGCGCCGTGTTCGTGTTGCCGTGGCACGGCAGGACACTGGTCGGCACCACCGAAACGCGCTACCAGGGCGATCCCGCCGCCACGCAACCCACTGCAGCTGAACTGCAATACTTGCTTGCTACCGTGCGCGAACATTTCCCGCAAGCGGACCTGGCCATCCACGAGCAATTCAGCGGACTGCGTGTGTTACCGGCATCAACAGAACGCGCTTTCCTGCGCAGCCGCGACACACAGTTCCTCGATGATCGCGGCCTCATCAGTCTCTATGGCGGCAAACTGACAGCCTATCGCGCGACAGCGGAACAGTTGCTTGGCCATGTCCGGCGTCACCTGGACGCACGCACGCCGATTGCCGATACGCGCACGCTGCCACTGCATCACCCCGCAGCTGACAGCTGATCCATCATCGCCGCCCACTGCCGGTAGCGCTGCTGCAGCGCCGCTGATGGCCGGGGCGTGAATTCATGGTAACGCTGCTGCCCCACTGCAGCGGGCAGCAGTTGCATCGCCGCCCCGCGGGCACAAGCTTCCACATCATCGCTGCGCCAGACCGGCAGGCCGGAGAGATCGGCCAGCCGCTGGCAGAACAGCGCCAGCTGCGACAAGCCGCCACTGAGCACAATGCGATTGGCCGGCTGCACGGCGACAAGGCTGTCACTGTTGCGCTGTAGCGCGAAAACGACCGACTCCAGCACCGCAATACCTTGTAATGGTATCGACGCAGGACACGAGAAAGCCGGTTCCCCTGCCGGCAACCAGTCGGGCGAACCGGTGGCGGTGATACGGTTGCAGAACAGCGGCACGCTGGCCGGTTCACGGTCGGCCAGCGCAGCCGCTTGTTGCCATTCCCCGGCAGTGAACACGCTGCCAGCCTGCTGCTGCCACCAGTCGAGCGCAGTGGCGGCGGCATTGACGGTGCCTTCCGCCACAAACACCGACGCCGATGGCCGCTCACCGATCACTAGCGGCGCGCACAGCAGCCGTAGCGGCATACGGTCCGGCGACATCAGCTGCTGCACGAACGCGCCGGTGCCGGCGTTGATGAAGAGGGTGTCACCCGCAAACACGCTGCCGTGCGACAAGGCAAAGAAACTCTGGTCACCCCCCAGCAACCGCAGCGGCACAGAATGCTCGCCAAACCGGAGCGTGCCGTAATCCGCCAGCGTGGGCATGACGCCAGGCAACACGGCTGCAGGGATAGCAAAAGTATCAAGCAGTGTTTGCGACCAGCTGGTTGCGCCAACTTTCGTCAGCAGCGTGCGCGAAGCGATCACCGCATCGACTACTGGCGCGTGCGAACCTGTGAGTTGCTGTTGCAGCCAGCTCGCCAAGGGCGCCATACAGAGCGTGCCGGAACTGGCGGAATGCTGCAGGGCCGGCATGTGATCCAGCAGCCAGCGCATCTTGCTGGCACCATAGTGCGCATTCGGGTAGAGGCCGGTGATCTCGCGCAGCGCTTCACACCTGCCAGCGACGACCTGCTCCAGCCAGGCAGCATGGCGGGTATCCTGCCAGCTGAGTACCGCCGAAAGCGGTACGCCGCTGGTCCTGTCCCATGCCAACAGGCTGGAACGCTGCACGATGAGGGCAACTGACTGCAGCTCAACGGCGCGCGCGCCGAGTTGCTCTGCCACGCGCGCCAGCACTGTGCGCACCGACGCAAGGATTTCAGCAGGAGACTGCTCCACCTGCGCCGGCGCAGGCTGTGTGCTGCTGACAGGCGCACTCGCTGCTGCCACCACGGCACCGGCATCATCGAACACCAGCGCGCGCGAGCTGTGGCCGCCCTGGTCGATGACCAGCGCCAGCGCGGTCATCAGCGTGTGCTGGCAGGCCCGGCCGGGGCAGGCACCAGCTCTTCGCGCGGCTTTATGCCGTAGCGCTCGGCAATCACCGGCATGCGCTCGGCCAGAGCCTTGCGCGAAAACGTCACCTGGATATCGTGTGGCGCAAAGCCGAGCACGACGTAATCGCCATCCGGTTTGTTCAGCTGTTCACGCACTTGCGCGATGTTCGAGACCTTCACGCCGTTGACGGTCTCGACGATACCGAAACGGCTCTTTTCATAGCCGCGGTTGATTTCGTCCGGCAATACATTCACCACCATCAGCAGGCGATCAACCGTGTCACTGCCTGTGCGGCGGTATTCCAGGCGCTGCTGGTCAACGGCCGGCGGGATGAATTTCCAGCCGCGCATCAGGTCATCGCTGATCTCCACTAGCACCAGCCCACCGATCACCTCGTATTCAGGCAGCAGATTCGACTGGTGACCTGGCACGATGCGCGCATCTTTCAACGTGTATGTCAGCGGGTAATCAATGTCGAATTTCTTGCCGCCACGGATCACTGTCAGCGGCAATTTTTCACCGACCTGGCGCCGAGCGATAAGAATGTTGCTGTCGATGCGGTCAGCAGTGACGAAGCGCACTGTATTGTCATTGCCCAGCAACTGGCCGTCGATCGACACGACCACGTCACCCACCTGCAACAAGCCTTTTTCCTTTTCCAGGCCGGACAGGCTGGTCACCAGCACACCGCCACCGTTCTCCTCCAGGCCATAGCGCTGGCGCAACTGGGGGTTTTCCGTCGGCTGCAATACAAAGGCGATTTCCGGCACGCCGTGCACCTTGCCATCCTCGATGTCTTTCAGGAATGCCTCGATGACCGGCGGCGGGATGATGTAACCGACATTATCGGCATTGCCCAGGCCCTGGAAATTAAGGCCCGCCAGACGGCCATTGACGATCGCAGGGCCGCCGCTGGCACCGGGGTTGATCGCGGCATCAATCTGGCAGACCAGGTTCTGGTAACCGGAGTGGGCGTAGTAGTCGTAATCAATGCGCGACACGATGCCGCGCGTGATGGCGAGCTGTGTGCCACCTACCGGGAAGCCGTAAGTGGTCACCTCGTCGCCGAGCATCGGCAATGCGCCGAGCTCCATGATTTCGGTATCGCGGAAGAAATCCGGGTCATTGACGGTGATCATCGCGAGGTCGCGCTCATCGGAAATGAAGGCCACCTGTGCCTGGTATTTCCGGTCAGAGCCGACCTTGCGCACCTGCAGCTGCACGCTGTTGTCGACCACGTGGGCGTTGGTCAGGATACGGTTGCCGGCAATGATGACACCAGTGCCATAACTGGAGGCGATATTGCCGTTCTGCCACGGATACTGGAAGTTGACCTCGCGGCTCTGGTTGAACACCTGCACCACGGCGTGGCGCACATCCGCCTGTACCAGACCGGCAGCGAGCAGCGCCAGCAACCCTACGACCGAACGCAACAACCTGCCGTGCATAGCCCTCTCCTCCGGTTTTTATACCGCTGCCAGTTCCACTGCCTCGTTGACATCGACCGACACCAGGCGCGAGGCACCGGGTTCATGCATCGTAACACCCATCAGCTGGTTGGCGGCTTCCATCGTCACCTTGTTGTGGGTGATGAAGATGAACTGCACTTTTTCGCTCATCTCGACCACCATTTTCGAATAGCGGCCGACGTTGGCATCATCCAGCGGCGCATCCACCTCGTCGAGGATACAGAACGGCGCCGGGTTGAGGCGGAAGATGGAGAATACCAGCGCGATGGCGGTCATCGCCTTCTCGCCACCGGACAGCAGGTGGATCGTGCTGTTCTTCTTGCCCGGCGGGCGCGCCATGATCGAGACACCGGTATCGAGCAAATCCTCGCCGGTCAGCTCCAGGTAGGCATGGCCGCCGCCGAACACTTTCGGGAACAGTTCCTGGAAACCGGTGTTGATATTGTCGAAGGTTTCCTTGAAGCGCGTGCGTGTCTCACGGTCGATCTTGCGTATCGCGTTTTCCAGCGTCTGCAGGGCTTCCTGCAGGTCATCGTTCTGGGCGTCAAGATAGGTCTTGCGCTCGGCCTGCGCCTTGTACTCATCAATCGCCGCGAGGTTGATTGGCCCCAGGCGTGCAATGCGCACGGACACCTGTTCCAGGTCAGCCACCCAGCGATCCTCGCTCGCGTCCTCCGGCAATTCCTGCAACAGCTGCGCGCGATCGAACTGCGTCTCTTCCAGCTGTTCGTCCAGTGTGCGGCGACGTACCTGGGCTTCCTGCGCCGCGAGGCGCTCCTGTTCCAGCCGCGAGCGCGCAGCCTGCGTATTGCGGTCGGCGGAGGAGCGGCGCTGCTCGACTTCACGCAGGTCGTGCTCGACTTCATCGCGCACGATGCGGGCATTCTTCAGTTCATCCTCGATCTGCAGGCGCAACTGCAGCTTCTCTTCCAGTTGCAGGCGCAATTCGTCCAGTGGGTCATCGCTGTGCTCGAGGCTATCAAGCAACTGGGCGCGCCGCTCACCGAGCGCCGTGACTTGCTGGCGCAGGCGCTCGATCGACTGTGACATCGCATCGAGCTGCGTGCGCAGCGACTGTTCGCGCATCGCCAGCTCATGCGAACGGTTGCGCTGGTGCTGCGTTTTCTGGCGCGCATCGTCCAGCGCCTGCCGGTTGCGGTCGCGCACATTGAGCAGGTGCTCGCGCTGCTGCGTGTCACGCCCCATTGCCTCGATGGCTTCTTCCAGGATGGCACGCGCCTCGGCCTGGCCTTCTTTCTCCAGTGACAATTGCTCCTGGATCTCGGCAATTTCCTTCACCAGCGCATCGCGCCGCGCCAGCATCTGCTCGGCACGCGCCTCGCGTGCCGACAATTGTGCTCGTGTCTCGCTATGCTTGCGCGTCAGCTCGGCCAGTTCGCGCCGCGACTTTTCCTGCAGTGTTTCCTGTTCACCCAGCTGTACACGGGTGGCCTGCACTTTTTCATCCAGCGCGGCGACGCGGTGTTCGGTCTCGTCGAGCAACTGTGCCAGCTCATCCAGCTCCTGCTGGCGCGCCAGCACGCCGCTGTTCACGTCGCTGTCGCGCGCCACGCGCAGCCAATTGCTGCCGAGCCAGATGCCTTCACGGGTGATGACAGATTCACCCGCTGCGAGCTGGGCTCGCAGCGCCAGTGCAGCCTCGAGCGATTCGGCACAGTAGACGCCCGCCAGCAAGCCGCGCGCTTCGTCAGCGCCGCTGAGCTGTTCCGCCAGCGCACCAGCCTTGCCAGCCGCTGCCGGCAACGGCTGGCTCGACAACAGCGCCAGCGTGCCCTGCTGCAAGCCAGACGCTTTCTGCGCCAGCTCATCAATGCGATCAACACACACCGCCTGCAGGTAGCTGCCGAGCACCGTCTCGACAGCCGTTTCCCAGCCGCTATTGACGCGCAGCTTTTCCGCGAGGCGCTTGTTGCCATCCAGTTGCTGTGCAGCCAGCCAGTCATTGACGGCAGCGTTCTGGTTGCCAAGGGCTGCCTGCTGCAGCGCCTCCAGCGAAGCCTGCCGGCCACGCAATGTCTGCCATTGCAGGCGCGCTTCGTCCAGTGACTGCACCAGTTGTGCATTTTCCTCGCGCAAGGCGCTGATGCGGGCCAGCAAGTCATCCTGCTGTTGCTGTTTGTCGTCAGCCTGCGCATCAAGTTCGGCGAGTTGCTCGCGCAGCAACAGGATTTCCTGTTCCTCAGGGCCATCAATCAGCCCACGCTTTTCCTGTTCCAGCCGCTCGATGCGCTCGTTGAGCCGCGCCAACGATTTCTCGAAGTGCAACAGGCGTGACTGCTGCACTTCCACCTGCTGCCGCGGGCCGTTGGCGTTCTGGTTGAAATCGTCCCATTCCTGTTGCCACTGCTGCATAGCCTGCTCGGCCTGTGCCAGCAAGTCGGCAAGTTCCAGTTCGGTTTCGCGACCCAGCTCCAGTTCCGGCGCCAGCTCTTCCAGCTCGGCGCGCCAGAGGCTCGCTCTCTCCTCATCCTGTGCCAGCAGGCGCGTTGACTCAGCGAGGCTGTTGTCGGTCTGCGCCAGGTCATCGCGCAGGCTGCGCGCCTTTTCCTGGCTGAACTGGATGGTCTGCTCGATACGCGCGACATCGGTACCGCTGGCGTAGTAGCGCGCCTGCACTTCGTTGAAGCGGTCAGTCTGCTCGGTGAAATCGCTGCGCAGTTTCTCGATGCGCGTGTCAATCGACACCTGCTCGGTCACCAGGGATTCCACTTGCACTTCCAGTTCACGGATCAGGTGTTCGCGCTGGCCCAGTTCGCTGTCGAGTTTCTTCCAGCGCAGCACGGCGAGCTGCGCCTTCAACAGGCGCTCTTCTTCCTTGTAGGTGGCAAATTTTTCCGCGGCGGCGGCCTGGCGCTGCAAATGCGACAGCTGGCGCTCAAGCTCCTCGCGGATATCGGTCAGGCGCTCGAGGTTCTCGCGGGTGCGCTTCATGCGGCTCTCGGTGTCCTTGCGCCGCTCCTTGTAGCGGGAAATACCGGCGGCCTCCTCGATAAACACGCGCAGCTCTTCCGGCTTGGCCTCGATCAGGCGCGAGATCATGCCCTGCTCGATGATCGAATAACTGCGCGGGCCGAGACCGGTGCCGAGGAAGATGTCGGTGATGTCGCGGCGGCGGCACTTCGTGCCATTGAGGTAGTACTGCGACTGGCCGTCGCGCGTCACCACGCGCTTGACCGAGATCTCGCTGTAGGCAGCGTATTCACCCACCAGTGTGTGGTCGGAGTTGTCGAACACCAACTCGACACTGGCCTGGCCAGCCGGCTTGCGGTTGTTGGAACCGTTGAAGATGACATCGGTCATCGCCTCGCCACGCAGGTTCTTGGCGGAAGACTCACCCATCACCCAGCGCACGGCATCGATGATATTGGACTTGCCGCAGCCGTTGGGCCCCACGATAGCCGTCAGGTTGCTCGGGAAGGTGGCCGTGGTCGGGTCGACAAAGGACTTGAACCCGGCCAGCTTGACGTGTTTGAGTCGCATGGCGATAAAACCTGTTTAATCCAGTTCCTTAGAAAAGCAGATCAACCCATTGATAAATATTGTTTTTATCCTGTCGATCAGCAGGCAAGCAACTTGAAGTGATTTCTATAAGGCCGGCCATTCTACACGCAGGGCCGGAGGCCGGCCACGCCGCCCCCGCACCCCGCGCCAGCTTCACACCAGCCGCACATTGACGATGCCTTCAATGGCCCGGATACGGGCCAGCGTCGCTTCGTCCGGCTGCACCGCCACGTCGATCAGGTTGTAGGCAATGTCATCGCGGCTTTTGTTGATCATGTCGATGACATTGTTATTGCTGTCGGCGATGGCCGACAGGATCTGGCCCAGCATTTTCGGCACATTGCGGTTGGTGATCGCCAGGCGGAAACCACCGGTCCGCTCCAGCGACACCGCCGGGAAGTTGACCGAATTGCGGATATTGCCGTTGGCAAGGAAGTCCTTCAGCTGGTCCGCCGCCATCACTGCACAGTTCTCCTCAGCCTCTTCCGTGCTGGCACCGATATGCGGCATCGGGATCACGTCATTGCGCTGCAACAGGGCCAGCGTCGGGAAGTCGGTGATGTATTTCGACAGCTGCTTCTGCTCCAGCGCATGGATCACGGCGGCATTGTCGACGATCTCCTCGCGGGCAAAGTTCAGCAGGCAGGCGCCCGGCTTAACGACCTTGAGCAGGTCGGCATTGACCAAGCCACGGGTCGATTCGAGCACCGGCAGGTGCAGGGTAATGAAGTCGGTGCGCGCCACGAGGCTATGCAGGTTCTCTACTCGCTGCACCCGATGCGACAGTTTCCAGGCCGCCTCGACCGAGATCGCCGGGTCATAGCCCAGCACCTGCATGCCGAGGTCGAGCGCCATATTGGCTACCAGTGCACCGATCGCCCCGAGGCCGACCACGCCCAGCGTACGGCCAGCCAGCTCATGGCCGGCAAAGCGTTTCTTCTCAGCCTCCAGCAGCTTGGACAAGGCGGCATCATCCACCTCGCGCTGCTCGTGCCGCACAAATTGCACACCGCCGATGATGTCGCGCGAACCGAGCAGCATGGCCGCCAGCACCAGCTCCTTGACCGCATTGGCATTGGCGCCGGGCGTGTTGAACACCACGATGCCGCGCTCCGTCATGTCCTTGACCGGGATATTGTTCACCCCTGCCCCGGCCCGGGCGATCGCCAGTACGCTGCTGCCGACATCGGCGGCCGCGAGCTTGTGGCTGCGCAGCAGGACGGCATCCGGGTGCGCCATCTCGCTGGCCACCTCGTACTGCTCGCGACCGAACTGGTTGAGCCCCCTGACCGAAATCTTGTTGAAGGTCTGGATCCTGAACATTGCGAATTCCCCTGGACAGCTGGAAAGTGGCGCCGATTCTAGCAGCTCACCCCGGCAAAACCATGCCACGGAGATCTCAGCGAGCCATTCGTCAGGCAACTACGGAAAACCGGCTTGGATTTTGGGGGCGATTGATCCATACTAGCTTCGCGATCCTGTCACACCCCCCACGAGGCGGGATCGCTGGGTGGCAAAAACCATCCAAAGGGCATGTTCCTTGAATGTTTCACTCCTAATGGTCTTGACCCGATTTTCTCCCCCAGAGAATCGGGTTCTTTTTTTTTCTGCCCTCGCGAAACCAGCGCCCCGCGCATTCCTGTCACAGCAAGAAAGGCAAAAAAATCTATAAATTTCAATTATTTGCCTGAAAAAAATCACCGCCCGTTCAGACTGAACATCACCTGCACTATCAGGACAAGGACGTCTCGATGGCCTGGCGGATCCGCTCTGCCTGCGCCTCCGACAATCCCGCCAAGTCAATCTTGTAACAACCCGGCTTCGTGCGATGCCGCACCATCTGCCCCCGCACTGCACCGTTCGTGCTGCGGATCGGCAGTCGCTGGTCACGGTGCCGGCGGGACGGCTTGTCCAGTGCCAGTCGCAACAGTTTCAGCAACGCCGCAGCATCGGCAACCGGTGCCCGTGCCTCAAGTTCCGCCAGCACTGCCGGGACACGGGCGGGGTGCTTGGCCGCGAGGGCGCGGATCGCCAGACCACCGGTCAACGTCATGCCGGACGGGGCCGCCAGCAGACTGATGAAGCGCTGGTCGAGGTCAGCCAACTGCAGGTAACGCGTGGCCAGGCTGCGGTGGATGCCTTCGCTAGCCGCGAGGTGTTCATGGGTCCAGTCAGGATTCTGGGCCAGGCGAGACTTCAGGTACTGCCCCATCTCCCAGGCAGATATTGACGAACGATTCTCATTCTCGGAAATGGCGAGCCGGATCGCATCTTCATCGGCAATGTCATCAACCACCCATGCTTTCAGTTTCAGCACCGCCCCGCTCTCAAGCGCCAACTGCTCGAGGGCGAAACGCCGGCGGGTGCCGTAGATGATCTCGTGCCGCTGGCGGCCATTGACCACCACAGGCCTGGCCAGCACCGGTTCGCGCTGGCCTTCGTCGCGCAGCGAATCCATGAGGGCGCGAACATCCTGGTTAGCCGTGGTCAGCAGGGCCTGCACGCGCCGGTTTAGGGGGGATGGAATGCACTTGGCAGGATCAAGCAAGGCAAAACGGCAGTTGACCGTACGGCCACTCACCGGCAATAGCAATGAACTGAGTGCCGCCTGCTCGACCAGGGATGGCGAGCGCGCTGGCGCCTTCCCACCAGCCTTGCGGCCGCCCTCGGCAGGGGGAACCGGGTCACCGAAAGCGTCCAGCTGGACACCACCAGGTGCTTGCTTGCCACTCGAGCCAGATCCACGGGTTGTCGTCATGCCGTTTCGTTCCTGGATGGGGGGAATCCGCATAACAAGATACAAAAAAACCCGCCGGAGCGGGTTTTTCTTTTGCCTGTCGGCAATGCCTTGCGGCATCTTGATTTGGTGCCCAGAAGAGGACTTGAACCTCCACGACCAAGGGTCACTAACACCTGAAGCTAGCGCGTCTACCAGTTCCGCCATCTGGGCTCAGG
>ERZ1645187.2115-NODE-2115-length-17779-cov-19.462537_pt1 | contig 17779 bp, 14 predicted proteins | sample MGYA00575352_ERZ1645187 | MGnify/ENA primary metagenome ERZ1645187 (study PRJEB40837, sample SAMN11349314) | freshwater sediment metagenome | isolation source: river sediment | host: Sediment | place: India: Wazaribad , New Delhi | collected 2017-02-21 ... | reverse complement strand
GACCTGACCGCGCCCGAGTGGTACCTGAACCGCGAACTCACCTGGCTCGAGTTCAACCGGCGGGTGTTCAGCGAGGCCTGTGACGTGCGCAACCCGCTGCTCGAACGGCTGTTCTTCCTGTCGGTGATCGGCTCCAACCTGGACGAATTCTTCATGAAGCGCATCGGCGGCCTCAAGCAGCAGGTGGGCGCCGGCCTCAAACTGCTCTCCATCGACGGCCGCACCCCGCAGCAGCAGATCGACGAGAGCTACGCGGTGATCCGCGACCTCATCGGCCGGCAGCACAACATGGAGCAGGAACTGCTCGGCCAGCTCGCCCGCCAGGACATCCACCTCCTCAAATACGCCCAGCTCAGTGACGAGCAGCGGCAGCGCATGGCCGCCTATTTCCGCGACAACATCTACCCGCTGCTCACCCCCCAGGGCATGGACCCGGCCCACCCGTTCCCGTTCATCTCCAACCTGTCGCTCAACCTGCTGGTGGCCACCCGCCACAGTTCGGGCGAGCACGTCTACCTCAACCGGATCAAGGTGCCGACCACCGGCGCCGGCATCCCCCGGTTCATCCGGGTCGAGCCGGACCGGCAGGTGTACGTGCTGTTCGAGGACGTGATCGCCAACAACCTGGAGGTGATCTTCCCGGGTATGGTCATCGAGAGCTGCGAGCTGTTCCGGGTGACCCGCAACGCCATCACCGAAAAGCTGCCCGACCAGGCCGTGGACCTGCTCTCGATGATCGAATCCGCCCTGCGCGACCGCAAGTTCGCCGAGATCGTGTGCATGGAGGTGGAGGCCAGCATGACCCGGCAGCACCGCGGCATGCTCGCCTCCCAGTTGGGCATCGACTCGCGCAAGGACGTGTTCGTGATCGAGGGGATCATGGGCAAGCGCGACCTGATGCAGATCGTGGCCATCGACAAGCCGGAGCTGCATTACCCGCCGCACCGGCCGCTCAACCACTACAAGATCAACCCGGACGCACCCAACATCTTCCACCTGATCCGCGAGGAGGGGCCGTTTCTCCTCCAGCACCCGTACGAGTCGTTCAGCAACTCGGTGGAGCGGTTCCTGCGCGAGGCCTCCACCGACCCCAAGGTGCTGGGCATCAAGATGACCCTGTACCGCACCTCGGCCAACTCGCAGATCATCCAGTACCTGCTCGACGCGGCCCAGAACGGCAAGCAGGTGGCGGTGGTGGTCGAACTGATGGCCCGCTTCGACGAGTCGGCCAACATCCACTGGGCCAACCACCTGGAAGAGGCGGGCATCCACGTCACCTACGGCGTGGTCGGCCTGAAGACCCATTCCAAGGTGATCTTCGTGGTCCGCCGTGATTACAGCGGCCTCAAGCGCTACGTGCACATCGGCACCGGCAACTACCACGCCGGCACGGCCCGGGCCTACTGCGACCTCGGCCTGCTCACCTGCGACCCCGAGATCGGCGATGACATGACCGAGTTCTTCAACTTCCTCACCCTGGGCTACGCACCGGCGCGCAGGTACAAGAAGCTGCTGCCCAGCCCGCGGATTCTCAAAAAGGCCCTGCTCGACGGCATCAAGGGCGAGATCGAACACCAGGCCAAGGGCCACACCGGGCTCATCCAGCTGAAGACCAACGCCCTCACCGACCAGGATCTCATCGCCGCCCTCTACCAGGCTTCCCAGGCCGGCGTGCACGTGGACCTGATCGTGCGCGACAGCTGCCTGCTGCGGCCGGGCATCATCGGCCTGTCGGACAACATCCGGGTGGTGTCGCTGGTCGGCCGCTTCCTCGAGCACGCGCGCATCTACTATTTCCGCAACAACGGCCAGGAACAGTACTACATCGGTTCGGCCGACCTGATGAAGCGCAACCTCGACCGGCGGGTGGAGATGGTCGCGCCGGTGGAGACACCCTCCCTGCAGGCCCAGCTGCGCGAGATCCTCGACCTGCAGCTGGCCGACCGGCGCGGCGCCTGGGACATGCAGGCGGACGGCAGCTACCTCCAGCGCCGGCCCGAGCCCAAGGACGAACAGCGCTCCGCCCAGGAACTGCTCATCGAACGCAGCGAGAAACGACTGGCCGAGGCCCGGCGGCTCTACAAGAAGCAGTACCCCAAGAAGATCGCCAAGCGGAAGAGCAAGTAGGCGCGAGGCCGGGGCGACTGCGCTGTTCACAGCGGGCGGCGTGGCCGGGGGCGGTGTTCCCGTCCCGTTGAGTGCGCATCCGCACCTGCCGGGTTTTCTTTCCGCAAGGCGGATCGCGGCGCCATCTTTTTGTTGCCCTTCGCACATTTTTTGTTGCACCCAGGCGCGGCGGTACCACGCTCATCGGCCATCCGGTGTCGGTCCGCTTGCCCGGGCAGCAGGTAACTGTCCAGAGAAAACAGGCTGTTGCCGGTTTGCGGGGTGCGTTCCAACAAGCTGGCACCCATAGTGCAAACAGCGAGCGAGCAGGTACCGTTTCCGCCGCAGCGGGCGAAATGTCTTGCAGACCGCGCCGAAATATTTTTTCCATAGGTGCGGAGTGCAGGGGGCAGGTCCATGGTCTCCGGGTTGAGGTGCATCGTGCCTTGACCCGGGCCTGCCGGTGGACGGTGACAAGACAAGCAATAGGCGTCGGCGGGGCAGGGTCCCGGCCGGTCGAGGCTCTCCAACGCGCAACAGGGGAAGAGGAATGAAAGAGACGAAATACAGCATTTGCGGGATGTGCAGCGTACGCTGCCCCATCGCCGTGCAGGTCGAGAACAATCAGCCGGTGTGGATCGAGGGCAACAGCAACGACGGCGGCATGGGCACGAGCCTCTGCGCCAAGGGCAGCGCCGCCTTTTCCCAGCGGCTGGACAAGCAGCGGCCAATGAACCCCATGCTGCGCGTGGGCGACCGCGGCGCCGGCGAGTGGCGCGAGGTCTCCTGGGACGAGGCCTTTGATTTCATCACCAAGAAGCTGAACACGATCATCGCCGAGCACGGCGGCCGGGCGATCATGCTCAGCGACCGGGGCGGCCCGTTCAACGACCTGCGCAAGGCCTTTGTCAAGGCGCTGGGTTCGCCCAACTACATCAACCACGACTGCACCTGCGGCCGCAACGTCCACCACGCCTCCATGTCGGTGTACGGCCTGGGCCGCAAGGACTTTGCCTACGACTACGAGAACGCCCGCCACATCGTCCTGTTCGGCCGCAACCTGACCGAGTCGCTGCGCGTCAAGGAGGTGAAGAGCTTCCTCAAGGGCATCAAGAACGGCGCCCGGGTGACCTACGTCGACCCGCGCGCCTCGGTCACCGCCGCCAAGGCGACCCGCTACTGGCAGAACCGGCCGGGCACGGACTACGCCCTGCTGCTCGGCATTGCCAACTGCGTGGTCAACAACGGCTACTATGACCGGGAATTCGCCGACCGCTACATCACCGGCCTGGCCGAGTTCTCCTCCTTCCTCGCGCCGTACACGCCCGCCTGGGCCGAGGCCGAGACCGGCATTCCGGCGGCCGAGATCGAGGCCTTCTGCCGGGAGCTGAACGAGGACCGGCCGCGGGTGATCATCCACCCGGGCTGGATGCTCGCCCGCTACCGCGATTCCTTCTACGCCTCGCGCCTGATCCACATCCTCAACGCGCTCATGGGCAGCATCGAACAGCCCGGCGGCCTGTTCTACCCCAAGGGCTGCAAGGACGCGGGCCGCAAGGGGCTGCGCAGCCTCGGCGCCGACATGCCGGGGGTCAAGGAGGAGCGGGCCGACGGCTGCGGCAGCCGCTACCCCATGTGGGACAAGGGCGCCGGCATGCTGCAGACCGCCTACGACGCCATCGAGAGCGGCGAGCCCTACCCGGTCAAGGCCTACTTCATCCACCGCCACAACCCGATGATCGCCCTGCCGGACCCGGAGGCGCAGCGCCGCATCTTCGACAAGCTCGACCTGATCGTGGCCGTGGACGTGTACTTCAGCGAGTCCGCCTGGTACGCGGACGTGATCCTGCCCGAGTCCACCTTTCTCGAGCGGGCCAGCATCCTGCGCACCGAGAAGGGGCTCAAGCCCGGCTTCGGCCGCCGCCAGCAGTGCGTGCCGCCGCTCAACAACACCCGCGCCGGCTGGGAGATCTACTCCGAACTGGCCCGACGGCTGGGCAAAGGCGAGTACTTCCCCTACCGATCGATCGAGGAAATCTGGGAGTACCAACTGCAGGATACCGGCGTGGCCGTGGCCGACTTCGACGCCAAGGGTTTTGTCAAGCTGAGCAAGGAGGCCATCTGGTACGACCGCGGCGACCTCAAGTTCGGCACCGACTCGGGCAAGATCGAGATCGTCAACGCCAAGTGGGAGGCTGCCGGCATCGCCTCGCTGCCGCCGTACGTGAGCCCGGAGCCGCCGCCGGCGGGCAGCTTCCGCCTGCTCTACGGCCGTTGCGGCTACCAGGCCCACGGCCAGCACCAGAACAACCCCACCCTCAGCCAGCTGCTTGACGAGAACCACCTGTGGATCCACTCCACCGCGGCCGGCCGGCTCGGCATCAAGGACGGCGACCGGGTCGAGGTGGCCGCCAACGGCACCAGGGGCACCATCCGCGCCCGGGTCACGGACCTGATCCACCCGGAGGCGGTGTTCATGCTCCACGGCTTCGGCACCGATGTGCCGGTGAAGAAACGCTCCTGTGGCAAGGGGCTGGCCGACCATATCTTCATGAAAGGCAAGCTCAAGGAGTGGGACCGGGCCGGCGGCGGCCTCAACCTCTGTGAAAGTTTCGTCACCGTCAGCCGGGCGGTAGAGCCGAAGGAGCATTGAGATGAGCAAATACATCATCACCCAGAACGTGGCCGACTGCATCGGCTGCCGGGCCTGCGAAGTACACTGCAAGGAAAAGAACAACCCGGGCACCGGCGCCTTTTTCTGCCGGATCCTCGAGGTGGCCTCGCCGGCCACGGGCTCGGTGCCGGGCATCGATTTCATCTACCTGGGCTGCTTCCACTGCGAGAAGCCCTGGTGCGTCGACGCCTGTCCCACCGGCGCGATGCGGCGGCGCGACCAGGACGGCATCGTCTACGTGTTCGAAAAGGACTGCGTCGGCTGCAAGGCCTGCATCACCGCCTGCCCCTGGTCCGTGCCCCAGTGGAACCCGGAAACCGGCAAGGTGGGCAAGTGCGACCTGTGCATGGACCGCATCGACCAGGGCCTTGAACCGGCCTGCGTGAGCAAGTGCACCACCGGCTGCCTGAGTTTCTCCACCCCGGCCGAGGCATCGCAGACCACCCGCCAGGCCTTTGCCGAGCAGCTGTTCCGCAACCGGCGCTGACGGGAGGGACCGCCATGGCTGAAACCGTGCCCCAGGAGTATCTCGGCATCCTGCTGCTCCTGCTCTTCGGCGTGCTCTTCGGTGTGCTCACCCTGTACATCGGCCGGTTCTTCCGCCTGAGCCGGCCGTACCGGGAAAAGCTGGTCGCCTACGAGTCGGGCAACGAACCCACCGAGTCGCCGCGCATGCGCTTCTCGGTGAAGTTCTACCTGATCGCCATCCTGTTCGTGGTCTTCGACGTGGAGGCCATCTATCTCTACCCCTGGGCCGTGACCTATGACCGGCTCGGCCTGTTCGCCCTGGTGGAGATGCTGCTGTTCATTCTGCTGCTGCTCGTGGGCTACGTCTACGCCTGGAAGAAAGGGGTGCTGCAATGGGAGAAATGACCGAGCCCGGCATGGTCCGGCTGGAGGAGGGGGTGCGCTACATCCCCGGCGCCAACGCGCTCCTGGGGCCGCTCAACAAACTGGTCAACTGGGGCCGGGCCGGGTCCATCTGGCCGGTGACCTTCGGCCTCGCCTGCTGCGCCATCGAGATGATGGACGCCGGCGCCGCCACCAACGACCTCGACCGGTTCGGCATCCTCTTCCGGGCCAGTCCCCGCCAGGCCGACTGCATGGTGGTGGCCGGCACCCTGAGCAAGAAGATGGCCCCGGTGCTGCGCCGCGTCTACGACCAGATGCCCGAGCCGCGCTACGTGCTCGCCATGGGCAGCTGCGCCTGCAGCGGCGGCGTGTTCGACACCTACGCGGTCACCCAGGGCGTGGACCAGATCATTCCGGTGGACGTGTACGTGCCCGGCTGTCCGCCGCGGCCCGAGGCCCTGCTGGAAGGGTTCTTGAAGCTACAGGAAAAGATACGACAGGAGCAGTTCCGATGGAGCCAATGGCGATAGCCCAACGCTTGCAGGCCGAGTTTCCCGGCGAGGTGCTCGAACGCTACACCTACCAGGGCCAGACTGCGGTGGTCATCCGGCCGGGACGGGTGCGCGACATCCTCCAGTGGCTGCGCGACACCCCGGAGATCCGCATGAACCACCTGCGCTCGCTCTGCGGGGTGGACAACAGCCGCCACCGGGTGGACCCGAACCTGATGCGTTTCGAGGTGGTCTACCACCTCTATTCCATCGAGCACCGGCACGGGCTGCGCGTGCGCGTTGAGGTGGGCGAGGAGGATCCGGTGATCGATTCGGTGGTCAGCCTCTGGCCGGGCGCCAACTGGCTCGAGCGGGAGACCTGGGATCTCCTGGGCATCCGCTTCACCGGCCACCCGGACCTGCGCCGGGTGCTGCTCCCGGATGACTGGGAAGGGCACCCGCTGCGCAAGGAATACCCGCTGCGCGGCAAGGGCGAGTGGTCCGGCCTGGTGGAACTGCAGGCCATGGCCAGGGAGTTGGACAAGCACTCCTTTGATCCGGACAACCCGCCGCCGGCCCCGGCCCCGTCGTTGACCCGGAAAAAGGGGCAGCCGACGAAATTCCTCAACGAGGAGGAGGGCGCATGAGCACATCCATCCGACAGACCCTCGAGGTGCCGGTGGCCGAGGGCAGTGACGGCGAGCGCTACTCGCTGCGCATGGGGCCGCAGCACCCGGCCACCCACGGCGTGCTCCGCGTGGACCTGGAACTGGACGGCGAAACCATCATCGAATGCACCCCCCAGGTCGGCTACCTGCACCGCGGTTTCGAAAAGCTGGCCGAGAGCCGCACCCACACCCAGAACCTGATCCTCACCGACCGGCTCGACTACATCGCCGCCATGGCCAACAACGTCGGCTACTGCGTGGCCGTGGAGCGGCTCTTGGGGATCGAGGCGCCGCTGCGGGCGCGCTACATCCGCACCATCGTCGCCGAGATGTCCCGCCTCTGCTCGCACCTGCTGTGGCTGGCCACCCATGCGCTCGATATCGGCGCCATGACCGTGTTCCTCTACTGCTTCCGCGAGCGCGAGATCCTGCTCGACCTGTTCGAGGATCTGTGCGGCGCCCGCCTGACCTTTTCCTACCCGCGCATCGGCGGCGTCCGCCAGGACGTGACCCGCCGTTTCGTCGACGAACTGCAGCGCTTCCTCGACCTGTTCCCGTCCAGGATCGAGGAGTACGAGACCCTGATCGACACCAACCGCATCTGGCTGAAGCGGACCGTGGGCGTGGGCCGGATCAGCGGCGAGGAGGCGCTCGCCCTCGGCCTCACCGGCGCCTGCCTGCGCGGCTCCGGGGTGGACTACGACGTGCGCAAGCACGAACCCTACGACGCCTATCACCTGGTGGACTTCGAGGTGCCGCTGGGCACGGAGGGCGACATCTACGCCCGTTACCGCTGCCGCATGGAGGAGCTGCACCAGTCGGTGCGCATCATCCAGCAGTGCCTCGACCAGCTGCCGCCCGGGCCGATCGTGAGCGAGGACGCCCCGGACCTGGTCATGCCGCTCAAGCCCGTGGCCACCATCACCCCGCGGCGCAGCCGCTACGGCACGGCCATGATCGGCGTCGACCGCAACAAGACCCTCTACCCGGACGGCGACGTGTACGTGGCCACGGAGGTGCCCAAGGGCGAACTCGGCTTCTACTTCGTCTCCGACGGCACCAGCCGGCCCTACCGGATGCACATCCGCTCGCCCTCGTTCATCCACATCGCCGCCCTGGGCGTGATCGCCAGGGGCGAGCTGATCGCCGATTTGATCGCCAACATCGGCAGCCTGGACGTGGTCCTGGGCGAGTCCGACCGATAGGCCGGCGGCCGCCGTTTCGCGCAAACACCGAGGAACCGTATGCACATTCTGCTCCTGCTCGTCTGGATCGTTGTCCTCTTCTGCGTGGTCATGCTGCACGTGGCCTACGCCACCTATTTCGAGCGCAAGATCATCGGCCACATGCAGGTCCGCCTCGGCCCCATGCGGGTCGGCTGGCACGGCCTGCTGCAGCCCATCGCCGACGGCGTCAAGAGCTTCTTCAAGGAGGACATCGTCCCGGACAACGCCGATCGGCCCACCTTCCTGGCCGCGCCGATCATCTGCCTGGTGGCGATGATGGCCTCGCTGGCGGTGCTGCCGTTCGCCCCGGGCTGGGTGCTGGCCGACATCGACATCGGCCTGTTGTTCGTGTTCGCCATGAGTTCGCTCGCCAGCTACGGCGTGGTGCTCGCCGGCTGGGCCTCGAACTCGAAGTACAGCTTCCTCGGCGGCCTGCGCTCCATGGCCCAGGTGATCAGCTACGAGATCAGCATGGGACTCAGCCTGGTCGGGGTGATGCTCATGGCCGGCTCGCTCAACCTGTCGAAGATCGTCGAAGCCCAGGGCGACAGCTTCCTCTCCATGTACCTGTTCCCCCAGGCGATCGGCTTTTTCGTGTTCTTCATCAGCATGCTCGCCGAGACCAACCGCGTGCCCTTCGATCTGCCCGAGGCCGAGACCGAGCTGGTCTCCGGCTATTCCACCGAGTACAGCGGCATGCGCTACGCCATCTTCTTCATGGCCGAGTACATCGGCATGATGGTCATGTCCGCCATCGCCACGGTCTGCTTCCTCGGCGGCTGGAACGGGCCGTTCGCGGTGCCGTGGTTCCCGGCGCTGTGGTTCGTGCTCAAGATCTACCTGTTCATGTTCGTGTTCATCTGGATCCGCGCCACCCTGCCGCGCTACCGCTACGACCAGCTCATGGACCTCGGCTGGAAACTGCTCATTCCGCTGGCGCTGGTCAACATCGTTGTCACCGCCTGCTTCAAGGCCCTGCTCGGCTGAAGGAGTGCCCATGCAGATACAGTACAAACCCAAACGGAACCTGCTCGAGACCATCCTGCAGACCGAGATCCTCCAGGGGCTGGCGCTGACCCTGCGACGGCTCTTCTCCAAACCGATCACCCGCCAGTACCCGGACGAGAAGCCGCAGATCCGCCTCGGTTTCCGCGGCCAGCACGCCCTGGTGCGCGACCCGCAGACCGGCGACTGCAAGTGCATCGGCTGCATGCGCTGCGCCATGGTCTGCCCGTCGCGCTGCATCCGCATCCGGCCGTACAAGGACAGGGAAAAATTCGGCAACCGGCGGCTCATCCAGGAGTACAAGATCGAGGCCCTGCGCTGCGTCTACTGCGGCTACTGCGAGGAGGTCTGCCCGGTGGACGCCATCGTGCTCACCGAGGTGTTCGAGTACGCCTCCTACGACCGGCCGTCGCTCTACTTCACCAAGGAGCAGTTGCTCGCCAACTGGGACCGGTTCATCGCCGAGAAAGGGATCCGGGCCGAGGACTACGTCAACCCCTTCTGGCGGCCGCGCGGCCTGCCCGAGCACACCCTGCCCGCGGCCAAGCGGCAGCCGGTCGATGCCGAGTGGCGCGGCGACGAGCAGGTGGTGGGGCGCAACTGGAAAAAACACCACGGCGCCGAACAGGCGGTCTGACGGGGGGATGCGATGTTCCTGAAGCTCTTTTTCATCTACTGCGCCCTGGTGATCACCGCCAGCGGCATCCTCGCCATCAGCCTGCGCAACCCGGTGCACTCGGTGCTCATGGTGCTGCTGCTGTTCTTCCACATGGCCGGCCTCTACCTGACGCTCAACGCCGAGTTCCTGGCCGCGGTGCAGATCATCGTCTATGCCGGCGCCATCCTGGTGCTCTACCTGTTCGTGCTCTTCCTGGTCAGCCTGCGCGAGGAGGTGCAGCTCAATCCCTTTGTACCCGGCGCCTGGGCGGGCCGGCTGATCGCCGGCTCCATGGCCGTGATCCTGCTCTGGGTGATTCCCTCGTTCACCCTGGGCGAGAAGGGCGTGTGGACGGTGGAGGCGGTGCGCGCCACCACCCACACCAAGGCGCTGGGTTTGGAACTCTACACCACCTACCTGCTGCCGTTTGAGATCGCCGCCCTGGTGCTGCTGGTGGCCCTTATCGGCGGCCTGGCCCTGGCCCGCCGCGACGAGCCGACCGCGGACGGCCCGGAACAGGAACCCGCTGCCCCGGCGGACAACCGCAAGGAGGTGCGGCCATGATCCCCCTGTCCTGGTACATGGCCCTGGCCGTGGTGCTGTTCTGCATCGGCGTGTGCGGCTTCCTCACCCGGCGCAACATCATCATGATGCTCCTGTCGCTGGAACTGATGCTCAATGGCGTGAACCTCAACCTGGTGGCGCTCAGCCATTACCTCGATTCGGTGCGCGGCCAGGCCTTCACCTTCTTCATCATCACCGTGGCTGCCTGCGAGGCCGCCATCGGGCTCGGTATCGCCATTGCCCTGTACCGCAGCCGCAAGGCCGTGCACGTCGATACCATCACCGAACTGAAAGGGTAAGCCTATGCCGGCCTCATTGCTCGCCATCCCGTTCCTGCCGCTGGCCTCCTTCGTCCTCACGCTGCTCTTCGGCCGGCGGATGGGCGTGCGCGCCCACTGGCTGCCGATCGTCACCGTGCTCGCCTCGTTTGTCTGCGCGCTGCTCGCCTTTTTCCGCGTGCAGAACGGCGAGATCATCAACCAGGATCTGTACACCTGGATCGAGAGCGGCACCCTGCGCGTGTCGGTCGGCTTCCTGGTCGACCAGCTGACCGCGGTGATGCTCATCGTGGTCACCAGCATCAGTTCGCTCGTGCACATCTACTCGGTCGGCTACATGAAGGGCGAGGACGGCTACTACCGGTTCTTCGCCTACCTGAGCCTGTTCACCTTCTCCATGCTCATGCTCGTGCTCGGCAACAACTTCCTCCAGCTGTTCTTCGGCTGGGAGGCGGTGGGACTCAGTTCCTACCTGCTCATCGGTTTCTACTACGAGAAGCAGTCGGCCGCGGACGCGGGCAAGAAGGCCTTCATTGTCAACCGCTTCGGTGACTTCGGCTTTCTCCTGGGGCTCTTGCTCATCTTCGTCACCTTCGGCAGCCTGCACTACGGCGAGGTCTTCGGCCAGGCGGGTACGCTCGTCGGCCGGACCACACCGCTCTTCGGCGGCGAGGTGCAGACCGCCACCCTGATCGCCATCCTGCTCTTCTGCGGCGCCATCGGCAAATCGGCCCAGCTGCCGCTGCACGTCTGGCTGCCCGACGCCATGGAGGGCCCGACCCCGGTGAGCGCCCTCATCCACGCCGCCACCATGGTCACCGCCGGCGTCTTCCTGGTGGCCCGATGCAACCCGATCTTCGCCCTGTCCGAGACGGCGCTCAACCTGGTCACCATCCTCGGCGCGCTCACTGCCCTGTTCGCCGCCACCATCGCCCTGGTGCAGACCGACATCAAGCGGGTGGTGGCCTATTCCACGGTCAGCCAGCTGGCCTACATGTTCATCGGCTGCGGCGTGGGCGCCTACTCGGCCGGCATCTTCCACCTGTTCACCCACGCCTACTTCAAGGCGCTGTTGTTCCTCGGCTGCGGCTCGGTGATCCTGGCCATGCACCACGAGCAGGACGTCCGCTCCATGGGCGGGCTGAAACGCTACCTGCCCATCACCTACTGGACCTTCCTGCTCGCCTCGCTGTCCATCTCCGGCATCCCCGGGCTGGCCGGCTTCTTCAGCAAGGACGAGATCCTGCTCATGGCCTTCAACACCGAACTGGGCGCCGGCAAGTTCGCCTGGGCGGTGGGCACCCTGGTCGCCTTCATGACCGCGTTCTACTCGTTTCGCCTGTTTTTCCTCATCTTCCACGGCGAGTTCCGCGGCACCGAGCACCAGCGCGAGCACCTGCACGAGTCGCCCCGGGTGGTCACCATCCCGCTCATGCTGCTCGCCGCCGGCGCGGTGGGGGCGGGCTGGTTCGGCATTCCGGCGGTGCTCGGCGGCAGCAACCACTGGGCCCACTTCCTCGAGCCGGTGCTCGGCCACCCGCACATGCACCTCTCCCACGCGGCCGAACTGGTCCTCATGCTGACCTCCATCCTCGCCGGGGTCGGCGGCATCGGCCTGGCCTACTACCTCTACCGGCTGCGGCCCGAACTGCCGGGCGCGCTGGCCACCCGCTTCGCCGGCCTGCACCGGCTGCTCGTCAACAAGTACTTTGTCGACGAGGCCTACATCGGCCTGATCGTCAAGCCCACGCTCGCCTTCGGCCGCGGCGTGCTGCTCAAGGTGGTCGACATCGGCCTCATCGACGGCGTGGTCAACGGCCTGCCCCGGCTCATCGGCCGGGTGTCGGAGCGGATGCGGCTCGTCCAGGACGGCCAGGTCTCCCATTACCTGGCCTGGATCGGCGGCGGCGCGGTGCTGCTGCTGGCCTTCCTCATCACCGGTCTGTAAACCGAAACCACAACCCAGGAAGCCTCGCCCATGTCCATTCCTCTTCTCAGCACCCTGATTTTCTTCCCGGTTCTGGGCGGACTGTCGCTGCTGGCCGTGGATCGGCAGCAGACCGGGACCATCCGGCTGATGGCCCTGTTCATCGCCCTGATCGAGTTTGCCCTCAGCCTGCCGGTGTTCCTGTTCTTCGACAAGACCACCCACCTGATGCAGTTCGTCGAGCACCACCGCTGGATCCCGGCGCTGAACATCAACTATACCCTCGGCGTGGACGGCATCAGCGTGCTCTTCCTGCTGCTCACCACCCTCATCATCCTGCTGTCCATCCTCGTCTCCTGGGAGGCGATCACGGACAAGGTGCCGGAGTTCTTCATCAGCCTGCTGCTGCTCGAGGGCGCCATGATCGGCGTGTTCTGCGCCACCGACTTCTTCCTGTTCTACATTTTCTGGGAGGCCATGCTCATCCCGATGTTCCTGATCATCGGGGTCTGGGGCGGGCCGAACCGGATATACGCCACACTCAAGTTCTTCCTCTACACCCTCATCGGCAGCCTGCTCATGCTGGTGGGCATCATCCTCCTCTACCTGAACGGCGGCCACACCTTCGACATCCTCCGCCTGGCCGGGCAGTCCTACCCGCTCAAGCTGCAGCTCATCCTGTTCTGGGCCTTCTTCGCCGCCTTTGCCGTCAAGGTGCCGATGTGGCCGGTGCACACCTGGCTGCCCGACGCCCACACCGAGGCCCCGGCCGCGGGTTCGGTGATCCTCGCCGGGGTGCTCATCAAGATGGGCGCCTACGGCTTCCTCCGCTTCTCCATGCCCATCCTGCCCCAGGCCACCCAGGCGATGATGGTGCCCATGCTCGTGCTGTCGGTGATCGCCATCGTCTACGGCGCCATCGTCTGCCTGGCGCAGACCGACCTCAAACGGTTGGTGGCCTATAGCTCGGTGAGCCACATGGGCTTTGTCACCCTCGGCCTGTTCGCCCTCAACCAGCGCGGCCTGGAAGGCGGCATCCTGCAGATGATCAACCACGGCGTGGTCACCGGCGCGCTGTTCCTCGCCATCGGCATGGTCTACGAGCGCACCCACACCCGCGAGATCGTCCACTACGGCGGCCTGGCCACGACCATGCCGGTGTTTGCCGGCTTCTTCCTGCTGTTCACCCTGGCCGCGGTCGGCCTGCCCGGCACCAACGGCTTCATCGGCGAGTTCCTCATCCTCCTCGGCGGCTTCGAGCGGCTGCCGTGGACCGCGGTGGTGGCCGCCTCGGGCCTCATCCTCGGGGCCTGGTACATGCTCTGGCTCTACCAGCGGATCTTTTTCAACGGCGTCAACGAGCGGGTGCAGGGGTTGGCCGAACTCAACCTGCGTGAGATCCTCACCCTCGCGCCGATGGTCCTGCTCATCTTCTGGATCGGCCTGTATCCCAACGCGCTGCTCTCCTTCCTGCATGTTTCCGTGGCGCACCTGGTGGAGCAGGTACACGTTGGCGGACTGGCGCCGATGGTCGGCGCCGTGCTGCAGCCGTGATGGCACGTAGCTGTTTCCTTACCCTGGCTCTCTGAAAGAGGAACGAGCATGATCGAAGCTGTGGCTGTCAACTGGGCCGCGATGGAACCCGTTCTCCCGGAACTGCTGCTGATCGGCGTGGGCGTCCTGCTGATCGGCCTGGATCTCTTCCTGCCCCGCCAGCGGCAGCTGCTGCCCTGGCTGACCGTGGTCGGCTGTTTGGCGGCGCTCTTCATGGTGCTCGCCGCCCGACCGGTGAGCGCCTTTGGCGGCATGTTCTTCACCGACGGCTATGCCACCGTGTTCAAGGCCATCTGTTTGGGCGGGGCGATCCTCACCGCCCTGATGAGCGAGTCCTATCGGACCGTGGCGGGCATGCGCCAGGGCGAGCACTACAGCCTGATGCTCTTTTCCCTGGTGGGCATGCTGGTCATGGCCTCGGCCGGCGACCTGATCACCCTGTACCTGGGCCTGGAACTCATGGCCCTGCCCATCTACGCCATGGTCGGCCTGCACAAGACCGACCGCCGCACCAGCGAGGCCGCGGCCAAGTACTTCCTGCTCGGCGGCTTTGCCTCGGCCCTGCTGTTGTTCGGCATGTCGCTGCTGTACGGCCTGACCGGCACCACGGACCTCATTCGCATCGGCGAATTGATCGACACCCTGCACCTGGCCGCCAACCCGGCCCTGCTCGCCGCCCTGGCGCTCCTCATCGCCGGCTTCGGCTTCAAGGTGGCGATGGCGCCGTTCCACCTGTGGACCGCGGACGTGTACGAGGGCGCGCCCACCATCGTCACCTCGTTCATGGCCGTGGCCGCCAAGGCGGCCGGTTTCGCCGTGTTCGGCCGGGTGCTGCTGCAGGCGCTGCCCGAACTGTACGACCACTGGGGCCCGGTGTTGGCGGTGCTGGCGGTGCTCACCATGGCCGTGGGCAACATCACCGCGCTCTGCCAGCGGAGCCTCAAGCGCATGCTCGCCTACTCGGCCGTGGCCCACGCCGGCTACGCCCTGCTCGGCCTGCTCGCCGGCAGCGCCGAGGGCATGGCCGCGACCATGACCTACCTGTTCATCTACCTGTTCATGAACACCGGCGCCTTTGCCGTGCTCATGCTGCTCGCCCGGGCGGACGGCGGCGAAGCCCTGGACGACTGCCGCGGCCTGGCCACGCGCAGCCCCCTGGTGGCCGCACTCATGCTCGTCTACCTGTTCTCGCTCACCGGCATCCCGCCCACCGCCGGCTTTGTCGGCAAGTTCTTCCTGCTCAAGGCCGCCTTCACCGCCGGCTACACCACCACCGTGGTGCTGGCGGTCCTCTTCAGCGCCATCTCCGCTTACTTCTACCTGCGCGTGGTCCGCTACATGTACATGAGCGAACCGCAGCAGGAGGGGGCGGGCCCGCTCCGCTGCTCACCGGGCATGCTCGCCGCGCTCACCCTCTGCCTGCTCGGGGTGATCGGTCTTGGCCTGTTCCCCGGGCCGCTGCTGGGCTGGACCACCTGGATCCTGCAGGGTTGAGCTGAGCGAACGCAAAAAAGCCCGGGTCGGCGGTGCCGGCCCGGGCTTTTTTGCGTGCTGCGAACGGGGTTGTGCCCCGGTGTTCAAGGCATGGCCGGTTTTGGCCAGGCGGCGGCCAACTCCTCGATGAGCACCCGGCGGATGTCGCGCAACTCCACCACATCGCGCACCTGCGGATTGTCCCGGGTGAGGAAGCCGAGGTTCACCTCGCCGCCGGAGAGGAGGAAGTCGGTCAGGGCCACCCGGTAGCGGCCGGCCGGATCAACCGGTTCGCCGCCCACCTGCCAGACGCCGTTCTCCCAGGTGATGCCGGCCGAGTGCAGGTAGCCGCCGAGTCCCTGGTTGTGCACCCCGGCATCCAGTACCCGGGTGAGCAGGGCGCCGTCCAGGGTGGCCGCCACCACCTTGCCGCCGAAAGGCAGGATGCGCAGGATGTCGTACTCGGTGACCGGACCGGCCGGCAGCACATCGTCGATGCGCACCGAACCGCCGTTGAACACGGCCGCGTCGGCGCCTTTGGCCTCGCGCTGCATGGCCTGGGCGATCAGCGCGGTCAGTCGGCCGGGACGGTTGCGCACCGTGGCTTCGAGGCCGTCGAGGGGCTCGTCGCTCACCGCGATCACTCGTTCCGGGGTGAAGCCGTCCTTGCGGAAGGCGGCGAAGCCCACCTCGGTCCACCGGTCCGCCACCGCCGCCACGGCCTGGTCTGCGGGGATCGAGTCGTCGACCAACTGCATCCGGGTGGTCACGGTCGGCCGCGTTCCGGGCGCGGCGAAACGCAGGGTGACGATGGCCAGCGAGCGGAAGTTGGCGTCCGCCTTGACAATGGGCACAAACTTCGGGCCGCGGAAGATCTGCCAGTTCTCGTGTTCGTGGCCGCCGAGGATGAGGTCGATTTCCGGCACGGCCGCGGCCAGAGCGCTGTCCCGGGCCAGTGACAGGTGGGTGAGGGCGATGATGGCATCGGTTTTGCCCCGCAGTTTGGCCACCTGCTCGCGGGCGCTCTCGATCGGATCCTGGTAGCGCACCCAGGGCTTGCGGTTGCTGTCAATGGTCAGACCGACCAGGCCGATGCGCAGGGTGCGGCCGCCCGCCTGCACCGGCACCACCGCCGAGGTCTGCAGACCGGCAAAGGGCTGGCCGTTGCCGTCGACCACGTTGCTGCTGACAATGCCGAATTTCGCCTCGCCCAGGTGGGCGCGGAACCGCTCCTCGCTGACATCGAACTCGTGGTTGCCCAGGGTGGTCCAGTCCAGGCCCAGGGCGCCGAGCACCTCGACCATCTGCCGGCCGGCCAGGGGCTGGCCGTCGACCCGGGCCGTGCCGAGCGCCGAGGGCGACAGGTAGTCGCCGCCAAGCGTGACCAGCACCGGGCCGCCGGCCCGTTTCAGGTCGGCCGCCACCGTGGCCATCCGGGCCGGGCCACCGTAGCGGCCGCCCTCCACGGGCTGGATCTCGTAAACGTCGTTGGCATGGACAAGGGTCAGCTCGACCGGCGGGGTCGTCTGTTCGGCCGCGGTCGACCGGCCCGGCGCCAGGGCGAGGAGCAGGGCCAGGAGGACGGCGGTGAGCGTTGGCAGGGTGCGCATGGGAGTTTCTCCGGGTGGGGGTGTCGGTCAGTCGTCCAGGTAGATCATTTTCCGGGTCATGCCGCCATCGACCACGAAGTTCTGGCCGGTGATGAACCCGGCTTCGTCGGACAGCAGGAAGGCGGTCAGGGCGGCCACGTCCTCGGGCCGGCCGACCCGGCCCGCCGGGTGCTGGCCGTGGTCCTCGGGGCGCAGCACGGGTTCGCGCCGGTTGGCCTGTTTCTGCCAGGCCTCCACCGCGATCCAGCCCGGGCTCAGGCAGTTGACCCGCACCGCCGGGCCCAGGCTGACGGCCAGGGCGTGGGTGAGGGCGACCAGGCCGCCCTTGCTCGCCGAGTAGGCTTCGGTGCGGGCCTCGGACTGCAGGGCCCGGGTGGAGGCGATGTTGACAATGGCGCCGCCACTGCGGCGCAGCAGCGGCGCCGCATGTTTGGCCAGGAGAAAGGCGCCGGTCAGGTTGACGGCCAGCACCCGGTTCCAGTCGGCCAGCCGGAGTTCTTCCAGCGGACCGGTGAACGGCCCGGCAATGCCGGCGTTGTTGACCAGGCCGTCCAGCCGGCCGAAATCCCGGTGGATCTGCGCCAGCAGGTCGGCCACCGCCGTCTCGTCGCTCACGTCGCCAACGAGCGGGACGATGCGACCGTTCGCCTCATGCGCGGTCTCGGCCGCCGCCTCGGCGTCCAGGTCGAAGAT
>ERZ1645187.2114-NODE-2114-length-17787-cov-23.146515_pt1 | contig 17787 bp, 16 predicted proteins | sample MGYA00575352_ERZ1645187 | MGnify/ENA primary metagenome ERZ1645187 (study PRJEB40837, sample SAMN11349314) | freshwater sediment metagenome | isolation source: river sediment | host: Sediment | place: India: Wazaribad , New Delhi | collected 2017-02-21 ... | reverse complement strand
CTGCTGCACAAGATCCTGTCGGTGACCGCCGATTCCGTCACCAGCTACCTCAATGCCCAGATCGACTCCGGCGCCCAGGCGGTGATGATTTTCGATACCTGGGGGGGCTCCCTCTCGGCGGCGGCCTATCAGGAATTCTCTTTGGCCTACATGCAACGTATCGTCGCCAACCTGAAGAAGGAAAAGGACGGCCAGCGCATTCCGTGCATCGTCTTTACCAAGAATGGTGGCCTGTGGCTGGAGAAGATCGCCGCCATTGGTTGCGATGCGGTCGGTCTGGATTGGACCATCGATATCGGCGAGGCCCGTCGCCGCGTTGGCGACAAAGTCGCCTTGCAGGGCAACATTGACCCGAACGTGCTGTTCGGCAGTCCGGAAGTGATTGCCGCCGAAGCCCGAAAGGTCCTCGACAGCTATGGTTCCAGCAACACTGGCCACGTTTTCAACCTCGGCCACGGCATTTCCCAATACACGCCGCCGGAAAACGTGACGACACTGGTCGAGACCGTCCACGCCCATAGCCGGACCCTGCGTCAGCTGGCTTGATAAGTCGGGCAGAAAGCCCGACTTATGCACAGTATTTTGCTGCCCTGCGCAACAATTTCGGGCGGCGAGCTTGACAGCTGAAATTTCTGTCAAGTGATTGAATAGAAAGAGTTTGTTATCTTGCCCAATATTTCGGCAAGATAACAAATGCCTTACGAAACGGTGACTTAGCGCGGACTGCGCATTTTCATCCACACAGTTATCCACAGATTCTGTGGACAAGCACCCCGGAGTCCCATGCCCGTCATCCGCGTCGCGCTTGATTTGCCGCTGCATCGTCTCTTCGATTACCGATGCGACGCGACGGGTTCGGGCGATATTGGCTATCGGGTGCGCGTGCCCTTTGGCCGTTTCGAGCGGATCGGCGTCATCGTCGAGGTGGCCGATACGAGCGAATGGCCCGACGATCAGCTGAAGCCGGCCGGGGAAATCCTGCGCGATCTGCCGCAACTGCCCGACAGCTTTTTTTCCCTTTGCCGATTCGCTGCCCATTACTATCAGGCGCCGCTGGGCGAGGTGATCCTGCAGGCGCTGCCATCCGGGCTGAAACGACTCGATCCGCCGCAACGCCGCCAGGGGCGTACGCCGCGCACTTTGCCGGCCACCGCCCGGCCTGAGCTGACCGATGAACAGGCGGCGGTGCTGGCTGCCCTCGATTCGGCCTCCGGGTTTGCCACCCACCTGCTATTCGGCGTGACCGGCAGCGGCAAGACGGAGGTGTATCTGCGCTTAATCGAGCAGGTACTCGAGCGCGGGCAGCAGGTGTTGTTGCTGGTCCCGGAAATCAACCTGACGCCGCAGCTTGAGGAACGCGTACGCGGGCGTTTTCCCGAGGCCGGCGTCGTTGCCCTGCACAGCGAACTGGCCGATGCTGCCCGCGAACGTAACTGGCGAGCTGCCTTCGCTGGCGAGGCAGCGATCATCCTGGGCACGCGCCTGGCGATTTTCACGCCGTTGCCGCGCCTGGGGATGATCATTGTCGATGAAGAGCATGACGCATCCTTCAAGCAGCAGGACGGTATGCGTTATTCGGCACGGGATATCGCGGTGTTTCGCGCTTCGCAGCTCAACATCCCGATTTTGCTCGGCTCGGCGACGCCATCGCTGGAATCCTGGAGCAATGCCCGCCATGGCCGTTACCGGCTGCTGACGATGGCCGGGCGGGCCAATCCACAGGCCACGTTGCCGACCGTTAAGGTACTCGATACGCGGCGCATGGCGCTGCGTGAAGGCGTCAGTCCGCTGCTGATTGAGGGCATCAAGGCGCGTCTGGCCCGTGGCGAGCAGAGCCTGGTTTTCCTCAACCGGCGTGGCTATGCGCCGGTGCTGTGTTGCCCGGCCTGTGGCTGGGTGTCGAGTTGCCGCCGTTGCGCCGCCAATCTCGTGCTGCACCTGGCCGACAAGCGTCTGCGCTGTCACCATTGCGGTTACGAAAACCGCGTGCCGCGTGCCTGCCCGACCTGTGGCAACCAGGACATCCATCCCTTTGGCCGCGGCACGCAGCGCGTTGAAAGCTGGTTGCAGGAGGAATTCCCGGATGCGCGCATTATTCGGGTTGACCGTGACTCGGTGAAATCCCGCCGCCAGTGGGAAGCGGTACTGGAACGGATCCATGGTGGCGACGCGGATATCCTCGTCGGCACACAAATGCTGGCCAAGGGCCATGATTTTCCAAGGCTGACGCTGGTTGGCGTGCTGGGTGCGGACGCGGCCCTGTTTGCCGCCGACTGGCGGGCACCGGAACGCCTTTTTGCCCAGTTGATGCAGGTCGCGGGCCGTGCTGGGCGGGCAGAACTGCGGGGTGAGGTGCTGATTCAGACGCAGTACCCGGACCATCCCCTGTTTGCCGCTGTCGCCAGCCACGACTATCCCGGTTTTGCCGCGCTACAGCTGGCCGAACGCGAACAGGCCGGCTTCCCGCCGTATTCCTTTCAGGCCGTATTGCGCGCCGAAGCGCCGGCGATGGCCGATGCCATGGCTTTCCTGACCTCAGCCGCGGCGGTGCCCTGTGTCAGCGCGCAGGATCAGGTGATGGCCTACGACCCGGTGCCGATGAAAATGGCCCGCCTGGCGAATCTGGAGCGCGGGCAGTTGCTGGTCGAGTCGATGTCGCGACCGGCCTTGCAGAAGTTTCTACCGCTCTGGCGCGAGGCGATCGAGGCCATCAAGGCACCGTCGCGGCTGCGCTGGCATATCGAGGTCGATCCGCTCGAATTCTGACCGGCACGCGGCTTGCAGTGATCTCTGCCCAATCACCGCAAGGAGTGCATCATGAAGATTCAGGAATCGTCGTTGCAACTCACCTCCAGCCGCGAGGCGAGCCGGCATCAAAGCCTTGAAATCGAGACAACACAAGCGTTTCGCCAGGTCATGCGTGATCTTGGGGAGAATCGCGACACGCGTGCCGAGGTGCTTGGAGCCCGAGTCCAGCGCCTGTTGCAGTCGTTGATCGAGGCCATTCTTGCCGCACTCGACGGCAAGAAATGCAGTGATGATCTCGCCACTTGCGAGACGTCAGTTGCCGGCGAAAATGCGGCCCCGACGGGAAGATCCATCGAGATCGGCTGGCAGCGAAAGGTCGTTGAGACGGTGCACGAATCGGAAACCACCCGTATCTGCGGCAAGGGGGAGGTAAGCACGGCGGACGGCCGTTGTATCCGCTTCGATCTGGCGGTGGACATGGCGCGAAGCTACGTGTCGCGAAGCGAGAAGGAGGACTCCGGGGGTGTGCGCCTGCAGGATCCGCTGGTGCTCAGTTATCCGGGACAGTCCTGCGAGTTATTGGCGCAGTGCATTTCGTTTGATCTGGATGCCGATGGCAAGGCGGAGCAGATTCCGCGGCTGGGAGAGGGGTCGGGATTTCTTGTCTTTGACCGCAACGCCAATGGCCGGGCGGATGACGGCAGCGAGTTGTTTGGTGTCGCCAGTGGAAACGGCTTCGCCGATCTGGCAAAGCTGGACAGTGATGGTAATGGCTGGATCGACGAGGGGGATGCAGCCTGGTCCCGGCTGGGGCTTTGGTCTGGAGAACGCTTCGAGTCGCTGAGCGCAGCCGGCATTGGTGCCCTGAATACGGCTGCGGTGAACTCGGAATTCTCGCTGAAATCGGCAGATAACGCGCTGCTGGGTCAAATCCGTGCGGCGGGGGTCTATCTTACCGAAGCCGGCAATGCCGGCCTCGTCCAGCATGTCGATCTTGCAGTCTCAGCGCCGCCGTCCGGAAACCAGCAGCCAGCCGAGCGCCAGCACCTGACCACCTAGCAGGGTGAAAAAGGCGGCGCGGTAGGCGGTGTCCGCCGTCCAACCCGCCGCCTGCAGCGCATCCACCAGCACCCCGATACCCCATTGCAGGCCGAATGCGCCGGCAAACACCAGCAGATTGAGGGCGGTGTTGGCGCGGCCGGACAGCGAAGGTGGGAAGGCGGTAGCGACCAACGAGTAGGAAATGTTGGATAGCGAAAAACAGGCACCCATTATCGGCCACAGCCAGTTGCCGGCCAATGTCGGTTGAACGCTGATGGTGGCGAAGCAGGCGAGTGCGACCACCATGGACCAGAAATACAGGCGGTCGAGCCGGATGCCCCGACGCTGCAGCCCGGTGGCAAAGAAACCCATGAACAGGAAGCCGGCAAGCATGGCGCCGCTGATCAAGGTCAGGCGGGCGGCAATACCGGCACCGTCGATGCCTTCAAGCACCGACATCCAGCGCGATGCCCACAATCCTTGCACCGCCATGAAGCCCCCGGTGAAGACGAGGCCCATCGGTCCGTAGCGCCAGAAATGTGCGCTGCCAAAAATGCTGCGGACGCCAGCCATCTGGTCGCGGAAACCACCGGCAGAACTCGCCTCCTGCTTGTCCGGAACGAAGAAGAACAATGCGGCCGCGACGAGGAGGGTGATGACGGCGAGGGCAAAGACGATTTCCCGCCAGCCGGCGATACCCAGCGTCATCTCCAGAGGCTTCGAGGCAGCAAGAGCACCGAGGCCGCCGGAGGCCATCACCCAGCCGGTCAGTGACGCCTGGCGTTCGGGCGGGAACCACTGCACGAAGGCCTTGAACGAAGCCATCAAACAAGCCGAGACACCCAGACCGATCAGGGCGCGGCCGATGGCTAAACCGCCCAGCGCATCCGAAAGCGCAAAAACACAGGCGCCAGCGGCGGCGATCAGCAGCAGGCCAGCCTCGACGCGCCGCGGGCCGTAGCGGTCGAGCAGCATGCCGAGCGGCAGTTGCGCCGCACCAAACGCCAGAAAATATGTACTGGTTAGCAGGCCGAGGGCATTGTCGGCCAACTGGAGTTCGCGGGCGATCACTGGTCCGAGCACAGCATTGACCGTGCGGAACAGGTAGGAAAGGAAATAGCCAGCGGCGAACGGAAGGAAAAGCCTGACCCACAGGCCGCGTGTGTCGTCGTGTGTCACGGTGACTCCGGTTTCACGTGGAACCATCCGTGGCATGGGTCTTCAGCCACGCCAGACGGTTGATGATCTTGGTCCGCCACTGGCTCGCGAGGCCGGGCAAGTCAGCCAGCGCCTGCAGTGCTGCCAGCGATGGCCGGTGTGCCGCCGCGAGATCCATCGCCTCGGCCAGCGTCGGCGCCGCCGCGGCTGTCTCGAGTTCGAGCTTGTCGCCGGGGGCGGCGACACCACGCGTCAGTACCCGCCAGTACCAGCCGGTCAGGCGATGCTCGGCAATGTAGGCCGCCATGCCATCGCAGCAAAACTTGTCGTCGATCTTCCAGCAGGGATTACGCGGCTGGCAAACCTGCAGGCGGGCGGAACCAAGGCGCCAGACGTCGCCAATACGGACCTGGTGCTCATCGAGCGCCGGCGTCGAGATGTTTTCGCCCATGCTGCCGGCGACCAGCGCGGCTGCACATTCAGGAAAGGCGGCGGCCAGCTTGGCATAATGACCGGCCGGGTAGAGATGGATTGCCTTTTCGGGACCGCCATGGACCCGCAGGTCAGCCTGCTCGTCTCCGACGAAACCATTGGAATCAATGGCAATCGTCGAAGTGAGTGCCTGCTTGTAAATGCCGCTCGGACGCCCGGAGGCTGGCAGGGGGCGAATACGACCGCTGAAGAGGGATACGGAGACGTTCATCGCCCGGATAATGCCATCAATTCCATAGCCACGCAGCGCCACGGACCCCCGAGGAATCCCCATGGACAGGCGCCCGGATTGGTGTCCTGAAATCGTCGGAAAAAACGTGTTCACCGCAGATCGCCGGCAGGTCTCGATAGAGCCGGGTAAGACTGGAAAGGCCACCACCAAGGACAATCACGTCCGGGTCGAGAAGATTGACGACGCCGGCAAGTGCCCGCCCCAGGCGGTTCAGATAGCGTGTCAGCGTTGCCTCAGCTACTGGATCGCCGGCCTGAGCCAAGGTGGCAATCGCGATTGCGTCAATGTGAGTGCTTGCGCCAGTGGCGGGAGGGGTATGTCGGGCATGGTCGGTGGCGAGTCCGGGGCCGGAGAGGTAGGTCTCGATGCAGCCCTGCCGACCGCAATAGCATTGTGGCAGCGGCAATCCATCATCGCCGGCACCCGGCAATGGATTGTGACCCCATTCGCCGGCAATCGCATTGGCCCCGACGAGCACCCGGCCGTTGACCACGATGCCACCACCGACACCGGTGCCGAGAATGACGCCGAACACCACGCCGGCATCGCGGCCGGCACCATCGACAGCTTCCGACAACGCAAAACAGTTGGCGTCATTGGCCAGGCGAATGTCGCGCTGGAGCAGTGCCTGCAGGTCGCGGCGCAGGGGTTTGCCGATCAGGCAGGTCGAGTTCGCATTCTTGATCAATCCGTCGCGCAGCGACTCGGCGCCTGGAATGCCGATGCCCACGGTGCCGCGCTGGTGCAGTTCCAACTCGATGGTTTCGACCAGTCCGGCAATCGCCATTACCGTCCCGAGATAATCTCCCTGTGGCGTGGGAATGCGTCGCCTGAGCATTACAGTGCCGTCATCTGCCAGCGCGATGACTTCGATTTTGGTGCCACCCAGATCGATACCGATGCGCAACTCAGACCCGGACGGCGATGCCCTTGACGTTGCCGTAGGTGGTAGTCAGGGTGCGAAGGACACTCGCGCCGGCTTCAAGTAGCAGCATGAACAGATTGCGTTCGGTGTACAGGCAGACCTCGCCCTGGATACCGTACTTCTTGATCAGTGCCGGCGACAGCGGCGAAAAACGCTGCTCTATGGGAGTCTCCGCCCCGGCATAGCCCTGGCCGAGTTCGGAGTGCAGGCCAAGTATCGACAGGTAGAGTTTGCCACCGATGCGCAGACGTAGCAGCAGTTGCCGGGTGATCTGGCGGGCGATGTCGTAGGGCAGGCCGCACAGGCCACGCCGAACGATGATGATGTCGAAAGGCTGGCCGGCCAGCTCATCCGGCAGTTGGCCCAGCGTTGCCACCTGAAAGCGGATCTGCTCACCGAGGCCGCTGGCGAGGATGCGTCCCTGAATTTCCTGCTGTCGTGCAGCGTCGTCGGCAACCGTGACGGTCGCCCCGAGCCGGGCAAACTTGATCGCCATCTCGCAACGACCGGCTGGCAGGATCAAAACGGAGACGCGGTGCTCCAGGCGCTGGCGCTTGACGCACTCCTCCATCGCATAACGCTCCAGTTCGTCGGAGCCCGCCTCGAGGGGATTGGCGATAATATTGGTTTCCATGGCTTTGTCTCCCGTCGGTTCATTGTGCATGATGCACCCGCGGTCTGACAACCAAGCCAACCTCCTACGGAGCACCCCGATGTTAGTTCGTTTCGATTCCAGTGAGACTGCCGAAGTCCTGATGTATTCCGATACCGCCAAGATGCTGCTAACGGCCTTGGGCAAGGAAACCACCGCCCGCGGTACCTTCACCCAGCCAGAGATGTTGCCGGCCGCTGAAGCATTGCGCGAAGCCGCGCGGCATGCGGCACAGCCGCCGGAGGAAGATGATGAAGACGGCAAGGACGGCAAGAAAAAACCGCCAGTCAGTTTCGGTCAGCGGGCCTGGCCGTTGATTGACATGTTCGAACGCACCGCGCGCGCCGGTAGCGAGGCCTGGGTGGTCTGGGAAGCATCGGCAGATTTCTAACCCGGCATGCGCTCAGTCAGTTGGCTGCGTTAGGCCAAAACGGCTACCGATGCCGTCGATGACGATTTTCAGTGCAGTGGCGAATTCATCGAGGCCGTCCTTGGCGTTGCGGGTCTCGCCGCGCAAGGCCATTTCCAGCGCCAGTGCCGCCGATTGCAGGCGGGCGGCACCGATCGAGCCAGCCAGCCCCTTGGCGCTGTGGGCGCGCCGCATTGCCGCCTCGGTGTCGCCGGCGTCGAGGGCGCGCTGGATTGCCGCCACTTCGTCGATGAAGCGGGCGTGGAAATCGCGCAGCACTTTCTCGTAGAGCCGAGGTTTGTTCATCATCCGACGCAGGCCGTCGACAGTATCGATGCCGGGCAGGGGCGGAAAAATTGCGTCGTTGCTCGCCGTCGGTGCGACCGCCGCAGGTGCTGCTGTGACTTCGGGCGAAGCGGCTTTCCCGGGCCGCCAACTGACCAGAGTCCGTTGCAGCAGCGGGGGGTCGATCGGCTTGGTGATGAAGTCGTTCATCCCTGCCGCCAGGCAACGCTGCCGTTCTTCCTCGAAAGCATGTGCCGTCATCGCGATGATCGGCAGGTTCTGCCAGCGCGGGTCGGTACGCAGGCGACGCGTTGCTTCCAGTCCGTCCATCTCGGGCATCTGGATATCCATCAACACCACGTCGACTGGTGTGCTGGCAACGCGCTCCAGCGCGATGCGTCCATTCTCTGCGGTGCTGACGCTGGCACCAAAGGATTCCAGCATTTCGGTTGCAATCAAGCGGTTGGTTGGCACATCCTCAACCAGCAGCACCCGCATGCCTTTCAGTGGCATTTCGGTCGCCTGTGTCGCATTGCTGGTGGTCTGTCCGGAGAGTAACAGCCCGATCTGGGCGGCGGTCACCGGCTTGTGCAGTACCGCGTGCAGGCTCGCAAAGCTCGGGAGTGTATCGAGCAGGCTGGTGTCCGCCGCCGTCACCATGACCAGCTTCGGCGTGTTCGGTGCCCGGCTACGGATGGCATCGGCCAATTCCAGGCCGTTCATGCCGGGCATGTTGAGGTCGATGGTAATGCAGTCAAAGGGGATGTCGGCATCGGCGATGGCCCTCAGCGCCTGTTCGCCGGACTCGGCCATGGTCGCCTTGCAGCCGTGCTTTTCGAGCAGGCGGGCGAGAACATTGCGAGCCAGGGGGTTGTCATCCACCACCAGCGCGTTTTGAAAGCGTGTGTGCGTTGCGGGGAGGACGGCATTGCCCCGACCTAAAGTGACCGAGAAGCTGAAGGTGCTGCCGATGCCAGGCTGGCTGGTGACCCAGATGTCGCCCTGCATCAGGCCGGTCAGGCGTTTGCAGATGGTCAGCCCGAGCCCGGTGCCGCCAAACTTGCGGGTGATGGAGGAATCTGCCTGGCTGAAAGCCTGGAAGAGCTTGCCTTGTTGTTCGGGGGTCATGCCGATGCCGGTATCCTGTACATCGACCTCCAGCCGGATGCGGTCATCGACCGTGAGCTGGCGACGGAAAAAGACGGTGACCGACCCCCGTGAAGTAAACTTGATGGCATTGCCGATCAGGTTGATCAGCAGCTGTGCCAGGCGTAGTGAATCGCCGATCAGGTGCGGTGGCACGTCCGGTTCAACGACATAGTGAAGCTCCAGCCCCTTTTCCTGCGCCCGGTTGAGGACCACGGTGGTGACCTTTTCGAGCACGTCGTCCAGCCGGAATTCGCTGTTTTCCAGCTGCATCTGGCCCGCCTCGATTTTGGAAAAATCGAGGATGTCGTTGATCAAGCCCAGCAGGATTTGCCCGGCACCCTGAATGCGCGAAACGTAGTCACGCTGTTTACCGCCGAGCTCGGTCTTGAGTAGCAGATGAGCCAGGCCGATGACGGCATTCATCGGCGTGCGTATTTCGTGGCTCATGTTGGCCAGGAATTCGGCTTTGGCGGACGCTGCTGCCTCGGCCGCGCGTTTGGCCTCGGAAAGTGCCATCTCCGCCTGTTTGCGGCTGGTGATGTCCTGCAGGGTCTCGATCGCACCGAGCACCTGTCCATCCTTGCCGCGCAGCGGGCAGGCGGTAAAAAACAGCCAGCGCCCGATGGAGGGAAAGTAGTCCTCGGCCTCGTAAGCACCCTCGACCACTTCCGAGGGGCGGAACTTGCTGCCGTAAAGCAATGCCAGCGCCTCCGGATTATTGCGGATGACCAGATCGGCCATCACCGGACGCACAGTGCTGTAGAAGCCACGCCAGTGCTCGCTGGTGCCAATGATGTCTTCTGCAGGGATGCCGACAATGCTCGCGCAGGCATCGTTCCAGTGTGTGACGCGGTGCGTGGCATCAATGACGAAGGTGGGAACCGGGCTGCCGTCGATAATCTGGGCCAATGCGTCACGGGCGTGTTCGAGGTCGAGGGTGCGTGCCTGTACCAGCGACTCAAGATTCTGGCGGTGCGCGTCGAGTTCGCGATCGAGACGCAGTTTCTCGGTGATGTCCCGCACGAAGAGCACGATGCCGCTGGGCTTGCCGCGGGAGTCAGAAATGGTGGTAAAAGCGGTAGCGGCATCGAACTGGCTGCCGTCGCGCCGAATCATCGGCAGGTCGCGGTTGATGATGAAACCGGTGAACTCCTCTGCATTGTCGAGGAATTCAGCGTGCTGACCGGGCGGGATCAACGACTGCAACGGGATGGCAGTGAGATCGTCCATCTCGTCGATCCCGAAGAGATGGTGTGCCTGCTGGTTGGCCATCATGAAGTGGCCCTTCATGTCGAGCAGGAGAATGCCGTCGGGCGAGGTCTCGACCAGCGTGCGGTAAACTTTTTCGCTCTTCTCCAGCCGCTCGCGGGCGAGGTGGTCGGTGGTGACATCGAGGACCAGCGACAGCACGCCAAGCAGGCTGCCGTTCGGCGCACGCAGGGCGACGCTATACCAGTTGCATTCCAGACGCAGGCCATCCTTGGCGATTGCCGGGCCAGAAAACTCGCCATGACCACGGCCATGGATCAGCGCCTGGATGCTTTCGCTGAAGCGGGCGTGAATGTCGGCCGGTAGCAGCAGCCGATGGACGCGCTTGCCGATGACTTCACTCGCCTGCCAGCCGAACAGCGCTTCGGCACGATTGTTCCACTCCGAGATGTAGCCGTGGCGGTCCCAGAAAATGAACGCCAGTGGTGAGGCCGTATAGAGCGCCCGGTAACGCAGTTGGCTGTCGCGCAGTGCCGCTTCGGATTGTTTGTTTCGGGTGATGTCGGTGAAGGTGAGCAGGCGCTGATTGCTGTCGGCATCGAGGTCAGCAACCCGCAGCTCGAACCAGTGCCAGAGACCGTTGCCATGCCGCAGGCGGAGCGCGATCGGATTGTTATTGCCCGGTCGGGATTCGGACGCAAATACCCGGGTCAGGGTATCGCGGTCCTCGGGGTGGGTACGTGCCAGCCAGGTGGCGACATCCTTCGGAAGGTCAGTATCGTCCAGACCGAGCAAGGCGCCGAGCTGTGCCGTGGCGTGGCATGAACTGCTGCGACGGTCAATCGTGCAGCAGCCGACGCCGGCAAGCGCCAGCGCCTGAATCAGTGCGGCGGCGTTGACTTGGCCGTGGGCTGGCATTTGGTGGCCAAGGACTTGGTGTGTCGCTATCCGGGTTCAGAAGAGCTCGATGTCGTCGCTCTTTTCCTTCATTTCTGCCATGAACTTGTCGACGGCTTCTTGCACCGGCATGCCCTGCATGACCGCATCGAACATGGCGATTTCCTCGCGGGTTGAGTACTTCGCCTTGATGCGGCCTTGCAGATCGACCCATTCGCTGGGGTTGAAGAGTCGGCGGCCATCGGCGACCAGGTTGCTCAGGTCGCCCAGGCTGAGCCCGACATGGGCGAGTCGCTGGACCAGCTTGTCATAGAACTGAAAGGCGATGATGGCCTGATGGACCATGCCGGACACATGCTCGGTAACACCCAGCAGATTCTGTTTGGCAACACTCGTTTCCCCCTGATCGGGCAGGCTTTGAACGGTGTCGGAAATCATGCGCATGTAGCCGGCCATGGATGTGAAAGAATCGGTCAGCACTTCGACCGAAGCGTTGCTGTCCTTCATCGCCGACTCGATCTGCACGGCGGCCAACTCCAGCATCAGCACCGTTTCCCGGACCTGGCTCCAGTTCAGGTCCGGTATGTGGGCACTGGTGCCGCGCAGATGATTGTTGTCTTCGCTCATTCTTGTCTCCCTTGGGCAGGCGCCCCACTATAGCGCAACTGACGATGGCCGATCCACCACCACAAAATACTTGCGGACCGCCGCCAGGACTTCAAAGCAGCCGGTGAAGCCGGCCGGAATCACCCCTGCTTCACCCGGCCCGAATTCGCTGCCTTCGCCCTGATGATCGACGATGCGGATTCGGCCGCTGATGATGTAGAAAAACTCGTCCTTGCCGTCGGCAAAGGCGATGTTCCAAGCACCGGGTTCGCAGGACCAGATACCGGCGCTGAGATCGCCATGCGTGCTGGAAAAATGCTCCCAGGTCAGGCGTTGCGGATTGCCGCGTACGCGCCGGTCGGGCCGTGGATGATCGATGACGGGCTCGGGATTCTGGCAGGAAAATGCAGTGAGTCGGGGCATGGCTTATTTCTTTGCGCGTTTATCTGCCTTCTGACGCCAGCGGACGAGGTCGTCGGCGCCGGGTTCGGAGAACTTTCCGCCGCCGGCATTCGCCATGTAGATCACCGCAGCGGCAACCTCGGCATCGCTGAGCGCAGGATTGCCTCCCTTGGCGGGCATTTTCCGGATACCAATGAGGGCTGCCGGAACCAGATCGTTCAGGCCTTCGCGAACCAGTTTTCCCCAGCGCTTCCGATCGCCGAACACCGGTGCGCCATCTGTGCCGTGGGCATGGCACTGCGAGCAGACGGCCTGATAGACCGCTTCGCCGCTTTGTCCGGCATGTGCCGGCAGGATCGGAATCATGAGCAACAGGGCGACGTAAACCAGACGACTGAATGGGTGGCGTGAATCGGGGCGCATGGGCAGGACTCGGCGATGGGCAGATTGATATCATAAATTCCACGCATAATTCGTGCATGAAATTGTTTCCCATTTTTGTCGCATTTTCCGGGTTCACCGCAGCAGTTGCTGCCGCGCCTGAGATCGCCCTCGATGTCGGCCACGATCTGCAAAACCCCGGTGCCACCAGTGCCCGGGGCAGAAACGAGTACGACTTCAATCGCGATTTTGCGACCATCCTGGCGCCCGTTATTCGTGAACGTGGTTTGGGGGTACGCGAGATCAACTTCAATGGTCGCATCGCGAACCTCATCGCCCGCCCGCGCGCTGCCGAAGGGAGCGATTTTTTCCTCTCCATCCATCACGACTCGATCAGCGAATCCTGGCTATTACCCTGGGTTTGGGAGGGCACGGAGCTAACGCATACCGAGGTCAAGCGCGGTTTTGGCCTGTTTGTGTCGCGCACGAATGTCGATCTTGCCGGTAGCCTGCGGTGTGCGTCGGCGATGGGGGCTGTCTTGCGACGGGCAGGGTTTTCGCCGACCCCCTGGCATGGTCGCAAGCACGTCGCGGCCGACGCCGAAAATGGCGTTTGGTATTACGACAACCTCGTCGTGCTTAAAAATGCCCGGCAGCCGGCAGTGTTATTCGAGGCCGGGGTCATCAAGCACAAGGACGAGGAGCTGGAATTGCTCGATCCGCAGCGTCAGTCGCGGATGGCCGATGCCCTGGCGACCGGGCTGGCGGCCTGCCTGTCGGTTACAGGAATATCGGCTCCGGAGTGAGAGAGACCGCGAATTTTCGGAGCACGTCGGCTTGCACCGCGGCCATGGTGCTCCGGACATCGCTGCCTTGGGCGCCACCGTGATTGACCAGCACCAGTGCCTGTTTTTCGTACATGCCGACTGGGCCGAGCGTTTTGCCCTTCCATCCGGCCTGTTCGATCAGCCAGCCGGCGGCCAGCTTGACCCGGCCATCGGGCTGCGGGTAGCAGGGCAGGGCGGGGTGCTCGGATTTCAGACGTTCGGCGAGCGCTGCTGGAACCACCGGGTTGTGGAAGAAGCTGCCGGCATTTGGCAGGGTCGCCGGATCGGGCAACTTGCGTTGGCGGATGGCAATCACCGCCTCGGCAATGTCGCGTGCCGTCGGCTGGATGATGTTGCGGGTGGCGAGTTCCTGGCCGATGTCGGCATAGCGCAGGTTGGGTTGCCAGTTGCGGGGCAGGCGGAAGACCACCCGGGTGATGGCGATGCTGCCATCGAGATGCCAGCCTTCCTGCTTGAACAGACTGTCCCGGTAGCCCAGCCGGCACTGTCTGCGGTCAACCTGGAAAAATGCCCGATTTCGGAAGTCCCAAGCGGTGACTGAATGCAGCAAATCTGCCGCTTCCAGGCCGTAGGCACCGATATTCTGGATCGGCGCGGCGCCGACCGTGCCGGGAATCAACGAGAGGTTCTCCAGCCCTGGCCAGCCTTGTGCCAGTGTCCATTGCACGAAATCGTGCCAGTTCTCGCCGGCACCGGCTTCGACAAAGCGAGCTTCGCCGTCTTCTCCAAGCAGCCGCCGTCCGGGAATGCCCATGTGCACGATCAGACCATTGAAATCACCTGTCAGCACCAGATTGCTGCCTCCCCCCAGGATGAACCGACGGGCATTGTAGAGGCGCGGATCGGCCAGCTGGGCGGCATCGGTCACCCGCAGGTAGTGCGCGGCACGGCCGGGCAGGGAAAGGGTGTTGAACGGCTGAAGTTCGATGTTGGTTTGCGGCGTCATGGGCGGATTTTCGCCGATTCCCGCGCCCCGGGGAAATTGGTTCATGAGAAAATTAGCGCCCGGTGATTGACTTTGGCATTTTTCGATATGGCGTTTTTTCCCAATGGTATTGCCCATTATGTGATCGGCGGCCTGCTGATTGGACTGGGCGTGGCAATGCTGTATGTCACGAGCGGGCGCCCGGGCGGCGTGTCCACGTTTTTCAGTGCTGCGTGGTCGTGGCTGCTTGATCGGCCTTTTTTCCGGCAAAAAAGTTTTCTGGAGAGTCGCGGTTGGCGGCTGTGCTATGCCCTCGGACTGGTTGCAGGTGGCGCGTTGTACGTGGCCGTTGGTCTGCCGGTGTCGCCCAGCGCGATGCCGGCGTGGAAGCTCGCACTGGGTGGCGTGCTGATCGGGTTCGGCGCCCGCCTGGGCGGTGGCTGCACCTCGGGACACGGCATTTGTGGCATGGCGTCGCTGTCGCCGGGATCCATCGTCATGGTCGGCGTTTTCCTGACCACCGCCATCGCGACGGCGTGGGTCTTGCGTGCGTTGGGCATCTGAAATGGGGCTGCGTTTTTCTGATGCCCTCGTGACGATCGCCAGCGGCGCGATCTTTGGATTCGGCCTGGCGTTTTCCACGATGATCCGGCCGGAGTCGGTGATTGCCTTTCTCACTTTGACCGACCTTGGACTGCTATTGGTGCTGGGCAGTGCGGTGGCCGTCAATTTGATTGCCTACCAGCTGGTACCGCGCCTGTGCCAAACCACCCTACTGGGCGATAAGTTCCAGCAACGCCCGTTTGTGCTCGACAAACAGGCACTGCTTGGCGGAGTGCTCTTCGGTCTGGGCTGGGGCCTCTGTGGTGTTTGTCCCGGCCCGGCATTGACCGGACTCGGTGCGGGCAATCCCGATCTGCTCATCGCGCTGGCCGGCATCTTCGCCGGCGCCTTGGCGCATGGCCTGTGGGCCGGGCGGAGGCAGGGCTGAGGTTCAGCCGGTCCGCAACATGGCACCCAGTGTCGCTGGCTGTGCAGCCGTCCGCCAGGCAGGGCGTATTTCTGATGGCGTGAGACTGCCGTAGCCCCATGTGACGGCGATGAAAGGGAGGTCGTTGGCATCGGCCGATTCGCCGTCTTCGCTACGGTCGCCGATGTAGATGGCCGCCGCCTTGGCGATGTGCTGATCGGCAAGCAGGCGGGCGATCATCGCCGCCTTGTCGGGCAGACGGGGCGTGAACAGATCGAGCGCATACACATGGGTGAAATGACCCAGCCAGCCGAGATGTTCAAGAATCAGACGCGTCGGGTGAATGCGTTTGTTGGTGGCGATCGACAGTGTGCCTCCGGCGGCCGCGAGTTCGGCGAGCAGATCGCCGACCCCGGCGAAGGCGGCCGTGGCCTTGTAGCCCTCGCTGTCGTAACTGTCCTTGAAGGCCGCCTCCAAGGCGCCGATCAGGGCGGCATCGCTACTGCCGGCGAGCTGTTGCAGGGCTTCTTTGAGGGGCGGGCCGATGATGGTTTCGTCAATCGTCCGCATCGGCGACACGCCCGTTTTCGCAAAGGCTTCGCGGAAACTGGCGAGAATCGCCGGGGCGGAGTCGATCAAGGTGCCATCGAGGTCGAAGATGATGTGCGGGTAACGGGGCATGTTTGGGGCGCCAATCGATTCGGAAAAGGCGCCCGCGAGGGGCGCCCTGTGCCTATAGGAGCGGTGACAGCCAGCGTTCTGCTTCCTGGAGCGGCATATCGTTGCGCTGCGCCCAGTCTTCCAGCTGGTCGCGCCCGATTTTCGGGATGGCAAAATAGCTGGCGGCAGGGTGGGCGATGTAGAACCCCGATACCGCGGCGGCTGGCGTCATGGCGCAGGATTCCGTGAGGTTCATGCCGGCGTTGCCCGGTGCATCGAGCAAGGCGAACAAGGCGCGCTTGGCGGTGTGATCGGGGCAGGCGGGGTAGCCTGGAGCCGGGCGGATGCCACGATATTGCTCATCGATCAATTCCGCATTGGTGAAGGATTCGTCCGGCGCGTAGCCCCAATAGCGTGTACGCACCTGCAGGTGCAGCCACTCGGCAGCCGCTTCGGCCAGGCGGTCCGCCAGTGACTTGAGCATGATCGCCGAGTAATCGTCGTTGGCAGCCTCGAAGGCGGCAACGCGCTCTTCGATGCGATGGCCGGCGGTAACCGCGAAGGCACCGACATAGTCGTTGTCGCCGATGAAGTCCGCGAGCGCCATGTTGAAACGGCCGGTGGGTTGCTTGTGCTGCTGGCGCAGGCCGACCCAGCGGCTGAGTTCGGTGGTGCGTGATTCGTCAGCGTAGATGACGATGTCTTCGTTCTCGGCGCGGGCCGGGTAGAGGCCGAAGACGGCACGGGCCGAGAGCCAGTTCTCATCGATGATGCGGGCGAGCATGTCCTTGGCGTCGGCAAAAAGCTGACGGGCTGTTTCCCCGACGGTTTCGTTCTCGAGGATGGCCGGATAGCGGCCGGCCAGATCCCAGCTCTGGAAGAAGGGCGTCCAGTCGATCAGCAGCGCAATATCGCTGAGGCTGGGGTTCAGTGTGTGCAGGCCGAGTTGCTTTGGTTTGACCGGCGTATACGGCGGGTTCCACGTGAAACGATTGGCGCGGGCTTCGGCCAGCGATACCATCGTGGCCCCCTTGCGGCCGGCATGTTCGGCACGCACGGCTTCGTATTCGGCGACGATTTCAGCCTTATAGCCGTCGCGCTGTTCCGACGACAGCAGCTTGGTGGCGACACCGACGGCGCGCGAGGCGTCCGGGACGTAGACCACGGTGCCCTCGGTGTTGGGGGCGATCTTGATCGCCGTGTGCGCACGGCTGGTCGTTGCGCCGCCGATCAGCAGCGGCTGTTGCAGACCTTGGCGCTGCATTTCGCTGGCGACGTGCGCCATCTCTTCCAGTGACGGGGTGATCAGTCCGGACAGACCGATGATATCGACCGCATGTTCACGGGCGGCCTTGAGGATGTTTTCGCAGGAAACCATGACGCCGAGGTCGATGACCTCGTAGCCGTTGCAGCCAAGGACGACGCCGACGATGTTCTTGCCGATGTCGTGTACGTCGCCCTTGACGGTCGCCATCAGGATCTTGCCCTTGCTGCCGAGACCGGTGCGCGCCTTTTCGGCTTCGATGAACGGAACCAGGTGGGCGACGGCCTGCTTCATGACGCGCGCGGATTTGACCACCTGCGGCAGGAACATCTTGCCGGCGCCGAAGAGGTCACCGACGTGGTTCATGCCGCTCATCAGCGGGCCTTCGATGACGGCCAGCGGCGGTTTGCCTTCGCTTTCCAGCTTGGCGCGGACTTCCTCGGTATCGGCGACGACGAAATCGGTGATGCCCTTGATCAGCGCATGCTCGAGGCGCTTCTCGACCGAGAGTTCGCGCCAGCTCAGATCCGGGCC
>ERZ1645187.2113-NODE-2113-length-17789-cov-6.192850_pt1 | contig 17789 bp, 14 predicted proteins | sample MGYA00575352_ERZ1645187 | MGnify/ENA primary metagenome ERZ1645187 (study PRJEB40837, sample SAMN11349314) | freshwater sediment metagenome | isolation source: river sediment | host: Sediment | place: India: Wazaribad , New Delhi | collected 2017-02-21 ... | reverse complement strand
TGTGCCAAGGGCACGCGAAAAGGGGGCAGGAAACCCGCCCCCTTCCGATCCTGGCCGCCTCAGCCGAGACGGCAGGAATTTCGTAACAGCTATTAGAAGCCGTAGACGACTGCCAGCTGGAACTGGTCGTTGTTCAGGCCAACCTTCTCCGGAGCAAAAGCAGCCTTTTCTGCTGCGTTGGGGTAGAAGTGGGTACGGCCGTACTGGGCGCGAACAGCGACACCTTCCGAAACAGTGGCTTCAATGCCACCGCCGAGCAGCAGGCCATCACGCGATTCCGAGGTCTTGACGCTGTCGATCGTGGTCGAAGCGCGGCCACGCTGATAACCGACGCGGCCATAAAGTGCGACGCCTTCGCTGACATTGAAGCCAAGACGGCCAGACACGCCAAACTTGTGGTCAGCTTCGAACGAGTCGACATCGTCACCGAGCTTCGCCGAAGCCAGGTCGAAGTTCACTTCCACGCCAGCGAAAGCGTTTTCCGACACGGGCAGGTCGTAACCAGCGAAAACCGTGCCGCCAATGCCGCTGATCCCGGTGCCTTCGATAGCGCCACCGCCCGAGAGGTTGTCGTGGGTGACGCCAACGCCGATGTACGGGCCCGAGTTGGCAGCCATTGCCGGGGTGGCAACAGCAGCAACAGCGGCCGCAGCGACGATTGCAAACTTACGCATTGAAATTCCTCCTAATTGCTCACTGGGAGCTGGAGGCGAACTAGATTCTCATTTCAAAGTAGAAAAGGGAGAAACCAAGATAGGTCTAAATCTTGCGGCCAGATGTGTCATAAAAACATCACCATAATGACACAAATGCCACATGACATAAAGCTCGCGATAATCCATTTATCTATCTGTTTTGACTATCTTTAATCATATTTCCGGAAAAATCGGCAAGGCAGCCGGGATTTCATTATCGTAATTATTTCAATATTTTAAGGCAAACGCGCCATTTCGGAAAATGACCCGAGCGATTGTTGCCGATACGGTGGTATTCAAAAAAAGTGCAATCGATCCGCACGCCCCTCCCCTGCTCTTGCACACACGAAAAGGGGGCAAGCGAACCTTGCCCCCTTCTCACACTCCTGGCAGCGGCAAAGCCATCCGCCGGAGAAATGTCGTCTGGCTTAGAAGCCGAACACAACTGCCAGCGAGAACTGGTCGTTGTTGAAGCCACCCTTTGCCTGTGCCAGAGCGTCACGCTCTACCTTGGACAGAGTGTAGTGAGTGCGGCCGTATTCAGCCCGCAGCGAGACCTTTTCGGAAACAGCGGTTTCAACGCCAGCGCCCAGACGCAGACCATCCAGCGATTCCTGGACGTTCTGGCCCAGTTCGGTGACGCTGAAGCGACCGCGCTGATAGCCGACGCGGCCGTAAAGCGAGGTCTTCTCGTTCAGGTTGACGCCCAGGCGGCCCGAGAAACCGAACGCATTGTCGATCTCGGTCGCGGCGGTCGCATCACCGACCTTGGCCGACGACAGGTCGAAGTTTGCTTCGACGCCGACAAACAGGTTGTCGCCAGCCGGGATGTTGTAACCTGCAAAAACAGTGCCGCCGATACCCGAGAAGCCGATGCCTTCCAGGTCAGCGCTGGTCGAAACGTTCTCGTGGGTGACGCCGACGCCAGCATAGAGGCCCGAGGTGCTCGCCAGAGCGGGGGTCGAAGCTACGGCGACGGCCGCAGCGGCCACGAGTGCAAACTTACGCATTGAAAAGTCTCCTTAAAATGCCCTTGAAGAGCGGAGCCGCGCTTAGAAGCGCATTTCATGCGTGAAAAGACCTGTCGGTCGTTATTTACTATTAAATATCAATGTGTTGCAAAAATGCTTCGCATGCTTTTGCAATGTATCAGGACCTGAATGTGCGGCTGTACACAGTCAACGCAGTCTTGATCAGGTAGATGATCGCCCAGGTCCCAACCAAGTCACCAAAGAAGATCGAGAAATAGCGCACCGCCGAAAAGGTGTGGTCGCCGATCACGACCCAGGCAAGATAATGGCCTATCGCATTGCCCGCCGCGCAACCGACCGACAGGCAAAGCAGCCGCAAAGGCGTCAGGTTGGAAAGGCTGGGCTTCAGCTTTGCAAAGCGGCTGGCAATGAAAACGCCGAACGGCCCCCCAACCGAGGTGAATGCCGCAATGATGAGTTCAGGCGCCAGACCGGGCCCCAGATCATAGGCCCCCGCCATGCTTAAATAGGCACTGGCACAAAACAGCGTGGGAATGATCCAGTAGCCGACGATCAGAAAACCCAGCAGCCGGATAAACGCAGGCAGGAAAAATACCGAAGCGACACCCTCAACCCCCTGCACCGACGCGACCACGTCAGACAGATGATACAGCGCGATATAGACCAGCCAAAGGCCAGAGCACTGCGACAGAAGGTTGAACGCGGATTTCACGGCACCAGTCTGGAGAACAACTCTTCAGCGGTATCCGTGAAATGGACTTTCCGTTTGCGGCGGTCATCCTCCATCACGGTAATATCGACCAGACCCTTGTCTTTCAGGGCAACCAGCCGGCGATAGGATGTGATCGACGAAGTACCCTTGGCCAGATCATAGGCATCGGCGACAGTCAGGGTGCCGCGCTGTTCCCACAGCTCGCGCAGTTCAAACAGCATCCGCTCTTCATCGCCCGACAGTTCAGACAATGGCGGCAAACGGCGAATGCTAACCAGAAAGTTGAGTAACCGCTGCATCAAAACCTCGAATAAGAGTATGGCGCTAATGTAAGCAAAGCTGATACCAGCACAATATGCGTGAAAGTCCCTATTCCAAGGCTTTGCATCTGCCAAGCTAGCCCTGACGCGCGCGGTGTCCTAGAGAGCCGCCATGAACAAGGGATTCTTACAATGAGCCGCAACAACGAGGAGAAGAAGGGCAAGGCCCTACGCGGACGCGCCGGACGCATGAAGGGCGGACGCGGATCAGGCCGGGCCAGCACCGGCGCGGTCCGGCTATGGGGCCGTCATGCCGTCGAAGCAGCGCTGAAAAATCCCGAACGCCGCCACCGCAAGCTCTGGGCCACCCGCGAGGGGGTTGCATCGCTGGATGGCGAACTGCCGGCCGATTTCCCGCTGGAATGGGCCGCTCCCGCAGATCTGGCCCGCCTGGTCGCGCGCGAGGCGCCGCATCAGGGCCTGGTGCTCGATTGCGATGCCCTGGAAGACGTGTTCCTCGATGAAGTGATGGACAACGATCCGACCCGCCCCATCCTTGTCCTCGATCAGGTGACCGATCCACACAACGTCGGCGCTATCTTGCGCTCGGCTGCGGCCTTTAATGCCGCCGCGATCGTGACTCAGGACCGCCACTCCCCGCCCGAATCCGGCACTCTGGCCAAGAGCGCTTCGGGCGCACTCGAAGTCGTTCCATGGGTTCGCGTGGTCAATCTGGCCCGCGCGCTCGATGAACTGGCCGAGGCCGGCTATTGGCGCATCGGTCTGGACGGAGACGGCAAGGCGACGCTGGGCGAAGCCCTGCCCGCAGGCCCCGTCGCGCTGGTGCTGGGCGCAGAAGGCGAAGGCATGCGCCACAACATCGTGCAGCACTGCGATACGATTGCCCGCCTGCCGATTGCCAGCGCGATCGAAAGCCTCAACGTCTCGAACGCCGCCGCGATTGCCCTCTACGCCATCGCCACGCGCGACTGAACCGATCCAAGCACCAAGGCCTGACGATGACCCATCCTGTTTCCCCCCTCGCCCGTCCCTTTCCCGATATGCCGCCGGTGGCCGGAGTGACCCTCCGCGTGGCGCGCGCGGGTTACAAGGATTGGGGGCGCTGCGACCTGACCTATGCGGAACTGGCCGAAGGCACTGCCGTTGCCGGCGTGTTCACGCGCAATGTCTGCTGCTCGTCCGAAGTGGAACTGGGCCGCGCCAATGTGGCGCAGGGTCGCGCGCGGGCGCTGATCGTCAATGCGGGTAACTCCAACGCCTTCACCGGCTATCGCGGGCGTGAGGCGGTGGAGCAGATCACGGGTCAGGTCGCCGCCCATCTGGGCTGCGGGGCAGAACAGGTCTTCGTTTCCTCGACCGGGGTAATCGGCGTTCCCCTGCCCAAGGACAAGGCGCGCGCAGGCGTTGAAGCCGCCTTCTCGGCCGAACCATGCGGCTGGGAAGATGCTGCCAACACCATCGGCACGACCGACACTTTCGCCAAGGGCGCCATGGCCAAGGCCGTCGTTGGCGGGCAGACGGTCACGCTCTGCGCGATCATCAAGGGCAGCGGGATGATCGCCCCCGACATGGCGACCATGCTGGGCTATATCTTCACCGATTGCGCAATTGCCCCGGCCTATCTTCAGCAACTGCTGAGCGCGGCAAACCAGCGCACTTTCAGCTGCATCACGGTCGATAGCGATACTTCGACCAGCGACACCGTGCTGGCCTTTGCAACGGGCGCAGCGGGCAATGCCGAACTGAGCGACGACGACAGCCCGGGCGCGGATGCCTTTGCCGCAGCACTGGAAGATGTCTGCCGCCAGATGGCCCACCTTGTCGTCCGCGATGGCGAAGGTGCGCAGAAATTTATCGCGGTGACGGTCAGCGGCGCGGTCAGCGATGCCAGCGCGCGCAAGATCGGTCTGGCCATTGCCAACTCGCCCTTGGTCAAGACCGCGATTGCCGGCGAAGACGCCAACTGGGGCCGCGTCGTCATGGCGGTGGGCAAGGCGGGTGAACCGGCCAACCGCGACCGCCTTTCCATCGGCTTTGGCGGCACCTGGGCCGCGCGCGACGGACAGCCGCTGGCTGACTATGATGAAGCGCCCGTCGCCGCGCACCTTAAAGGTCAGGACATTTCCATCGAGGTTGACCTTGGCCTAGGTGAAGGCCGCGCCACAGTGTGGACCTGCGATCTGACCCACGGCTACATCTCGATCAACGCGGATTACCGTTCATGAGCCACACGCTCGACGATGCGGTTCTGGCCGTCATCAAGGATGCCTCGGCCCGCGCAGTGATGCCGCGCTATCAGCAGCTTGAAGCGCATGAAGTGCTCGACAAGTCGGCTGGTGAACTCGTCACCGTGGCTGATCGCGAGGCAGAAGTGATCCTTGCCGAAGGTCTGGCGAAGATCCTGCCCGAGGCAACCATCGTCGGCGAAGAGGCCTGCGAGGCGAACCCGGCGCTGATGGAGCGGCTAGGCGATGCGCTGTGCTGGATCATCGACCCGATTGACGGGACCAACAATTTCGCCAGCGGCAAGCCGCCGTTCGGCATCATGGTTGCCCTGGCCGAAGCGGGCGAAACCATCGGCGGCTGGATCTATGATCCGCTGCGCGGCCGGTTCTGCACGGCGCAGAAAGGACAGGGCGCATGGATCGATGGTGAGCGTATCAGCGCTCGGTCCAGCGGCCAGACCCCGCCGATTGCGGCCATTTCACTGATGTTTGCCGATCCGGAGCGGCGAGAGGCGCTGAAGACCCATATCGCGCCGTACTATACCCTGGTCGACATTCCGCGCTGCGCGGCAGAGCAATATCCGCGCATCATGCTGGGCGAGAACGACATCACGATTTTTGAGCGCACCCTCGCCTGGGATCATGCCGCTGGAGTGCTGCTGCTCAACGAAGCGGGCGGCAAGGTCGCGCGGCCAGATGGTCAGCCCTACCGGGTTGACGAACATCTGCGGCCAAGCCTGATCGGCGCTGCCAGCCCGGCCCTGTGGGACGAACTGGCAGAGCGGATGCAGGCGCTTTAGAGGACGCTTTCCAGCCAGCCCTTGAGCTGGCTCTTCGGAGCGGCGCCCAGCTTTTGCGCCACCGGCTTGCCGTCCTTGAACAGCACCATCAGCGGAATCGACTGCACGCCAAACTGGCTGGCAGTGTCGGTGTTTTCCATGATGTCGACCTTGGCGATGGTCACCTTGTCGGCCAGTTCCTCGCTGATTTCTTCCAGCGCGGGGGCAATCATCTTGCACGGACCGCACCAGTCGGCCCAGAAATCGACCAGAACGGGCTTGTCCGAACCGAGGACGTCGGCGGCGAAGCTGGCGTCGGTGACTGATTTGGTGGCCATCGGGAATCTCCTTTTGAAACGGTGCTTCCCATAGTCCACTCACGCGAGCAGCGGGATGCGTTGATCTAAACTTATGTCCTCCGGCCGATTCCGCAATGGGTCGGCGCGAAAGGATTATTCGGAACCGCCCAAACCCTGCTTGTGAAGCTCCAGCAGTTCAGCCGGGATTTCGAGCAGGACCGGGGTCTGCGTGTAAAGCAATGCAGCCTGCACGGCGCGCCCCGGATAGGTCGCCTCCAGCGCCGCCGCATAGGCCGCCATCTGGCGCAGGATCGAAACCGGGACTTGGTCCAGCCCGGCAGGCGGACGGCGCGCGGTCTTGAAATCGACCAGACGGATGCGCTCACCCTCGATCAGCAGGCGGTCAATCGTGCCGGCCACGACCTGCCCGCCGACTGTTGCCGCAATCGGCACTTCAGCCAGCGCGCCCGGTGCAAAGAGATCGGCCCAGTCGGGATGATCCAGCACTTTCAGCGCCGCTGCGACCATTGCGCCGCGGGCCTGCCCATCCAGATCCGAAGCCGCGCGGGCCAGCCAGGTTTCCGCCGCGACCTTGCGTTCAGCCAGGGGAACTTCGGGCAAGCGTTCAAGCAAGCGGTGGAGCAGAACCCCGCGCCGCGCCGCCGCAGCGCCAGCTCCGGCAGGCCACGGTGGATCGCTGGTCTGATCTTCACCCAGCGCGGACGGCGCGAGTGGCTTGGGCGGGCGCGGTTCATCCGGAGCGCGACTGCTGACCCACGGCGGCAGTAGAGCAAGCTGACCGCCCTGTCCCTGACGCGGCGGCGCTTCGGCTTGCGGCGCTTCGCCGTGAAGCTTCACCCCGCCCCACAGCGGATCTTCGGCCCAATCGCCATCAAACAGCGGTTCCAGCCGGGCATACCAGCTGTCAGGATTGGGCGCCTTTTCCCTGGAATTGAGCGACCCGCCAATGAACAGCGCCTCTTCCGCGCGGGTCATCGCAACATAGAGCAGCCGCCAATGCTCCTGCATTTCCTCCAGTTCGGTCTGCGCCTTGGCCTCGGCAATTGCGCCCGCCACTTCGTGCTTGCGCAGACTGGGCAAGGGAATGACCTTGCCGCTCAGCGGATCGGCCAGGTCCAGCGCGGAGCCGCGCGAGGCATGGGGATTGTCCGCCGCATCGGCCAGAATGACGATCGGCGCCTGCAAACCTTTTGAGCCGTGGACCGTCATCACCCGCACTTCATCGCGGCTCTTGCCAGCTTCGCGCTTCAGTTCGCCCTCACCAACATCGAACCACTGTATGAAGGTGTTGAGGCTGGGCACCTTGCTGGCGGAAAAGGCGCTGGCGGCATTGAGCAGTTCGTCAATCGGATCATTCGCTTCGCTGCCCAGCCGCGCAACCAGCTTGCGCCGCCCCTGCCACGGCCCGGTCAATATCCAGTGGAGCAGTGCCTGCGGCGGATCGTAATCGGCAATGCGCAGCAGTTGCGACAGTTGCTCCCAGACGCGCAGCACTTCCGGTTCGCCGCGATTGTTGCGCAGATGATCGAACAGGCGCACGCCCTCTGCCCGCCAGCCATGACGCAGCAAATCGTCCTGGCTCCAGCCGACCAGCGGTGAAACCAGCAGGCAGGCAAGGTTGAGATCATCCAGCGGCTGCGCGGCAAAGCGCAGCGCCGCCATCAGGTCGCGCACGGCCAGCGGCGCGGCAAGGCGCAGGCGGTCCACCCCGGCCACGGCCACGCCAGCGGCATGAAGCCGCGCAACGATCAGCCCGGCCAGTTCCTTGCGCTTGCGCACCAGCACCATGACATCGCCCGGCGTGGCGCGGCGGGCCGTGCCCTCCGGCTCCCCTTTGACCAGCGGAAAGCCGTGGTCCATCCACGCCCGGACCTGCTGGGCTATGCGATCCGCCAGTTGCCGGTCGCTGCGGGAGAGCCAGCCTTCCTCGCCCTCGTCCGGGCCATCGGAGGGGCCTTCATCCTCTTCGGAAGGAGCACCCAGCACGCGCCAGAATACCACCTGCCCGGGGCGATCCTGCCCCTTGTGCAGCTCGGCAGGCTTGGCCAGGCCAAAGCCTTCATGCCCGATATCGGCAATCGCCCGGTCGACGAATTCCAGAATCGCGCGCGCGGTGCGGAAACTTTGCCCCAGATCGAGGTCACGCAGGGTCCGCGCCTCGCGCACCACGCGCAGCTGGGCCACGTTGCTGGCCAACCCCTCCATCTGCCCGCGCACGCGGTCCTTGGCCCGGGCGAAGTTTTCCGGACTGGTGCCCTGAAAGCGGAAAATCGCCTGCTTGTAATCGCCGACCACGAACAGAGTGCGCAGCTTGTCGCCATGCGCGCCTTCCCCGGCAAAGAAATCGCCGGTCAGTGCATCAATGATCTGCCACTGCGCTTCGTTGGTATCCTGCGCTTCGTCGACCAGAATGTGATCGAAACGGCGGTCCAGCTTGTAGCGAATCCATTCGGCCAGATCGCCGCGCGTCAGCAGGGCGGCGGCCTGACGGATCTGGTCGTCAAAGTCGATGAACCCGGCCCGCGCCTTGGCATCATCCCAGGCAAGCGAGAACTTGCGCCCCACTTCCAGCGCGGGAGTGAGAAAATCGGCGAGTTCAAGCAGGGCGCGGCGTTCCTGCACCGCCTGACAGCAAGCCTGAACCGCAAGTGCGGCATCCTCGTAGAACTCTTCGTATTTGGTGATGTAGCGCAGGTTCTTGGGGTTGCCCTCTTTCGAGAACAGCACTTCGACCAGCCCCGGCAGCGCTGCAAACCGCTCGGCAGGGCCATCCTCCAGCCATGACTGGATCACTGCCGCAGCCTTTTGCCCCGTGGCCGAAGACCATTGGCGATAGGCCCCAAGGCAACATTCCAGCGCGTCGGTATCGAACACGCCGTCGCTGCACAGGTCAGCAAGGTCATCCGCGCTGGCATCGCTGGGCAGGCCAAGCAGGCGCAGCACATTGCTGCGCATCGGCGGTTGCCAGCCGCCCGGCCCTTCCCAAGCCTCGCGCGCCTGGGCGCAGCGCAGCAGCCAGTTCGGAACGGCAAGCGGGCCAAGCCGGATCGACAATTGCTCCAGCGCGGCAAAGGTCGCCGTATCGTCGCTGCGCTCTGCCTCCAGCAGCATGTCGGACAGGACTTCGCGCAGCAGCAGATCGCGGTCGCGGTCCTCCATCGCCTTTACGCCGGGTAGCAGCCCCGCTTCGTTCGGAAAGGCGGACAGCAGCCACTGGGCAAAGGCGTGGATCGTATCGATCCTGAGGCCACCGCCCGGACAGTCGAGCACGGCGGCAAACAGGCGGCGCGCCTTTTCCTGCGCCTGCGGACCGTAATCCGCGCCAATCGCTTGCAGGTCCTGCGCCAGCGACACGGCATCGGCCCGCACCCAGCGCGCCAGCACTTCGTTGATGCGCGCCGCCATTTCGGTTGCCCCGGCCTTGGTAAAGGTCAGGCAGAGAATCTGGTCAGGCCGGACATCGTCCTGCAACAGCAGGCGCAGCACACGGGCGGAAAGCACCTGCGTCTTGCCAGTCCCGGCCGAAGCCGAAAGCCAGACCACTTCGCCCGGATCGACTGCCGGATGCTGTTCGTCGGTCAGGGGGAAAACCCGGCTCATTCCTGCGCCTCCCCGCGCGCCTGCCATTCATCAAGGCGCATCAACTGGTCATAGTCGTTGTAACCGCCAAGGTCAGGGTTGAGCCGCGCGGTGAAGGGTTCGTCGCCCTTGATCCAGGTGTCGATGGCCTCCAGCAGATATTCCTGCGTCTTCATCAGAAACTCGTCACGCGGGATGCCCGCCTTGCGCCCTTCGGCGACCGGTTCATAGACATAGCCGAAACCGGTCGCGCTCTTGTCGTCCTTGCCAAAGGACCAGTATTCGAAGCCATCGGGCATTCCCGCCACGTCCTTGAACCCGCGCGCCGCCGCGATCAGGCCCAGGGTGCCAAGCTGCAAGGCAAAGCCATCGCGGACCTGCCCACCGGAGGGCGGCTTGCCAGTCTTGTAATCGACCACGACCAGCCGCCCATCGGCACGGCGGTCAATCCGGTCGGCGCGGCCATGGACCTTGACCCCGGCCAGCGTGAACTCACCCTTGATCTCGGTCTCCAGCACTTCGCGGCCCTGCCCCCGGTCGACGACGATCTGCTGGTCGATCCAGTCCAGCGCACGCGACAGGCGCGGCCACCACAGCCCGCGCGTCACGACATGAGCCTGCATCTTGCCCAGTTCCTGCCGGGCAAGGCTTACCAGTTCGCCGGGCCGCTCACCGGCCTTGTGCCAGGCGTCCATCACGGCATGAACAACCGTGCCCTGCCATGCGGCAGTCGGCTCTGCATCCAGCCCGTCCAGCCGCCGCAAACGCAGGATTGCGCTGGCGTAAAATTGATAGGGGTCGCCGCGCAGCCGGTCGATTGCAGTCACGGCCAAGGCGACGTCACGCTGCTCTGCACTCGGTTTCGGCTGCGGGCGCGGATAGGCCGGCGCGGGCGCGGCATGGTCAATCGCGCGGGCCAGTTCGACCGCCTCAACCTCACGGTGATGGTCCGCCAATTCGCCCAGCATGGCCTGAACCCGCAGGACGAAGCGGCTGGGGATCACCGGCCCGCCTTCGCTGCGCTGCGCCCAGCTTAGCACCACTTCCGGCGCGCCGAGCGCCCCGGCAAGGTCATGGGCGGCAAGACCGATGCGGAATTCACCCGAAGGCACGCCCAGCGCGCGCAGCACGGGCGGCGGCAGGCTTGGTTCAGGACTGGGCGCTGCAGGCCAGGTGCTTTCCACCAGGCCCCCGCAAATCACCAGATCGGCCCGGCTCATCCGCGCTTCGAGCAAGCCATAGATCGACACACGCGGATGTCGTCCCCACAATGGGCGAACCGAAACCCGGTCCATCGCATCGCGCAAAACGCCGGGCAGGTCCTTTACTGCCAGCCGCGTACCTGCCTCGTCCGCTGCACCGCGCAGTTCTTCCAGCCAGCTTGCCAGCATGCGGCCATCGGCATCGGCCCAAAGCCGCGTGCCGCAAAGTTTCTCGCCAGCCTCAGCCAGCAACGACAGCGCCTCGCCCAGCGCGATGTCCGGCTCTTCCGTCAGAAGCGGCGTCAGGACCGCCTCGACCCCGTCCCACCATTCGGCAATGCCGTCACCACGCCCACGACGGGCCTGTTCGCGGACAATCTCGCCCAGCGGGGCAAGGCCCGGAGAAGGTCGCGGCCCGCGCAGGGCAAGGTCGAGCGCACGGGCATTGTCGAGCCAGCTTGCCCTCACCTCACCGCCGCCTGCCAGCGGGTGCGTCAGCAGTGCCAGCAGCGGAACCGGCGCCGCCTGATCGGCCGTCACTTCGGCCAGCAGGAGCAGGATTCGGCCCGCAGCGGTCTGCGGCAGCGGCCTGCCCGCCGTGTCATCGGCATCAATCTCCCAGCGCTTGAGGTGAGCCACCACCCGAGCGGCCAGACCACGATCCGGACTAATCAGGGCAACCCGCTTGGCTGGCACTTCCAGCGCCTGCCGGATCAGCAGGGCAATCGCCTGCGCCTCCTCGCCCGGATGCGCGCTTTCCATCAGGCGCACGCCAGAAAGGCGGCGCTGGTCCGGCTTGAGCCTGACCCAGCCCGCGCTGCCTTCAGGCGGCAGGAACAGGTTGGAAATGGCCTTGCTCCGCTCTGGCGGCGCGGCGGACATGCCGGCGCGGTGCCACGGATCAACCTCGGCCCGGTTCACGCCCATGCGGTTGAGCAGCAGCTTCAGGTGATATTGCGGATGGGCCAGGGCATCACGCTCGCCAAACGGAGCGTCGCCTTCGCTGGCCGGTATTCCGGCGCTTCCCAATGACTGCCAGACATCTTCGGCCAGCGACAGATCGAGGTCGGGCAGGATCACCGCACCATGGGGCAATTCCGACACGACCCGCAGCAGCCCCGCTAGGGCGGGTGATGCACTGGTGATCCCGGCGGCAACAATCGGATGCTCGGGCGGAGCCTCACGCCAGCGCCGCGCGGCATGGGCAAACAGGCGGTTGCGCCGTTCCGGAGCGTCGATTTCCCCGCGTTCCGCCAGTTCAGCCAGCCAGCGCGCCTGCACCCGCGCGAAAGTGCGCGTCGCGGACTGCCAGTGGCTTGCCAGATCGCCGACGATCCCGGCAATCCGCTCATCCAGCAGATCGCCCAGTTCCAGCCCTTCGACCGTAAGCCGGTCCATCGTCCGCCCGGTTTCAAAAGCGAGGCGCAGCAGGCCCGGAGCCTTGGACGCATCATCGCCCAGTTCGTCACGCAGCAGCTGTGCCAGCCGTAGCCACCGCCGCGTAGGATCGGCAGCAGGCGGAATCGCGGCTCCGGCCCCCAGCGGGTCAAGCAGCGGCCCCAGCGTTTCATCAAGATCGAGATCGCCGACCACCGCCATGCGCGGCAGCAGCATCCCGCCGCCCGACAGGCGCACGAAAGCCTCGGTCACGATCCGCACGGCGCGGCTCGACGGCAGCAGCAGGGTCAGACGCGCAAGGCCGAACTCGCCATGCCCGTAACGCGGGATCAGCCCGGCAACCAGCGCATCGGCAAAACCGCGATGGGCTGCGATGGAATAGACCTTTGGCCCGGCGCGATCAGGCACGTTTCAGCCGTGCCTCTGCCGGAGCGATTGCCTCGGGTGTCCCCAGATCGAACCACTCTCCGGCATGGACCACACCGTAAAGCCGCCCTTCCTCCATCGCCCGGTTCCACAGCACATTGGTGGAAAAGGCCCCTTCCGGCGCATCGCGGAGCAGACGGTGCGAAGCAATCTGCGCGCCGATGAAGATATAGGGCGCGCTGTCCTCGTCAGCCCCACGGCGGCGCAGGCGGCCATCGGGTTCGAGGTGGAAATCGCCCTTGCCGCGATGTTCAAACGCCCGTTCACGCGGGACCAGCAGCAACAGGGCGTCCATCCGTTCCGGGTCCCAGGCATCCGACAGGTCAAGCAAGGTGTTGCGCGGCCCATCGATCCAGATGTTATCGCTGTTCAGGCAATAGAACGGGTCGGGCAGCAACCCGCTACGCCAGGCTTTGACCATGCCCCCGCCCGTTTCGAGCAACTCCTCGCGCTCATCGCTGAACACGACTGCGGGCTGCTCCCGCCCGGTCAGATAGGCTTCAATCTGCTCCGGCAGGTAGTGGACATTGACCACAGCCCGCCCGATCCCGGCATCGGCCAGATGCGCGATCATGTAGTCGATCAGCTTCTTGCCGCCGACTTCGATCAGCGGCTTGGGCGTGGTCGCGGTCAGCGGCAGCATCCGCCTGCCCAGCCCGGCAGCCATAACCATGGCCGTGTCGGAAACCAGCGCAGAACCGCTCATGGATTAAACTTTCCCCCGCCTGCATTGCGCAGGTCGGCGGGGATGTTGGCGGCGAACCAGTCTGCCACCGGGGCGAGCGCCGGGTGCTTCAGGTCGCGCTCAAGCAAGGCCCAGACGCGCGGGATATAGTCCAGATAGCGCGGCTTGCTGTCACGCTTCCACAGGCGCACGAAAATCCCCACGATCTTGGCATTACGCTGCGCCCCAAGCTGCGCATAGTCGGCCCGGAAATCTTCGCCCACGCCGGATTGCGCGAGGTAATATTCCAGCATTTCCGCTTCGAGTTCGGGCGAGACATCGCGCCGCGCGTCCTGCAACAACGAGACCAGATCGTAGGCCGGATGACCGTTCAGCGCGTCCTGAAAATCGAGCAGGCCCTGATCGCGCGTTGATCCCAGCAGCATGATGTTTTCGGCATGGTAATCGCGCAGCACGGCAACGCCCGGCGTCTGGCGCGGGATCATGTCGCCCAGCACTTTTTCCCATGCTGCGACGTAACCGGCTTCGTCCACCTCAAGCCCGCGCGCGGGGCAATACCACTCGGTAAGCAGCTTCGCCTCGCGCAGGTATTCGCTCATCGAATAATCGTTGAACGGCCCCGGCGGCAGTTGGCCCAGAGTGACGAGGGCATCGATCGCCGCGCGATAGACTTCGCGTTCGGACTGGGGATTTTCGTCGAGGTATTCGCGCATCCGCACCTCGCCGAAATCTTCCAGCAGGACCAGACCGTCCGCCACATCTTCGGCCAGCACCTGCGGCGCGCGCATGCCGTTGGCATTCAGCCACTTGCCCGCGCGCAGGAACGGCTGCGGGTCTTCATGCGGCGGCGGGGCATGCATCAGCATCGCGCTCTTTTCGCCGTCACGGATACGGAAATAGCGGCGGAACGAGGCATCGCCCGCCAGCGGCTCGATCTGCGCGGCACCCCAGCCAGCAGTGATCAAAAATGCAGTGATGCCGTCTGGCAGATTTTCATTCATTCCCATCGCCCTAGCCAATCGGAACCGGGCTCGACAATCGCCCGGCGCCCTCTTTCCGCAGTTTCCAGCCGCAGCGAAAGGCAGCCCGGCTCATGCGCGAAACCACCTGCCATTTCCGGCCATTCAGCAATCATGGCAGCGCCATAACGGTAATCGTCCAGCCCGATTTCCTCGGCCTCTTCCGGATGCTTCAGCCGGTAAAAATCGGCATGGACCAGTGGCAGGCGCACTGCGGGCGGATCGTAAGTCTCGATAATGGCAAAGCTGGGCGAAGGCACCTCGCCCTCATGCCCCAGTGCAGCGATGATCGCGCGGGCCAAGGTCGTCTTGCCCGCCCCCAGACCGCCCGACAGCGCAACCACGTCACCGGGGCGCAGTCCATCAGCGATCCGCGCGCCAAGCTGCTCCATCGCGGCGAGATCGGGCAGGTCAATAGCTGTGCTCATGGCAGGTCCACAATCGCGGCAGTGCCCTGTCCCGGCTCGCTGATCAGTTCCAGCGTGCCGCCATGGGCCTCGATCAACTGGCGGGCAAGCGGCAGGCCAAGGCCCTGACGGCGCTCCACGCCCTTGCCGTCGGCGCTGACCTTGATCCCTTCCAGTGCGCGGGCCAGCGTTGCTGCGTCCATCCCGGCGCCGTTGTCCGAAATGACCAGCCGCGCCTTGCCTTTGTGCACGCCAAGCTCGATCAGAATTCGCCCGCCTTCAGGCGTTGCGGCAATGGCATTGTCGATCAGGTGGCCGATAGCGCGGCCCAGCCTGCGGCGGTCGCCTTCCATTCTTCCGGCGCTTTTGTCTGCCCGCATGTCAAGCGTCAGGTTGGCCGCCTTGATCCGCGCAGCGCGGTCCTCGACCAGCTTGGTCACGAAGGGCACCAGGTCGATCTCGTCACGAGCCAGCGGCAGCATTCCCGCTTCGCTCTGCGAGAGGTCGAGCACGGATTCGATCTGTTCACCCAGACGGTCGACCGACTGCAGGATCGCGCCGACATATTCCTTGCCGCTCTCGCTCAGTTCACCGCCCAGCCCGGCTTCAAGCAATTCGGCAAAACCGCCAATCGAGGTCAGCGGCGTGCGGAATTCGTAGCTCATATTCGAAAGGAAGCGGGTCTTCATCGCATCGGCTTCTTCCAGCGCGGCATTGCGCTGTTTCAGCGCCTCTTCCGCCTTCTGGGAATCGGTGATGTCGAGCACGGTCAGCAGGCCATTGCCATCGGGCAACGGCACACCGGCAAATTCCAGCGTGCGCCCATCGGCAAGGACGGCGCGGCCACCGGTCTGGCGGCGGTCCAGCGTTGCCGCGCGGATCACATCACCCACCGCCTTGACCTTGACGGCCCTCGCCAGTTTGCGGGCAATCTGATCGAGCAGGCTTTCGATCCGGGGGTGCGTATCGAGGAACGCATCGTCCAGACCCCAGTCGGCAGCAAAGCGGCGGTTCCACAACTGCATCCGGCCATCCGGGGCAAAGATCGCCAGCGATTCAAACAGACTGTCGAAAGTCGCCGTGCGGGTGCGCAGCAAGGTATCACGCGCGGCGGCCAGTTGCAGCTGCTCGGTACGGTCCTCGGCAATCAACATCAATCCGCCATCGGGCAGCGGCTGGGCGACAATGCGCAAATGCGTGCCATCGGCCAGCATCCACGCTTCTTCCTGCGGAGTGCTGGCCAGGAACCAGCCCGCCCGTTCGCGACGCCACGCGGGAAAATCGCGCGCTTCGGGCACGCGACCGGCATCGCGGGCCATGTCAAGCATCCGGTCAAACTGCGGCAGATCCAGCATGGCCGCCGCGTTGAGCGCAAAGATGCGCTGGAACGGGCGATTGGCGAAAGTCATCTGCCGTTTCGCATCGAACTGCGCGACCCCGGCGGAAAGCTGATCCAGCATGTTGCGCTGGGCATCGCGGAAGGCGCGCAGAGTGCGCGACAGTTCTTCCATTTCCTCGACATCGACGGCGTAGCCGGCAACGCCCTCGTCCCCCAGCGGCAGGTCCGAAACGCGCAAGGCGCGGCGCTGCCCGCCGATCGTGGCGGAAACCATCCGTTCGATCGGCATCTGCCTGGCCGCAGCCTGGAGCGCGATCTGCTTGGCGGTTAGGCCGTCGACGCTTTCGACCAGCTCTATTCCATCCGCCGCAACCTGCCGCGCGTCCTGTCCCGCAACGGCCTCGACATAGGCATGATTGACCAGCCGCAGTTCGCCATCAGGCCCGCGGAACCACATCGGCATGGGCGCGGCTTCGATCAGCCCGACCAGCGCGACGAAATCATCGCGCGCCCGGGCGGCCTCGTCGCGCAACTGAACCAGCTCGCTTTCGCTGTCGGAAAAGTCGAAGACCCAGACCAGCGCTGCCCCGCCCGGTGAAATCTGCGGGTCGGCCAGATGGCCGCGCAAGGCGAGACTGCGAGTCGAACCGCGCGGCGTGGCAACCATGCGGAAAGGCGCGGCAGTGCGCTGGCAGCGGCGCACGGCTTCGGTCAACTCGTTGATCTGCGCGGTGGTCAGCCCACCCTCGCCGCCATCGATCCGCTCGCCATCCAGTTCGGTAAGGAACTGCGGCACGGCATCAAGCCCCAGCCAGTTCGCCAGCCGCTGCGGCGCCTCGATCCGGCCATCGGCGCGCACCAGCAGCGGGACAGCCGGACTTTCATCGACCAGACGGGCAAGGCGGCGGGACTGGCGCTGCATCGCCTCGGCCTTGCGATGGCGCAGGCGGGCGCTGGCCACTACCCAGAGAGCGGCCATGGTCCAGGCAGCCAGAAGCAGACCAAGCAGGACCAGCGCAGTCGGGGAAAGCGTCATGCCATTCAGCTATGCGCGCCAGCGAGCGAAGGCAAGGCGCGTGATGGCATCATCCCCGCGAAATGGCGCTATTTGTTGGCAGCAGCCACCATGCGGGGGAACGGCCCCGGGGACCAGCCCCGGGACCACACCAAATTGATCAGGCCAGATCAGTAGCGATAATGTTCCGGCTTGAACGGACCTTCGGCCGAAACGCCGATATAGTCCGCCTGCTTCGGGCTCAGCTTGGTCAGCTTCACGCCCAGCTTTTCCAGATGCAGCGCCGCAACCTTTTCGTCGAGGTGCTTGGGCAGAACGTAGACTTCGTTCTTGTAGTTGCTCGATTTGCTGAACAATTCGATCTGGGCCAGCACCTGATTGGTGAAGCTGGAGCTCATCACAAAGCTGGGGTGGCCGGTGGCGCAGCCCAGGTTGACCAGACGGCCCTTGGCCAGAACGATGATCTGCTTGCCATCGGGGAATTCGACCAGGTCGGTGCCCGGCTTCACTTCGGTCCACTTGTAGTTATCGAGCGCCGAAATCTGGATTTCGCTGTCGAAGTGGCCAATGTTGCAGACGATCGACATCGGCTTCATCGCCTTCATGTGCTCGGCGGTGATGACGTCTTCGTTGCCGGTCGCAGTGACGAAGATATCGCAACGCTGCACGGCTTCTTCCATGGTGACGACTTCATAGCCTTCCATCGCCGCCTGCA
>ERZ1645187.2112-NODE-2112-length-17792-cov-23.256244_pt1 | contig 17792 bp, 20 predicted proteins | sample MGYA00575352_ERZ1645187 | MGnify/ENA primary metagenome ERZ1645187 (study PRJEB40837, sample SAMN11349314) | freshwater sediment metagenome | isolation source: river sediment | host: Sediment | place: India: Wazaribad , New Delhi | collected 2017-02-21 ... | reverse complement strand
CCCATAGAAATACCGTCACTCACGCCGATAGTATAAAAATTGAGCGCGACCAGATTCTGCTGTGTCACCAGTGATTTCAGTTGATGCGACAAACCATTGAGGTGCATATTGCAAGGATTTCCGTCCCAGCCGGTAGATACGATGCCGACCTGTGGTTTTTTCAAATCCTCATCGGTGAGTCCGATAGCGTGCAACATAGCCTGTGCCGCAGGTTGAGTTTCATCCTGCGTAATGGTTTTACTGTATTTATTAAGTGTAGACATAATGTAAAAATTGAAGGCTCAAATTAAGTAAAACTTTGTGGAAATTATGAAATTTCTTGATTCATAACATAAAATTCAGATATGTGCATAAAATCAGTGGCGGTTTTCATTTACTATATATAACTTGAAGTGAACAAGAAACTTACACATGAAGCACAAAGCTGATACGATTGATATACACAAATATTTCATGATCATCTTTTACCTTGTGATGATTTGTTTATTTGTGGCAGTGTCTGTATGAAAACATACCGGCATTGTTCAGGAGACAAACGCGAGCCGTTTGATGTTGGGTGTATGCCTTAAAAATACTCCAGGAAGTTTGTATCCTTTCCGGACACAATGCGTTTGTATCGGTTGTGCAGCAGATGTCCGATGGTATCTTCCCACGCCAATCTCAGTTTATGTCCGTTAATGCTCTCGATGCCCGCTACTTCAGCCGCAGTGCCCGCGAAGAAAGCGCCGTCAGCATCCAGCACCTCATCCACGCCGTATTGTTTTTCCACCACTTCGATGCCCATTTGCGTAGCGATTTCTATCAGGATGGTGCGGGTGATACTCGGGAAGATATGTACGACAGGCGGCACAATGAGTCTGCCGTTTTTCTCCATAAAGAAAGACGCACCGGGACCGGAAGCGATATACCCTTCCACATCCAGCAGTAAGGCATCATCATAGCCACCTTGCAGCGCTTCTCGCGTAGCGAGAATGGAGTTGATATAGTTTCCGGTCGCTTTGATATCTACAGGCATCGTCTTGATATGCGGGCGGCGCCATGAAGAAACCAGTACTTTCAGATGATTGGACGGATAATAGCGATTCCACTTCCAACAGGTCATCAGCAAATTCGGCTGATCGGCATCGTGGGCGCGCAGCGTCATATTCTTGTCCATAAAAACCAATGGACGGATATATGTTTCGCGCATATCATTGCGTTCAATCAGTTCATAAGCGAAATTAATCATCTCCGGCACGGAATAGGGCATCTGAATATTGAGCTTTTCCGCGGATTTTGCGAGTCGCTCAAAATGGCGTCTCACCTTGAAAATATGGGGTCCCTGCTGTGTATTATAGGCTCTCAGTCCTTCAAAGACACCGTATCCGTAGTGCAGCGTCTGGTTAAACGGACTGATTCTGAAATCTTTTACTTTCTTGTATTCTCCGTTAAAAAACAAAACGGATTTATCGTTGTGATACAACATGACGGCTGATAAAGTTTAGTACTGAATATAAGAATGAAGATACAAAATATTCGGCGATATGAGATAACAAATAAAAAATAAAGGGCATTTGTCTATTGGCAAAGGTCTCCTTACATTTACGCTATGCTTACCGAAGGAACCCCGATGCTGACCTGGCTGATGATGGCATTTATCATGCTGGATTATATCTTTGAAAGTGTGCTGGACTACCTTAATGCACGCTCCTGGGATTTGCCTACGCCACCCGAACTGACAGGATTGTACGACGAACAGCGCTACCGGAAAGCGCGCAGCTACCATCAGGCGAAGGCGCGATTAAGTCGTATCAGCAGCACCTTCAGCACTATCCTGATGCTGGCTTTTCTGTATCTGAAAGGTTTTGCATGGATGCATCTGTGGGTGGACGGCGTCACCGCGCATCCGGTGGCACAAGCGCTGTTATTCTTCGGCGCCTTCGCGGTCCTTTCCGACATCATCGGACTGCCGTTCGAGTGGTATAATATTTTTGTCATTGAGGAAAAATTCGGCTTCAACAAAATGACCTGGAAAACTTACCTTTCCGACAAACTGAAAGGTTATCTGATTGGTGCCGTGATTGGCGGCACACTACTGGCCGCATTCGCCTGGTTTTATCAGCAGACCGGCGCTTTGTTCTGGCTCTACGCGTGGGGTTTATTTACCGCATTCACCCTTTTCTTCGCCACCTTCTACACCAGTCTGATTGTACCGCTGTTCAATCAATTGCAACCGCTGGAGGCAGGCAGTCTGCGCGAAAAAATTGAGGAATACGCCCGAAAAGTATCTTTTCCGCTCCATAATATTTTCATCATTGACGGGTCCAAACGCAGCACTAAGGCCAACGCCTACTTCAGCGGACTCGGCAGCAAGAAAACAATTGTGTTGTATGACACCCTGCTGAAAGACCACACGGAGGAAGAGCTTATCAGCATACTGGCACATGAAGTGGGACATTACAAGAAAAAACACATCCACCAAGGAATGGTAATTTCTGTATTGCAAACGGGATTGCTGCTCTATATTCTTTCCGTTTTCATCAAAGAACCGATGCTGACGCAGGCGCTCGGACTGAACAGCGAAACAGCGGTGTTTCCTATCGGGCTGGTGGCTTTCAGTTTGCTGTACAGTCCCATTTCCATTGTCACGGGATTAATGATGAATATTTTTTCCCGAAAAAATGAATTTGAAGCAGACCGGTTTGCCAAAGAAAGTACCGGCACCGGCGAACACCTGATTTCTTCATTAAAGAAATTATCCGCCAACAACCTCTCCAACCTGCAACCCGACAGGTGGTATGTATTCTTTCACTATTCACATCCGCCGCTGCTGGAACGGGTCAGAGCCTTAATGAAATAAGATGAATATCCGAATACACTGCCTGCTCATCTGTCAACTTATATATAGCGTCGTTTCCGCTCAGCAACCGGTTTCTCAACCATTTGCCGGACATGTCACCACAGGTGAAGTAGGGTTTTGGTGCATGTTTAAAGATGCCGACTCCGTATTATTGCGCATCGCTGACAACCAAAATATAATAGCCGGGAGCAAAACCTATTATTATACAGATGCCATTCGCTATAAAAAATATATGCCGGTACAGGATGTCTTTTCAGGACTCCGGCCCGGTACTGCTTATTCCATCGATTACTCTTTCGATGGAAAATCATATACACGGTTGTTGCAGGTAAATACCGCTGATACAGGTGCTACGCCTAAGGATTTCTCTTTTCTGGCGGGCTCTTGTGCCTTTATCAGCACAGGCTTCAACGGTGCAGTGAAACCCTTCACCAGCCTGAAGATATTCCGGCATATGCAACAGGACAGTGCCGACTTCATGCTGTGGTTGGGCGATAATCTGTATTATATATATGAACAAAGGAGTCTGCGCACCCAACTGAAAAGGAATATCAAAACCCGGCTGAATAAGAAACTCGCCGACTTCCTTTCCTCCAAACGGCATTATGCGATCTGGGATGACCACGACTATGGCAGCAACAACAGCGGATCGGATTTTCCACACAAGGAGACCTCTCTTCAGGTATTTCAACAATTCTGGCCCAACCCTGCGAGCGACAGCCAGACCAACTACTCCACTTTCCGGGAGCAGGACGCACAGTTTTTTCTGCTCGACGACCGCTACCACAATGAAGAGATGCAGACTGTACTCGGCAGCGCACAACTGGAATGGCTGAAAAAAGAACTGCTGGCTTCAACTGCCACCTTCAAATTCATCGCGATGGGCATGCAGGCCTTGAACCCGCTGAGCGACCGGGAATGTTTTTATCAGACGAAAGAGGAATACCTGTCGCTGATTGCCTTTATCCGCGAACATAAAATTTCCGGCATCATTTTTCTGACCGGCGACCGCCACCATGCCGACTTACTGAAGGTAGAGGAAGCCGACATGTATCCACTCTACGACTTCACCACCTCTCCGCTGACCATGTATCCGGTAAAAATCAACAAAAAGAGTCCGGAATTCCAAAGTCCCTACCGTGTGCCGGGCACCTACTACCCTGATTATAACTATGGAAAAATCCGGATAGAGGGACCTGAAAACGATCGGAAATGCATTCTGGAGGCATACGATCAGGAAGGAAAAAGAGTCTGGGAACACACTATTGAAGCAAAAAAATTGCAGCATTAATACACAAACCATTAAAATTCATTAACTTAGTAGCCGTATCGGGTAATTTTGTGGATAAGATGTTGACTTAATAAAAAATCAACACTAAATTATTAGAATACAGGAATTTTTAATTATCTTTGCAACTCCAAAAAAAACGAAATCATGTACGCAATTGTAGAAATAGGCGGTCATCAGTTTAAAGTAGCACAAAATCAGGAAATTTTTGTGTACAAACTGGACGGAAACGCAGGAGACAAAGTAAACTTTGATAAAGTATTGATGATATCCGGAGATGCGGGCGTAAAAGTAGGAACACCTACTGTAAGCGGTGCAGCTGTTTCCGGTACTATCGTAGAACATACCAAAGGAGATAAAGTAATCGTTTTCAAAAAGAAAAGAAGAAAAGGATACAAAGTGAAAAACGGTTTCAGACAATCGTATACAAAAGTAAAAATTGACGCTATCGCGTAATTTCGGTATCCTGTTTATTTTTAATCAGAAAAATACAATACAATGGCACATAAGAAAGGGGTAGGTAGCTCCAAAAACGGTAGAGAGTCACACAGCAAGCGTCTGGGTGTTAAATTATACGGAGGACAAGAGGCTATTGCCGGCAATATCATCATCCGTCAGAGAGGTACAAAATTCCATCCGGGAGAAGGTGTTGGCTTAGGTAAAGACCACACTATCTTCGCATTGAAAGATGGCAAAGTAGTTTTCAAAAAAGGTTTCAAAGACCGTACTTTCGTACACATCGCGTAATAGCGTCTGTCAGAATAATGTAGAAAGGCCATCCGCAAGCGGATGGCCTTTCCTTTTTCAGAGAAATTCTTCTATGACATTCGTAACAACGCGCTTTCTCCGGCCTGGCGGGTTTGGATGATGAACATCCGCGATTCGCCCACTTTATTGGTCTACGGGCCTCCGGTTGTCGGAAGGGATAGAAGTAATACTCAGATCCGCCCTGTTTATCCAGATGGCATATTCATAGTCGTCCATATCTGTCACTGCTATTTTTTTTTGTTGCGCAGATGCAGCATGAGAAATGGGATTACCGGACGACGTATTTTTCTCCTGCACGTGGCAGGCCATCGTTACAAATAAAACAGGGAGCGGAATTATGCTTCTAAGAGTACGTACATTTGTCATGGCTCTTAGATTTAGATAAGTAAGTTGGAACTTTTTCGTACACTTGTCAAGTTATTTAACCTATTATTTTCAGCACATGAAAATCGAGATCTGGTGGACAGGCAAAACATTTCAGGATTTTACCCAAAAAGGGTATACCGAATTTATGGGGCGAATCCGGAAATTCACCGCCATCGACATCGTGGAATTCCCCGAAACAAAGGGCATCAGCCAGCCGGCACAACAGAAATCTGCAGAGGCGGATAAAATTCTGGCCAAACTGAAGAACGATGATTTTCTAGTCTTACTCGATGAGAAAGGAAAAACCTTCAACTCCGTTGAGTTCGCGGATTTTATCGAAAAAAAAGCGACCCATTCCACCAAAAAAATGGTCTTTCTGATTGGAGGCGCCTATGGTTTTGACGAGCGGCTGTATGAACGTGCCAACGACAAATTGTCGCTGTCCAGGATGACCTTTTCACACCAACTCATCCGCCTGATTTTTATGGAACAATTATACAGAGCTTACACTATTATTCATCATTTTCCTTATCATAACGAATAAAATATGCAATCACTCGCCTACCCGCTGCAATTTCATTTCAAGATCACGACGCTGTCCAACGATTTTACCGTGCAGGATGCCCACGGACAAACCATTTGCTACAGCAAACAGAAAATGCTGAAGTTGACGGAAGAAGTCAATATCTACAATGACACCACGCAATCGCAACGACTCTACCAGATAAAAGCGGATCGCTGGCTGGATTTCTCCGCGGCATACACCATCACCGACCAAAATGGCCTGTATAAAGGCAAAATTGCGCGCAAAGGATGGGCGTCCATCTGGAAATCGCGCTATGAGATATACGATCAGAATGAGCAGCAGGATTTGCTCGTGCGGGAAGAAAATCCGTGGGTGAAAATCGCAGATGCTCTCTTTTCAGATATCCCGATACTCGGCATCCTTTCCGGCTATCTGTTTCACCCGACTTATCTGGTGACGCGTCCGGACGGCACAGCAGTGTTGCGCCTGCAAAAGGAGCCTTCCTTCTGGGGCAGAAAGTTCAGTCTGCATCAGCTGAGTCCATTTGAAAAAGGCGAAGAGGAACGAACCGTACTTGGATTGATGATGATGCTGTTGCTGGAACGCCGAAGAGGGTGATATCAGAGCACATCTATAACCTTCTGCATATCCAACTCCATCATGCATTTAAAATGTCCTTTAGGGCATGCGTCGCGGCCATGCTTATGGCACGGACGGCAGGATAGCTGTGCATTTTCAATGATTACCGTATTCGCTTCATTCTGATAGGGTATAAAGCCGAGTCGTTTTTCCGTGCTGCCCCACACGGAAATAATCCGTTTACGGAAGGCCGCGGCGATATGCATCATACCGGTATCGGGCGTCACCACAAATTTGGCTTTCCGGATGATGGAAGCGGATTGATGTATACTGTATTTTCCGCAGGCGTTGTATATTTTAAAATTATCCACCGCCTCTATTTGAGTGCCGGTGTAAGCGTCCTCTTTCCCGCCTATCAGTATCACCGGAATCGGCATCTTACCGCACAATTCCTGCAATTTTTCCAGCGGAATCTGTTTGGTGAAATGTTGCGCGCCCACTACCACTACTGCGTATCCTGCCAGATGTGTGAAAGGCAGTTTTCCCATTGGAATATCTTCCTGTTCCGGAATAAAATAATCCAGTCCTTTTCCGTCGTTGATAATTCCCAATGCTTTGACTGCTGAAAAATAACGGTCGACCACATGCGAATGCAATACATCCCACTGAAAGGTCGTCAGCAGAAACCGCCGGAAACGTTGCTTGTTGTAGCGATAAACTTTATTCTTCTTTTGCTTCAGCTGCGCACAGACCTGACGGGAACGGATATTGTCGTGCAGGTCTACAACAATATCATATCGCTCCTGCTGCAACTCCTGCATCACTTCTGCGATATCCTGTTGAATGGAATATACTTTGGAGATATGCGGATTCGCCGCAGGTATTTCCTGAAATACCTGTTTGGTAAGAAAATGAATGTCAGCTCCGTGCAGTTGTGTTTTCAGGCAGCGCACTACCGGTGATGTGAGCACTATATCACCTATCGAGCTAAAACGGATAACCAACACTTTCATACGCTATACTTTTCGTGATTTTATTACTGCTCTCCTGCGAGATAGCGGGCAGCTTCATGCAGATATTCATCCACGCCGAACTGAACATATTTTTTCACTTCTTCCAGCGATTTTACGGCCACTATTTTTCCAGGTGTACCGAGCACCATGCTGCCATCAGGCACCACCATATTTTCGGTGACGAGCGCATGCGCGCCTATGATACAGCCATTGCCTATCCTGGCACCATTCAGTATCGTCGCACGCATTCCTATCAGGTTATAGTTTCCGATAATGGCCCCGTGTACCATGGCGCCATGCCCGATAATATTATCCTCTCCGATTACCACAGGCTTGCCGAAATCGACATGCATGAAGACGCCTTCCTGCACATTGGTGCGTTTTCCAATATAGATTTTATCGAAGTCGGCACGCAAAACCGCACCATACCACACCGACACATCGTCGTCTAGTTCCACTTTTCCTAGCACGCGCGCGGTATCCGCGACAAATACCCGTTCCTTTTTGACAACGGCCTTTTCGAGTTCCTGCTGATATTTGTTCATACCATCCAAACATACAAAAAATATTTTTGAATAGAATGTCGTTTTCCATACACGGTTTTGTATTTTTAGCGGATGAAAAAATTACTGTTCCCACTCGTTCTTTTGCTATCTTATAGCACGCTTTTCTCCCAGGATACCATCTTTCATTTTGCTTCTACGCGGCCGGCTTTTACAGAAGGCGCATTGCTCGTTCCGAAAGGGAAAGCTCAGGTAGAACTCGGCATGGAATACCGCAACTTCAGAAACGTACAGGAATTGCAGCATCCATCATTCCAGTTGAAATATGGCGTCAGTAATTTTTTTGAATTCAGGGTTTTCGGCAATGCCGCCTCTTACTGGCACAAGGGCAATGATTCTATCAACAGCAATGCGACGGGATTGCATCCGATTGCAATCGGCATGAAAATTAAGATGATCGATGCGAAACGGTATGCGCCCGCAAGTTCATTCATCGGCGGCCTGACAGCTAATGTCATCTCCACTAAAAACTTCCGCACGGAATATGTGGCGCCTTACTTCAAGATTGCCATGGAACAATTCCTGCCTAAAAACTTCGGCATGCAATACAACTACGGATTGCAATGGGACGGCGAAACACCCAAACCTACCTATATGGTGGCCGTTTCAGCCAATTACACTTCTCTGCTGAAGAAATCGACTCCGGAAAAACACCGTCAGGTAAAAGTCTTCACCGAAGTATATGGTTTATATCCGCAGGGCCAGGATTTTGATATCCGCGTGAACGCCGGATTGGCATTCCTGCTCAATAAATGGGTACAGATTGACTTTTCCGCAGGGGCAGGTTGCACCAAACATTCACCGAGATTTATCAGCAGCGCCGGACTCGCACTCTGCTTCCCGAATAAAGAGAAGAAATCCAAAGAGTAAAGATTATTACACAGTTTTGTGTATTAAAGTGTAGTATTCTCCATAAAGCTATATCTTTGCAGCAGTATGGAAATCCTGATTATTCTGGTGCTGACATTGGTAAACGGCTTTTTTGCTCTTTCTGAAATCGCGTTGGTTTCCGTAAAGAAAAGCAGTATGGAACACTTGGCTGCACAAGGCAACAGCCGCGCCAAGATGGTACTGCAATTGCTGGAAAATCCGGAAAACTTCCTTTCTTCCGTGCAAGTGGGCATCACGCTGATTGGCATTGTATCGGGTGCATATGGTGGCGCGGCGCTCACGGACGACCTCGACCAGTTGCTGTCGGCCTATTCCCTGAATCCGGAGTATGTACACGTCTTCTCGCTCATCACCGTCATCGGCGGCATCACCTATTTCTCTATCGTAATCGGTGAACTGGTGCCCAAGTCTATCGCGATGAACAATGCGGAGCGGATTGCGCTGATTGCAGTGCCCATCATGAAATATTTTACGCTGATCACCTATCCTTTTGTCAGAATACTTTCAGGTTCCACGCAACTGATTTTGCGACTGATGGGAATAAAGCAAAACGACGCGGATCATGTGAGCGAGGAAGAACTTCGTTTTATGCTGAAAAATGCCGGTAAACAAGGCGTTCTGGAAACAGAAGAAAGTCAGGTGCACCAGAATCTATTCTACTTTACCGATCAGACAGCAAAATCCTTGCTGACACACCGCAGTGAAATGGAATGGATCAACAGCGAAGACAGTCTGGATGAAATTTTTGATTTGCTGAAAGAAAGTGTGCATTCCAAATTTGTGGTAGGTGAAGGTTCCCTCGATAAAGTGCTCGGCGTTATCACCATCAAAGACTTCCTGAGTCATTACAAACGACCGGACTTCCGGCTCGCGGATATTATTTCCGCACCTATTTTTATTATACAGAATACACCGGCATTCAAGATATTAAACCTCTTTAAAACCAAGAAGCAATACATTGCTATTGTGGTAGATGAATTCGGCATGACGAAGGGCATCATCACCCTGCACGATTTGATGGAAGCCATTGTTGGAGAACTGCCGGACGAAGATGAAGTGGAAGAAACATACATCATTCAGCGCTCTGAAAACAGCTATCTCATTGACGGAAAAACGCTGATTTACGAGCTTAATCAGTATTTCCAACGGGAAATTATCCAGGATAATATCGCATTGTATACGACTATCTCCGGCTTCATTCTGGCACAACTGAAAGACCTGCCCAAACCGGGTGACCAACTCACACACGATAATTATCTGTTCGAAATCATGGACATGGATGGCGTGCGCATCGACAAGATTCTGATGACTCGCCAGGAAGACGGTGCTTTATAAAATATCGAGTACTCTCTCCGGTGGCCTTGCCACCACAGCCTTATTCCCATTGATAACAATCGGTCTTTCTATCAATATCGGATGCTGATGCATAGCCGCTATCCACTCCTTATCACTGAGCTGTTTGCCTTTATATTGCTCCAAATATACCTGCTCTTTGGTGCGGATTAATTCATATGGCGCAATGCCCAGCTTCTTCACTATCTCTGTAATTTCGGCCACGGAAGGCACTTCCTTCAGATATTCCACGACCTTGAACGGGATGTTTTTCTCTTCCAGTATATGCAATGCATTCCTGCTTTTGCCGCAACGGTTATTATGATAGATGATAATCATTCGCATGTTGATTTTTGTCCTGCAACAAAATTATATACCGGTATAATTAAACGGCGTAATCTGCTTCAACTCATTTTTTACCGCATCGCTGACCGCCAAACCCTCAATAAAAGCGTGTATTTCGGCCTCTCCTACTTTTGTATTGGTACGCGTCAGTTCTTTCAGCGCCTCATATGGTTTTTCAAAACCTTCTCTTCGCAACACCGTTTGTATAGCTTCCGCCACGACGATCCAGTTGGCTTCGAGATCCGCTTTGATAGCTGCTTCATTGACCAGCAATTTATCCAGTCCTTTGCGGATGGACTCGAGCGCAATCAGTGTGTGTGCAATCGGCACTCCGATATTTCTCAACACAGTTGAATCCGTCAGGTCGCGCTGCAAACGGGATATCGGCAACTTCTCTGCCAGATGTGTAAACAACGCGTTGGCAATACCCAGATTGCCTTCCGCATTTTCAAAATCAATCGGATTGACTTTGTGCGGCATTGCGGAACTGCCTATTTCTCCGGCTTTTATTTTCTGTTTGAAATATTCCATCGACACATAGGTCCAAATATCGCGGCACAAATCTATCAGAATGGTATTGATGCGAACATAATTGTGGAACAAAGCCGCCAGATGGTCGTAATGTTCTATCTGTGTGGTCGTCTGTGAACGCAGCAAACCGAGTATATCATTGACAAAACGATTGGCAAACAACTTCCAGTCGTGCGACGGATAAGCCACATGATGCGCGTTGAAATTTCCCGTAGCGCCGCCAAACTTAGCCGCATACGGAATGGTATTAAAATAGGCATACTGAAACTCCAGTCGCTCCACGAACACCTGAAATTCCTTACCCAGACGTGTAGGCGAAGCCGGCTGCCCGTGGGTTTTTGCCAGCATCGGAATCTGTTCGTATTCCGTCACTTTATCTTTCAGTTGCTGCAGCACACCAAAGAAAGCAGGCTCAAATACGTCTGCAAATGCTTCCTTCAGCGACAACGGAATCGCCGTATTATTGATATCCTGGGAAGTTAGTCCGAAATGAATGAATTCCGTTTTTTGCAAGAGCGCTTCATCCTGAATGGATTCCTTGATAAAATATTCCACGGCCTTCACATCGTGATTGGTGGTCTTTTCAATTTCCTTCACCCGCTGCGCGTGTTCTGTATTGAATTGCTGGTAAATCGCGCGGAGTGTTTGCTGCTGTATTTCCGTCAGCGCGCCAATTTCGGGCAATTCCGCCGCCAGCGCGATAAAATATTCTATCTCCACACGAACGCGGTATTTTATCAGGGCAAACTCGGAGAAATAACGTTCCAGAGCGCTTACTTTACTGCGATAACGTCCGTCAACCGGTGAGATAGAAAGCAATTCTTGCATGTCGTTTTTTTGCAAAAATACATTTTTTAAAAGTAAAAGAATTTCATTTTTAGGAAAGATATAGTGAACAAAATGGAAAATTTAGTTTTATTTGCGTTCTAGTAAGGAGTACCTTGCGCCCTGCGCGGCGTATTTATTGATGGCAAAAAACGGGATTTACAACACCGTAATTTTATATTGGCACAGTATACGCCTGCTGCACACGCAACCAAAACGAAGACAAATGGCAAAGAATTTATTAATAGTGGAGTCGCCTGCAAAAGCGAAGACGATAGAGAAAATCCTCGGAAAGGATTTCGTAGTAAAATCCTGCTATGGTCACATTCGCGATTTGGCTAAGAAAGAAATGGGCGTCAATATCTCCAACAACTTTGAGCCCACCTATATTATATCCGAAGACAAGGAACAGGTGGTAAAAGAATTGCAGAAACTGGCCAAGAATGCGGAAGTATGGCTCGCAACGGATGAGGACCGCGAAGGAGAAGCCATTTCCTGGCACCTCTGCGAAGTACTGAAACTGAATAAAGACACGACCAAACGTATTGTATTCAACGAAATTACGGCACCGGCCATCAAAAAGGCGGTGGCAAATCCGAGACTGCTCGACCAGAATCTGTTCTATGCGCAACAAGCACGCAGGGTACTCGACCGCGTGGTGGGATTTGAATTGTCGCCAGTTTTATGGAAAAAGCTGGGACGCCGCACTTTGTCTGCAGGCCGCGTACAGTCGGTGGCCGTGCGACTCGTGGTGGAGCGCGAAAGAGAAATCAATGCATTTAAAACGGAAAGCTTCTATAAAGTAGTGGCCTATTTTATTTCGGACAAAAAAACGTTCAAAGCGGAATTGTCTGAAAAACTGAAAACTGCCAAAGAAGCCGAACAATTTCTGGAGGACTGCAAAAAGGCGCTGTTCCATGTAGAAGACATACAGGTAAAACCGGCTCAAAAAAGTCCGGCGGCACCATTCACTACCTCCACCTTGCAGCAGGAAGCCAGCCGCAAACTTGGATTCTCCGTATCGCGCACGATGAATGTAGCGCAAAAACTCTATGAAAGCGGTAAGATTACCTATATGCGTACTGACTCGCCGAATCTGTCGGATCTGGCACTGAACAGCATACAATCCTATATTACCAAAGAATTCGGAAAAGAATTTTCCAACCGCAGACAATACAGTTCAAAAAACTCGAGCGCGCAGGAAGCGCACGAAGCTATTCGTCCCACTTATATAGAAAATACGCACGAAGGTATCAACCGCGATGAAGAACGCCTGTACGACCTTATCTGGAAACGCACCATCGCTTCGCAGATGAGTAACGCACAATTGGAAAAAACCGTCGCGAAAATCAATGTATCCACACGAAAGGAAAAGCTGATCGCGGAAGGTGAAGTACTGAAATTTGAAGGCTTCCTGAAAGTGTATCTGGAAGGAACCGATGATGAAGAACAGGAAGAAACCGGTATGTTGCCAAAACTGGATATTGGTCAGCAGCTCGACTATAAATCCATTGAAGCAAGGCAGCGTTTCACGCAGCCGCCATCCCGCTACACGGAGGCGAGTTTAATCAAGAAGCTCGAGGAACTGGGCATCGGACGTCCTTCAACCTATGCGCCTACCATTTCAACCATCCAGAACAGAGAATATGTGATGAAGGGCGAACAGGAAGGCAAGCCGCGGGAATACCAGAAAATAGAACTGAACAACAAACAGCAGATTACCCATGCTACCCTATCAGAAAATACGGGTTCTCTCAAAGGGAAACTGATTCCAACCGATATCGGCATATTAGTAACGGACTACCTGATGGAGAATTTCTCCCGGGTGATGGACTATTCCTTCACGGCGGAAATGGAAAAAGACTTTGACGAAATCGCGGAAGGCCACAAAGAATGGACGAAAGCACTCAAACAATTCTATGGTCCGTTCCATAAGGAAATAGAAGCCTCAGAGGAAAGCACTACTTATGTTACCGGCGAGCGACTGCTCGGCAAGGAACCGGAAACCGGCAAGCCTGTTTATGCAAAACTGGGACGCTACGGCGCAATGATACAAATCGGCGACAACGAAGACGAAGAAAAACCGCGCTATGCGAAATTAAAATCCACACAAAGCCTGGAAACCATCACGTTGGAAGAAGCGATGGATTTATTCAAACTGCCGCTGACACTGGGCACTTATGAAGGTCAGGAAGTAATGGTCAATACCGGTCGCTTCGGGCCGTATGTAAAATTCGGAGAGCAGTTTATTTCATTGGGGAAAGGCGAAGATCCGATGGATGTATCGCTGGAAAGAGCGATTGAAGTCATTAAATCCAAACAACAGGATGATGCGCCTATCGGCCATTACGATGGTAAGCCTATCACCAAAGGTAAAGGCCGTTTTGGCCCGTTCATCAAATGGAATAATCTGTTCATCAATATTCCTAAGGCATACCATTTCGATACCATTAATGAAGCGGAATGCGAAGAACTGATTCTGAAAAAGCTAGATAAAGAAGCCAACCGCTATATCCTGAATTTTCCGGAAGAACAGATTTCCGTCGAAAACGGACGCTGGGGACCGTTTATCCGCCACAAGAAAAACATGCTGAAACTCACCGGCAGGAAATATACGGCGGAAGAAGCCGCGTTGCTGTCGCTGGATGAAGTGAAGGCCATGATAGTTGCGCAGGATCCAAAAGCATTTGAACAGAAGGAAAAGAAAAAGGCCGCGCCGAAGAAAGCCGCCGCCGCGAAAGCGCCGGCCAAAAAAGCGGCTGCCAAAACGGGCACGAAGAAGAAATAGCATTGTGGAAAAATGCGCTTTTTTCTTCCATGCGAATTTTACAAATTGCAACTAACTTAGCTGAGCCTCCTATGCAACCTGTAACAGACAAAGAATTCAAGGCATTGATTACTTTACTGGACGATAATGACCGGGAAGTATATTCGCATGTTTCTGACAAACTTATGTCACTGGGCATAGAAGGCATCCCGATGCTGGAATCGGCCTGGGAATCTTCCGACAATCAGTTGATACAAACCCGACTGGAAGAGCTGATTAACAAAATTCAGTTTTCCAATATCAAAGACCGCCTTATCCGATGGATAGAACGCGGCGGACAGGATTTGCTGGAAGGCGCGTTGCTGATAGCCAAATTCCAATATCCGGATCTGGATGAGTTCAAGCTTACTCAAAAGGTGGAATCCATTTCCAAAGCGGTCTGGATAGAACTCAATCCTGCCCTCTCCGCATTGGAAGAAGCACATGTCATCAATCATGTATTCTATCAGCTGCATGGATTCTTCGGGCAACAGAATGCCTCGCTGGATGCTGAACTAGGCTATATCAACAAACTGCTGGAAACTAAAAAAGGCAATTCCATCAGCCTCAGCATGCTGTATCTCATTATTGCAGAGAAAAATGATCTGTCCATTTACGGCGTCAACCTGCCCTATCATTTTATCATGGCGTACACCAGAAAACCTTTGACGGAAGAAGAGTTGCGCCAAAACGATCAGGAAAAAAACGTACTGTTTTATATCAATCCGCTGAACAAGGGCATCGCTTTCTCCCGTGGTGAAATCACCCATTATCTTGAGCAGATGAAGCTGAAAGCGCAGGCAAAATTCTACTCACCTTGCTCTAATCTGGAAATCCTGAAAACGCTGGTATACAATCAGCTTTCCTGCTATGACCACAGTGGTCACACGGAAAAAGCACAGCAATTAAAAGAATTATTCGATTTGTTTCATCCGGAAGCGGATGATGAACAGGAAGAAGGAGAAGAAGAATTATAAAGCCAACTCTACTATTTATTGCTGAGGCGCAGATTGTACAATTGTCCCAATCCCGATAAAATTCCACCGATACCGCTCAACAAATGCTCGGTACTGCTGTTAATATCCAACATGAAATGCACTAAAGAAGCGGCACTCATCAGCATGAGTCCGCCGAAAAAGATATAGGCCGGCATTTTGTTGTGATGATGTTCTTTGTAACCGTGTAAAATGGAAGACGTACCCAACACAAAAACACTCGCAATGATGATGGTTTCCAACCAGTGATATTCCACAAAGTAAGCCCCTACTACAGGCAGAAAAATCACGAGTACCGGCGTCAGAATGCAGTGTATGGTACACAAAAGCGACAGGAATATCGTGATTTGTTCCGAATAATGTTTATGTTTGTGGGTATGTTTATGGGTGTGTTTGCGCACTTTCATATTTGCAATTGAGTTACAAATATAGGCCATTTTTGCAACTTTATTGCATTTCAAGAAGTTAAATTAATGAAAAATTTAGAACATATTCTGAAACACCATCATCTGCGGATCACGCAGGTGAGATTGGATATTCTGAGTTATTTTCAGCATCAGAAAAGTGCGCTGACCCATGCGGATCTGGAAGCGAACTTTGACAAGAAGTTTGACCGTGTGACGATTTACCGCACGCTGACTTCCTTTCTGGAAAACGGATTGCTGCACAAAATTCCGGACGACTCAGGTGTGGCGAAATACGCACTTTGCCACCACGACAGTACGGAACATAACCACGACGACCAGCATGTGCATTTCAAATGCAGGATTTGTGCCAAAATCGAATGTCTGCACAACCTGGATATTCCGGCATTGCACCTGCCCAAACATTATAAGATGGAACATGCCAACCTGCTGATAGAAGGCGTTTGCGCGGCCTGTAACAACAAATGACGACACCATGAAAGAACCTGTTTCCACACCATTTCAGAAAGAGAAATCGTACGAACAGACGGTGGTGAAACGCTATCGCAATTATCGCATGCTGTTATATGCCAGTCTGCTGGGAATTTCCTTTATGTTTATCAGTCTGCTGTTCATGTACTTTACCACATCGCGCTATAACAGCAGTATTTCCATCAGCTTGCCGCCGCTCTTTTATTTCAATACCATCCTGTTGGTCGCAGGCAGTTTTTGTATCATACTCGCACAGAATTACTACAAGGACGATGCACTGGCAGCGTATAAAAAGGCACTACTGGCCTTTTCCGTGTGCGGGCTGCTGTTTTTTGCCGGACAGGTATTAGGCTGGTACCTGCTGTTTCAAAACGGATATCCACTCTCCCATCTGGGCGCATCATACCTGTATATGTTGTCGGGCATGCACCTGCTTCATACACTCGGCGGACTTGTTTTCCTGACCTGGTTTTTGGTGAAAAATAAAACCCTGCTGGAAGACTATGCCATCTCCGTGGTATATTTCACCGATCCGGTGGTCAAATTGCAGCTCAATCTTTTCGGGCTTTACTGGCATTTTATCGCGATCTTGTGGGTCTTGTTATTATTATCATTTATGGTCATTTAAATTCAACGTATGTTCGGACTCTTCAGCAAAAAACAACCGGCTTATATCATTCGTGATATCATCTGGAAAAGCAGTGCAAAGAAAATACAGGCACTGACCAAAGAATTGTCGGCACATGCAACCAAAACAATCATCATCACTTATTTTCCGGATACGCAGCGCGATGTAGAACAAGCATTGCAAATGTCCGGCATTGCATACAGTCATGAAATAAACAGCCCAGAAAACGTGGTGGTGGCAAGTGCCGCTGTGCTTTCCAGAAGCTCAAGAAATCCGGTAGGATATCGCATCCTGTTCGCCGAACATCATCCTTCTTTCAAAAAAGAAGAAGCCTTGTTGCAGCGCATCACCGATGGAGGGACGAATATTCCGGTTACATTTTATGTGGCTATGGATGAACCGCTGATGCAGTTATTCGGCAGCGACAGAATCATGAGTGTGATGGAAAAAATGGGATTTCAGGAAGACGAGTCGATAGAACACACGATGATCAGCACCTCCATACAACGGGCACAGCAAAAGATAGATGAGCAACAGGCCTTCCCGCTGGAAGCAAGCTCTGCGGCTTCGTGGCTGCAACTGAATAATATCAGATTTTAAG
>ERZ1645187.2110-NODE-2110-length-17802-cov-23.742097_pt1 | contig 17802 bp, 16 predicted proteins | sample MGYA00575352_ERZ1645187 | MGnify/ENA primary metagenome ERZ1645187 (study PRJEB40837, sample SAMN11349314) | freshwater sediment metagenome | isolation source: river sediment | host: Sediment | place: India: Wazaribad , New Delhi | collected 2017-02-21 ... | reverse complement strand
AGTTGGCGGGCCGGGCATACATGAAGCGCTTCGGGTTGGCCTTGGCCCAGGCGAGCAACTCGGCCGCGGTCTTGGGCACCGTCTTGACCCGCTCCGGCGCATATTCGAACAGCGGGCCGGAGGGATAGTAGGTGACGACGACGCCCTGACCCATGGCGAGGCTCTGCATCGCCCAGGCCGGAGCCAGATAGACGTCCTGGAGCTTGGGCAGGTCGGCGGCGCGGGCCGGGATCAGCTCGAGCCAGAGCTTCTGTTCGATACCGGCGGCGAGCGCGTCGGTGCCGGTCAACACCAGGTCGATGTCGACCGAGTTGGCGTCCTGCTGGGCCTTGAGCTTGCCCGGCAGCTCGGGCGAAGGCGCCTTGGAGAAGGTGATCTTCGACACCCAGTCGGGCTTGGCCTTGCGATAGTTGTCGATCGCCTTCTGGGTCAGGGCCAGATTGCCGGCGACGTCGACGACGTTGAGGGTGACCGGTGCGGCCGGCTTGGCCAACGCCGCGAAGGCCGAGGTGCCCCCGGCCGCGAGACCGGCGAGCCCGCCGGTCGCCACGAGGAAGCTGCGTCGAGACAGTGAACGTTCGAACATGGGGCTCTCCCTGTTTTTCATTCGTCTTTCGCAGCCCGCCGATGTCGACGCTCGGCGGATCCGCATCGGTTGGCCCCGGCGCCGCGTGCCGAGGCGGGGTCGTCACAGCCGATAGGCCGCCGCGGCGAGGTCGTGGGCCAGGTCGCGGGCGAGGTCGCGGGCCTCGTCCTCGTCGAGGCGGTGGGTGACGACGAGTTCGGCCAGGAAGCCGCAGTCGACCCGACGCGACACGTCGTGGCGGGCCGGGATCGAGGGGAAGGCGCGGGTGTCGTCGTTGAAGCCGACGGTGTTGTAGAAGCCGGCGGTCTCGGTGACCTGCTCGCGATAGCGCCGCATGCCTTCGGGGCTGTCGTGGAACCACCAGGCCGGGCCGAGCTTCAGGATCGGATAGTGGCCGGCGAGCGGCGCAAGTTCGCGGGCGTAGGCGGTTTCGTCGAGGGTGAAGAGGATCACCGTCAGGTCGCGGGAGTTGCCGAGACGGTCGAGGAGCGGCTTCAGGGCGCGGACGTAGTCGGTGCGAGTGGGGATGTCGCCGCCCTTGTCGGCCCCGAAGATCTCGAAGATCTCGGCGTTGTGATTGCGGAAGGCGCCGGGATGGATCTGCATGACGAGCCCGTCGTCGAGGCTCATCTTCGCCATCTCGGTCAGCATCTGGGCGCGGAAGAGCTCCGCCTCGGCGGCGTTCGCCTCGCCGCGGCGGACCTTCGCCCACAGGGCCTCGGCCTCGAGCGGCGTCAGATCGGCGGTGGCGGCGGTGGGATGCCCGTGGTCGGTCGAGGTGGCGCCCATCGACGCGAAGACGGCGCGGCGGCGGCGATGCGCCTCGAGATAGCCGGCGAAGGGTCCGATGTCGGTGCCCGAGATCTCGGCGAAGGCGGCGAGATTGCCGAGGAAGCCACGCGCCTCGGGGTCGACCACCGGATCGGGCCGATAGGCGGTGATCACCCTGCCCTTCCAACCGGAGGCGCGGATCGCGGCATGATGGCGCAGATCGTCGAGCGGACTCTCGGTGGTGGCGATGACCTCGATGTTCATCCGCTCGAAGAGGGCGCGCGGGCGGAACTCGGGCCGCTTCAGGCAGTCGTCGACGTGGTCGTAGAGCCGGTCGGCGTTGGCGGCGCTCGGCGCCTCGGTGATGCCGAACAGCGTCTCGAAGGCGTGCGTGAGCCACAGGCGCGACGGAGTGCCGCGGAAGAGCTTCCAGTTCTCGCAGAACAGCCGCCAGATCCGGCGCCCATCGGTCTCGACCGGGCCACCGTCGCGACGCGGGACGCCGAGATCCTCGAGCCGGACACCCCGGCTCATCAGCATGCGGAAGACATAATGGTCGGGGACGACGAAGAGGGTCGCCGGATCGGCGAAGGGCTCGTCGGTGGCGAACCAGCGGGGATCGGTGTGCCCGTGGGGGGAGACGATCGGCAGGTCGGCCACGGTCGAATAGAGACTGCGGGCGACGGCGCGCGTCGCCGGATCGGCGGGGAAGAGGCGGTCGGGATGCAACATCGGCGTGGCGTCTTTCCTCGCGGCGAGGGGGGACCGGGGGCGCGATCCCGGTCCGTTTCGAGCGCGATTGAAGACTAGTATGGAAGTTTTTCCTTCGCAAGGGGAAACTCGTGTGATAGGCTCCGCGCCATGGATCTCCTCAGCCTTCCCGAGATGGCCTCGTCGGCCGAACCGATCGCTCGTCGTCTGGTGGACTGGCTCCGCCACGCCATCGTGACGATGCGGATCCGGCCGGGAGAGAAGCTCTCCGAGCAGGATCTGGCGCGCCGCTTCGGGGTGTCGCGCCAGCCGGTGCGCGAGGCCTTCATCAAGCTCGCCGAATCGGGGCTGGTGCGGGTGCTGCCGCAACGCGGCACCATGGTGGTCAAGATCTCGCTCGAGGCGGTGGAGGACGCCCGCTTCATCCGCGAGGCGATCGAGTGTGCGGTGGTGTGCGAGGCGGCGCGGCGCAACGACCCACGCGCCCTCGCCGATCTGCGCGGCAACCTCGATCTGGCCGCCGAGGCCCTGACGGCGGGGGATCAGGAGCGCTTCTTCTCCCTCGACGAGGACTTCCACCAGCACCTCGCCGCCGCCGCCGGCCGGCCCAACTCGTGGCGCGTGGTGGAGGAACAGAAGGCGCAGATGGACCGGGTGCGCTACCTCGACATGAGCGATGCGATCCCGATGAAGACGGTGATGGCGCAGCACCTCGCCATCCTGTCGGCGGTGGAGAGCGGCGACGAGCGCGCGGCGGAGAACGCGATGCGCGTGCATCTGACCGAAATCCTGGTTTCGCTGCCCAAGCTCGCGGCGCGGTGGCCCGACCTGTTCGAGGCCGGCGAGAACGGCGCGGCCGGCCGGTCGGCGACGGCGTGAACGCCGCGATGCGACGCCGGTGCCGCGCCGAGCGGAGGGGGGGGCGCCGATGACCTTCGACGAGGGCCGCGGATCGCCGCCGCTCCATCCGATCACCGTGGCGATCCTCGCCGAGGCCGCGGCGGTTCCACGGCTCGATCCGGCGACGACGCCGCTCGCCGCACAACGGCGGGCGGTGGAGATGGCGGCGGCGGTGTGGAACGATCCGCCCTTCCCGATCGCGCGGGTGGAGACCCTCGCCGTGCCGACGCCGTGGGGGGCGATGCGGGCGCGGCTCCACGTCCCGAGCGAGGGCGCGGCCGACACGGCGATCCTCCATGTCCACGGCGGCGGTTGGACCTTCGGCTCGGTCGACACCCACGACGGGCTGACCCGCCGGCTGGCCGCGGCGACGCGACGGCCGGTGCTGTCGATCGACTACCGGCTGGCGCCGGAACATCCCTTCCCTGCCCCGGTCGAGGATGCCGCCGCCGGCCTCGCCTTTCTCGAAGGCGGCGGGATCGGGGCGCCGATCGCGGCATCGCGGATCGTCGTCGCCGGAGATTCGGCCGGGGCGCAGACGGTGCTCGCCCTGCTCCTCGCCCGCCGCGACGCCGGCCTGCCGCCGGTTGCGGCCGGGCTCCTCTTCTACGGCTGCCTCGCCCCGGATTTCGACACCGCGAGCCAGCGCGCCTTCGGCGCCGACGAGCGTTTCCTCCTCTCCACCGAGCGGATGCGGTGGTATTGGACGAACCATCTCGGGGACCGCATCGACGACCCCGGTGCGGCGGCGCCGTTGCGGGCCGATCTCCGCGGCCTGCCGCCGCTGTTCCTCGACGCGGCGAGCCACGATCCGCTGCGCGACGACACGCTGCGGCTCGCCGAAAGGCTCGCGGCGATCGGGGCGCCGCACCGGCTGCGGGTGACGCCGGGCGTCGTCCACGGCTACCTGCGCTTCGCCGCGCGCCTGCCGCTCGCGATGGAGACGCTGGAGGCGGCCGCCGCCCATCTCGACGAGGCGACGGCGGACGCCGCGGCGCGCGCGGTGTAGCCGACCGGGGTTCGGCGACGACCGGACGTACCGGCAGGCGCTCGACGAGCCCGCTTCGCGCGATCGCCGGCCGACCGGGGGCGGCGGCGCAAGGCGCTACCGATTCGGATTCCGATGGTCTATAAGCGGTGCCGGTTCACGGGTTCGGCGAGTGGTTCCGCGCTTCCTCTCTCTGTTCGTAAGAACGACTTGGGTAGAAGCCTCTTGTTGTGAGCCGCTGCGAGGCCGTTTCGAGAGATCATGAGGCTATGATGAGTGAAAACGTTTCACAGGCGAACGACGAAGACGTCAAGATCATCATGATGTTCGACCGCTGCCGGACGGGCAGCACCACGGTACTTCGGTCCCTCGCCGCCATTCCGGGCGTGGCTTCCTATCAGGAAGTGATGAGCGGGATCTACGACTACAGCTACCAGAAGTTTCTGCTCGATGCCATGGACGCGTCGGAGCAGAACAAGGCGCGCTTTCGCTCCGAAGGGGCGCTCTTCCTGTTCGAAGACTACATCGAGTGGCTGAAGGCGACGGCGAAGTCGACCTACGGCGACATCAAATATCTCGTGGTCGAGTGCAAGATCGAGAACATGTCGGTCTTCTCGGCCCAGTGGCACAATCCGATGACCGGATTCTGGGGCAACGAGTTCCTGCGCCGCGCCATGAAGATCTCGGACGGCGTCATCTTCCTGCGGCGGATGAACGTCGTCGCGAGACTGTCGTCGCATCTCGCCGCGTCGCAGACCGGCATCTTCCACTCGAAGGACGGCGACCAGACCAAGGCGCTCGAGACCCGGGAGATCAAGAAGCTGCAGACTCCGGCCGACAAGCTGATCAACGTCGTCGCTCAGGAGAACGAGTTCGATCAGGCCTTCGCCGATTTTCTCAAGCAGAACGCCCCGGGGGCGACGCTCCTCAAGTACGAGGAGGTGTTCTCCGGCGAGAACGGTGGCTTCAGCGACGGGTTCCGCAGCGAAATGGCGGCGATCTTCGGCGGCGCGGCGCCCGAGATGCCGATCATGAAGAAGGTGCGCAGCCTTTCCGAGCGGGAAATCATCGAGAACTACGACGACCTGGTGGCGGTGATGCGGAAGGACGCGAAGCTCTCCAACATTCTGCAATATATGGAAATCTGACGTCCCGGCCGGCGATGGGGCGCCCCGGCCGCCGCGAGCGATTGGGGTGGCGCGAAGGGGTCGCCGGGGTGCGCCGCGCGTCGGACCGATCGATGGTCCGCGCCGAGCGCAACTCCGCCACATCGGTGTTTCCGAGGAGATGCGACGTCGTCGACGAGTGACCCGGAAGGTCCCGCACCGACGCGAGAAATGGAGTTCGAGCGATGGAAGACAATACAGTCAAGACGGTCTTTCAGCAGAACATGGCGAACATTGCGAACAAGGTCTATCCCGTCGCGGGGAAGACGGTTCTCGAGATCGCCTCCGATCCGTGGTTGCTTTCGGCGAAGCAGTTCAAGTCGTTGGGTGCGGCACGCGTCATCGCGTCGGACATCTTCGACAACTGGATGCAGGTGCCGGACGATCCCGACATCGAGACCGGATTGATCGACGCCCGCAACATTCCCGCCGTGCTCGGCGAGCAGTCGGTCGACGTCGTCTACGCCATCAACCTCCTCGAACATCTGTCGGATCTGCAGCAGGCGCTCGATTCGATCGATCGGGCGCTGAAGCCCGGCGGCTTCGCCTTCCTGCACGGACATCCGCTGTGGTCGTCGGCGCGCGGACATCATGTCGTGCTGGGTTACCGCGGCGGAAACGTCAAGTTCGGGACGCCGACCGATCCGATTCCGAAATGGGGGCATCTCTACATGACGCCCGAGCAGATGGGCGACGATCTGCGCGGCCGCGGCCTGCCCGACGAGGTCGTGAACGCGTGCCTGCGCTGGTCGTTCATCGCGGACGAGATCACGCGGATGCCGCGGAACGCCATCCTGGCCGAATTCCGCAAGTATGCCGAGCGCGGATCGCTTTCGATCCGGGCGATCTGGCAGGATCGCCTCGAAATCCCCACCACGGACGATCTGCGTGCGATCAGATCGAGCCGGTGGTGGGACGAAACCGAGGATTACGGCGTACGGGGCATGACGATCATCCTCGACAAGCGCGCCTGATCCCGGTCCGCCGGGACCCGCACGCCGCTTGCCGAGGGGTCGTCGACCCACGAGCGGCGGGCGCCGCTCGGGGCTCGCCGGACGCACTCGACGGGTGCCGGTCCGCTCGGCGCGATGTCGCGGATCGGATCGGCGGACCGGTGGGCACGCCGGCCGCGGTCGCGGCGCGGGACGCGCTTCGTCCCTCCGCGACCGCAACGGCACCGGCGCGGGGGTCGAGCGGCGGCGAATTCCTAGAAATTTCCGAGGTTTCGTTCAGTTCTTGTTAACATCGCGGGCGCCTGAATCGCCTGTGCCCGAGCGGCAACAGGCAGGCTCGAAACGGCCGGGGTGTCGGGCGCGCGGTTGTCGCGCGCCGCCACGGTTGTTAAATGGCGGGCGACATCGGACGAGGAGTGGTTCGTGAGTAGATGGCCTCTGGTCGCGTTTCTGACGCTCGCTCTGGCGGGGTGCTCTCTGCCCACCACCGGACCGAGCACGGACGAAATCGTCTCGGCGCGGCAGTCCGAACAGATCCCCGACGGTATCGAGCTCTTCGACATCGACGCGGTGATGGCCCGCATCGTTGAGGCCTTCCGGGTGCAACCGCTGTCCGGTCGCTTCGCCGATCGCCGACCGACCCCGGACCAGACCATCGGCATCGGTGATTCCGTCGGCGTGACGCTGTTCGAGGCGGGGGCCGGCGGCCTCTTCTCGACGTCGAACGGACAGCTCGGCGGCGGCACCAAGAACGTCAATCTGCCCCATCAGGACGTCGGACCGGACGGGACGATCAACGTCCCCTATGCCGGCCGGGTCGTCGTGGCCGGTCGTTCGGCCGGGCAGGTGGAGAAGGAGATCGTCGATCGGCTGCGCGACAAGGCGATCGAGCCGCAGGCGGTGGTGACGCTGCACGCCCGGCGCTCGGGGCTGGTGAGCGTCAACGGCGACGTCGGCAACCCGGCGCGTCTGCCGATCTCGCCCCGCGGCGATCGGGTCATGGACATCATCGCGGCGGCCGGCGGCACCAAGGGGCTTCCCAACGAACTCTTCGTGCGCCTGACCCGCGGCGGATCGACCGGCGTGGTGCCGGTGCGCACCATCCTCGAGGATCCCTCGCAGAACGTCTGGGTGTGGCCCGGCGACCAGATCTTCGTCTATCGCGAACCGCAGATCTTCACCGCCATCGGCGCCACCGGTCGGTCGGGCAATTTCGCGCTCGAGTTCGAACGCACCTCGCTGGTCGAAGCGATCGGCGCGGCCTCGGGCCTGAACGACGATCGTGCCGAACCGGCGGGCATCTTCGTCTTCCGCCAGGAGCGCGCCGAGGTCGTCTGCGCGTTGAAGCGCGAAAAGCCGTGTGCGACCCCGGATCGGCTGCGCCCGATCGTCTACCGGCTCAACCTGCGTCAGCCGGACGGTATCGCGCTCGCGCAACGCATCCCGCTGCGCAATCGCGACGTCGTCTACGTCGCCAACGCCGACAGCACAGAATTGCTCAAATTCATGCGTCTAGTGACGGGGGTGATGGGCGTCGCGAGTTCGGCGGCGTCGACGGCCAACTCGACCAGCGCGACGGTGATCCGCCTGCGCAACTGATGGCGCCGCCGTCGAATGGTCGACGGCGTCGACCGAACGGGCGACACGGAGCCGCATCGTCGGAGGGATCCGACGGTGCGGTCGTCGCGATGGTGAGAGACGGATGGCGGGAACGACGATCGCTGCGGATGCGAGGCGAGGCTTTTCGGCGCAGATGCGCATCGTCGGCGCATTGTTCCTGCGCGAGATGCGGACGCGGTTCGGTCAGTATCAGTTCGGCTACGCCTGGGCCTTCGTCGAACCGCTCGTCCAGATCGGCATTCTCTCGGGCATGTTCTATCTGACCGGGGCGCGGCCGGCGCTGGGGAGCTCCTACGAGGCCTACTTCCTCACCGGCTTCGTCAGTTTCACCTTCTTCCGCGATCCCGCCACACAGACCGCGGCGGCGATCTCGGCCAACCGGGCGCTCCTGTCCTTCCCGCCGGTCCGCAACCTGGACACGGTGTGGGCGCGGATCGGACTCGAGGTGATCACCAACGTCGCCGCGCTCTGTTTCCTCATGCTCCTCTTCACCTTCCTGGAGATTCCGGTCATCCCGGACGACACGATCCGCTTCGCCGAAGGCCTCCTGTCGATGACGGTGATGGGCGCCGGCCTGGGCGTGTTCAACGCGGTCATCAGCACGATGGTCAAGTCGTGGATGATGCTCTTCGGCTGGGTGATGCGCATTCAATTCTTCGCCGCCGGCGTGTTCTTCATTCCGGAACGTCTCCCGCCGTTCGCCCTCGATGTTCTGAAGTGGAATCCCGTCATGCACGGCATCAGCTTCGTTCGTGAAGGCTTCTATGGCGGGTACCGGAGCATCATTCTGGTGGAGTACTATCCGTTCGCGGTCGGACTCGTGCTGATGTTGCTCGGGATGTCGATCGAAAAACTGTACCGTAGACGGGTCACGCAGCGATGATCCGATTGGAGAACGTCACGAAGCGCTATCGGCTGCGGTCGGGGGTCAAATCGATCCTGGACAACGTCACCTGCGACATACCGCGGGGGCGCAACGTCGGAGTCCTCGGGGTCAACGGTGCCGGCAAGTCCACCTTCCTGCGTCTGATCAGCGGCAACGAACTGCCCGATCAGGGACGAATTCGCCGCGCCGGCGTCTCGATCTCCTGGCCGCTCGGCTTCGCCGAGAGCTTTCACGGCAGCCTGAGCGGCCGCGACAATCTCAAGTTTGCCTGCCGGATCTACTCGCGCGACGTCGATGCCGTCACCGACTACGTCCTCGCCTTTTCCGAACTCGGCAATCAACTCGACGAACCGGTGAAGAACTATTCGTCGGGCATGCGCGCACGGCTCGCCTTCGGATTGTCGATGGCGTTCAACTTCGACGTCTATCTGGTGGACGAGATCACGGCGGTCGGCGACGGCCGCTTCAAGGCCAAGTGTGCCGCGGCGTTCACCGAGAAGCTGGAAAAGTCCGACATCATCATGGTATCGCACAGTATGGCGACGTTGACGCAATACTGCTCGGTCGGGTGCGTGCTCCGAGACGGTAAGCTGGAATTTTACGACTCGATCAGCGATGCGATCGCGGTCTACAACTCGCTCATGAAGGATCGGCCATGAAAGCCACCGAAGCGACCTCCGAGGCGGCGCGCAAACCCGCGGTCGTCATCCCGCTCGGCAAGACCCGGTCGATCCCGATCCCGCGCAGCCGCGGTGTGTTGGCCTGGGCGAAGCGGCGGTGGGTCCTGGCGTCCGCACTCGTCTGCGTGGCGCTTCCGACCCTGCTCGTCACCTTCTATCTCGTGCTCATCGCCTCGGACCGCTACGCGGTGAAGGTCAAGTTCTCGGTCCGCGGACAGGAGACGCAGGCGATCGACATGCTCGGCGTGCTCGGCAATTTCGGCGGCAATTCCGGTATGGCCGCCGATTCCTATGTGCTGATCGACTACGTCCTCGGGCGCGGGATGATCGAGGACATCAAGGGAACGATCGACGTACGCAAGATCTACTCGCGCAAATCGATCGATTGGCTGTCGCGCATATCGGGCGAGGAGAAGATCGAGGACGTCGTCGAGTACTGGCAGAAGATGGTCAACGCCTCCTACGAGCCGTCGACCGGGATCATCCGCATCGAGGTGACGGCCTACGACGCCAAGGAGGCGGTCGAGTTGGCGGATGCGATCACCAATTCATCCGACCAGTTGATCAACCGGCTCTCGACGGAATCGCGCCGCGACGCGCTGAAGGCCGCCAACACCGAATTGGAGCGGGCCGAGCAGCGGCAGCGCATGTTGCGCGCCCAGATGCGGAAGTTCCGCGAGCAGGAGCAGATCGCCGATCCGGTCAAGCGCGCCGGTCATCAGCAGGAGATGATCGAGAAGAGCCGCGCCGAACTGACGCGGCTGGACACCGAGTTGCAGGCGGCGCGCGGCTTCATGAAGGAGGATGCGCCGTCGATCGTGGTGCTCAAGAACCAGCGGGTGGCGCTCGTCAACCAGCTGGCGTCGCTGCAGAAGGAGGTCGGCGGCGATACGACGACCCCGTCGAACGGCAAGCCGACCGAGGGCAACCGCACCGTGGCGAAGATGCTGGCGTCCTACGAAGAGCTCGAGGCGGAGCGTGTCTTCGCCGAGAAGGCCTACATCACGGCGCTCGCGTCGCTGGAGCGGGCGCGCTACGAGGCCGACCGCAAGCAGCGCTATCTGGCGATCTTCGACAAGGCGGCGATGCCCGAAGAGGCGAGATATCCGCGCAAGCTGCGCGACATCTTCATGACGGCCGTCGGCGCCGCCATCGTGTGGGCGATCGGGCTGTTCTTCTTCGTCGGCGCTCGCGAGCACGCCTGATCCCGCGGACCGACCGCCCTTCGGGGCGGTCGGCATCGATCAGACGAGACTTTCGCCGGCGAACGGCAGCCTCAGACGTCGGCGAATGTCCTCGACCTCGATGCCCGTGCCGATCAGATGGACGAGCTTGGTGAAGACCGCCTCGAAGGTCATGTCGGCGCCGTCGACGACCTCGGCGTCGCGCAGCAGCGATCCGGCGGCGTAGGCGCCGAGCGACAGGCCGCCGTGGGCGACCTGCGACAGGGCGACGACGACGATGCCGCGCTCGCGCGCCGCATGGAGAAATCTCCGCATGGCTCCGTCGAGGGCCGGGACCGTCCCGGCGCCGTAGCATTCGAGCACGACCGCGCGGGGGCGAAGTCCGAGGCAGGCCTCCAGGAGCCCGACGGCGAAGCCCGGAGCGAGGCGCAGCGAGATCACCTCGCCGTCGCGGGTTGCGGGGATCTCGAACACCGGCGGGCCGGCGGGGCGATGGAGCCGCGCCGGATCGAGCGTCAGCCGACCGCCGAAGGCGTCGCCCTCGACGGGCTCGACCCGACTGAGCGGCGGGAAATTCGGGCTGCCGAAGCCGTCGAGGCGGATGGTCGACACCTTGGTGGTGCGATTGCCGCGCAAGAGGAGGCCGTCGAAGGCGATCGCGACCTCGCGGACCGCGGGCTCGGCGGCGAACCGCAGCGCAGCGCCGACGTTGCCGAGGCCGTCGGAGCCGGGGGCATCGATCGGCACCTGCGCCCCGGTCAGGATCACCGGCTTGTCGAGCTGCCGCAGCATGAACGACAGCGCCGCGGCGGTGAAGGCCATGGTGTCGGTGCCGTGGAGCACGACGAAGCCGTCGAAATCCTGCCAACGGCTCACCAGATGGCGGGCGATCGCCGCCCAGTCGCCGGGATGGGCCTCGGCGCTGTCGATCGGCGTGGCGAAGGCCTCGACCTCGAAGACCGGCAGGCGGCTCGTGAGCGCCGCCAGACGCCCGGTGAGCACGGCGGGGAAGTCGGCGCGGGGCGCGAGGCCGCGCGCCGTCGCCCGCATGCCGATGGTGCCGCCGACGTGGAGGACGAGGAGGCGCCGATCGCCGTCGGCCGTCACGGTCATGCGATCACCTCCGCCGCACGCGACAGGCGCACCAGTTCGCGCGCCATCAGGTCGGTCGGATCGATCAGGATCTTCGCCGTCGCCGGCGCCGGGATCAGCGGCAGTTCGGTGCAGGCGAGGATCACCGTCTCCGACTCCAGCCGATCGAGGATCTCGCCGAAGCGCCGCGTCAGACCCTGCGCCCCGCCGCCCTCGCTCTTCACCGCATAGATCAGCGCATGGAGATCGGCGACGAGGTCCGGGTCGAGCGGTTCGAGCTCGATCTCGCCGGCGAGCCGCCGGTAGGTCGACCATGGCCCGAGTTCGGTCACCGGCCGCGCCCCGAGCAGCGCCACCCGGCCGACGCCGCGCGCCTTCAGTCGCGCCACCAGCACGTCGACGAAGGAGACGAGGCGGGCATCGAGACGCAGCGCCTCGAGCCGCGGCTGGTAGAAGTTCAGCGTGTTGCAGGCGATGGCGTAATAGTCGACCTGCGGCGCCAGCCGCTTCGCCGCTCGCGCCAGCACCGGCCAGACCAGATGGTGGTTCTGCTCGAGTTCCATCGACAGGCCGAGCAGCGGATCGGAGACGATCGTCACCTCCGGCGCGTCGAGATCGCCACGAAACCGTGGCCCCACGAGGCGGCGGGTGTGATCGAGGATCTTGGTCCACAGGTCGACGCCGGCCTCCGGCCCCGATCCCGCGATGATTCCCAGTCGCGACATGGATGCCTCCGTGGCCCTCAGGCTTCGCCGAGATAGGCGGTGCGGATCAACTCGTCGGAGAGGAGATGGGCGGCATCCCCCTCCATGGTCACCCGGCCGGTCTGCAGCACATAGGCGCGGTGGGCGATGCCCAGCGCCATGTGGGCGTTCTGCTCGACCAGGAGGATGGTGGTGCCGCGTTTGTTGATCGCCTCGACGATGTCGAAGATCTTCTCGACGAAGAGCGGCGACAGGCCCATCGACGGCTCGTCGAGGAGGAGGATGCGCGGCGCCTGCATCAGGGCGCGCGCCACCGCCAGCATCTGCTGCTCGCCCCCCGACAGCGTGCCGCCGAGCTGACGGACACGCTCGCGAAGGCGCGGGAACAGGGTGAAGTTCTCCTCGATCCGCCGCGCGATCTCGGGCTTGGAGTCGAGGATGAAGGCGCCCATCTCGAGGTTCTCGAGCACCGTCAGGTCGGGGAAGATGCGTCGCCCCTCGGGGACATGGGCGATGCCGCGCCGCACCACCTCGTGCGGCGCGAGGCCGGCGATCGAGGCGCCCTCGAAGCGGATCTCGCCGGAGCGGATCGGCAGGAGCCGCGAGATCGAGGCGAGCGTCGTCGTCTTGCCGGCGCCGTTGCCACCGATCAGGGTGACGATCTCGCCCTGATGGACCTCGAAGCCGACGCCCTGCAGCGCGTGGATGCCGCCGTACCAGGTGTGGAGGCCGCGCACCTCGAGCAGCGGCACGGTGTGGAGTTCGGGCTTCATGCCGCATCTCCCGCGGTTCCGGCGGCGACGCCGCGGCCGAGATAGGCCTCGATCACCTGGGGGTGGGTGCGCACCTCGTGGGCGCTGCCTTCCGCGATCTTGCGGCCGTAGTCGAGCACGGTGATGCGGTCGGAGAGCGACATGACGAGACGCATGTCGTGTTCGATCAGCACCACCGAGATGCCGAGTTGGGCGCGGATCGCCAGGATCAGCGCCTTGGCCCCCTCGGTCTCCTGCGGGTTCATGCCGGCCGCCGGTTCGTCGAGGAGCAGGAGCCGCGGCTCGGTGGCGAGCGCGCGGGCGACCTCCAGCCGGCGTTGTTCGCCGTAGGGGAGATTGCCGGCGAGTTCGTTGGCCTTGGCGGCGAGGCCGACGAAGCGCAGCAGGTCCAGGGCCCGGGCGATCGAGGCGGCGTTCTCGGCGCGGAAGCGGGCGGTGCGGAACAGCGCCCCGAAATAGCCCGAGGTCAGCCGCAGCGAATGGCCGACGACGACGTTCTCCAGCACCGTCATGCCGGCGAACAGGCGGATGTTCTGGAAGGTCCGCGCGAGCCCGGCGTCCGCCACCCGATCGGCGCGGAGCCCGGTGATGTCGCGCCCGGCGAGGCGCACCCGCCCTCCGTCGGGCAGATAGATGCCGGTGACGAGGTTGAAGAAGGTGGTCTTGCCGGCGCCGTTCGGGCCGATCACCGAGACGATCGCCTTCTCCGGCACGGCGAACGAGACGGCATCGACCGCCTTGAGCCCGCCGAAGGATTTGTCGAGGTCGGTCACCTCGAGCAGCGCCTCGCTCATCGCGCGCCCTCCCGTTCGGTCTCATTGGAGGTGTCGACCCGGATGGTGCGGCGATCGGCCGGCACCAGACCGCGCGGGCGATGGAGCATCATGGCGATGAGGATCACGCCGAAGACCAGGCGCTCGTATTTCGACGGCTCGAACTGGGTCGGCAGATTGGCGAAGGACCAGCCGAAGACCTCGAAACCGGTCGAGCGCAGATGATTGAGCCCGGCGGAGAGCGCTTTCAGGATCTGGAGGTTGAGGATCGTCACCATCGCCGCACCGACCATGGCGCCGCGGATCGAGCCGAGGCCGCCGAAGACGATCATCGCCAGCACGCCGATCGACTGGTTGAAGTCGAAACTCTCCGGGCTGACGAAGGTCTGCTTGGCGGCGAAGACCACGCCCATGGTGCCGGCGAAGGCGGCGCCGGTGGCGAAGGCGACGAGCTTGGTCCGGACCAGCGGGATGCCCATCGCCTGCGCCGCGATCTCGTCCTCGCGGATGGCGATCCAGGCGCGGCCGATCTTCGAGCCGTCGAGCCGGCGGTTGACGGTGACGGCGATGCCGACCAGCGCCAGGACCAGGGCGTAGTAGACCAACGCCTGCCACTTGAAGCCCGGGACCGCCGGCGAGGCGAGCGTCGCGGCGACGCCGGAGAGCGGCTGGGCGATGCCGGTGATGCCCTGCGGCCCGTTGGTGATGTTGACCGGCTTGTCGAGATTGTTGGCGAGCACCCGGATCACCTCGCCGAAGCCGAGGGTGACGATCGCCAGATAATCGCCCTTGAGCCTCAGCACCGGCAGGCCGAGCAGGATGCCGAAGCCGGCGGCGATGCCGACCGCGACCAGGATCGCCACGAAGAAGGCGTCCGGCGGCAGCGGGAAGCCGGGACCGAGGAGCCCGGCACCGTGGGCCGAACTCAGGATCGCCCAGAGATAGGCGCCGACCGCGAAGAAGGCGATGAAGCCGAGATCGAGCAGCCCGGCGAAACCGACGACGATGTTGAGGCCGAGCGCCAGCACCGCGTAGATGCCGACCTGGGTGGCGACGTCGAGATAGAAGGTGTTGCGCACCCCGACCAGCGGCAGCGCCACCACCAGGACCAGGGTCAGCACGACGAAACGTGTCGCCCCGTCGATGCGCGCCGCGTCGGTGGCGAGATGCACCGAGACGAGCAGCGCGACGAAGGCGGCGGTATCGACGAGGCCCGAGCCGGTGAAGACGAAGAGCGCCATCGCCGTCGTGACGATCGCATAGGCGACGACGCCGAGCGAACGGGGGGAGAGGAGACCGGCCGCCATGATCACACCTTTTCCGTCGCCGGGCGGCCGAGCAGGCCGGTGGGCATGAAGACGAGGATCAGGATCAGGATCGCGAAGGCGAAGATGTCCTTGTATTCGGTGCCGATCATGTTGTCGGTCAGGATCGGGACGAAGGTGCCGATCATCACCTCGAGGATGCCGAGGACGATGCCGCCGACCATGGCGCCGGGGATCGAGCCGATGCCGCCGAGCACCGCCGCGGTGAAGGCCTTGAGACCCGGCACGAAGCCGGAGAACGGATCGACCCGGCCGAATTCGAGCGCGTAGAGCGTGCCCGCGACCCCGGCGAGCGCCCCGCCGATCAGGAAGGTCAGCATGACGATGCGGTCGACGTCGACGCCCATCAGGCTCGCCGCCTTGCGATCGGTGGCGACCGCCCGGATCGCCTTGCCGAGCCGGGTGTGGTGGACGACGTGGACGAGGCCGCCGAGCATCGCCCCGGCGACGATCAGGATCACCAGCGACTTCAAGGGCACGGTGTCGGTCGGGGTCAGCGGGATCTGGCGGTCGAAGAACGGCATCGACGGGAAGGGCCGGATGAACTGGCCGAACAGGCTCTCGATGAAGCGCACCGCGTCCTGGAGGAAGAGCGACAGGCCGATGGCGGTGATCAACGGCGCCAGCTTCGGCGCATTCGAGAGCCGGAGCGGCCGATAGGCGACCCGCTCGGCCGCGACCGCCAGCCCGCCCGACACCGCCGCGGCGACGATCATCGCCACGACGATCTGGACGATCGGGTGCAGTCCGGTGCCGGCGAGGAGATGGGTCAACACCTCGACCGCGACGATCGCCCCGACCATGAAGATCTCGGAATGGGCGAAGTTGATCAGCCCGAGGACGCCGTAGACCATGGTGTAGCCGAGCGCGATCACCGCATAGAGCAGCCCCAGGACGAGACCGTCGGCGAGCGTCGGCGGCAAGAGTTGCAGCATGTCGGTGAAGGTCATCGGCGGCTCCGAAGGCGACGGCGCGGGCGAGCGCGGTCCGAGGTTCGATGAGGGCGTGGGTCGCAAGAATTCGAACCGCGCCGATGGCGGTCACGAGCACCCGGTGATCCGGGGCTCGGCGCGGCCGGCAAATGATCTGGCCGTGCGGCGAACGATGCCGTCGAGGTAATGTCGGCGCTCTCCTCCGGTCCTCTCCCCCCTGGAGGGGGAGAGACAGAGAGGGGGGGCTCAGGCCTATCCCCTCACGCCGAAGTCCGAGGCGCCGCTGCGGCCCCCCCTCCCTGTCCCTCCCCCTCGAGGGGGGAGGGGACGCTGGAGCCGGAAGCTCCGAGGCCGAGGCCGTTCGCGGGCGGGACGACCCCGCGACCGCATCCGCCCTCACTTCGTCGGGGCGGCGACCTCGAGCACCTTGACGATCTTGTTCCGGTCGGCCGAGGTGCCGGCGGCGATGACCACGTACTTCGCCTTCTCGATGTCGCCGTGGCTGTTGAAGGCGATCGGCCCGGTGATGCCGTCGAGCTTCACCTTGCGCACTTCGGCCGCGACGTCGGCGCGGGCCGGCAGGCCGCCCTTGGCCTTGGCGGCGGCGGCGATCGCCTCGATCAGCACCCGGGCGCTGTCGTAGCCGTAGGCCGAATAGACTTCCGGATCCTTGCCGTACTTCGCCTTGTAGGCCTTGGCGAAGGCGGCCGAGGCCGGCATCTCGGCGAGCGGCACGGCGGTGGTGGTGAAGTAGGCCTTGGTCATGTTCTCGGCCCCGGCGATCTTCTGCAGATCGCCGCTGTCGAGGCCGTCGCCGCCGAGGAAGGCGGCATCGAGGCCCTTCTGGCGCATCTGCTTGATGATCAGACCACCCTGCGGATAGGTGCCGCCGTAGTAGACCAGATCCGGCTTGTCGATGCGGGCGCGGTTGAGGATCGCCGAGAAGTCGGTCTCGTTCTGATCGACGCCGGTGGCGAGCACGACCGTGGCGCCGTTCTTCTTCACCGTCTCCTCGAAGGCGGAGGCGATGCCCGAGCCGTAGGCCGACTTGTCGTTGATGACGTAGACCTTCTTGGCGGCGAGCACGCCGGTCGCGTAGTTGGCGCCGGCCGGGCCCTGGATGTCGTCGCGGCCGCAGATGCGGTTGGAGATCTCGGCGGTCGAGGCGCGGTCGGTCACCGCCGGATTGGTGGTCGCGGGCGACACCATCACCAGATGATCCTTGGCGTAGACCTCCGACGAGGGAATGGCGACGCCGGAGTTGTAGTGGGCGACGACGCCGAGCACCGCCGGGTCGTTGAGGATGCGGTTGGCGTTGGCGACGCCGACGTTGGGGGTCGCCTGATCGTCCTCGGGCTGGAGCACCACCTTGAAGCCGAGATCGCCGAGCACCTTGCCGAAGTCGGCGACGGCGAGCTGGGCGCCGATGACGTGCTCCCCGTTTTCCTGCCGGTCATAAGTTTGGTCCGGCGGTGATCTGGTCCTGATCGGACCGGCTTGCGAACACCGACGGCGCGAGGCCGCCGAGGCTCGTATGGGGGCGGAGGGTGTTGTAGTCGATCCGCCAGTTCTCGATGATCCGTCTCGCCTCGGCAAGCGAAGAGAAGACGTGCTCGTTCAGGCACTCGTCGCGGAGCCGGCCATTGAAGCTCTCGACGAAGGCGTTCTGGACCGGCTTGCCCGGCGCGATGTAGTGCCACTCGAGATCGTGTCCCGTGAGGTGGTGTAGCTGACGAGAAAGGTGGTCATCGGTGGCGC
>ERZ1645187.2108-NODE-2108-length-17808-cov-7.156875_pt1 | contig 17808 bp, 15 predicted proteins | sample MGYA00575352_ERZ1645187 | MGnify/ENA primary metagenome ERZ1645187 (study PRJEB40837, sample SAMN11349314) | freshwater sediment metagenome | isolation source: river sediment | host: Sediment | place: India: Wazaribad , New Delhi | collected 2017-02-21 ... | reverse complement strand
CCAGATCGGTCATGCCGCCACTCCCGTCAGCTGTTCGACCAGCAGGTCTTCCCAGAAATACAGATTGCCCGTTTCCACGGCCAGACTGCGCGCGCGGCGCATGTGCAGGTGCAGGCCCTGTTCCCACGTAACCCCAATGCCGCCGTGGATCTGGATGCAGTCACGCGCGTTGGTGTCATAGGCTTCGGTCGCGGAAATCCGTGCGTCGGCAGCGGCGATCAGGAAATCGTCCTGCCCTTCACGCGCGGCCGCATGGATGCAGTTGGCGCGGGCGATTTCGACCAGCCCGTACATTTCCGCAATGCGGTGCTTGATCGACTGGAACGCGCCGATCAGCTGGCCAAACGCCCGGCGCGTGACCGCATAGTCACGGGCGATGTAGAGCAGCGCTTCGGCCCCGCCGACCTGCTCGTGCGCGGTAACGACCGCCATCCGGGCCAGCACATCCCGCGCCAGCACCAGCGCGGCATCGCCTTCGGCCAAGAGCGTGGCGGGCGTTCCGGCGAAGGCCAGATCGGCATAGACCCGCGAGTTATCATAGCTGTCGACCGGCGTGCGGGCCGCATCCTTCAGCTCGGCCAGCACCAGCGCGGGCTTGCCATCGTGCGTGGCCCAGACCACCGCGACATCAGCTTTCAGGCCGCCCGGCACGCCTTCCTTGGCGCCCGACAGCTTGCCCCCCGCGAACGTGGTGGTCGGCAGCGGCGGCAGCGGCGCGGTGCCTTCGGCAAAGGCAACCGTCGCCAGCGCCTCACCAGCGGCGAGCCGGGGTAACCAGGCCGCCTGCAGTTCCGCATTGCCGGAGCCGAGCAGCGCCTGCGAGGCGCCATAGCCAATGGTCAGGAACGGCGCACCAGCTGTCGCCGCACCCGTCGCCTGGGCGACAAGGCCCAGTTCGACCAGGCCCAGCCCCAGGCCGCCGTGTTCTTCCGGAATGGCAAGTGCGGTCCAGCCCTGCTCCACCGCAGTATCCCAGAACGGCTTGTCAAACTCACCAACCTGCTCAAGCAGTTTCAGCAGCCGGTCCTTTCCGACCCGCGCATCCAGCACGCGCCGCGATTCGGTCGCGATGGCTTGCTGGCCTTCGTCATACAATATCGACATGGGCGATTCTCTCCCTATTCCGATTCCCGGTTTAATCGCTCGATTAAATTTGGCAATGCGCTACGTTGAGTCGGAACGCAAGGGAGAGCAATGCGATGCTGGATGAACGGCTGCCGGTGATTGTCGGCGTGGGTCAGATCAATGATCGACCGGCCAACCCGCTGGACGGAATGGACCCGGTCGAACTGATGGCGGCCGCGCTGGACAAGGCGCAGGCCGACGCAGGGGCAGCCTTGCTGGCCGATGCCGATTACCTGGGCGTGGTGCAGCAGATTGCGTTCCCGGCCATCGCCAACGCCTGCGAGCCGCTTGCCGCGCGGATCGGCGCCAGCCCTGCCGTCATGTTCCAGAGCCACGGTCCCAACGGTGACAGTCCGGTCATGCTGCTGAACGAAGCCGCCAACCGGATCGGCGCGGGCGAGGCGACGATTGCGATCATCGCGGGGGCCGAAGCGCTGCGCACGGCTGGCGCGCGGGCGGCGGCAGCGGCAGCGGACGGGCAAAAGCCCGACGCGCTGCGCCAGGCCGCGCACCGCAAGAAGGTGGGGTATGCGCAAAGCTATGGCCTGGTGGCGCCGGTCGATGTCTATCCGCTGTACGAGAACGCACTGCGCCACAGCCTTGGCCAGACGCTGGCCGAAGCGCAGGCCGAAAGCGGTGCGATCTGGAGCAAGTTCAGCGAAGTGGCCGCCGCCAACGAAAACGCCTGGATCCGCAAGCCGGTCAGCCCGGCCGAGGTCATCACGCCCAGCGACAGCAACCGCCCCATCGCGTTTCCCTACACCAAGCTGCAAGTCGCCAATGCGGCGGTAAACCAGGGGGCGGCGTTTATCGTGACCAGCGTGGGCGAGGCGCGGCGGCGCGGCATTCCTGAGGCGAAGTGGATTTATGTCGGCAACGGCGCCGCCGCGCATGAGCACGACAGCTGGCTTGAGCGCGACACATATGACCACAGCGCCAGCATGGAAGCCTCGATCCGCCGCACGCTGGACCTGAACGCGCTCACCCCGGCCGATCTTGACACGGTGGAACTCTACAGCTGCTTCCCGTGCATCCCCAAGCTGGCGCGCCGGATCATCGACTGGCCGCTGGACAAGCCCGCGACGGTGTTCGGCGGGCTGACCTTCGGCGGCGGGCCGATCGGCAATTACATGAGCCATGCGATTGCCAGCATGGTCGATCAGCTGCGTGCCCAGGGCGGCACCGGGCTGCTGTTCGCCAATGGCGGCTTTGCCACCCACAACCACACCATCGCGGTATCGAGCCAGCCGATCGCTGCCGCCAGTTTCCCCCGCAGCTATGACTTCCAGGCTGAGGCCGATGCGCTGCGCGGGGCCATTCCGGCACAGGACCGGGACTATGCCGGACCGGCGACGCTGGAAACCTACACGGTGTTCTATGGCCGCGACGGGCAACCCCGGTCGGGTGTCGTCGTGGCCCGCACGCCCGACGGCAAGCGCACACTGGGCCATGTGCCGGGTGATGACAGCGCCACCCTCGCGCGGCTGACCGCCGATGACCGCAACCCCATTGGCGCGGCGGGATCGATCAGCGCGGGCGATCCGCTCCATCTGTGGACATTTGCCTGAACCATCCGCGTTCGCGCCGGAACCGCGATGGCTCCACCCCGGCCCGCCCCTTGAAGAAGCGGGAGAAATAGGCCGGATCGGCAAAGCCCAGGTCGTCCGCGACCTGGGCGACCCCGGCGGCGGTAAAAGTCAGCGCCCGCATGGCTTCGCGCTGCAAGCGGTCCAGTGCGATGTCGCCCGGTGACTTGCCCGTCACATGGCGGCAGGCCCGCGTCAGCGTCTGCGGGGTGGTGCCCAGTTCGGCCGCATAGCGCGCCACCGGCCAATGCTCGCGGAACCGCGCCTCGACCAGTGCGGTGAAGCGGCGGACGAGCAGGATGCGGCGGTCGACCGGGCCGGTCGCGGCAGCGGCCTGTGCCGCGGCGGCTTCATCCACCAGCGCCAGCAGCAGGGCCAGCGCGGCCAGCATGGCCGCATCCGGCTGTCCCTGCCGCAGGTAAAGCGCCTCCATCAATCCCGCAGCGAGTGGCTCAACCGGCAGGCACAGCGCCTTTCCGCCGCGCACCAGCGCCGCCACGCCAAACCCGGCCAGGCGCGGATCATCCAGCAGGGCATCGGCCACCGACAGCACCCAGCCCTGCGTCTGCGGCGCAAACCGGAAAGCGTGGACGACCCCGCCCGGAACCAGCGCGAGCTGTCCCGGTGGCAGGGGCAGCTCCCCCTCTCCATCAGCCAGTGCGCCCTGCCCTTCCATGACCAGCAGCAGCTGGAAAATGCCGGGGTGCGAATGCGGTGAAATGGTCCATTCGTACAGGCTGGAGCGATCAGAGATCGGCTCAACGTGCACGAACTCCGGCGCGATCGTCCGCTGCTGTTCGCCATACAGCGCGAATTCGGCAATCGGAGCAGACAGCTGGGCCATGGCTGGAACTTTGCCGCATTGAACGAAAAGTGCAAGTCGCGCGAGTGGATGAAGTTTACATCATTAACTTAAGCCTAGACATTCTAAGCCTGCTTATTAAAAGAACGACCTATGAATATGCCCACCACCTACCTCATCAGCGACAGTTCGCGCCTGTTGCGCCGCGCTTTCGACAACCGGGTGCGCGCGCTGGGCGTGACCGGCCCGCAGGCGCGCCTGCTGCTGGTCCTGTCGGTGGCCGAAGGCGAGAACCAGGGCTATTACGCCGAGCGGCTGGACGTCGAGCCGATCACCCTGTGCCGCATGGTCGACCGCATGGAAGAGGCCGGATTGCTGGAACGCCGCCGCGACCCGGCCGACCGCCGCGCCTGGCAAGTGCACCTGACGGAGCGCAGCCGCACGATGATCGAAGGGCTGCGCGGCTGCGTCGAGCAGTTGAACGAGGACATGCAGGCCGGCCTTGGCGCAGATCAACGCGTCCTGCTGGCCGACGCGCTTGAACGCGTGCGAATGAACCTGGGGGGCAATCCCGCCCCCGCCTATCGGACCAGTGCCAATGGCTGAAGCAGATCCCGTTTTCCCCGACGCACGCCATGCCGGGCCGGACACCGGCGCGGGGCAGGCCGCCCATCCTCCAAAGCGCCAGTTCGGGCGCTTGCTGGCGATGCTGTCGGTCCCGGTGCTGATCCTGATCGGCGGCGGGTACTACTGGTACAGCCTGCAAGGCCAGGTTTCGACCGACAATGCCTATGTCAAGCAGGACAAGGTTTCGGTCAGTTCGGAAATCAACGGCCGGATCGTGGAAGTCGCGGTCGGCGACAACCAGGTGGTCAAGGCCGGGGACCTGCTGTTCCGGATCGATCCCGAACCCTATCAGTTGCAGATCGCCCAGGCCGATGCCGCGATTGCCGCCGCGCAGGCCAACGTGGTTGCCTTGTCCAATGCCAGCGAGTTGTCCGGCGCAGACATCGCCGCCGCGCGCGAAAGCGTGGCCTTTGCCCAGTCCAACTTCGTGCGCCAACAAGCGCTGATGCAGCGCGGTTTCACCACCAAGGCCGCCTTCGATGCCGCGCAGCATGCCGTGCAACAAGCGCAGGAGCAACTGAATCTGGCACAGGCCAAAGCGCGCGAGGCTTCGGCCCGGCTGGCCACCGGCGCGCAAGTGCCGGGCGTCAATCCGCAGGTCGCGCAGGCCCGCGCGGAGCGGGCGGAAGCGGAACTGAACCTGCGCCGCACCGCCGTGCGCGCACCGATTGGTGGCCGCCTGTCGCAGACCAGCCGGCTGCTGATCGGGCAACAGGCGATTTCGGGTTTGCCGGTGGTCACCATTGTCGCCAGCGCAGGCGGTTATGTCGAAGCCAACTTCAAGGAAACCGATCTTGACCACATGCGCCCCGGCCAGCGCGCCGAAGTGCGCTTTGATGCCTATCCCGGCGTGACGCTGAAGGGGCATGTCGGCTCGATTGGCGCCGGCACCGGCAGCGAATTTTCGATGCTGCCTGCGCAGAACGCCACCGGCAACTGGGTGAAAGTGACCCAGCGCGTGCCGGTGCGGATCGAGCTTGACGATGCCAGCCCGCGCCAGTTGCTGGCCGGACTATCCGCCAAAGTGACGGTCTTTACCGAAGATCCGGCCAAGCGCTGACCCGCGCCAATGGCCAGCGCCCCTGCCCTGCTCGCCCCGGAACAGGACGTTCCGCTCTATCCGGTCCGCAACCACGGGCTGCTGATGTTCGGCGTGATGATCGCGGCACTGCTGCAGATCCTCGATTCCACGATCGCCAACGTCGCCGTGCCGCATATGCAGACCTCGCTCGGCGCGAATGCGGACACGATCAACTGGGTGCTGACCAGCTATATCGTCGCGGCCGCCGTCGCCATGCCGATCACCGGCTGGCTGGCGGAACGGGTCGGCACGCGGCGCCTGTTCATCTGGTCGGTCGCGGGGTTCATCGTTTCATCCATGCTGTGCGGCATGGCCCAGAACATGACCAGCATGGTGATCTTCCGGGCGATGCAAGGCGTGACTGGATCGTTCATCAGCCCGCTCAGCCAGGCCGCGATGATCGACAGCACCAAGCCCTCGCGCCAGCCGCAGATGATGTCGCTGTGGGGGATGAGCATCATGATCGGCCCGATCCTGGGCCCGATCCTGGGCGGCTGGCTGACCGAGGAGTGGAACTGGCGCTGGGTTTTCTACGTCAACCTGCCGCTGGGCATCGTCGCACTGGTAATCCTGATCGCGGAACTGCCGGACCGCGCGACAAGCCAGCGGCGCTTTGACCTGATCGGGTTCGGCCTGGTCGCGCTGGCCCTGGGGGCGCTGCAATTGATGCTGGACCGGGGCAACCATGTCGACTGGTTCGAATCGGTCGAGATCTGGATTTACACCGCCGTCACCGTTTCCGCCGCGTGGGTTGGCGTGTTGCATCTGACCAGTGCACCCGATCCGCTGTTCCGCCGCGAATTGTTCGCCAATCCCAATTTCGCGATCTCCTTGCTGCTGATGGTCGTTGTCGGCCTGGTGATGATGGCCTCCATCGCGTTGCTGCCACCGATGATGCAGCACCTGTTCGGCTATTCGGTGATCGATACCGGCTGGGCGCTGATGCCGCGCGGGGTCGGCACGCTGATCTCGATGCAGGTATCCGGCTGGCTGGTGCGCCGGGGCGTCGATGCGCGGCCCATCGTCATGCTGGGATTCCTGCTGGCGGGCGTATCGCTGTGGATGATGTCGGGCTGGTCGCTCGAAGTCGACAACGGTCATATCATCGTCACCGGCCTGATCCAGGGCCTGGGCATGGGGCTGGTGTTCATTCCGCTGAACAACGCCGCCTTCGCCACGCTGCCCCCCACCTTGCGGACCGAAGGGGCCAGCCTGCTCAACCTGACCCGCTCGCTGGGGGCGTCGGTCGGCATTTCGGTCTGCACCACGCTGTTCGCGCGCAGTGTGCAGGTCAGCCATGCAGACCTTGCCGCGAATGTCGACGGGTCGTTTACCGAAATGATCGACGTGACCACGATCGACCGATTCCAGGCGCTGGGCGACGCGGCAGTCCGGATGATCGACGGGGAAGTGACCCGGCAGGCGATGATGATTGCCTATATCAACGATTTCTACGCGATGATGTGGGTCACACTTGGGGCCATCCCGCTGGTCCTGCTGATGCGCCCGGTTGCGCCGCCCCGTCAGCCCTGACGCGAAAGGCCCGCCACGCCGAAAGCGTGACGGGCCAATGCATCCTCCCCAGGATCGGGTGGGCGGCGATTATGCCGCAAACTGGTTCCCCCGCGGCTTTATGCCGCGAACTGATTCATCGTGTTGGCAGCGCCGCCCGCCTTGAGCGCGGCTTCACCGGCGAAGTATTCCTTGTGGTCGTCGCCAATGTCGCTGCCCGACATGTTCTGGTGCTTCACGCAGGCGATGCCCTGGCGGATTTCCTGGCGCTGGACGTTCTTGACGTAGCCCAGCATGCCCTGGTCGCCGAAGTATTCCTTCGCCAGATTGTCGGTGCTGAGCGCGGCCGTGTGATAGGTCGGCAGCGTGATCAGGTGGTGGAAGATCCCGGCCTGCGCCGCCGCATCGCGCTGGAAGGTGCGGATGCGCTCGTCGGCCTCGTTCGACAGTTCGCTGCCGTCATAGTCCACGCTCATCAGCTTGGCCCGGTCATAACCGCTCACGTCGCGGCCTTCGGCGGTCCAGGCATCGAACACCTGCTGGCGGAAGTTCAGCGTCCAGTTGAAGCTGGGCGAGTTGTTGTAGACCAGCTTGGCATTCGGGATCACTTCGCGGATCCGGTCAACCATCCCGCCGATCTGACCGATGTGCGGCTTTTCGGTTTCGATCCACAGCAGGTCCGCACCGTTCTGCAAGGACGTGATGCAGTCGAGCACGCAGCGGTCTTCACCGGTTCCGGCGCGGAACTGGTAGAGGTTGCTGGGCAGGCGCTTGGGCCGCATCAGCTTGCCATCGCGGCTGATCAGGACGTCGCCGTGCCCGACATTGGCCGGATCGACTTCGTCGCAATCCAGGAAGCTGTTGTACTGATCGCCAATGTCGCCCGCCTCGCGGGTGAAAGCGATCTGCTTGGTCAGGCCAGCGCCCAGCGAGTCCGTGCGGGCAACGATTACGCCGTCTTCAACGCCCAGTTCCATGAATGCGTAACGAACCGCGCGGATCTTCGCGAGGAAGTCCTCGTGCGGAACGGTAACCTTGCCGTCCTGGTGGCCGCACTGCTTTTCGTCAGACACCTGGTTTTCGATCTGGATGCAGCAGGCACCCGCCTCGATCATCTTCTTGGAGAGCAGATAGGTCGCTTCCGCATTGCCGAACCCGGCATCGATGTCCGCGATGATCGGGACGATATGGGTCTGGTGGCCGTCGATCGCCGCCTGAACCTGCTTCGCCTTCACTTCATCGCCAGCGGCGCGGGCCGCATCAAGATCGCGGAACAAGCCGCCCAGTTCGCGGGCATCCGCCTGGCGCAGGAAGGTATAGAGTTCCTCGATCAGCATCGGCACGGTGGTCTTTTCGTGCATCGACTGGTCGGGCAGCGGCCCGAATTCGCTGCGCAGCGCGGCGACCATCCAGCCCGACAGATAGAGGTAACGGCCCTTGGTGGTGCCGAAGTGCTTCTTGATGGAAATCATCTTCTGCTGGCCGATGAAGCCGTGCCAGCACCCCAGCGACTGCGTGTAGTTGGCCGGATCAGCGTCATAGGCGGCCATGTCGTCGCGCATGATCTTCGCGGTATATCGGGCGATGTCCAGCCCGGTCTTGAACCGGTTCTGAAGCCGCATGCGGGCCACGGATTCAGCTTCGATCCCGTTCCAGGTCTGCTGGAAACGGCCGATTTCCTGCCCCGCTTCGGTGATGGTCTGCTGATAGGTCATTGCACGGTCCCTTGGCTTTCGCCCCACGGCGGGGCACGATCTGTGGGACGGCCAATGCCGCGCCGCGCCACACCCCGAAAGGTCGCTCGGAGTCAGGCTGTAAGGCTTTACAACTTTTCCTTGTAAAGTTGTGCAGAGATGACAGAATGGCCGCATGGCCGAATCCCGCCCCCTTTACCTTGGCCCTCGCCTGAAGCGCCTGCGCCGCGAACTGGGCCTGACCCAGCAGGCGATGGCGGGCGACCTTGGCATTTCACCCAGCTACGTCGCGCTGCTGGAACGCAACCAGCGCCCGCTGACGGCGGACCTGCTGCTGCGCCTCGCCAAAAGCTACAAGTTCGACCTGGCCGAGTTCGCGGGTGAAGACAGCGACGATTACGCCCGCCGCCTGTCCGACGTGCTGCGCGATCCGATCTTTGCCGATATCGACCTGCCCGCACTGGAAATCGCCGATCTCGCCTCCAGCTTTCCGGGGGTGAGCGAGGCGTTGCTGCGCCTGCACGGCGCCTATACCAAGGAACAACGCGCGCTGGCTGAACAGCGCGATGCGCCGGGCACGTCCGATCCCGTGGCGGAGGCCCGGCGGTTCGTCGCCAGCCAGCGCAATTACTTCCACAGCATCGACACCCGCGCGGAGGAAATCGCCGCGGAAATCGCCAAAGCCGGCAGCGCGGCGGAATGGCTGCGCGCCACCACCGGCGTGCGGGTGCGGTTCCTGCCACCGGACGTGATGATGGACGCGCTGCGCCGGTATGACCGGCACAACGAACAGCTGCTGATCGACGATACGCTCGACGCCGCCAGCCGCGCGTTCCAGATCGCCACGCACATCGCCTACACGGCGCTGCGCAAGGAGATCGCCGCCATTGTCCGGGCCGAGGAGTTCGCCAGCCCGACCGCCACCAGCCTGGTCCGCCGCGCACTGGCGTCCTACGGCGCGGCGGCGATCCTGATGCCCTATGACCGGTTCGCCCGCGCGGTCGAGGCGCGGGCCTATGACATTGAGGCGCTCAGCCGCCAGTTCGGCACCAGTTTCGAACAAGTCGCGCACCGGCTGACCACGCTGAACAAGCCGGGGATGCTGCGCATTCCGTTCTTCTTCATCCGCGTCGATTCTGCCGGGAACGTGTCCAAGCGGCTGGACGGCGCGGGCTTTCCGTTTGCGGCGCATGGCGGCGGCTGCCCGCTGTGGAGCGTCCATTCGGTGTTCCGCACGCCGGGCGCAGTCGTCACGCAGTTTCTGGAACTGCCCGACGGCCAGCGGTTCTTTTCCATCGCGCGGACCGTGCGCGCCGGGGGCGGCACATTCGACCGGCCCAGCGTGACCCGCGCCATCGCGCTGGCCTGCGCCGCCGAGCACGCGCCGAAACTCGCCTACGCCCGCAGCGTGGCCGCGCCGGAGCCGACCCCCATCGGCGTCACCTGCCGCCTGTGCAACCGCCCCGCCTGCACCGCCCGCGCCGTGCCGCCGGTGGGCCGCGAAATCCTGCCCGACGATTACCGCCGCGACACCGCGCCCTTCGGATTCGACAGCGACTAGCGCTCTTCCCATGCCCGTCCGTTCGTGGTTGATTGCCTGCAAACAGGAACAAGGCCAAAAGCCGGAAAAGGAATGGGATGATGGAACTGAACCTCAGCCGCTCGGTCGCAGGCAAGACGGTGCTGGTCACGGGCGCGGCCAGCGGCATGGGCCGTGCCACCGCACAGGTGTTTGCCGCTGAAGGTGCGAACGTCGCCGTGACCGACCTGCCCGGCCCCGCGCTGGAGCAAGTCGCGGCGGATCTGGCGGCGCAAGGGTACAGCGCGAAAGCCTGGCCGCTCGACGTCAGCGATCACGCGGCGATCCGGCAAGTGGTGGACGATGTCGCGGCAACGTTCGGCGGGCTGGATGCGGTGGTCAACAACGCCGGGATCAGCGCGTTCTGCCCGATTGACGACGATGGCTATGACCTGATCTGGGACCGCGCGGTAACTGTGCTGCTGACCGCGCACCAGCGGATCATCCGCGCCGCCCTGCCCCATTTGCGCCGATCGTCCAGCCCGCGCATCGTCAACATCGCCTCGACCGAGGCGCTGGGCGCAACCTCACGCGACAGCCCTTATTGCGCGGCCAAGGCGGGCGTCACCGGCCTGACCCGCGCACTGGCGGTGGAACTGGGGCGCGAGGGGATTACCGTCAACGCGATCTGCCCCGGCCCGATCGATACCGGCATGACCGCCAACGTGCCGGACGCAGACAAGGCCACTTTTGCCCACCGCCGCACCGCGCTGCGCCGCTATGGCGCGCCGGAGGAAGTGGCGCACATCACGCTCAGCCTGTGCCTGCCAGCGTCCAGCTATATCACCGGGGTGACGATCCCGGTCGATGGCGGACTGATGGCGAGGAATGCTTAGGCGAACAGCGCGCCCCAACTGCGATAGAGCGTATAGGCGGCAACCAGCATGATCATGCCCGCGAACACGGTGCTGAGCATGCCCTTCTGCGCGGACAGGCGGGTTGATGCCGCCGTCCCAGCGATGCTGCCGATCACGCCGCCGCTGATGAAGCTGGCGGCAACCGGCCAGTCGACCAGTCCTGATGCGGCATAGTTGAACGCGGTGGTGAGGCCAAAGGCACTGACCGCGACCAGCGAGGTGCCAATCGCGCGGTAAACCGGCATCGACGTCGACCGGACCAGCCCTGGCACGATCAGGAACCCGCCACCGATCCCGAAAAAGCCCGACAGCGCCCCGGTGCCAAACCCGAACGCGCTGACCTTGGGGAAATTGTCGCGGTTGCAGACCACGCCTTCGACGCCCGCATCGCCGCGCTGGCGGAACATCAGCGCGCCGACGACGACCATCAGCAGCGCGAACAGGAACAGCAGCTTCTGCCCGTCGAACGCCTTGCCCGCGCTGGACCCCGCGAACGCACCCAAGACGCCCGCCAGGGCATAGGCCCCGCCGCAGCGCCAGTTGACGTTGTGGGCGCGGGCGTGGCTGGCAAGGCCGGCCAAAGCGTTTGCCGCCACAGCCAGCGCGCTGGTGCCGATGGCGACGTGCGGGCTTTTGACACCGACGACATAGACCATCAGCGGCACCGCCAGAATTGACCCGCCGCCGCCGACCAGCCCCAGGCTGAAGCCCACGAGGATGCCGCTGAGTGCGGACAGGATGTATTGCAGGTGTTCCATCGGCTTACAGCAGGTTCAGCGGCAGCTTGAGGTACCGCACGCCGTTCTCCTCCGGCTCTGGCAAATGACCGGCGCGGATGTTGACCTGCACCGACGGCAGGATCAGGCGCGGCATCCCCAGCGTGGCGTCGCGCGCCTCGCGCATCGTCACGAAATCGTCCTCGGCCACGCCGGTATGGACGTGGACATTGGCCGCTGCTTCGGCCCCGATGGTGGTTTCCCAGACGAACGCGTCACGCCCCGGCGCCTTGTAGTCATGGCACAGGAATACCCGCGTTTCAGCGGGCAGTTCCATCAGGCGGCGGATCGAGCGGAACAGCGTGCGCGCATCGCCGCCCGGAAAGTCGGCACGGGCCGTGCCGTAATCCGGCATGAACAGCGTATCGCCAACGAACACCGCGTCGCCGATGGCATAGGCAAGGCAGGCCGGGGTATGGCCTGGCACGTGCAGCGCCATCGCCTCCAGTTCACCCAGTGCGAACCGCTCACCATCGGTGAACAAGTGGTCGAACTGCGACCCGTCACGCGCGAAGCTGGGCGGTTCGTTGAAGACTTTGCCAAACACGCCCTGCACGGTGCGGATTTCCGCGCCGATCGCGATCTGACCGCCCAGTTGCTCTTGCAGATAGGGCGCGGCGGACAAGTGATCGGCATGGGCGTGGGTTTCCAGCAGCCAGTCCACCGTCAGTCCTTCCGCCCGGACATAGGCGATCACTGCATCGGCCGACGCATGGCTGGTGCGACCGGACGGCTGATCGAAATCCAGCACGGAATCCACAATCGCCGCCCGCCGGGTAACCGGATCGTGGACCACGTGGGTTGCGGTAAAGGTCGGCTCGTCGAAGAAAGTCTTCACCACCGGCCCGTGTCCGTTGGCACGGGCGGACTGGATCTGGGCGACGGCGGTGGCAAGCACGGTATCGGTCATCGCATTCGGTCCATTCGCTGGAATCGCGCCGCCCAATCCAAACGGCGATCCCGGCCAGGCTCCGTTTCCGGCCGGGATCGCCGCCGAGGTGTTCCACCGCTCCGTTGTTTGGGGGGATGGCGCGGCGGAACGGGGGGACTCGACTCATATCCTCATATCGTGTATCCCTAATATTCATCCACTTGTATATTAGCAAGTGCAAATATAAAAATTCGGAGCGCTTCTCTACCAATGACCCCCGCCGACCTCACCGAACTGAAGTCGAATGCCAACCGCATGGCCACCCGCCTGCGGATCATGAGTCATCCCGAACGCCTGCTGATGCTGTGCCGGATGGATGAGGGCGAGGTTTCGGTCAGCGAGTTGATCGCCCTGACCGGGCTGTCGCAATCAGCCGTATCGCAGCATCTCGCGCTGCTGCGTGACGAGGAGATTGTGGGCATCCGGGCGGAAGCTCAAGTCCGTTTCTATCGCCTGACCGACCCGGTTGTGCGGGCGATCATCCACGCGCTGTGCGACATCTGCGCCGCTGCCCACGCGTAAAGCCCACGCTTCACCATTGCCCGGCTTTTTGTGTTGCTTGCGTAACCGCCGCTAATCGCTAGGCTCCCGCACGGATCTGGGCAAGCGGGGGCGCGATGGAGTTACGGACGGCAGCCTTGCTTGCGCTGGCGCTGATTCTGGTATTGTTCGCGCTGGCCGCCTGGGTGGAAGCGCGCGGCGCCCGGCTGAACCGGCATGTCCGCCTGCGCCACGCCACCTACACTTTGGCGCTGGGGGTCTATTGCACCAGCTGGACGTTCTACGGTGCGGTGGGCAGCGCGGTGCGCGATGGCTGGCACTATCTGCCGATCTATGCCGCGCCGATGCTGTTGCTGATTGCCGCCCCGCGATTTTTGCACCGCCTGACCGAAGCCGTGGCCGAAGAGCAGGCCGCCACCGTATCGGACTTCATCGCCGCGCGGTTTGGCCATGACGTGGTGATCGCCCGGCTGGTGACGATCATCGCCCTGCTGGGCACCATCCCCTATGTCGCGCTGCAACTGCGGTCCATTGGCACCGCGTTATCGGTGGTGTCGGGGCAGCCCGGCACCAGCGGCGTGATGGTCGCCGCCGCGCTCTTGCTGGCGCTGTTCGCAATCCTGTTCGGCGTCCGGCGCTTTGAACTGGCCGGAAGAAGCGAGGGGCTGCTGTATGCCATCGGGCTGGAATCGGTGGTCAAGCTGGTCGCGCTGGCCGTGGTGGCGGGCATGGCGCTGACGCTGCTCGATTGGTCCGCGCCCACCACCGCCAGCGGCATCGCGATGCTGCGCGACCGGTTCGATCCGGCCCGGCTGTCGAGTGAAACGCTGGTCATCGCGCTGGTTTCGGTAACCGCGATCATCGCCCTGCCCCGCCAGTTCTACATGGGCCTGGTAGAGGCACGCGCGCCTGATGACCTGGTCAGGGCGCGCTTCGGGCTGGCCGCTTATCTGGGGTTCATGGCGCTGCTGGTGCTGCCGATCGCGCTGGCGGGCATGGTCGTGCTGGATGGGCGCACTTCGCCCGACCTTTACGTGCTGCAACTGCCCGCCGAGGCCGGATACCGCTGGGCGGCCATCGCGGCACTGCTGGGGGGCATCGCGGCAGCGGCGTCGATGGCGATTGTCGATTCGACCGCGCTGTCGACGATGGTGTCGAACGACCTGATCTTTCCCACCCTGATGCGCGGCGCGCGGCGAACCGAGGCCGGGGCCATCGGGCGGCGGATGCTGGCCGTGCGGCGCGGATCGGTGCTGGGGATCATGGTGCTGGCGCTGGCCTGGGCGCTGCTGGTTTCGCCCAAGGATTCGCTCGCCTCGATCGGCCTGATCGCCTTTGCCGGGATGGCCCAGTTCACCCCGCACCTGATCATGGCCGCCTATGGCCGGGGCCGCGATCCGGTTCCGGCGCGCGCCAGCCTCAGCGTCGGGCTGGTGCTGTGGCTTTATACGCTGGCGCTGCCGCCGATCCTGCCGGCGGCGTGGCTGCAAACGCTGGCCCGGACCCCGCTTGATCCGTTGCACCTGCTGGGCCTGGGCCAGGTCACCCCGCTGGTCCACGGCGTGATCTGGAGCCTGGGCGCAAACCTGGCAGTGCTGGTCGCATTTGCCGCGCGCAAGGTTTCCACCACCCCCCTGCCACGGCTCGTCCGCGCGGAGCGTCCGGTGACGGATCTGGCCGAACTGGTGCAGTTGACCGCCAGCTTCGTCGGGCGTGAACGGGTGGAGGCGGAATTCCCCGGCGTTCAGCGCGGCCAACCGATCAGCCCCGCCGCTGCCCAGCGCGCCCAGCGGCTGATCGCCAGCGTGGTCGGGGCGTCGTCCGCGCGGTCGCTGGTCGCCTCGGCGCTGGCGGGCGGGACAATGAACCTGCAGGAAGTCACCCAGCTGCTGGACAAGGGTGGACAAAGCCTGCGCTTTTCACGGCAGTTGCTGGCGGCAACGTTCGAAAACGTCGATGCCGGGATCAGCGTGGTCGACGCGGAAATGAACCTGATCGCGTGAAACAGCCGGTATGAGGAGATCTTCCGGTATCCGCCCGATCTGCTGCGCGTCGGGGCGCCGGTCGCCGACCTGATCCGCCACAACGTCGCGCGCGGGGACTTTGGGCCGGGCGATGCGGAACATCACGCCGAAAAGCGGCTGGGCCATATGCGGCGCGGGCAGGAACACAGCTTTGAACGGCGGCGCAACGATGGCCGGGTGATCAAGACCGTGGGCGGACCGATGCCCGGCGGCGGCTATGTGATGAGCTTTACCGACATCACCGAGGAAGCCCGCGTGCGCGAAGAACTGCGCCGCACGCTGGAAGAACTGGAAACCCGCGTCAGCGAACGCACCCGTGAATTGAGCGAGGCAAACCGCCGGCTGGCCAAGGCGGACCGCGAAAAAACACGCTTTCTGGCCGCAGCCAGCCATGACCTGCTGCAACCGCTGCACGCCGCCCGCCTGTTCACCGCCGCGCTCGACCGCGACGTCGATGGCCGCGCGGGCCAACTGGTGCGCCGCGTGGACAGCGCGATCGTCGCCGCCGAAGACCTGCTGCGCGCGCTGCTGGACATCAGCAAGCTGGACGCGGGCGGCGTCACGGCCCGGCCAGAGCCGGTGCAACTGCGCGCGTTCCTGACTGATCTGGCGGACAGTTTCCGCCCCCTGGCAGAGGAAAAGGGGCTGACGCTGCGGCTGGGGCCGGTGCCGGGTATGGTCCTGACCGATCCGGGGTTGCTGCGCTCGGTCATGCAGAACTTCGTCACCAACGCGGTGCGCTATACGCCCGAAGGGGGCATCCTGATCGGCGTGCGGCGGCGCGGAGATGAGTGGCGGATCGACGTCGTCGATACCGGCGTCGGGATCGAGCAAGGACAGTTGATCGCCATTTTTGGCGAGTTTACCCGCCTCGGCAAGGTCGAGGTTGAGGGGTTGGGGCTGGGCCTGGCACTGGTGGAGCGGATTACGCGGCTGCTGGGCGGGCGGGTCGATGTGGCGTCCACCCCTGGACAGGGGAGCCGCTTCAGCCTGATCCTGCCCGCGCTCGACGGCGCGGAAACCGCATCGCCGCGGGATGGCGACCATTTCGCCAGCGGCCACGGACGGGCGCTGACGGTGCTGGTGGTCGATAACGACGAACGGATCGTCGAGGCAAGCATGGCGCTGCTGGAGGGACTGGGGCACCACCCGCTGGGCGCGTGCGACATCGCTGGCGGCTTGGCCCTGTGCGAGCAGGCGGACGTCCTGCTGGCCGACTATCAACTGGACAATGGCGAGAACGGGCTGGACCTGATCGCCGCCACGCGCCAGCGCCGCCACGCCCTGCCCGCGCTGCTGGTCACGGCGGAAAGCGGCGCGGCGATGAAAGCCCGCGCGGCGGCGCTGGGCGTGGCGATCATGGTCAAACCGGTTGATCCGCAAGCGCTCGCGCGCTGGCTGGATCAACTGTCAGTGCCTGAGGTCAAGCCCTAGCGACCGCGCAACCAGCGCTGCCTGGGTGCGGTTGCGCACGTCCAGCTTGCGCATGATCGCGGTCATGTGCGCTTTCACCGTCGCCTCGCTCATCCCCAGGTTGTGCGCGATCTGCTTGTTGAGCTGGCCGTCCAGCACGGCAAGCAGCACTTTCAGCTGGGTCGGCGTCAGGCCCGCGACCGTTTCGCGAATGGCGGCGATGGGTTGTTCATCCGGCGCACCGGGGCTGGCGGGCGGCTGAGCGTGAATGGCGCGGGCGATGGCGTCCTCGATCGCGCCAAGGTCGCTGTCCTTGCGCAGGAACCCGATCGCTCCGAATGCCCGCACTTCCTCTTCCGCGGCGGCGCCTTCCGCGCTGGAAACGACCAGGATCGGCACTTCCGGCCGCTCGGCATGGAGCAGCGCGATACCGGAATAGCCAACCGCGCCGGGCATCTTGAGATCAAGCAGAACCAGTTTCAAGCACTCCGCCGCCTCCACCGCGCGCGCGGCGGCGGCCAGCGTACCCGCCTCCACCACGCGCGCATCGGGCAGCACCCGCTGCACGGCCAGCATCAGCGCCTGCCGGAACAGCGGGTGGTCATCAGCAATGAGGACGGTATCGGTCACGCCCTCCAACCCCTTGAACCAGTTCGAATCAGGCCGTCGCCAGTTGCGGACGGTTGGCCAAGAGATGATCCACGACCGACGGATCGGCAAGGGTGGAGGTATCGCCCAGGTTGCTGACGTCGTTCTCACCGATCTTGCGCAGGATGCGGCGCATGATCTTGCCGGACCGGGTCTTGGGCAGGCCCGGCGCGAACTGGATCACATCGGGCGTGGCGATGGGGCCAATCTCGTGGCGGACCCACTGCACCAGTTCGCGGCGCAGTGCCTCGTCCGGTTCGACATTGGCGTTGGTCGTGACGAAGGCATAGATGCCCTGCCCCTTGATGTCGTGCGGCATGCCCACCACGGCGGCTTCCGCCACTTTGGCGTGGGCGACCAGCGCGCTTTCGATTTCCGCCGTGCCCATGCGGTGCCCGGATACGTTGATCACATCGTCGATCCGGCCGGTGATCCAGTAATACCCGTCCTCATCCCGGCGGCAGCCGTCGCCGGTGAAGTAGGTGCCGGGGAAAGTGCTGAAATAGGTCTGGAAGAAGCGTTCGTGATCGCCCCACACGGTGCGCATCTGGCCCGGCCAGCTGTCCGTGATGACCAGGCAGCCATCGCCCGCGCCTTCGATCGGAGCGCCTTCGTTATCAACGAGTGCGGGCTGAACGCCAAAGAACGGCCG